>OEIU01000458.1_pt1 | contig 37937 bp, 42 predicted proteins | sample 1539221 | NCBI WGS metagenome assembly OEIU01 (sample SAMN03792071, study PRJEB22550) | activated sludge metagenome | feature: wastewater treatment plant; material: activated sludge; isolation source: Wastewater treatment plant of a petroleum refinery complex | place: Argentina: Zarate | collected...
GATGAAAGCAGTGTCATCGCCGCTCAGGTATTTCTCAACTGAATGTAGCTAATATCCTCGCCGTCACTCCAACGGGTACAAGTGCCGCTTCCGACAATCCGGATGGGACGGCCTGAAATCTGCGCCGCGAGAAGCGCCGCGTATGTCTTCTTTCCAGTCTCGGAGTTCTCATCCTTGATCATCCAATAGTCTGTACTGGCTGCGCACGCGGGGCGCGAGACTGCGGTGCCATTCAGCCACACATAGATCAGTCCGTCCGAGCTACGAACGATCAAGGATTCTACATGCCCCGATGCTTCGCCTGACCATGCCAATGGCGAGGTCGACAGACTGGCAGTGAGTGCCCCGACTAGCAGTAGAGATCTAATGTCCATGATGTCTCCGTTAGTTCAATTCCTGCGCGCTACCGCGAAGCGGCGCTGAAATAAGACTGGTCGGCCGTTCGGCTGATGCGCTCGTGCTTAGGATGCGTATTCCGCCGATGTCGGCCGGTGATTCCGCGTGATGTCGGCCACCTGTTCCGGCGCATGCCGGCCGGGTGAGTCAGGGTGATGTGACTGTGGTGGATAAGTGGTGGTGGCGTCAACCGGCGGGAGCGTCGGTGGCCAATCCGTGGCGGACTCCTTATAAGATCAAGGGCTAGGGTACATCACACCTACTGCGCCACGGCCACAGCGGTTGGTAGTGCAGCGTCGATTCGCGCCTGCTCACAGGTCGAATGGAAGAAGAACGACAGCTCGAGAGACTTGCCTGTGGCGAGCGCTGTCTGCGCTAAGGCAAATCTAGACTTCGACAAGCTATCGCTGTGATGCCCGAGCAGGTACTGCTGCCAGTCAGCGAAGACAACCCAGAACTTTCCTTCGGCATCGTTGGGTCCGTGCGCGCCTGCATATACGCGCTGCGGAATGCCAGAACACGTGACGTTGGCGTGCGCCATTGAGTTGACGAGAACAAAAAGCAAAACGACGACGCATCTCACCATGGGCACTTCCTCCAAGAAATTACAGCAGTGACGACACTGAAACCAATAAGGCCTTTATCTTGGCGTATCTTTCGTCGTGATATCGAGGCCACTAGTTGAGTTTGAATCCACAGATCTCGTTCCGGACTCAATGTATCCGATCACTAGCGTCCCAACATTGATGGCTACAAAGCTTCGAAACCCGTTCAAATTGCGGCATTTCGCTCTAAATTGATGTGGTCTCGATTTCAACAGTGATCGAATTTTCCGCATGAAGGAAAACAACGAATTACTTCTGGATAAGGGTAAGTTTTGAGAACGTTGAGACACTACTGGTATCCGATGAATGCTGAGTTCATCAGTTCATCCCACTCGCTGAATCACAAATTGCGTCAAGCAGCTATCGAGCATGTGTTGACTCACAGCATTGTTGGGTTCCAGCCCAGTTCTTCAGGGAATCTACGCAGGTCATATGACACCTTGTGTCCGTCAACAATATCGGAGAAGTGTTGACGTGAAGATGAATGCAGCCTTGTGTTCCGCTGGTTCATTGTTTCAGTTCCGGCTAAGGCGAATCCCTCAGTTGGGTGCTACGCCCAAATCTGACGCGTAGGCAAACCGCGATAGGTCATCCGATACTTATTGTCGAAGCCAGGCAACGGGCCAGTTCCTCGTTTTGTTTCCACCGTCACCTCCAATCGACCATGATTGTTGGCAACGAAAATACGAATCAGCGCGGGCTGCTGGTTCAGAATGAATTGCAACTCGGCCACTGCTTGATCATAAAGTTTTGTCCAATACCCTTGCCCGCTATAGATATCCCATCCAGACATGATTCTGTCGCGGTCTTGTGCAGGAATGATTTCCCAATCACTCAAGTCTTGAGCGCTGGTCATGAGGGTTCTCGATGTCACGGACCGGAAGCCGCCAGTGGGCGAGGTGGGGACACATAGATCGGTGGGATTGCATCGGCCGAAATCCATTCCATCCATCCCTCTCCGCCACCAACAACCGGTCGAGGCCCGGCTAGCGGCCAGCTCTCCGGCAACTGGACAAAATAGACCGCATCTCGAACCGGACCTGAGAGATTGAGGTTTTGATTCGCCTGTTCTCCCGTCATGATTGGTCCTTGTGTCAGGAAAACCGGCGCCCACAGACCTGTAGTGGCGATACTCGATGCAAACGACATGAAGCTGTAGTGATGAAACAAGTTGAACGTGTCGTCGTCGGCAGTCGCATTCGGAATAGCGATATTGATTAGGATTGCTTGGAGAACAATGGGGGAGGCCGCCGCAATCCAGCGCAACCAGCCCCAGTTAAGAGGTGGTGCCACTGGTTGATCAGGGATGGATATGCCTCCAACAGTCCCGAATGTAACGCCGAATACCGTGCCGAACTCTTGCTTTAAGACTGATTGATGAGATGAGGAAATAGTAAAGTCTTGGGATTCATCGGCTCGATAGTTCATCAGGGTTCGTGCAACGGTCATCGCGCGAGAATGGAAGCCCGAGGCATCGAACTCATAGCCATAAACGAGAACGTTGAACCACACATAATACCCGACGAACTCGCAACCATCGCCATTGCTTGGCAGATTGGTTGCTCCGCCAGGCTGTCCGTAAATTGGATCGGGTGTCCCGCTGTCGAGAACAGAGATGTCTGGATATTCCTCTCCAGCACAGACATATGTAGGCCAGGAGAACCCGTCGTACTCTGTGATTGAAGTCAGCCTCCAGCCGCTGTGGTAGTAGTTCGAATCTCGGACCCAGCCGCTTAGATCTCCGACAAATTGCATCTTGTCGTTGGTCAGTGGAGTAATTGCACTGGCCGGAGATCCTGCACCTGGAGCTGCATACACGATTGGATCTACAGCCCCGAGGATTGCTGAGCCGACTCCCTTGACGCGAATATCTATGTTTCCATCTGCGTTGTAGTCTCCGCGAACTAGTGGGAGTCCGACCTTCGGCCACGCCCGGGCCGTGCTCTTCTGCTCAGGGCTGGGATCTGAAATCAGATCAAACGTGCCAGAGATATTTCCTTTTAGGATTAGTTCGCGTGTCGGCGCACGACTCGTGGCGATTGGTATGGAAATGCCATCGAAGTCGATTGGTACAATTCTTGGCGCATACTGAATATAGATGTCTTGCTTACCATCTGCGTCCAGGTCTCCGATTCGCGATTGGTATCTTCCATCGAAGCTGCTGGCGCAAGTGACGCCCGTATGTGCCAGCAGTACCAAACAGATTAGAAAATTCCGCGCGATCATCTGGCCTCCTTCATCGCCTCGCCATTTTCCTTATCGGAACGACTCCATCCTCGACAGTTCATTGACGGACGTTTGTCACGACACGCCGCTCCGTTCCAGGTAGGAACGGCTTGATCTGTCGTGATACTTCCTCGAAAGCCGCATCCCCAAGAACTGAGCGCAGCTCCCGATCTCGATGAACTTCGATGTTGGATATGCTTGGAGATCCGATCGGTCTTTGGGCCTCGATCTGTCTAATAGATTCCCCGATCAATCCGTAAGCCGCGTCGATTTCCTTCTTTCGTAGTCCATGTCGAGGAGCGGCAAGCCACAGCACTCTATATATCGGATCACGAGTGCGCTGGAATTCGGCCCAACGTTCGCCACCGATGGTGACTTCTCCGCTAGTGACGGATGCATCCGCTGGAGCGATGAAAGTCCTACTTGGCGTGCCCGATGGAGTAAGTTTTCCAAGACGGAACAGTTCACGGAATTCAGATTCGGAAAAATCGAAGCCGGTTGCCAACAGGCGTTGAGCCTCAATCGATTCGCGCAACGAGTATTCGAAGAATTCTTGCTCTGAGAGCAAGGCTCGAACTTCCTTGTTCATGATCTGTGTCGACTCACTTACAGCAGCAGCAGTTGCTGGGCCGAGATTACCCATTGACATGATCCGCCTGGCATGGTCAGCCTTGATTCTCTGCAGCGCTAACTGCTTCTCTGCTTCCAAAAAAGGGAAGTCTGATTGATAAGGACGGAAGATTGATGCGAACTCAGATTCTTGAATGGCCCGACTGCCGAAGGCTTTCAGAACTTCAGAGCGCATGCTTTCCATGCACTCATAACCTCTGACCATGGTCTGTGCATCGCGCAGGCCTTTAGGCTTCCAATATTCTGTGCTTTCCGCAACACGACATCGTTGATCGTCGGCAGAGCTCGGGGAGGTGCCTGTTCCGCTTGCGGGGCTGTCCGGTAGCATATTGCTAGTGGGGGTGTTGCCTGCCTTGTCTGTCGTGACTACAGCAGTCACGGCGGCCATTGCCACGTTCACAGCAATAGACGCAAGTGCAATCCGTCGCCAATCCTTCATCGGTGCCTCTGATGCGGCTGAATGGGTCTGAGAGCGAACTCTTACGTAGTAGAGTACTGAATGTTGTGCCGGTGCCAGTGAGGACGCTGAGTGTGAGCCATTGCTTCTCCTTGGCAGTGCATCATCCGTAAATCTCTATGCAGTGCGTCGTTATCCGATCCGACGCTGTAGTTGTTGTGATTCTTCGTCGCAATTGTTTGCGATGTCAAGCGCGAGAGCATACGGCAAGCGATGGCGTGCGACGTCTTTGCTATGGAAACGGGCGAAGACACCAAGTAACGTGACGCACGCTAGCGTGTCGGTAGAATGGGCGACGGCAACTTCACTAGAACCGCTTGACAGGGTGCTGGACGAATAGCAACGTATAGAGCAAGAAGAAATTCTCGAATGGATTGCTAGAGAACGCTGACGATGTGCAGAGGTTGAAGGGTTCTCAATCCTTACCTGGCTATCGCTTGGCAAGGATCACCAGCAGGTATGCGCCATGGATTCACCCTTTCTTAGAAGTTGCTTTGCTGCTGCTATCATTCTTCTAAGCATCGTCACTCAGGCGGTTGAAGCGGAAGAGTACATAGTCGTTTCCGACGCGAGCTTGGTGAAGTACCAAATAAACGGAAACGTTGTCTCGTTGAGAAACCTTAACGAGTTCCATCCGAATGCGATGGGGTGCTGCTACAACTATCATATTGAGACGACCACTCTAGTGGGCAAGAACATCTGGACGGCCTTTCTTGCTGCTGCTGCGCAGGGGAAGCAGTTCATATTTGGCGTTCCACCTGGCTTTGTTGCCGGTCCGGTTACACAGGGTGGACAGTGGTAAGCAGCGATTCACGAGCACTGGGCATGTTTGCTAGGGCGAATCCTGGTCGGTGTGTTGTCGTTGGCCGGCTTGGTGGCGAACAGTTCCCACGCGTTTGCTGCAGTGAGTGGGACGATTCAAAGTCTCTCCATATCAGGAGAGACGAACTATACGGTCCGAGTCTAGTTGAGAGGATCACCGATCCCAGCGGCAATGGCGGTTCGGCGTTTGCCTTCATCAACGCCAAGGATTCGAACTACAACGTTACGTGGCGGGATTGATAATGGCGAAGGCGCAAGGCAGTACTGTGAATCTGCTGGTGGCACCGACCTCAGGCAACAACAGCTCTGCCAACTGGTGGAGTTCAGCATCGGAGACTGACACCGTGGATCGGCCGCGCTCAGTCGCGTCAAACCGCAGGGCGCTGTGTCAAGTGATTGGCGATTCTTCGCCAGCCAATTCGAGAGTGAAACTACAGAGCCAGGGAGAATCTATTGTGAAGGCGAAATCATTTCACTCGTTCTCGCGTAAAAGTCGGTCCGCTTGGTTTGCCTTGCTTTGCGCGACGTCGCTCGTCTCCGAGCAGGCGTGGGCAGTTTACTGTGATGGTACTGTCAGCTCGATTGCTGCGGACAACTACGGGCGGGTCTTTGTCGCGTATGGCTCCGTACCGATTCAGCAGATATGCAGTATCAGTACTCACGTCGGTGGCACCACCGTTGAGGGATGCCGCAGTTGGCTTGCGATCCTGATGTCCGCTCAGGCGCAGTCAAGAACTGTGCGGGTGTACTACAGTCAACAGGATCCCAATTCGTGTTCTCTCCTTCAAAGCTGGGGAACGTACCAGCCGTATTTCATTCAGACATTGTAGGCAGGCTGTCGAGGCCAAGGAGTTTGAGATGAAGGCGCTGCAGACTTGGGTAATGGTCATGGGCGGCTTAGTTGCATTCCAAGCGAATGCGTGGGACGGGATAGTTTCAGGTGCCGTGGCTGGATTCGATGTGACCAGCGGGCAGAACTATGGATTTCGTGTGTATCTCGCTGGCGCGACAAGCTATTGCGGAGCGACGCCGCCGTACGACTTCGCGTACATCAACGAAGCTGACAGCAACTACAAATCCTATGCTGCCGCGCTGATGATGGCCAAGGTGGAGGGGAGCTTGGTCACGTTGCATCTGATGCGCGAGGGTGGAGCCTGCAAGATCGGCTATTTGGCCGTTCGATAAGAGCGACAGGAGCCGGCATCCGTGATCGCCAGGATGTTTGCTATTGGCGGCAAGTCTGATCGTGCCGCTCCCCAGTTTTTGCCGTGAGCATACAGGTAGGACTGTTGATTTGTTACACAGTCCGGACGGAAGAAAATGCACCTTCTTCATGCTGTCAGGAGTAGAGCAGGCCGAGTCGGCAGTACCCATGGCCGGTGGTTCGCCGTGCCGAAGGGCATGTTGGCTACAAAGAGATGCCGGCAATCCTGTTGCCTCACCGCACGGGTGCAGCAAAGTAGATTGGCCACTGAGGAGTGGATTCCTTTCTGCTGATCGCCGCTTTTCGCGTGTAGTTCAACACTTGTAGTTACGAGCGAGAAACCTCGCCCCACGAATCACTATTGGTTCCTCTAACATGTAGGAGATCGAATCACAATGAAGACCAGGACCGCATTGTCATCGTTGTTGGGCGTGCTAGCGATCTGTGTGTCGATCCAATCGCGCGCTACTGATGGGATCCATTGCAACGGAATGATTAAGTCCGTAGGAGTTCATGGCACAGACCGCGTCATGCTCCAACTCTCCGGAATGAATACCATCGTTCAGATCTGTCATCTGAATCAGACCATGGGGTCCATCTACCCCATCACCCCGGAACAGTGCAAGGTGGCCTACAGCACGTTGCTGACCGCGTACGCAATCGGAAAATCAGTGAACGTGCACTTCGACAACGTCCAGACCGGCATCTCCTGTTCCACGTTCGTCAGCTGGGAAGTGGCTACAGCGCGATGGGTTCGTCTTGAGGGTTGAGAGTGATCGCTCTGCATTAATCGTGTGCCGATGCCGGAGCGGAGATACCGAGCCAGGCTTCGCATGATCAGATGCGCGATAGGATGAAGAAGATCCACCAGCTCACTTCAGGTGACAGAACGGGTCGGTGGAGATATCGAGTCGGACGACAGAACGATAGAACGATTGATTCCGGCCATGAGAATATCTGTGTGGGGTCCCGCGCGAATGGGTTGCCCTGAATTCGGGATGAGAACGAGATAGGGAGTAGAGGATGGCCGCTTGCGGGACTTTCCGTGAGGTCTCGTTGACTGAAACGTCCATATTCTCTGACGTGGATCAGCATCTCGCAGCGTGATAGGCCATGGTCGGAATTGACCAGAGATTTTAGCGGCAGAGTTCAGAGCGCAATATCGTCACTGCCGTAGGCGCAGTGATGCCGAGACGTACTCCGCGAGGACAGACGCGTGCGACTCTGAGGGAGATGTCTCGGCCGAGTTGGATGCATTGGTTCAGCCTGCAGGAGATGAAGGAAGCCGAGGGCGGCAGGCCGTCCGCGTCGGTGCGCTCAGCAATCTCCAGTCGAACGACCGATTCCATGATTCCGACGATGAGAATTTCGACGCGCGATCCGATTCGGATGGATTGACCCGGGCGGCGCGTGAGAACCAAGTAGCCTGAGTCGGAGCGTGAATCGTTCAAGCATTCCATTGCTGTCTCTTTGGGCTGGTGAGAATCTGTCTCTAGTCTCTTCCTGTTCGCTCGCATGGACACGGAGGCGGGCGTTCCAAGCGTCACATTTCGGTGGCTTCAAGAACAGCCGCGAGCAGCACTTTGGGGTCGACGCGTAAGGCCCGCGCAATCTCTATGAACTCGATGACGTCGAGACGACGTTCGCTCGATTCGATCTTGGCGATATACGAGTGCGGTCGCTCAAGCATACGGGACAGTTCACGCTTGGTGATGCCTGCTTTATCTCGAGCCTTGGCGAGCACCTCCAGCAGCTGATTGTATTCCCATGATCGTTGTCGCATTGCGTGGCTCGCTATATCAATCGCTCCAATATATACCCATGTAGCGCAGAATTTTGCTTGCCCCTAAGTTGGGGACAGAGCTACACTAGTTCCGTTCTCAACATATCTAGCGAAGGATGTTGATTTGAGTCTCTAATCGTCGAGGAAGCGGTGTCCACCGGTGCGCTAACACCAGTGGACACCTGACCACAGTCAACCTGCAAGGAGGTGTGACCATGGCTATTCGACAGTCTACGTCGAAAGGCACTGGCGCGCGAAGTCGGCTGCCCAGAAGGATGTTGGGTGTACGTCTGACCGGCCCAGTGGGCGGTTCCAGGAAGACCCCCAGTGCGCTCGAAGAAATCCTGGCCCGACAATTGGTGCATCTAGCGCAGGCTGAGTCTGTGTTGGGATGCTTGCGCGTCGCCTTGCTCTACGAAGAGGACCGGGGACGGACCTCCGATCCCGATTATGCGCGAACGGCTGGCGTCGCACTGAAACTTATCCGAGAAGTTGCCGACACGTTGGATTCCTCCAACGTGAGGCCGCTCATCGACGCACTTCACGGTGCTCCAGCGGCACATCGTCGACCGACAGCGAAACCGCGTCGGCGCTAAGCGATCCAGCTTTCTGGCGGGAGCGCATGGCGTCGCGACGGCGTGCGTTCCCCGTGCGATAGCAAACTGAAATCACAGGGGGAACCGAGAATGAAGACGAGATACCGGGTATTGATTCGGCGATATGGGCAGCTTTTAGCGGCGTGTGCAGTGCTGTGTGCCGGTACGGTTATGGCCGCCGAGCCGATGGCGGTCGAACTTGAGGAGATCGTCGTGACCGGTACGCGGTTGCGCTTGGAATCGGGGGAGGTGGCGGTGCCGGTGTTGGTCATGGATCGGGCCAGGATTGAGGAGTCGGGTGCAGTCAGTGTGTCGGACCTGATGCGCTTGGTGTCGCAGGCGCCGTATGTGTTCAGTGAGACGGTGCAGCAGGGTGGGGCGCAGTTTGCGCAGCTACGTGGGCTGGGGGTGGATTCGACGCTGGTGCTGATCAATGGACGACGCACGGTGCCGTCGGCGGTGAATGTGGCGCTCAATGCTTTCGATCTGAACACGATTCCGTTGGCAGCGGTGGAGCGGGTCGAGGTGCTGTCGGATGCGGCGTCCGCGGTGTATGGCGCGGATGCGGTCGGTGGTGTCGTCAACATCGTGTTGAAGCGGGACATTCCGCGACCGGCGGTGGCATTGAGCGTCGGCTCGGCGGAGGGGGGGGGGGAGGAGCGGGGGGCGTCGCTGAGTGGCGGGTATGCGGGTTCGCGGCTGCATGCGTCGCTGGTGCTGGATTACTTCGATCGGGACTATTTATTGGGGGCGCAGCGCGAGCGCTGGGCGAACCAGGACTACACGCGCTATGGCAGTCTCGACTGGCGCTTACCGACCACGAATCCGGCGAACATTTCTTCGCGCACGCTGGACAACCTGCCGGGATTGCCGTCGCGCGTGGCCGTGGTGCCGGAAGGCAGTACGGGCGTGGGGCTGACGCCGACGGATTTTCTGCCGACGGCGGGACAGGTGAGCGTGATGAGTCCCTTCGCGTATCGCTCGATCGTGTCGGATGCCGAGCGGCGCAGTGCGTCGTTGTACGCGGACTATGAGATGGCGTCGTGGCTGTCCGCGTTTGCCGAGGCGTTGTATGTCGACCGGGTGACGCGCACGCAGTCCGAGCCCGCCACGCTGTTCGGCACGCGCGTGCCGGCCACGAATCCCTTCAATCCCTTTGGCGTGGAGGTGTCCACGGACTACCTGTTCGTGGGCCTGGGGCCGCGCGAGACCGTGGCTGAGGCGGACTTGCGACGGGGCGTGCTGGGACTGCGTGGCGATCTCGGTGACTGGGACTGGGAACTGTCGGGGCTGTACACCCGGGAGACCTCGTCGGTGTGGACCAAGAATGCGGTGGACTTGGCGCGTGTCACTGCATCGCTGGCCTCGCTGGATCCGGCGCTGGCATTGAACGTGTTCCAGGATGGGCCGGGCGGCAGCGAGGCACTGCTGCGCTCGCTCGTGAGCGAGTCGGTGAGTGAGCTGGAGTCGGGTGGGCGGCAGGTGGGGGCGTTCGTGCGCGGGCCGCTCGCGAGCGTGCCGGCGGGAGAGATCCAGATCGTGCTCGGTGGAGAACACCGGCGCGAGGATCTGCACTTCGACAGCAGTGTCTTCGTCGACCACGATCGCACGGTCGATGCACTGTTCGCCGAAGTGCGCATTCCGCTGGTGAACTCGGGCTGGCAGTGGCCGCTGCTGCAGGAAGCATCGCTGACCTTGGCGGGGCGGCAGGATGACTACAGCGACTTCGGTGCGACCTTCAATCCGCAGTACGGCCTGCAGTGGCAGCCGCATGCGCACTGGCGGGTGAATGCGTCCTACGGGACGAGCTTTCGGGCGCCGGCGCTGTTCGAGCTGTATGGACCACGACGGGAGATCGCCGGCAACACGGTCAGCGACCCGCGACGCAATGGCGAGTCGGTGCCGGTCACGCTGGTCTCCGGCGGCAATCCGCAGCTCGATCCGGTGGAAGCGGAGTCGTGGACGGCAGGGCTCGCGTTCACGCCGTCGCCGAACTGGCGCTTGTCGGGAACGTATTGGCATACGGTGCTGGAAGGTCGCGTCGCCATCTTCTCCGAACAACTGGTACTGGCGAACGAGGGACGGTTCCCGCAGCGCGTGGAGCGGCAGGCGCCTTCGCCGGCGGGTGTGGCGGGGGGGGTTCCAGGGCGTAATCCCCGCATCGACATCTCGCGCATCAATTTCGGCAGCGTGGAGACCGCGGGCGTCGATGCGTCGGTCTCGGGCTCGCTTGAAACCACCTGGGGCGAGGTGGGCGCGGATCTGTCGGCGACCTGGGTGGATCGCTACGCCGTCGTGCAGGTGCCGCAGACGCCAACGGTCGAACGCGTCGGCGTGGCCGATCTGGAGGGGAGCATTCCGGACTGGCGCGGCGTGTTGACGCTGCACTGGTCGCGCACGGGGTGGGCGGCGTCGGTGACGACGCGCTACGTGCCGGCGTATGAGGATCGCACGATCTTCGGTGAGGACGTTGGTCGCGACATCGGTGCGCAGGCGCTGGTGGATGTGCAGGCCTCGCTGGATGTGTCGCGTGCCTGGGGCACGGATGCCTGGGCGTCGGGACTGAAACTCACTGTCGGTGTCCTGAATGTCTTCGATGAGGTGCCGCGATTTGCGGAGGTGGCGGCGTCGGGCTACGACCCTTCGCAGGGAGACCTGCGGCAGCGCTTCGGCTACGTGCGACTGGGGTATGAGTTTTGAGCCGCGCGGGACGGTTGGGACTCGTGCGCTGGCTGTGCCACGCGCTCATGCTGGTCGCCGGGATGGCGATGATGTGCATCGCCGCCCGGAGCGGTGCGCAGGGACGCGAGCCGTTTACGGTGCGCTCGGCGCTGCAGACCACGCGGTTCATGGTGGATGGCAAGGGCGAAGCGGTTGCCATCTCACCCGATGGGCGGCGCTACGTCGTCATGCTGGTCACGGGAGACGTGGCAGGCGATGGCGCATGGGTGGAGTTGCGGGTCGGGCGGCTCGATTCGCTGGCGGCGGCGGTGCCGACGACGCGGGTGCGACTCTTCACCCATGCGCGCGGGGGTGGCTACGCGCGTCATGGCGGCAGCGAAACCCTGCTGGTGCCCTGGCGCAACCCGCCGCGCTGGATCGATGACGATCACATCGCCTTCGTGTGGGAGGACGATGCGCTGCTGCGGCAGGTGGTGAGTGTCACGGTCAGCACCGGTGAGCTGCGCTACCTGACCTCGCATCGCAGCGATGTCACGCCCTTCAGTGCGCGGGCGGATGGCACGCTGCTGTATGGCGCGAAGATTCCGTGTGTGCGCCGACCGTCGGTGCGCGAACAGTCGCAAGGCTACGTGGTCGATGCCGAGGATGCGTTCGAGCTGGTCCATGGCTGCGGTGCCTGGGCGCGGGATGCCCAGGCGCTGTTCGCGATGGACGCCTCGCAGGGGGTGGCGCGTCAGGTCGTCATGCGTGGCGGCGATGCGGTGAATCGCTCGACTCCGCGGCTGCCTGCAGCCCTGTTTTCTGCCGCAGGTACGAAGGCGATCTTCGCCAACACGATCTCGCAGATCCCGGGAGAGTGGGGGCGCTACACGGCCGTGCATTTTCAGACCATGTGGCAGGCACTGAAGAGCGAGGGACCGGGCGGGGCCTATGCCTCGCAGTTCCAGCAGCTGTTCGTGATCGATCTGGCCAGCGCCACGGCGCAGCCGCTGTGGTCCGTGCCGCTGGAACCCTACGAGCGACTGCGCCTGGCGTGGTCGCCGGAAGAGGATCGCGTGGTGCTGGGGCCGACGTTCCTGCCGGTGACGATGGCGGATGCGGCGGGCCTTGCGGGCGAAGCCGGGGGAGTGGGGCCTCTTGACGGCGGTCGAGTCGAGCAACTGCCCATGGCTGCGGCCGATGCGCGTCGCATCCGGCAACTGCGATGGGTGGGCGGTTCGCAGATCGAGGTGCAGCTTGATGACGAGTGTGTCGGCTACCGCTGGCGCGGCCGCTGGCAGCGACAGTCCGCGGGGCCGTGTCCGTCGTTGTTTGCAAGTGCGGTGCAGGTGCGAGTGGTGCAGGGGCTGAACGAGGCGCCGCGGCTGGTGGCACGTGAGACGCGCAGTGGGCGCGAGGCGGTCGCGGTCGATCCGAATCCGGACCTGGCCCATCGCTATGCGCTCGGCAAAGTCGAATGGATCGAGCGCGAGGTGGAGGGAACGCGCTGGGCGGGACGTCTGTACTACCCGGCGGACTATTCGGCAGGGCGCCGCTATCCGCTCGTCATCCAGACGCATTCGTTCGCCGGACCGAACGAGTATTCGCTGTACGGACGCGGTGGCACGGCGCCGGCGCTGGGGCCGGGTCACTCGGCGTTCATCGCGCAGGCACTCGCCAGTCACGGATTCTTTGTCTTGCACGGCACCGCCGCTGGCGAGTTCGAGGCGGATCTGCTGGCACAAACGCGCCGGCGCATCGCCGCCACCGAAGCCGTGGTCGAACAACTGGTGCGGGAGGGACGCGTCGATCGGCAGCGTGTCGGGATCATGGGCTACAGCGCCTCGGGATGGGATGTCAGCTACGCCCTGACGCATTCGGACTTTCCCTATGCGGCCGCGCTCACCGATGACAACAAGGACGGCAGCTACTCGCAGGCGCTGGTGTCGGGGTGGCTGGTCGGCGCGGGTCCGGAAATATTCGGTGTGCAGCCCTTCGGATCGGGGTTGTCGCGCTGGATGGAAGAATCCCCCGGGTTCAATGTCGAGCGGATTCGCACGCCGTTGCTGCTGACGGCGAGTTCGCCCGGATCGGAACTGCTCAAGTGGGAGCTGTTCAGTCGTTTGCGATTCCTGCGGCGGCCGGTGGAGTTCTTCATCGTGCCGGACCTCGAGCACGGCAGTCATGGGTTGCAGAATCCGACGCAGCTGCTGGCGCTGCAGGAGCGGGCGTTCGACTGGTGGCGCTTCTGGCTGCAGGACGAGCGTGATACCGATCCGCGCAAGGGGGCGCAGTACCAACGATGGGAAGTCTTGCGCCGACTGAATACCGAGTTGCGAGCGCGTGGCACGATCCCGAGTGCATCGCTGTGAGCCACCGCTCGCAACCAACATGCTGCGGCACTGCGATGCCGGGTTGCGAGCGGTGTTTTTTGGTGCGCCGCCGGGGCGATGCAATGTTCTGGATCGAAGTCGAAGACATCGAAGCCGAAGAATACGGACCACCATTGCGGCTCCCGTGACGAGCCAACGGTGCTCACGCGTTTCAGGACCAGTGGCGTACCCACGCCTCCGTATCCACGTGATTCATGATCTCCAGGGCACTTACCTGGGAGCCTCCTGCTCGATCGGCAAGGGCGGCTTCGACGGCCGGTTTCGAGAGCCAGTGATCGCGGACGAGAATGCCCTCCAGCAGAAACTCGCGTACGAACGATTGATGCCTGCCGATGATGCGTTCGATGAATCCCGGCGCTCGATCCTTCCAGCAACGGCGACGGATGGAGAGCGGCAGTTCGTCGGCGAACGCCGCGCGCGCGAGACCGCGCTCGATCCCATCCTTGAAATGTACGTAGGACGGGATGCGCAGGCAGGTCTCGATGATGGGTCGGGAGAGCAGCGGCGAGATGATCGTCGGCGCATCGTCGGAATGGGCGGAGATGTCGTCGTTGTCTACGGACGATAGTAGCGAGCCCAGTCGTCGAGGCAGGCTGGGTACGCCGTGCGGTGTATCGAGCCAGGAATGGGTAGGCGCGGCCGGCAGCCTCGCGCGTGCGACCTCGGGGTCGAGGAGCGCAGATAGCTCGGTCGTGCCCGGAACGATGTCGTGCGATACGCCATTGCGGCGATACCGCCTCGCGGCGGCAAGTTCCTGCCAGAAGGACGAGCCGGTATGTCGTGCGACCTGGGCGCACAGCCTGCCGAGTGCAGGGGTGAATCCATGGCGCCCTACGTGGTCGAGTGGCGTCAGTGCGATGCTGTCGCGACAGAAGCTGGCATCGCCGCCCTGGCCGGTAAAGACGGCGCTGGCGCCGTACTCTGCGGCGAGTGATCGCTCGATCGGCGCGCGTTGCAGATAGGGCAGGGTCGACACCGGCTCGAGCGTAGGCTGCAGCGTGGCGATGGCGGGCACGTTCACATCGTCCGTACGGAAGGCAATCATGCGGCAGTCGAACCGATGGTGTGCAGCGGCTTCGCGTGCCCAGCGTCCCTCGTCGTTGACACCGTCGGGGGCGAAGTAGGTGTACGCGGTGAGAGCGGCATGGCCCCCCTTTGCGAGGCAGCCGAACACGATCGACGAATCGAGACCGCCCGACAGGCGCATGAGGGAAGTGGGCGACGTCCTCGCCCAATGCTCGATGCAATACCGGGTGACCTGGCGAAGTGATTGCGCGGCGGCGTTGGGGTCAGCGATCTCGGTGTCGGGAGAGATCCATGAAGCGGGCTGCCAGTGCGAGCGCCGGAAGAACGTGCACGGCGCCTGAGTCAGATCGATCTCGACCCCGTCCCCGCCGGCCACGGAGGTGAGGCCGGCGAGAGGTTGGCACCGACAAGTTCCGAGGCGTCCCAGCAGATGGCGGTGGAGATAGGCGCGCTCGACGGGGAAGAAGCGCGAGGTCACGGTCTTCAGGGTCGTGATGCGCGAGGCGAGCACATGGACGCCGCCGTACTCGACGTGCAGGCAGGGTAGCTGCGCGGTGGGCTCTCTATATATATGTAGGCGGCGGTCGGGGGTCACCCTCAGTGCGACATAATTGCCCCAACGATCCGGCGGGAAGCCGTCGGGATGGCAGGTGCGACGGGGAGGCGCGGAGCCATCGCTGGCGGGCATCGGGAAATGATTGCCGACGATGACGATGTCGTTCCGTACCGTCGCGGCGAACGCGGGATATGCCGCGCGATACAGCACGTGCAATGCATCGGACTGGAAGGCCGAGCGCCAGCGGTTGGGTTGCGGCAGTCGCGCGGTGAGCGCCATCGCTTCGCGTCGTGCCTGCGCGTTGTCTGGGTCGTGGGCGAGCGCGAGATACTCGAACACGGCCGCCACTCATCAAGCCGTCAGGAGGGGTGTGTAGTCACACACATCGTCCGGCCGTCCATCGAGCACCATGACACCGGCCTGCACCCAGCTATGGGCGGCCCAGGGGCGGGTGCGGACACCGATGACCCAGTGCGGATACTGGTCGTAGTGCGCCAGAAAGCGGGTGAGCGTCAACGCGTGCAGAAGACAGCGTTGGCGCGCGCCGTACAGAAATGGACGCAGTCGACGGAACGTACTTACAAGGGCAATTGCGCGTGAGCTCTCGAAAGGCTCCTTCCTGGTGAGACGTGCTCTCGATACCTGCAGGGAAATTGCGTGGAGCGACTGCTTCTTCAGAGCGAGCTGCGCCCACATGAAGGCGCGCAGCAGGTTGAGAATATGATGCATGCGGATGGGCGCGGTGTCGGTGTGCTCGTAGCCAGCACTGGCCGCCGGTGGGTCCATTGTCATGGACGGGCCTGAGCCGGTGCCTTCGTGAGTGGCATCGGCTGGTACGAGCAGGCCGGCCCGCATCAGGGCGTCGCGGAGTGTCGATACCTGGGAACCCGAAAGCAAGGTGGCTTCACCACCATCAAGCACACCGAGGTGGACCAGAAGCGACGTCTCGTTGTCTCCGAGGCCGAAATAGCGATTGCGTTGCAGATCGAGTCCGACCGTATCGCACTGCGTTCGGCAGACGCGGATGTGCGGTGCGAGAGCGTAGTGCATGGTCATGAGACGGTGGAGCGTGCGAGCACGCTCCACCGTGACGAGTCAGGCTAGAAGTAGCCCAGGTCGCCCGCCAGATTGTCGATGCGAACCTTCGGACCGACTTCGCGAGTCACGAGAGTTGCATCGCCCAGATCGATGAGTTCCAGATCGTTCATGACACTTCTCCTTCGATGAAGTTGACGAAAGCCATCCGCGGTGGCGAGCCGACGCTGCGGCAGCTGCGTGCGCGATGCAAGTATCGCCAGGCGCTTTCGTAGATACTTTTGGACGTCCTCGTGAACTTCCCAGCGTAGACGCGTGCTGGTGAGAAGCGGTTGGTTCGGTATCTTGTTGAGTCATCGGCTTGTTTAACGCTGCCGCGGCGGTTTGAGAGACTAGACCCCCGGGACAGTGCGCGTTGTCAGAAGGCGGCTTGAGCCGTCATTGGCGGAGTGTGACAAAGCTGGCTTGTTGTCCAATGGGTGTGAAAGTCGCGCGTTACAACCGACGCGGATTTCAGTGATTTCAGTAGACGAGTCAAGCTGATCGGTCCGTAGAGGGTGTCTCGCGCGTTCAAACTCGCAGTCCAGATGCAACGGCTGGCTTGCTGAGCAAATCTACCCGTGATACTTCTCGGAACTCTTGGACAGTCGGAGAGCACGGAGCAGGCGAATCCACCCGTGAACTTCGGTCCAGCAGATCTATTGGGAGAACAACGCAGATGAAGATAAACAAGATTCAGGCCGGAGTAGGCGCCGCTTTGGCACTGATTTGTGGAACGGCTCATGCATACATCTGGAGCGCGGCAGTTCCTACCGAAGTTCATCTCGTCGATGGCGGGTTGCTATTGCTGGGAGACTTCAACAACGAAGGTGTCACATGCGCGAGTGGCCCGCGTGGAATTTTCCTGCCGGGCACGGATGCCACAGTTCGACAGGAAGTTAGCAATGGCGCTAGCTGCGCAAGCTACAGAGCGATCGATTGAGGTGCTGATTGCCGATCCGACTGCAACAAGTTGCCAAGCGGTTTCCGCCATTGGGGTAGTCCCCATCGCATACCACAGTTATTGGCAGTTGAAATAGCTCGATAGGAGACTCCCGTTCTTTTGCGGGAATGCTTGGTAGTACGGCAAACCTATAGAGCGATATGACTCGATGTGTTCCCTCACATGAACGCGCAAAAAAATCCAGTGTAATCGTTGACATCGTTCCCTCGTTGCCGCGAATATCGAGACACAAAATAGAGAAGCAGAAGAATTCATAACGCACGGCAGTGCGTCGAAGCGGGTAAGAGACCACGAATGCAGGCGGATGTACCTGCCTGAAGGAAATGGTGACGAACCAATTAGGGATGCGTGCGTTGGGAATGACGCGCGCGAACGGATTTTTGGAGGGACGAGATGGGAGTTCTCGCCAAGAAGGGAGTTATTCGCGCCCTGCGGATAGCGCTTGCGATTGTTCTTACCTGCACGGCCTCCACGACATGGGCCGCTTGGCATCATGGAAAAATCACCCAGTTGGGCTTCGGTTACGACGGCTCTACCGTTACCTTCATCATTTCAGGCTGGGAGCGGTCGAACTGCACCTGTTACTCCCCCTGGCCCAACCAGATGTGCCTAGATCGCAATCGCGCCACCTTCAAGGAGGAGTTCGCGTGGTTGTTGCGTGCTCGTGCGATGGATGTGGAAGTCCAGGCACATATTGACGAGGCCTCATGTCGCGTAGTGGCGCTCTTTGAGGTTGGCTAGTGGATCTTTGCGCATGAACCGATTTCAAAGAGAAGTGGAGGATCTTGATCGGAGGTATCAGTTCCGCGTTCGGATCATTTCATCCGTCATTGCTGCTTGTCTGATTGCGGCTGCGTTGTGGAGCGCCGATGTCCCGTCGCGCTTGATATCGCTCGGACACGGGCCAACAAGTACTCAGCATGCTGACCACGGCACGCCGATTTCCGAAAGTGTGTTGGATACATCAACAGATGTGTCAGCGACACTGGGAACAGCCGGTACTGAGTCATCGGCTTCGGCGAAACCTCTGGCCATTCATTTGATCTCCACTGCGCCAGGTAGGAATGCGAGCGAGGGGACGGCAAGGATTGGTGTCTCGGTGGAAAATCCACAAACGTATGCGGCAGGGGCCGTATTGGCTAACGGCGCGCGACTCACGGCTGTCTATATAGACCGCGTGGTCCTTCAACGTGAGGACGAGTCGGTAACGTTGTACGTACAGGGTGAGCAGCGACGCGGCTCGCATGAACGTGAAAGTGAACTCCTCTTTGTCGGGGGACAACGAGATGACGATGCTGCTCTACCCAGCACGCGCAATGTTCTGACCGACTATTTACGGCCGAGTCCAGTGTTCGATGGAAATCAGATCGTTGGATTTCAAGTGTATTCGGGAAGAGCGTCAGGCGTCTTCTCGCAGATGGGCTTGCAGGCTGGCGATCTCATTACGAGCATCGATGGTGCCCCGCTCGTTGATGCTAATCAGGCCATGGATCTCCTTCAGTACGTTGCCGAAGGAGGCGCCGTGATTGCGACCGTTTCACGAAATAACTCAGCCCTTCAAGTTTCGTTGGATGGCGCACTGATAGTTGCCGACCGGGAACGGACACAGCAGGCAATCGCCCACGCTGGGACCATGCCGGCCCATCCCTCAAGATGAATGAAGTTGGTGCACAAGAAGAATGGTCAGGTAGGGATCTCCTTAATGAATAGAAAGCTGATCGTTGCGGTTGCCGTCTGTGGCATGTGGTCGTCTGCTTGGGGTGCAACCGAGTGGAGCGCGGCGGAGTACGATCTCTACCCAGGTGACTTTGACGGTGACGGGAAGACAGATCTGCTCTACGTTGCCAAAGCGCCGACGGGCGCAAGCGGCATAGCCCGGTCGGACGGCAATGGGCCGAACAATTCGACGCAGACGTGGCTGGCGAACTATCTGGGGATTCCCTGGCACAGCAAGCTGTACACGATCATCGTCGATGATTTTAATGGCGACGGAAAATCCGATGTCTTCATGCAGAGGAATACACCGGGCAATCACTATCTGTTGTTTGCCGATTCGAACGGCAAGCTGACATCCATCAGCCAGGAAATACCCAATTCTTTCCTCGGGCTGAACTGGTCTGCGGACCAGCACAAGGTTCAAGCCGGCGATTTCAACGGCGACGGACGCGCAGATCTCTTCCTTCAAGGAAGCAGTCGTGGCAGCACTCACGCCGTGATTCTCGCGTCCGCCACAGGTCAACTCACTGCTGGACCGCAGCAAACATGGACCGATGCGTCGTGGGGTGCGTTCAGTTGGTCTGTGAAAGACGCGAATGTATTTACCGGGGATTTCAACGGGGATGGCCGCGCGGATCTGCTGTTGCAGGCGAAGCCGCAGATCGTTCTGATCGACTACGAGATTCCGATTCCCGTTCCTACCTATCGGCCGGGAATGAACGGAGTCGTGCTGTCGCAAGGTGGAAGCACACCGTTCCAGCAGGTGGGTGTGCAGCAATGGAATCGGAATGCGTTCGGTGCGGACTGGTCGCCTAGCCTCGCTACAGTGGTTGTGGGCGACTTCGATGGCAATGGCACGGACGATGTCGTGCTGCAGGCACGACGAGGCGGCAGCCAAAGCTATCTTGTCGGAGGCAATTCGTCCGGAAGCATTTTCTCTTCAGCAATATCGTTGGCCGGGAATGTGAGCTGGTCGGCCGATGGATATAGGTTGCTCGCGGGTAACTTCGATGGTGTTGGCGGTGCTGGCATTTACTGGCAGGCACAGAGTCAGGAGGGAACGAACTACTATGCCAATGGTGTGACAGGAGGCACGGTGTCGCCCTCGGCCCAAGGAGCGGTGGAGCCCGCTCCCATTATCCCTGCAACGGTCGCAGGCCGCACCGAGGGCGTCTTCGGCGTATCCAGTCTCGGAGCGGCAACCTACCGCGTACCGATATGGCTGCCGCCAGGGCCGCGCGGATTGCAGCCCGATCTTGCGTTGACTTACAACAGCCAGGACGACAACGGTGTTATCGGGGTGGGCTGGTCGCTTAGCGGACTCTCATCCATCGAACGTTGTAACAAGACAAAGGCGCAAGACGGTTCGGCCGGTTCCGTGGCTTTGACGACAGCGGATCGATTCTGTCTGAATGGCAATCGACTTCGTCTGACCAGCGCGACCGACTACGGTGTCGCAGGCTCGACGTACCAAACAGAGATCGATGATCTGACAGTCGTGACAGCTCACGAGTCGGAAGGGAATGGACCACGGTACTTCACCGCGCGTACTCGCGATGGTACAGCCTACGAGTATGGGAAGACCGTGGACTCGCGCGTCGCCCCTGGAACCAGTACGACACCGTATCGATGGAAGCTGAATCGGGTAACCGATGCGGCAGGCAACGCGTTGATCGTCAGCTACGTCAAAAGCGATGGGCACGCGGTGCCGGCCACCATCTCCTGGACGCCGCTCAGCGCCGGATCCTCAACTTTCGCCTACAGTGCCAACTTCATCTACACGGACTCACGGACGGCTGCTGATTCGCAGACGGGATATGTTGCCAACCAGAAGGTGGTCAACAAGCGGCGTCTGGAGAGCATACAGATCCGGGCTGCGACTAGCGGCGTTGCGCAGACCGTACGTCGGTATTTCCTGACCTACGACTCAGGGCCAAAAACCGGTCGATCCCGACTGACTCAGATAACCGAATGCGCCGACGACGCCCAGAGCGCGTGCCTGGCGGCGACCACCATTTCCTACCAGTCAGGCACGACGATGCACTCTTCGTCCGCGCTGGGTTTGAGTTCGAGCAGTTCACTCATGCGGGAGAAATTCGATTTCAACGGCGATGGCCGGCACGATCTGCTCTTTGTTTCCAGCAATTACTGGCGAGTGGCGCTCGCCGTGGACGGCGGATTTTCAACCGCCATCAACACGAATATACCGTCATCGACGACCCCCATCGTCGGTCGATTCACCTCCGCGCGGCAGGATGCGTTGCTGGCCAATAGCGGCGGTACGTGGTGGCACTACACGCTGAATGAATCCTCGACGTTGTTCCAATCAGTCTCGACTGGTGCGCCCGCACCGGCAGCTACGTGGGCCACGGGAGATACGAATGGAGATGGCCTTTCAGATCTGGTGTGGGTCAACGCCTCGGGTCAGATATACATCCGTCTCAATGCATCTGTGCCAGCTGCAGTATCGCCAACATTCTCGGCCACGACGACGCTAGCAGGGACGGTTTCCAGCGGTGGCAATCTCTTGTCCAGCAATGGCGCGGTTTTGCGATTCAGCGATGTCGATGGAGACGGACGGCAGGATCTCTACCATTACTACTTGCCGGCCATTTTTCCTCCAACACTTTTCGGGGTTCTCAATCTGCTTGTGTCTCGAGATACAACCTTCGAGGTCATTCCCTCTCTCTACGGTGTATCGCCAGGGCCTACACCGATCAATTTCAATGACGATGCCTGCACGGACCGCATCCTGAACACGCTGGTAATCATTCAGCAGTGCGGAAACACCGAACAATCCATGGTTTCGCTGCCCCAAGCTCCGATCCTGATGATGGACTGGAATGACGATGGCAGAACGGACTTTTTGGTCAGCAACGGCAGCAACTTCGGGGTGTATTTGTCGAATGGACAAGGTGTGGGTCCTCTGGAGGCCACCAGCATTCCCTACACCGCAGGAGGTAGCTACTTCGCCATCGATCAAGACGGAGACGGGTTGGATGATATCGTCCGTGTGAGCAATTCCACGCCGTACAACGTCACCTATTTCACGCGTTCAGGCTCAGGCGCAATACCTGTCTTTGCGACTAGTACCGCTGATTTGGCGACGAGCTTTACCGATGGCTTCGGTGTGAGTCATGCATTGGGTTACGTATCCACCGCACGACCGAACAATTCGCCGTTCGGCAGTGGAATGCTCGGCAGAGATCCGAATGCACCCCTGCAGGACGATGCCACCGCCAGAATCGTTGTGGGGCAGGTAACGAGTTCCGACGGTATCGGCGGCTTGTACAACACTACCTACAGGTATCTCGGCGCACGCAAGAATGTGCCGCGCAATGAATTCGTCGGCTATTCGCAGGTTATCGAGACGGACGGTCGTAGTGGTAGTGGCGTTGTCCGCAAGACGGTCTATGAGCAGTTGTTCCCCCTGGCCGGCATGGTCAAGAAGCAGGAGTATTTGCAAGCTGATGGCACCCAGATCTCGATTACGACGAACGACAATCGGTCCATTACCGTCGGGTCAGGGGCTAGCCTTCGCTACTTTACCTATGTGCATCAGTCCGTCGCCGATCAATACGAAGTAGGAGGTTCTAAGAACGGTCAACTGATTGCGACCACGACGACCAGCCACACAATTAGCCCAACTCTCGGTGTGCTGACCGACGCCGTAACGAAAGTCGTCGAAGCGTCTACAGCAAACGGATTGCAAGGTGGCATCGAGCACGTCACTGAGCTGCATCAGCTGGAGATCTTCGACGATGCCGCCAATAGCTGCCGCGGCATGCCGCAGTTGACCGAATTGAAGAAGAGCAGCACCAGGCCGAACAGCACGACGATTTCCCGGAGGGCGCGAATCACCTGGCAGGGGGCGGGTTGTCGGCCGCACAGCTCGATTGCTGCACTGAACACTGAATGGCAAGTCACATCGGTGTTCGAGTACGACGATTTTGGCAATATTAGACAGGTGAGCGCGACACCGATCGCAGGACAGGACGCGCGGGTCACCAAAGCGTACTGGGGGTCGTCGGGACAGTTCCTGGAAAAGCTCTGGAACGCGCAGATGAATGAGCCAACGGTGTTTGGGTGGAACAAATCGCTCGCCATGCGCACCTCGATGACGGACCCCAACGCACTCACGACCCGTTGGTATCCGGATCCTTTCGGACGCATCGTGCAGGAATCCCGACCCGATGGCACGAGAACTGAAGGGCTGCTGACCGCATGTGCGTCCGGAAATCAGTACTGCGGCGCGCAGAGCGATGTACGGCTGAGATTCATCGCAACGACGTATGATGCCGCTGGCAGCCTCGTTCGTACCGATACCCAATACTTCGATGCATTCGGCCGCCTTCGCGACGACGACCTGCAGATGCTGAATGGGCTCACCAGCCGCAGCATTACGACCTACGATGCCTTCGGTCGCGTAGCCACCCAGAGCGTGCCCCATCGCCTGGGCGGTACCGATCCGCTGGGAAACACCGAGTTCGGTTACGACCTGCTCGGCCGTATCACCACAGTCAAGCGTCAGGTGAGCGAGTCCGACACCTCCATCGCGACGACCAAGGTCGACTATCTCGGCCTGACGCAACAGGTCACGGCGTTCCAGAATGATGCGCAACACCAGCGGATCACGAAGGCGGTTCGCGACGCGCTGGGACAGACGATTCGTTCGATCGATGCCGCCAGCTCCGCAACGGAATTCGAGTACAACCCCTTCGGCGACCTGCTGACGACGCGCGATGTCGCCGGCAACGAGATCAAGATCGAGTACTACGACGCGATCGGTCTGAAGAAGAAGACTACCGACCCGGACATGGGGGTGTGGGAATATAAGTACTACCCGTTTGGAGAACTCAAGGAACAGAAGAACGCGAATCTGCAAACGGTCTCGTTTACCTACGACAAGCTGTCGCGTCCGCTGACCCGGACTGACAGCCCGGGAGGTCCGACCACGTGGTACTGGGATACGGCAGCGAAAGGCATTGGGCAGCTCGACTACGTCACCTCGCCGGGTGGATACAGGGAAGGCTACCTGTATGACAGCCATGGTCGCGTACGCCAGCAGGACATCACGGCCGATGTCACGGTGTACAGCTACCAGTTCGATTACAACGATGTCGGCCTGCTGAACTCCATCACGTATCCGGCTTCGACGGGCTCATCGCCATTCAAAGTGCGATACGGCTACGCCTATGGACTGATGTCCAACGTTCAGGATTACACGGCAAACTCGGCTGGGACGACGTACTGGCAGGCCACTGCGGGCAATGCGCGCGGCCAGATCACGGGCGAGACCTATGGCAACGGATTGCAGACCAGTTACGGATACGACCGGATTGCCGGCTGGCTGAACACGCAGACGACCGGTCCGTCGGGCGGCAACTCGATCCAGAACCTGAGCTACGAGTGGTACAAGACCGGGAGCCTCAAGAATCGGAAGGATCTGAAGCGCAACCTGACCGAGCAGTTCGTGTACGACGCGCTGGGCCGGGTGGATTATTCCACGCTGAATGGGACACAGAACGCTGATTTCAATTACGACGCGCTCGGCAACCTGACGTACAAGACCGGCATTGGCACCCTTGTCTACGATCATGCGATCAAGAAGCACGCGGTGATGTCGACCACCGGGACGGTCAACAACTCATACGAGTACGACTTCAACGGCAACATGACGAAGCGCAATGGCTATACCACGGTGTGGTACAGCTACGACCTGCCGAAGTCGATTGCCAGTGCGGGAAGTACGAGCGACTTCTGGTACGGGCCGGATCGTGCCCGGTGGAAGCAGAAGATCACCACCGGCAGCGTCGTCGAGACAGTTACGTACCTTGGTGGCCTGATGGAGAAGAAGGTCGGGACGGCGACGGAGTACCGGCACCTGATCCAGGCAGCGACCGGCACGGTGGCCATCCACACGCGTGGCGCACAGACGGCGACGTACTACCTTTCGCGCGATCATCTGGGCAGTGTCAATGCGATCACCAACAGCACGGGCGGTGAACTGGTCAACGAGAGCTTCGATGCCTTCGGTCAGCGCCGCGGCAGCAACTGGACCGGGCTGCCGACGGCGGGTGACCGGACCCAGATCGCTGCCATCACGAGGCGCGGGTTCACGGATCACGAACATCTCGACAACCTGAACCTGATCCACATGAACGGGCGGGTGTATGACCCGCAAATCGGCCGGTTCACGTCGGCGGATCCGTTCGTGCAGGATCCGATGAACTCTCAGAGCCTGAATAGGTACAGCTATACCTTCAATGATCCGTTGAGCAATGTGGATCCGAGTGGGTTTACGTGCACGTCGGTCGGTTTCATCTTCACGTCGGGCGGCGGATCAAGTGCGGATGGTTATGGTGGAGCGTTCACGCCCTACTGGACGTTCTTGCCGTGCCGAAGGGCACCTGGCGGTCCGCCGCCCAGGGCAACCAGAGGCGATGTGCAGGACAGCACAGCTGGCGGAACCATGCGAGTGCTGTACGACGGTGTCGCCTACACAATCACCGAGGAGATGGTCAGCAATCTTACGTGTGCAAGGAACGGAGATTGTCGGACTCGACTGGCCGTCCATCACGATTGCAACGCATGGCCGGATTATAGGGCGGCCAAGTGCGACGCCATCGAGCCTCTATATATCGTCGAGGATGCGGTTTTTGCGGCGATGGGAGGTGTGGCTGCTGTTCGTGCGGTGATGGCCGGAAGGGGAGCGAGTCTGGCCGCAAGGGGAAGCATGCTCTTCGGTCAGGCGTCGGTTAAATCGACGTTTGCCCATGGACCGCACGCTGGACGCACCGTAGGGGAAGTTGCTCAAGGTCTTCGAGCGGGAACGATCTCGGCGGATACCTTGCCGATTGACTACGTGATCCGTAACGGACAAGCCATAGCACTCAATAATCGGTCGCTGCTTGCGTTAACACGAGCTGGCATGCAGCCGACGGTGACGCGCAATCTGACCGGGAACCAAGCAGCGGAGGCCCTCCTCAACAGCCATTTGCAAGGCGGGGTTCCGAGCACTGTCATCCGTGTCCGCGGCGGTCCGCCCGGAACATCTTTGATCGAGTGACGCTATGAAGGTCCTTCCCTGGAAAAGCGAAATCGCGGCGCCCTGGAAACGAGCGCTTGATCTGAAGGATCTCCGGATGACCGACGGAGGCTTGCATATCGAGATCGAAGAAGAATCTGGCAGATCATGGAATCTCGACTTCAAGCCAGTCCAAGCTTGGAGGGTGACGTCGGAGGAATGCGCTGGAAACCTGATAGCGAGATTGCCCGCCGAGGGGGCTTTGTTCTTGGTGCGGGAGTCAGATTGGCGAAAGGAGCTTGATGACGCTGAAACAGTTCAGAAATCCGAGCACTTCATCGTTTGCTGCTACGACGAAGTCATCGAAGTGTTGGCGTGGGACTGCTCGGTTACTCCGGTTATCCGATAGTGCGTCGCGTTCGCCCGTTGAAAGCTTGTTCTTCCATCGTCGCGCTGCGCGCAAGAGCAGGCGCGCTCCCGCTCCGCCGGTGCCGGGCCGTACCTTCGTACGCCTCGCGCCTCGGTGTCGCGCCTCGGTGCCGGGTGAGCTGACCAGTGTTTGACGGACACCTAGATTACCTCGCAGAGTCGAGGTGGAGGTGTCGTATGGGGCAGGGTACGTCGAAAACATTTGCGAGAGTTCAAGCTTGAGGCAGTGAAGGCATTGCGATCTGGGCAACACAACACCACTGAGCTGGCTCGCCGATTGGGTGTGACCGAGTCACATCTGCGCGATTGGAACAAAGAGTACGAGAAGCACGGTCAGGAAGCGTTTCCAGGCCAAGGCCGACGCAGTGGTTTGGCCGGAGAGCTGGCGCAGCTGAAGCGTGAGTTGGAGCAGGTCAAGGAAGAGCGCGACATCCAAAAAAAAGCGATGGCCTTCTTCGCGAGGGAGTCACGGTGAGGTACCGCTTCATCCGTGAACAGCAGCCGCTGCATTCGGTCAGCGTGCTGTGCCGAGCGATGAAGGTCAGCCGCAGCGGTTTCTACGACTGGCTCCATCGCTCGCCTAGCGCCCGATCGTTCGAGGATCAGAAGCTGTGGCCGAGGATTGAGCAGATGCACCATGCCTGTCGCGAGGCGTATGGCGCCAAGCGCTTGCGTGATGCGCTTCGCAAGACGGGTGTGAGATGCAGCAAGCATCGGATCGCGCGGCCGAAGCAGGCCAATCGGCTGTGGACGAAGCGTCGCCGTCGCTTCATCTTCACCAGCAAGGCCGATCCGTCGCATGCACGCTATCCGAACATCCTCAACCGACAGTTCACTGTGAACGAGCCCGATCGCGTGTGGGTTGGCGACGTGACCAGCGTGTGGACGTTCGAAGGCTGGCTGTACCTGGCCGCCATCCTGGATCTGTACTCACGCCGGGTGATCGGTTGGTCGATGGCACCTCATTGTCAAGAGGATCTGACGTTGGATGCGCTGCAGATGGCGATCGATGCTAGGGAGCCAGCAGCGGGACTGCTGCATCATTCAGATCGCGGCAATCACTACACCAGCAGCCGGTATCAACCGCTGCTCGCAAAGACCGGCATGCGCTGTAGCATGAGCCGCATCGCCAACTGCCGTGACAATGCAGTCGCAGAGAGCTTCTTCTCAACGCTGAAGAACGAGCAGACCTTGCATGATCGATATCACACCCGTGCGCAGGCGCGGGCAGCGATATTTGAGTTCATCGAGTTGTTCTACAATCCCGTGCGTCAGCATTCGCATTTAAACGGGCTGAGCCCGATGCAGTTCGAACGTGAAGCGCGCGGTTAACCACGTGTCCGTGAAAGGCTGGTCAGCTCACCTGGCACCGAAGGACCCGAGGATTGTCTGGCAATGCATACAACAGGGCGCTCGATGCTGAACTCGGAGCACTGCGAAACGATCTACTAAGGAATCCGGATCTGGTCCGCGGGGTAGGCTTATGAAATGGTTCTGGACGATAAGCTGCGACAACACGGTAGATGACTCGCTCGTGGTAGATAGTGCAGACCTTGGCATTAGTCCAGAAGAGATCTCGTTCGGCAAAGAGATCAACGATTGGAGCGAGTTAGCTCGAATGAGCGCAACAAAGCAAGAAAACGACGGAGTACCGGACGATGCCCTGCAGAATCATTTGGGCCTGCCTGTGTACTCACCTCGCTTGCGCGCCACGCTGGAGGCAGGTGAAGTTCGAGGCATCCAGTATCTTCCCATCCGGCTCTTCAGGCCGAATGGGCAGGAGATTTCCGGGTTCTCCATCGCGAATATCGTTGAGAGACGGGAAGCGCTGGACCGTTCACAGTCAGACTACGACGTGTTCCCCGATGACTATTTTCTGCCGGACCGCAGGGGCAATGTCCGAGGAATTCGACGGGCCGTGCTTCGAGAGAGAGCACTTGCAGGCTGTGATATCGCTCGGCTCGCTGAGTTCCCAGCGAGCATCTATGTGTCCGAACGATTTAAGACGAACTTCGAGACGGCCGGGTGCACGGGCTACACCTTTCGCGAGGTGGTCACAACCTAACGTCCTTGCAAGCGTTCGGTGCGCAAGCGTTAGAGTTCGGTGCCGGGGCCCCGTGCGCTACTTGCCTCGCAACAACCCCGAAACCCCGGCCGGCACCGAAACGCGCCGGGTACCGATGGCGCGCCGCATCCATACGGTAAGTGAACGATATGCGAGAGATTCCCCCATTCAAATTAGTGCCGGAACCTCTTAACGACGAGGCTGCTGCATTGAAGCCATTTCAATGGGCAGGCGGTGACATCCGACGCCGGCACCGACTCCGCCGCCGCCCTGGTTTCATTCCAGCGCCAGAGATACCGAAATGCTCTTGTGGAAATGACATGACCTTCTACGCGCAGTTGGACTCGATCAACGATGAGTTTGTGCTCGCTGATTGTGGAATGATTTACGTGTTTGTATGTTTCGACTGTTATGAAACGAAGTCGATTCTGCGATCGTATTGAAGCGTTCGGCACTCGGGGCTGGTCGTACGATCGTTCGTTTGGAAGGATTACGGATGATCGAAATGTCGTTTGGCGTAGAGATCGAACACTAGTATTCGGCGAGTGACGGTGTCCGACGCTCAGGCATCCCCGCAAACTCGTCCAGAACAACGTACCGTCAGGCGATTGAGAACAGCGCGCGGCCACATACAGGTGACACCCCTGAGAACGGATTGCCGGCTGGCTCACGTCGCCGACTGTCATTCCTGGTAGCTCCTCTATGAACTCAGTAGCAAGATGTATACGACGGGTAGCCCTCAGGCATCGAAAGGATCTGAAGCGAAACTTCACCGATCGAGCAATGGTACGGAGAAGCGCGCATGAGAAGTCTGTGGTCTCAAGCTGGCGACTTGGCGTTGATTTCGATGCTGTGTTTCTCGGGCGGCCAAACAGCCGCGGCCAGCCTCACAGCGCGGATTAGTAACTTGCTGTTCCCTGAACAAGGCGACCTGATCTACGTATACGTCGAAGGTGGTACCCATGACCGTCCATCCTGCGCGGATAGCAACGGTGACTATCTCTCCTATCGTCTGAGCAGACAACGTGCCAAAGAGTACTTGGCGGGACTCATGATGGCGTTTTCAACGGATAGATCGGTTACCTTCTTCACTCACGGAAGGTGCATGTGTCGATCCGAGCCTGTCGGATACGTTCAAGTATTTCATCGTAAATAACTAGCAAAGTGGATGGGGCCATGAGAAGCATCATTCAGAGGTTGTTGTCGGCCCAATGCGTATCCCTCGGGATCGTGTTGCCGGCTGTCCTTCTGGTATCCGGCGAGGCGATCGGAGCAAGTGGATGGACGGTGTCTACGCAGATTGTGGAGCTAAACCAGCAGCCGGCTACAGGAGTAGCTGCCGCGCTGGTTTTCGTGGAGACAGCGCTGACTTCGGATCCGAGCGGATGCTCTCATCCGGGCGGCTTCTACTTTGCCGTGAACGATGAACGGCAGAAGCGGATGTTCTCGATGCTGCTTGCGGCACAAGTGTCCGGCCGCAACGTGAAGATATTCACGAATGGAAGTTGTCATGGGCAGTGGGGATACGCCGAGATCGATGGCTTGGTGATCAACTAGGGAGCGATGCTGCTATTTGCACCGATTCGGAACGACGATAGGGTGAATGGTTCCCCACGACTCCAACTGCTGGCGCTTCTGCAATATTTCGAGTGCCACGTGCTGGAAGGGATGCCATGGTTTAGCGCGAGGCGCAAAGATGTTTAGAAGAGGGAATGAGATATGGAGTCATGGACAGTCGTGCGTAAGACAAAACCCTCCAAGCTGCTGATCTTGGGCGCGATCATGGCAACGGCAGATGGTGTCGCGGGAAACCAGATTGTCGATGGCACGATGATCGATGTCGTACTGATCAATGGTGGAGCGGATACGACGAACCCTGGTACCTCCTGTCTGAAGATCAGCGCTGCAGTCTCGCAGGCATGCCCGTCAGGGGTGATCGCAATCGGTAACAACAACAAGCAGCTGTTGGCGGCGGCATTGCAGGCCAAAGCGTCGGCAAGTCCCGTATGGTTCTACTATGACGACGGTGCGGGGAGTTTCCATTGTCCAGGTTGGGCGTATACGCCTTGTAGCGTGGTAAGTATTGCTATCAGGTGACGAAACCTTTTCAGCGGGAAGTAGGCCGTCGCCAGAGGAATAGGATTGGTGCCTCAAACGAGAGACAGAGATGGGAGGCAAGTTCGTCATGAAGCTTCGTTTGTTCTTCGTACAGAGCCCAACAAATTGCTGCACGCGACGCGCGAGGACGCGCTCGCGTGAGCAATGGCGTTAGGTCTGGATCGAGTAGAAAAAACACAGGAGATTTCCCATGCTCGGTAGATTGCTCGTATCGGCTTGCTTGGCGGTCGCGCTTTGTTGGGGACCCGGCGCAAGCTCGGCCGTTACATGTGATGGAGTCGTAACACAAGTGCTGTCAGGCACGCAGTATTGTAGTGGGGGAGAACGGGTTGGCTTTATGTGGTCCGGCGGCAGCGACTGGTTGTGTTCCTCCAATAAGAACATGGATGCATTGCTGCTTGTCGCCTATACAACCGGAAAGACAATCTCGGTTCGCGACAGCAATTGGACAACATGCAATCAACCGGCAGGTTCAGTCCCGGGACACATCTGGTTCAAAGAGTGAAGAGACCTAACGAATAAGGTTAGATCGTGCGAGCGAAGCGAGCCACGATCTGAACCGTTTGTTGGACGAGCCCGGTTCAAGGTGAACTGAGATTGAAAATATCTCTTTGAGGTTCATGGCTGATCGAGGCCGCCGCAATGGGCTGGCCTCGTCAACCGTGGTCGCTTCTTGCTATTGCAGCGAGGGAACCTCACCAGGAGCGGTATTTGTCCTGCGTCGAGACAAGCGCAGCCCTCAGCTGATGGGGTGCTGAAAGCCCGACTGTTCGAGTTTCGATTGCGCTTACATAGCGGCGGCTGCGGCGATGGCGTCCGGCGGATGGCGTGTGAGTGGCGCCGGTGAGGCAATGCGCGTTCTCAGGACCTTCATCGGGCCACCGCAGCAACTGCAAGTGAATGATGGCCGTTGCCGGATGAATGCCAGCAGCTGATCCGGATGGAGTTTGAACAGGTAATGCAGTAAGCGGATCGGCCGCTTACTGTTTGGGTGCAAGAAGCCAAAGTTACGTGCTCGCCGGAAGTCCTTGGGCAAGATGTGTTGCAGCACCAGCCATAGGAAGGCGGCGCCGCGCACGGTTCGGGTTTCGAACTTCCCCGAGGTGCTGTCTTGATAGCGGAACGTGACTTCACCGTCCTTGACATACCTTTTATGGTATAGACACAATATGCCATGTGGCGTATTGAGGAGCACCGAAGGGTCAAGAAGCAGCTCTCTGCGGTGCCAAAGGACATTCTCAAGCGTTACGAGAAGTGGCTAGATATCGCAGCCATTTCTGGTCCGCCCGGGTTGCGGGCCATAAGGGGATTTCGTGACGAAGCCTTATCGGGAGAATGGAAGGGACACCGTTCATCTCAGCTATCGATCCAGTATCGGGTCATTTATCGCACCGTGGCATCGGGTCAGCTCTTTCAGGTGGTCTCGGTCACGGCGCACGACTACCGGAGGCCGTAAATGAGTCAGTTTCGCCCAGCCAAGCGCCGTGCCTCTGTTAGCGTCGGCGAATCCGTTCGAATCATTCGCGAGCTTCAAGAGCTCAGCCAGAATCAGCTGGCTGAACTTACGGGCATTCCCCAGGCCACGATCTCTGCTATCGAGAACGATCGAGTTAGCCTTGGGGTGGAGCGCGCTAAAGTTCTCGCTCGTGCTCTGAAGTGCCATCCTTCAGTTCTGGTTTTCCCTGGTTGGGACGCCGACCAGCAATCTGCGGCATAACAAATGTTTCGAGCCGACGTGTTCAAAGCAACGCGCGGCTCAAACATGGCGTTCGATGTCATAAGAGAAATGAAGAGGGCATTCCCAATTCCCCGGCGGAGAAATTCGGAGCATTGATTTCTAATCGGCGATTGAAGAGCACAGGAGGAGCGATTATGAAGAGAGTACTCAGGTCGACGATGGCGATGTCGGCTGCGTTGGTTTTACTGCACTTCTCGCCGGCGGCCCGCGCAGATCAGTGGTGTCAGGGCCTGATCCGACATGTTCTTACCGATGCAAGCGGTAATGTCATGGCTGTTCCATCCTTTCGCGGAGACTGGGTGCAGGTGTGCAGTATCAGTGCTGCGTGGAAGGGAATTTCTGTCGACATCTGCAAATCGTGGCTCGGTACGCTCACGGCGCTGAGCCTGACGCAGCGGACGACGACCATGTTCTATTCGGGTGACACTGCTTGCAATGCCATTCCCAGCTACGGAAGTGCGCCAGCGCCAGGGTATATCGCAATCAATCCAGAATGATGCTTAAGGAGAGGGAGACAAATGAAGAAGAACATGAGGTTCGCGCTGGTAGCCGGCGCGGTAAGCCTTCTGCAGATCACGATAGCGGGTGCCGATGCCAGCGTAACGGGGACTATCCAAACGCTTCACATCAACCTGGAATCGAACATGGCTCATGTCCAGTTGCAAGGTAAGCCGGCTTTCGACGGCGGAACAGGTTGCAATATCGGCTGGACGGGCAATTCGCTGGACGACGAAAGGTTTATGACGACAGTATGGCCGCTGCTGGTGTTGGCGAAGGCGCGCAGCCTCGCGGTGACCATCTCTGTGAACGGTTGTACGGGGTCGTACCCAAGAATCTACGCGGTAGACGTGGAGCCGAGAAGCTAACCATCGGTCAGATGTGTTTCGGTCAGATCGCGGCGCATGCATGGAAGTGAAAGAACCTGGCCGGAAGCGAACTGCATGATTGGAGTCGATCGCGCGTGACGAACCTCTGGATTGTGATCTTGCTCCTGTGCTCGGCTAGCGATGCGCTCGCTGAGTGCGGTACCTACTATTGCGACTATGCACGTGTTCTTGGTGTCACTACCGCCGCTGATGGGAGTGTGTTTGTTCAAGTGAGTGGTGCCACGGCCAACCTGAATTGCACATTGCATGGCGGGTCGTATCTGACGCTGCAAAGAAGTGGACTGGGATTCAAGGAGATGTATGCGTCCATCCTCGCGCATCAGATGACGGACAAACCGCTCATGTTTCGGATCAACGAGGGTTCGTCTGGCTGCACCATCAATTACATCTATGCGACAGCGTCATAGTCGACTGCGACTTCTCGCAGGAATCTCCGATGAAAGTGCCGGATGAATTGGCGGGGTTTGATTTGGCCGGGTCCCGGGCCGCCAACAGGCTTCTCCAGGGAGTATTGCGGATGGCCGAAGTGTCGATCGAAAGGCAATCGTCACGCCAGGAGCTGGGATTCGTAGCGCTTCGTTGCGCGCGACACTGGGGGCACGCGCATCGCTCGACTTCGTTCGTTGGTGACTCGTTGCTCGACGCGAGCTTCATGCTCGATACGCGAACCGAGTGTCCTCCGACGGCAGAGATGATTTCGATCACAAAACCATTGACACACGCGCTTTGTCGCCGCGATGATCGACGCACAAGACAACGAAGCACATAAGCCAGAACGACGCAGCGTGATGAGCTGCTATTGAGCAAGCTAGTGTGCTCGGGTGCAAACATCGGCATGCAGGCCAGCGTGGCCTGATTTGAAGGGTCTGGCAGTAGGCCAGCAAGGGAAGGTGTGCGCGTCTAAGAACGCCACGCCGGGAAATGGATAGGGAGACGAGACGGGAATGCTCGCCAGCAAGCATGGAGTAGGTGCCATTCGCGCGACACTCGCGCTTGTTCTCGCCTTTGCGGTTTCGCCGACATGGGCTGACTGGCACGCGGGACGAATCACCCGGCTTGGCTTCGGTTACGACGGCTCGACCATCACGCTCCAGATTTCCGACTGGAGCAGGTCGAACTGTACCTGCTATTCCGTTTGGCCCAACCAGAGGTGCCTCGATCGCAATCGCGCGACATTCAAGGAGGAATTCGCGTGGCTGTTGCGCGCGCGTGCAATGGACGCTCAAGTCCAGGTGCATATCGATGAGGGGACGTGTCGGGTAGTGGCGTTGTTTGAAGTGGGGTAGTGCATCCCGCAGGGGTCGGCAAGCACAGCTCGCGCAGGAGTTAGAAGCATGCAGGAATGTCCATCGTTGCCAGTGAAAGCACTGAGCGTTTTGCTCGGTAGTGTCTCTCGTTCGCTTCGTATGCGGTCCAGATCATTGTTTCTTGTCCTGCTGGTCGCGGGTGCCTGCGTCCATGCGGTACGCGCCGCAGAGACGCTCACATACACCTACGATGCCCGTGGTCGTTTGACGAAGGTGGAAGCGTCCGGCGGACCAGGCAATGGCGCGGTTCGTGCCTACCAATTCGATGCGGCCGGTAACCGGATGCAGTTCCAATCTACGGCTGCGTCAGGTGGCAGTGCGGTCGCCATCACGCCCACGGGTGGTGTCGCGAATGTGACATCTACTGGGGTTGTCATCGGCGTCAGTATCACTGGCGTGGGCTCGCCGAGCGGGATCGTGACGTTTACCGAGAACGGCGTGTTCTTGGGCAGCGCTTTCGTCTACGCCAATCAGGCAAGTGTGATTCTGGAAGGACTTCCCACCGGTGTGCATACGATCACAGCAAGCTATTCCGGTGATGGTTCCAACGCACCACGTACGTTCACCTTCACAATCAAAGTGCAGGATCTGCGGTGGCTGCCAGCCGTGTTGGATCTGATCCTGTCGGAGTAGGAGGCATTCGATGATCGATCACTACGTCCATGGCGCGATGGTGTCCTTCGGTCCGCGCGGCGCAGCCTCACCACGAATGAAGACGCTTCATTGTGCAGGTCATATCGCAACAGCAGCCGTGTTCCTGTTGTCGGCGCCACGCGTCTTTGCTGCGGATGCCCCGACGAAGGCCTCTGATCTTGGGGATTCCTCGAGCATCGTTTGCCTGTCGAACACGACGAAAGATGCGGAGCGTCGGCCGTTCGTGATCGCCGTGGCACCACAGAAAGCCGAGGAGCTTTTGGCGCGTGGTTTCGTACAGACGAAATGCGCCGAGACGAAGCGGGCCAGCAACGCGAAGCAGGTTGCCAACAAAAAGCGGGCCGCCAGCGACAGGCAGGTTGGCAGCGAGAAGCAGGCCGCCGGCGAGAAGCAGGTCGGCAGCGATCAGAATCTCGGCATCTGCGAGATGGCGCGGGCGCGCGATCCGCTGGTGAATCTGTATTTCTGGCAGCGTTTCTCGCTCACGCCTGAAGAGATGTGCCAGGCGACTGACCCATCGAGCAGTGTGCCGATGGATTCGCCCTGAGGCGATCCGACATTTTCGGGCTCAACGACTCACGACTACGAACAATCCGCGGAGAGATCACATGCAGGGATGGGGCACACGGACCAGTGAGAGAGGGCGTCGTCTCGGTGGGCTGCTGGTCTTGCTGATGGCATCCGGTATGGCGTTGCCGATCATGGCTCAATCCGTTCCACCGGGTACGCCGCCGATTCGTTCTCCGCAGGATGAAAACGGTGTCGATCTCGCCAACGGCCAGATCTATACGGGTGCCGCGGGCGTGTTTGCCAGCCCGGAGATTTCCATTGGCTCGCCGGGCCAAGGTCAGATGCGATTCGGCAAGCGTCTGATCGAGTCGGTGTGGACGCACGACTACTACATCCACATGTACACCTCCGGTTCCAGCGCCACGGTGACGGTGGGAACCCGGCGGCGCCTGTTCACGCTGTCGGGGGGAACGTACGTACCGGATTTTCGTGATGGATCGACGCTGGTTTCCACGGGCAGCGATGCCTACCGCTACACCGCCGGTGATGGAACGATCATCAATTTCGGCACCGTGCCCGGCGTTGGCTCGAATCTGGCGTTGAATCGGATCCGACCCGACGGAGAGCGATGGGACTTTCACTACAAGGGAGGCACCCATTGCTCGCCAGAGCCGTGGGGCGGCATAGGCTATATCTGCATCCCATGGATCCGGGTTCAGTCGGTCACGAACAACTCCGGCTATCAACTGCATTTCGAGTACGCCCCCGACAGTCCCCATACAGACCCCGGGATGTCGCTTGACATGGTCTCGGCCAAACTGATCAACAATGCGATCGACTATTGCGATCCGCTTGCCGATACCTGCACTGGCTTGACGCAGTCCTGGCCGACGCTTACCTATACGACTCAGATCGTGGGGAGCACTCGGGTAGAGAACGTCACCGACTCGCTGGGTCGAACGACCCAGTTCCTTTTCAATGCCACCTCCTCACGTCTGACCGGCGTAAAACGCCCGGGCAGCAGCAGCAATGACGTAACGATCGGTTACGACGGCAATCAGCGCGTATCCTCCGTCGCCATTCCCGGACGCACGACGAGCTACACCTGGTCGCTGTCCGGGGTGGTGCTGACGGGCACTGCCACGGATTCGGTGGGCACGGTGCGTGTGACCACGGCCAGCACCAGCGGCAAGGTGATCCTGACTGAGAAGGACGGCCTCAATCGCACCACTTCCTATACCTACGATTCTTACGTCCGCTTGCAGCAAGTGACTTTCCCAGAGGGCAACAAAGTCAAGTACACCTACGATGCGCGCGGCAATGTCACCGAGACTCGGCAGATCGCCAAAGCCGGTAGCGGCCTCGCGGACCTCGTCACGACGGCGAACTACGATGCGACTTGCTCGAACCCGGTGAAGTGCAACCAGCCCAACTGGACGAGAGACGCCAACGGCAATCAGACCGACTACACCTACAATGCCACGACCGGTCAGTTGACGAGCGTCATTCTGCCCAAGCCGCAGACCACTTCGCCGAATCCGCAGGTGACATACAGCTATTCGTCGTTTTACGCCTGGCGCAAGAACGCGAGCGGCGCACTGGTTCAGGCGCCTGGTCCGGTTTCGTTGCTGACGGGCACGAGCACTTGCATGACGAGTGCGGCGTGTTCCAGCACTGCCGACGAGCAAGTCATGGTCATTGCTTATCAAGCCGGATCATCGAGCACGCCGAGCAACCTTCTGCCGGCCTCGCAAACGATGAGAGCGGGCGACTCTTCTGTCGGCGCGACGACGACCTTCGGCTTCGATCGGATTGGTAACCTCGTGTCCATCGATGGCCCGCTCGCCGGCAGTGGCGACACCACCATCCATCGTTATGATGCGTTGCGTCGTCCGGTCGGCAGCATCGGACCGGACCCGGATGCCGGCGGAGCGAGACCGAACCCCGCGAAGCGCCTGACCTACGATGACAAAGGGCGTGTCGCGGCAGTGGAGCAGGGTACGACCGTGGGCCAGAGCGATGCGGCATGGGGCGCGTTTTCTGCAGCCGCGCAGTCCATCGTCACCTACGACGATGCTGGGCGCGCGCTCAAC
>OEIU01000459.1_pt1 | contig 37889 bp, 33 predicted proteins | sample 1539221 | NCBI WGS metagenome assembly OEIU01 (sample SAMN03792071, study PRJEB22550) | activated sludge metagenome | feature: wastewater treatment plant; material: activated sludge; isolation source: Wastewater treatment plant of a petroleum refinery complex | place: Argentina: Zarate | collected...
GCGCGCACCACTTCAGCGCGCTCAACTGCCAGCCGCCGGTGCCGAAGCCGGTCTTCAGCTTGGTGATGCACACCTTGCCCGGACCCACGCCGACCTTGGTGGCGTCCGCGCCCCAGTTTTCCAGGTCGATCACCGCCTCGGGCGTGGCCACGTTGCCGGCGATGACGAAGGCCTGCGGCAGCTTGTCCTTGATCCAGCCGATCATGCGCTGCACGCTGTCGGCATGGCCGTGCGCGATGTCGATGGTGATGTAGTCGGCGCCGACGCCGTCGGCCGCCAGGCGGTCGATCATCGTGCGGTCCGCGTCCTTGACGCCTGAGCTGATCGACACGTACAAGCCCTTGCTGCGCATCTGCCGGGCGTAGGCCAGGCTGTCGATGTCGAAGCGGTGCATCACGTAGAAGTAGTCGTTGGCCGCCAGGAACTCGGTGATCGGCTCGTCGACCACGGTCTTCATGTTCGCCGGCACCACCGGCAGCTTGAAGCGGCGCGGGCCGAACTGCACCGACGGGTCGCATTCGCTGCGGCTGTCGACGCGGCACTTGCGCGGCAGCAGCAGGATGTTGTCGTAGTCGAAGATTTCCATGGCGGCTCCAGCAAACCGGGTTGCGAGCGCTTGACCGGGGCCGGCCGTTCAGCGGCGGGAGCCGCAAAACAAAACCGGGCGCCTGAATTTGGGCCCGGTGGCTGATTTTACGCGGCTGCGCCGCAGCACTCGGCGTTTGGGGCTGCCCGGCCAAGAACACGCCGTGCCGCTGCGGTTGGCGGCGGAATCCCCCGCCGGCGGATGCCTAGAATCCTTCGATGAACTTGCCGCCGACCGAGGCAGCGGCCGCCCCCGCGGCCAAGCTGCTGCAGCACCTGAATGCCGAACAGCTGGCGGCGGTGACGCTGCCGCCGGAGCCGGCACTGATCCTGGCCGGCGCCGGTTCGGGCAAGACGCGCGTGCTGACCACGCGCATCGCCTGGCTGCTGCACACCGGCCAGGTGTCGCCGGGCGGCGTGCTGGCCGTGACCTTCACCAACAAGGCCGCGAAGGAGATGCTGGCGCGCCTGCAGAACATGCTGCCGGTGAACGTGCGCGGCATGTGGATCGGCACCTTCCACGGGCTGTGCAACCGCCTGCTGCGCGCGCACTGGAAGCTCAGCGGCTTGCCGCAGGGCTTCCAGATCCTGGATGTGCAGGATTCGGTGAGCGCGATCAAGCGCGTGGTCAAGGCGATGAACCTGGACGAAGAGCGCTACGTGCCCAAGCAGATCGGCTGGTTCATCGCCGGCGCCAAGGAAGAGGCCAAGCGGCCGCGCGACATCGAGATCCGCGACGAACACACGCGCAAGCTGGTCGAGGTCTACCAGGCCTACGACGACCAGTGCCAGCGCGAGGGCGTGGTCGACTTCGCCGAACTGATGCTGCGCAGCTACGAACTGCTGCGCGACAACGACCCGCTGCGCGAGCACTACCAGCGACGCTTCCATCACGTGCTGGTCGACGAGTTCCAGGACACCAACCGGCTGCAGTACGCGTGGCTGAAGATGTTCGCGCCGCCCGGCCGCACCGACCAGGGCGTGTTCGCCGTCGGCGACGACGATCAGAGCATCTACGCCTTCCGCGGCGCGCGCGTCGGCAACATGGCGGACTTCGAGCGCGAATACCGCGTGCGCCGCATCATCAAGCTGGAACAGAACTACCGCAGCTTCGGCAACATCCTCGATTCGGCCAACGCGCTGATCGCGCACAACGCACAGCGCCTGGGCAAGGACCTGCGCACCGAAGCCGGCCCGGGCGAGCCGGTGCGCGTATTCGAGGCCACCAGCGACTATGCGGAGGCGCAGTGGCTGCTGGAGGAGATCCAGACGCTGCACCGCGGCGGCATGGCGCGCAGCGAGATTGCGCTCTTGTATCGCTCCAACGCCCAGAGCCGCGTGCTGGAAAGCGCGCTGTTCAACGCCGGCATTCCGTACCGCGTCTACGGCGGTTTGCGCTTCTTCGAGCGCGCCGAGGTCAAGCACGCGCTGGCCTACCTGCGGCTGATCGAGAACCCGAACGACGACACCAGCTACCTGCGCGTGGTCAACTTCCCCACGCGCGGCATCGGCGCGCGCACGCTGGAGCTGCTGCAGGACGCGGCGCGCAGCAGCGGCAGGAGCCTGCACCAGAGCGCCGCGGCCGTCGCCGGCAAAGGCGGCGCCAACCTGCTGGCCTTCAACGCGCTGGTCGAGGCGATGCGTCAGGCCACGCGCGGGCTGACGCTGCGCGAGATCATCGAACACGTGCTCGAAGCCGCCGGCCTGCTCGACTTCTATCGCAGCGACAAGGATGGCCAGGACCGCATCGAGAACCTGGAGGAACTGGTCAACGCCGCCGAAGCCTTCGTCACGCAGGAGGGCTTCGGCAAGGACGCGGTGGCGCTGCCGGTGGACGAGCAGGCCGCGCCGCAAGGCCTGAGCGGGCCGGCGGCGCCCGATGCCGAGACCGGCGAAATCATGTCGCCGCTGGCCGCCTTCCTGACGCATGCGGCGCTGGAGGCCGGCGACAACCAGGCGCAGGCGGGGCAGGACGCGATCCAACTGATGACCGTGCATTCGGCCAAGGGCCTGGAGTTCGACGCGGTGTTCATCACCGGCCTCGAGGAGGAGTTGTTCCCGCACGAGAACTCGCTGTCCGACGCCGACGGGCTGGAAGAAGAGCGGCGGCTGATGTACGTGGCGATCACGCGCGCGCGCCAGCGGCTGTACTTGAGTTTCAGCCAGATGCGGCTGCTGCACGGCCAGACGCGCTACAAGGTGAAGAGCCGCTTCTTCGATGAACTGCCCGACGCCGCGCTGAAATGGCTGTCGCCGCGCCATGCCGGCTTCGGCTCCGGCCATGCGCGCGAATACCAGGCCGCTTGGTCGCGCGGCAGCGGGCTGGGCTCGATCGTCGGCGCCGGGCGCGTCGCGCCGGCTCCCGTGGCGGCGGCCACGGCCGCCTTCGGCGCCGGCCCGCCGGCGGGCAGCGGCACCGGGCTGCGCACCGGCCAGGCGGTGTTTCACGCCAAGTTCGGCGAGGGCGTGATCCTGACGCTGGAAGGCCGCGGCGCCGACGCGCGCGCGCACATCAACTTCGGCCGCCATGGCACGAAGTGGCTGGCGCTGGGCATTGCCAAGCTGACGCCGATCGATTGAGGGCGGCTCAGCCGGGATCGCGCATGCGCTGCGCCAGCGCCTCATGGCCGCGTTCGGCCAGGGCCTCGGCGGCGCCGAGGCGATCGCGCGGCTCCTTGTTCTGGCTCAGCTTGGACTTGCCGACCAGCGAGGTCACCGCGATCTCGATGCCGACGATCTGGCGCAGCATGGCGTCGATGAACTCCGGCGCCGAGTCCGACATCTTCCACGGCCGCGCTTCGGCCGCCTCGTGCCGGCGCGTCAGCCGCGCCACCATGCCGCGCACGAAGCGCTCGTCGTCGCGCACGCTCAGCGCGCCGTGGGCGTGCACGACCTCGTAGTTCCAGGTCGGCACCTGGCGGTGCGCCTCGTGCTTGCTCGGATACCAGCTGGGCGAGACGAACGCGTGCGCGCCGCGGAACACCACCATCACCTGCGCGCCGAGCGCACAGCGCTGCCACAGCGGGTTGGCGCGCGCCACGTGCCCCGTCAAGGTGCCCAGCGGGCCGCTGCCGGGGTCGAACTCGAAGGGGATGTGGTCGGCGTCCAGGCCGTCCGGCCCCTGCGTCACGAGCACGCCGAGCGGATGCTCGCGCACGATGCGGTGCAGCGCCGCCGGGTCGGCGATGGCGAAATGAGGCGGGATGTACATGGGCTTCGACGGCAGGCAAGGCGCCCAGTGTCGGCGCCAACCGGCACAATCGCAAGATCCAGTTTCAGCGACTTTCAATGGGCCAGTTCAAGGCGGCGGCGGTGCCCCGGCTGCCGCGCGCCAGCGGCGTCGGCCGGCGCCTGTACGACCGGCTGCGCGGCCAGATCGCCGACGGCTCGCTGCCGCTGGGCGGGCGGGCGCCGTCGACGCGCGCGCTGGCGGCCGAACTGGGCGTGTCGCGCACGACGGTCACCGCGGTCTACGAGCAACTGGCCGCCGAGGGCTTCCTCGTCACCGCGCCCGGGCGCGCGGCGCGCATCGCCAGCCGGCTCGCGCCGCTCGACGCCACGCCGGTGCGGCGTGATGCGCGCCCCGCGGCGCCGCTGTCGGGCTTCGGCCGGCGCGTGCAGACGATGGAGCTGTCGGCGCTGCCCGCTGCCGAGCCGGCGCGCATCGACTTCCTCTATGGCGCCGTCGCCGCCCGGGATTTTCCGGCGCTGGCCTGGCGGCGCGCCTATGTGGCCGCGCTGCTGGGCCAGCCGCAGCGGCTGTACTACGCGCCGCCCGCAGGCGAAGAGCCGCTGCGCCGCGCGCTGCAGGGCTACCTGGCGCGCGCGCGCGGGCTGCGCTGCCACGCCGAGCAGATCGTCGTCGTGCACGGCTCGCAGCAGGCCATCGATCTGTGCGCGCGGGTGCTGCTGGATGCCGGCGACGCCTTCGTCTTCGAGGAGCCCGGCTACCTGATGGCGCGGCGCTGCTTCGAGGCGACCGGTGCGGCGCTGCTGCCGGTGGCGGTGGACGCGCACGGGCTCGACACCCGGCGGCTGCCCGACGACCCGCGCACGCGGCTGGCCTACGTGACGCCGTCGCACCAGTTCCCGCTGGGCGCGACGCTGCCGATCGCGCGGCGGCAGGTGCTGCTGCAGTGGGCGGCGCGGCAGCGCGCCTGGATCGTCGAGGACGACTACGACGGCGAGTTCCGCTACGGCCAGCGGCCCATCGACGCGCTGCAGGCCATGGACGGCGACGGTCGCGTGATCTACGTCGGCACCTTCTCCAAGGCGCTGTCGCCGCAGCTGCGGCTCGGCTACCTGGTGCTGCCGCCGCCGCTGGTGCCGGCATTCCGCCAGGCCAAGCGGCTGACCGACCGGCATGCACCGCTGCTGGAGCAGCGTGCACTCGCCGCGCTGATCGACAGCGGCGCCTATGAACGCCACGTGCGCCGGCTGCGGCGCGAGAACGAGCGCCGCCGCACGGCGCTGCTGGAGGCCATCTCGCGCGAGCTGCCGGCCGATGCGCGCGTCGAGGGCGCCGCCGCGGGGCTGCACGTCGTGCTTTGGCTGCCCGCGCTGCGGCCAGGCGACGAAGCGGCATTGACCGAGGCCGCACGCCGGCGCGGCGTGGGCGTGCATCCGGTCTCGGGCCTGTTCGCCATGCCGGCCACGCGCGGCGCTGCCGGGCTGGTGATCGGCTACGCCAGCCTGAGCACGGCACAGATCCGCCAAGGCATCGGCGCCCTGGCGGGCGCGGTGGCGGCGCTGAAGCGCAGCGGGCGCGCTAGGCCGCCGCTGCCGGCAGCGCCCGCGGCGCGTCGCCGACGGTGAAGCAGCCTTCGTAGGTGAACAGCAGCGACACGTAGAACACGGTCGAGAACATCAGCCCCGCCGGCATGGCGATCAGGCCGGCCAGCTGGCGTGCGTCGAACAACGCGAACAGCAGGCCGACCAGCGCGCCGAAGACGCCGATGACCACCACCCAGGCCAGCGAATACATCGCGAATGCGCCCTTGCAGCGCCACACCGCCAGCGTGCTCGAGAACAACGACTGGCCCACGCTCTGGCCCTGCCAGTAGACCAGTGCCGGCGCGTGCCAGAACGGCACCGACAGGCCCGCCGCCAGGCCGAAGCGCGTGACCATGCCCCAGCCCAGGCGCGGGTCGGCCAGCACCGCGTCCAGCTCGGCGCGCGCCTCGTCGCCCTGCGCCATCAGGCGCTGCAGGCGCTCGAAGCTGCCGCCGTCGATCCATTCGCTGAGCGTCATGATCAGCACCGTGCACAGCGCGTAGGCGCCGCACAGCGTGAGCAGCGCCTGGCGGCGCTGGCGCTCGCCGCGCAGCGGCTCGACGAACAGCGCCGGGTGTACCGGCGAGTCATTGCGCGCGGCGCGGCTGCCGAGCATGAAGCCCAGGCTCAGCAGCGGCAGCGACATCAGCATCAGCACGCCGCCGACCACCGGCACCAGCGTGGCCAGCAGGGCCGCCAGCAGGAAGGCCAGGAACATCGACGTGAAGGGCAGCGGGCGGCGCGCGAACAGCCTGAAGCCGTCGCGCACCCACTGCACGCCTTCGGCCGCTGCGGCATGGCGGATCGAAAGCGCCATCGTCAGTGCAGCGGGTGCCAGGGCCGCTCGATGCGGTCCAGCAGCACGCGTTCGAAGTGCATCGGGTCCTTGGCCTGCAGCAGCGCGGCGTCGCGCGGCAGGTGCTGGTCCCGCAGCCGCGACAGCCAGAAGCGCAGCGCGGCGGCGCGCAGCAGCGCCGGCATCAGCCGCATCTCGCCGCTGCTCAAGGCGCGCACGCGCTGGTAGGCGTCGCAGAAGGCCATCGCGCGGTCTTCCAGCAGCCGCCCGCTGGGCTGGTCGATGCACCAGTCGTTCAGGCACACGGCCACGTCGAACAGCAGACTGTCGACGCCGGCGAAGAAGAAGTCGAACATGCCGCTGAGCCGCTCGGCGCCGTCGAGCTGCTCGAAGACCACGTTGTCGCGGAACAGGTCGGCGTGGATCGGCCCGCGCGGCAGCGCCGCAACGGCGGCGGTGGCGGCGGTGCCGCGCTGGAACTCCAGTTCGCCGCGCAGCCGCTGCGCACGCGCGGCGTCGAGGAAGGGCAGCACCTCGGGCGCCGTGGCCAGGCACCAGTCCAAGCCGCGCAGGTGCGGCTGCTGCAGCGCGAAGTCGCTGCCTGCCAGATGCAGCCGCGCCAGCATCTCGCCGAGCTGCCGCAGGTGCTCCAGTTCCGGCGCCAGCACGTGCCGGCCGGCGAGCCGGTTGACCAGCGCCGCCGGCTTGCCGCACAGTTGGTGCAGGATCCGGCCCGCGGCGTCGGCCTGCGGCTCGGGCACCGGCAGACCGTGCCGCGCCAGGTGCTGCATGTAGCGCAGGTAGAAGGGTAGCTGCTCGGCGTCCAGCCGCTCGAACAGCGTCAGCACCCATTCGCCCTGGTCGGTGCTGACGAAGTAGTTGGTGTTCTCGATGCCGGCGCCGATGCCGTGCAGCGCGTTCAGCCGCCCGCGTCCCAGGCCGCGCACGAATGCGTCGGCCTGCTCGAAGCGCACTTCGGTATAGACCGCCATGCGATCTAGAACGCCAGCAGCTGCCAGAGCGTGCGGCCCTCGGAACGGCGGTCCTGCGTCACGTCGCGGCCGTCGGCGGCGGTGCCGACCTCGTAGGCCGGCACGCCGGGCAGCTTGGAGCGCACGACGATGCGCCGCGTCTGGCCGCGCACGCGCAGCTCCTCGATGCGCACCGATTCGTCCTCGCTGACGATGCGCTGCACCACCGGCTCGCCGCCGCGCTGCGGCACGCCTTCGGCGCCTGGTGCCGGTGCAGCCGATGCCTGCGCCTGCGCCTGCGCCTGCGCCTGGGCCGCAAACGGCAGACAACAGCACAGCACGGCTGCGGCGATCGTCATCTTCATGCCGGCATTCTAGGCCGCGGGCGCGCGGCCGACGCGGCCGGACGGCCGGCGAGGCCGCTTCGGCGGCTGCCACACAATGCGCTGATGAGCGAGAAGTTGATGCTGCTGGTTGACGGCTCCAGCTACCTGTACCGCGCCTATCACGCACTGCCCGACCTGCGCGCGCCGGACGGCTTCCCCACCGGCGCGCTGCACGGCGTGATGGCGATGATGAAGTGGCTGCGCGAGCGTTACCCGGCCGAACATGCGGTGTGCGTGTTCGACGCCAAGGGCCGCACCTTCCGCGACGACTGGTATGCCGACTACAAGGCGCACCGCCCGCCGATGCCCGAGCCGCTGGCGCAGCAGATCGAGCCGATCCACGAAGCGGTGCGCCTGCTCGGCTGGCCGGTGCTCGAGGTGCCGGGCATCGAGGCCGACGATGCCATCGGCACGCTGGCGCGCATCGCTGCCGAGGGCGGCCACACGGTGCTGATCTCCACCGGCGACAAGGACCTGGCGCAGCTCGTCACGCCCGAGATCACGCTGATCAACACCATGGCCAAGCCGCCCGAGGTGCTGGACGCGGCCGCGGTGCAGGCCAAGTTCGGCGTGCCGCCTTCGGCCATCGCCGACTACCTGACGCTGGTCGGCGACGCGGTGGACAACGTGCCGGGCGTCGACAAGGTGGGCCCGAAGACGGCCGTCAAGCTGCTGGCCGAACACGGCTCGCTGGACAGCCTGATGGCCGCGTCCGGCGGCATCAAGGGCGCCGTCGGCGACAACCTGCGCAAGGCGCTGGACTGGCTGCCCACCGGCCGCAAGCTGGTCACCGTGCGCACCGACTGCGACCTGGCGGCGCAAGTGCCCGGCTGGCCGGCGCTGGACGCGCTGGCGCTGCGCGAGGTGGACCGCGCCGGGCTGCTGGACTTCTTCGTGCGCTACGGCTTTCGCAGCTGGCGCAAGGAGCTGGAAGACTCGTCCGCCGCCCCCGCCGCCCCGGCGCCGGCCGCCGCGCTGGTGCGCGATTACGAGACTGTGCTCGACTGGGAACGCTTCGATCACTGGCTGCAGCAGCTGCGCGCTGCGGACCTGGCCGCGCTGGACACCGAGACCGATTCGCTGGACGGCATGCGCGCCCGGATCGTCGGCATCTCCTTTGCCGTGCAGCCCGGCCGGGCCGCCTACGTGCCGCTGTGCCACGACTACCCGGGCGCGCCCGAGCAGCTGCCGCGCGACGAGGTGCTGGCGCGGTTGCGCCCGTGGCTCGAGGACGAAGCCGCGGCCAAGCTCGGGCAGAACCTCAAGTACGACCTGCACGTCTTTGCCAACCACGGCATCGCCGTGCGCGGCTGTGTGCACGACACGCTGCTGCAGAGCTACGTGCTCGAGGCGCACAAGCCGCACGGCCTGGAAAGCCTGGCCGAGCGCCACCTCGGCCGCAAGGGGCTGAGCTACGAGGACGTGTGCGGCAAGGGCGCGCACCAGATCCCGTTCGCCCAGGTCGACGTGGCGCGCGCCGCCGAGTACTCGGGCGAGGACAGCGAGATGGCGCTGCAGGTGCACCAGACGCTGTGGCCGCAGCTCGAGCCCGAGGCCGGGCTGCGCTTCGTCTACGAGCACATCGAGATGCCCGTGTGCAAGCTGCTGCAGCGCATCGAGCGCCACGGCGTGCTGATCGACGCACACAAGCTCGCGCAGCAGAGCAAGAGCTTGAGCGAACGTTTGGTGGCGCTGGAGCAGCAGGCCTACGAACTGGCCGGCCAGCCCTTCAACCTGGGCAGCCCGAAGCAGATCGGCGAGATCCTGTTCGGCAAGCTGGGACTGCCGGTGGTCAAGAAGACCGCCAGCGGCGCGCCCAGCACCGACGAAGAGGTGCTGGAGAAGCTGGCCCAGGACCATCCGCTGCCGCAGCGCATGCTCGAGCACCGCGGCCTGGCCAAGCTGAAGAGCACCTATACCGACAAGCTGCCGCTGATGGTCAACCCGGCCACCGGCCGCGTGCACACCAACTATGCGCAGGCGGTGGCGGTCACCGGCCGGCTGGCGAGCAACGAGCCGAACCTGCAGAACATCCCGATCCGCACGCCCGAGGGCCGGCGCGTGCGCGAGGCCTTCGTCGCGCCGCCCGGGCACGCGATCATGTCGGCCGACTATTCGCAGATCGAGCTGCGGCTGATGGCGCACATCAGCGGCGACGAAGGCATGAAGCGCGCGTTCGCCGCCGGCGAGGACATCCACCGCGCCACCGCGGCCGAGGTCTTCGCGCTGCCGCTGGCCGAGGTCGGGCCCGAGCAGCGGCGTTATGCCAAGACCATCAACTTCGGCCTGATCTACGGCATGGGCGCCTTCGGCCTGGCGCAGTCGCTGGGCATCGAGCAGAAGGCGGCGCGCGACTACATCGACCGCTACTTCGCACGCTTCGCCGGCGTGCGCCGCTGGATGGAGGAAACCAAGGCGCGCGCGGCGGAACGGGGTTATGTCGAAACCCTGTTCGGCCGGCGCATCGTGCTGCCCGACATCAAGGGCGGCAGCGGTCCGCGGCGCAGCGCCGCCGAGCGCCAGGCGATCAACGCGCCGATGCAGGGCACGGCGGCCGACCTGATCAAGCTGGCGATGATCGCGGTGCAGGCGGCGATCGACCGCGAGCAGCGCGCCGCGCGCATGGTCATGCAGGTGCACGACGAGCTGGTGTTCGAGGTGCCCGAGGCCGAGCTCGACTGGGCGCGCGAGGCGGTGCCGCGGCTGATGGCCGGCGTGGCCGAGCTGTCGGTGCCGCTGCTGGCCGAGGTGGGCGTGGGCAGCAACTGGGACGAAGCACATTGATGCTGAAGCTGGTGCAGTGTTCCACGCTGTGCAGCACATAAAGCCGCGTCTTTGCCGCCCTGGCATCGTTGCAAGTCCTCGTGATACTTACGGGCATCACTGCGGTTTGCGCCTAGCCAGGACGACAAATCCATCGGTTTTCTCGAGTGCCGCACAGCGTGGAACACTGCACTAGACGAGCCTCTCTAGCGAAAGCCCCGGAATTGGGGTGCGCCCCCTACGGCTTGGCGGCACAGTGGCGGCACCACTTCAAACCCAGGAGCAACCGTGAGCAAGAACAGCCTGTCCAGCGTCGCCGCCGCCGTCATCGAGTCCTACGGCAACACCGCGATCAACGTGATCAACGCCTACCGCGCCGGCGGCGAGCGGGTCATCGGCTTCGTCGACCAGCGCTTCGAGGCGGCGGTCAACACCGGTGCCGCGCGCCTGAGCGAAGAGCTGCGCAGCAACCTGATCGACACCGAAAAGCGTCTGAGCGGCTACTACGCGCGCGGCCTGCAGTACGGCAGCGAGCGCGCCGAAAGCGCGGTCAGCACCGCCGTCGATCTGGCGAACAAGGGCGTGGACCGCCTCGCCGCCAACGCCGAGCGTTTCGACCAGGCGACCAATTTCGGCGCGCTGGAGCTGATCAACCGCGTGGCACTGCCGGCGGCCACGGCGATGAGCGAAGTCGTCGAGCGCATCGAAGAAGGCTCGAACCAGCTGGTCAAGCGCGTCGCCGGCGAGCCGGCGGTAGTCAAGGCCGTGGCCAAGAAGGCCAAGACCGTGAAGAAGGCGGCCGTCAAGACCGCGAAGGACAGCGCGAAGAAGGCCGCCGCCTCGAAGAAGACCGTCGTGCGCAAGGCCGCCGCCACGGCGCGCAAGACCCGCACCGCCGCCGCCAAGGCGGTCGAAGCCGCCTGATCCCGCGCGGCCTGCGCTGCATGCCGGCTGCGGCCGGCTGCGTGCCGCGAAGGCACTGCCCATCCGTCGGGGTGGCAGTGCCTTCGGCGCTTTCAGGGGGCCGCGCCGCGGCTGTCATCACGCTGTCATCGAAGGGCCCGATGCTGCACGGCCTGCCACCTAGAATGACGATATGACGGAAGACCGAAGCGGCAGCGTGGCACTGGCCGGCGCTCCCGCTGCGGCTCCGGTGCTGCGGCTGCTCAACCGCGAGAGCGCCATCCTCGACTTCAACCGCCGCGTGCTGGCCCAGGCCCGGCGCGCCGACGTGCCGCTGCTGGAGCGGCTGCGCTACATCACCATCGTCGCGTCGAACCTCGACGAATTCTTCGAGGTGCGCTTCGCCGATTACCTGGAGGCCTCGCGCTCGCCGGGCACGGCGGTGTCGCGCAGCGACGTGCAGGCCGTGTCGGCCGCGGCGCACGCGCTGATCGACGAACAGTACCGCGTCTTCAACGACGAGGTCGTGCCGGCGCTGCAGAGCCGCGGCCTGACGGTGCTGAGCCACGCCGAACGCGACGCGGCGCAGCGCGAATGGGTGGCGCGCTTCTTCGAGCAGCAGGTGCGTCCGCTGCTGATGCCGGTGGGGCTGGACCCGTCGCATCCGTTCCCGCAGGTGGCGAACAAGGCGCTGAACTTCATCTGCCGGCTCGAGGGGCGCGACGCCTTCGGGCGCGAGAACCTGATCGCCATCATCAAGGTGCCGCGCGCGCTGCCGCGCGTCATCCGCCTGCCCGAGGCCCTGAGCGGCGGCAAGCAGGCCTACGTGCTGCTGACCAGCGTCATCCGCGCCCATCTCGGCGAGATGTTCCCCGGGCGCCGCGCCGATTCCTTCTCGCAGTTCCGCGTGACGCGCGACTCCGACCTGGACGTCGACGAGGACGAGGTCACCAACCTGCGCCAGGCGCTGCGCACCGGGCTGTCGACGCGCCACTACGGCGAGGCGATCCGGCTCGAGGTGGGGGCCACCTGTCCAGCGGAACTGTCGCAGTTCCTGCTGACGCAGTTCGGCCTGCCGCAGGAGGCGCTGTTCCGCGTCAACGGCCCGGTCAACCTCGGCCGGCTGACGCAGCTGATCGACCAGGCGGAGGCCGACGAGCTGCGCTTTGCGCCCTTCGAGCCGGCCTGGCCGAAGCAGCGTCTGCCGCCGGGCCGGCCGGTGTTCGAGGTGCTTCAGCAGGGCGACCTGCTGCTGCACCACCCCTTCGAGAGCTTCGACCCGGTGGTGCAGTTTCTGCGCGAGGCGGTGCACGACCCCGAGGTGCTGGCGATCAAGCAGACCATCTACCGCACCGGCGCCGAGTCGGTACTGATGGAACTGCTGATCGAAGCGGTGCGGCGCGGCAAGGAAGTGATGTGCGTGGTCGAGCTGAAGGCGCGCTTCGACGAGGAGGCCAACATCAACTGGGCCGAACGGCTGGAAGCCGTGGGCGCGCAGGTGGTGTACGGCATCGTCGGGCTGAAGACGCACGCCAAGCTGCTGCTGGTGACGCGGCGCGAAGACAAGAAGCTCAAGCGCTACGTGCACCTGTCCACCGGCAACTACAACCCGCGCACCGCGCGGCTGTACACCGACGTCGGCTGCCTGAGCGCCGACCCCGGGCTGACGCTGGATGCCGACGCGCTGTTCCTGCAGCTGGCGAGCCAGGTCAAGCTGAAGGCGCCGCGGCACCTGGTGACGGCGCCCTTCGGGCTGCACCGCCGGCTGCTCGCGCACATCCACCAGGTGGCGCAGGCGGCGCGTGCCGGGTTGCCGGCGCGCATCGTCGCCAAGATCAACGCGCTGACCGACCCGGCGCTGATCCACTCACTGGCGGCCGCGGCCCAGGCCGGTGCGATGATCGACCTGATCGTGCGCGGCGCGTGCCTGCTGCCGCCGGGCGTGCCGGGGTTGAGCGAACGCATCCGCGTGCGCTCGATCGTCGGCCGCTTCCTCGAACACACGCGGGTGCTGTACTTCCGCTGGGGCGAGTCCGAGCACGACGAGGTGCTGTACCTGAGCAGCGCCGACTGGATGACGCGCAACATGCTCGGCCGCATCGAGCTGGCCTGGCCGGTGCGCGACGCCGCGCTGCGCCAGCGTGTCATCGACGAATGCCTGGTGCCCTATCTGCACGACACGCTCGACGCCTGGGAGCAGGCGCCCGACGGCTCGTACCGGCGCGTCGGCGAGCAGGGCATCAGCGCGCAGCGCGCGCTGATGCAGCGTTTTGCCCCCCAAGAGGACTGAAGGGCTGAAGGACCGAGGAAGACGAGGAAGACGAGGAAGACATGGACCTGATCCTGTGGCGCCACGCCGATGCCGGCGAACCGCTGGACGACTACGCGCTGGATCTGCAGCGCAGTTTGTCGGCCAAGGGCGAGAAGCAGGCGGCGCGCATGGCCGACTGGCTGAACCGCTTCCTGCCCGAGAGCACGCGCGTGCTCGCCAGTCCGGCGCTGCGTTGCCGGCAGACCGCGCAGGCGCTGGGCCGCAAGTTCCAGACGCGCGAGGCGCTGGGCCCGGGCGGCGGCGTCGACGCGCTGCTGACGCTGGCGCGCTGGCCCGAGCGGCGCGAGCCGGTGCTGGTGGTCGGCCACCAGCCGACGCTGGGCATGACCGCGGCGCTGCTGATGGCCGGCGCGCAGGGCGCGGCCGAGGCTGACGGCCGCACGGCCGAACACGCCACGCCGGCCTGGTCGATGCGCAAGGGCGCGGTCTGGTGGCTGCGCCACCGCGAGCGCCACGGCGTCGCCGAGGTGGTGCTGGTGTCGGTGCGCTCGCCCGACAGCCTGTAGTGTCCTGCCCCGGGGCAGGACACTCGCTTCAAGCAGGGGAGAGACAGCGCGCGGCGCGGCGCGCACAGTGCCGCTCCCATCCACGCAGGGAGACGCACATGACCCCGATCCGGCACGTCTGTTTCGACCGCATCCTGCCGCGCGAACTGCTGCGGCCGCAGGCCACCGTGGCGATGCGCGGCGGGCGCACGCGGGCCATATCGCCGATCGGCAAGACCTGGATGAACGGCAGCACGCTGGCGGTGCGCTTCATCGGCGGCGGCGCGGCGCAGCGCGCCAAGGCGCAGGAGCAGGCCGGCTGGTGGCAGGCCGTGGCGAACCTGCGCTTTGCCTTCAACGACGCGCCCAACGCCGAGATCCGCATCGCCTTCGACGCCAACGATGGCGCCTGGTCCTACATCGGCACCGACTGCCGCAGCATTCCGCTGAACCAGCCGACGATGAACCTGGGCTTCCTCGACGGCGGCACCGCGGCGCACGAGTTCGGCCATGCCATCGGCCTGGCGCACGAGCATTCCAACCCGCAGGGCGGCATCCAGTGGAACGAAGCGGTGGTGCTGCGCGAGCTGGCCGGGCCGCCGAACTTCTGGGACGAGGCGACGACGCGCCACAACGTGCTGTTCCGCTATGCCGCCGACCAGATCAACGGCACGGCCTTCGACCCGGATTCGATCATGCTGTACTTCTTCCCCGCCACGTGGACGACCAACGGCGTGGCCACCAAGGCCAACGACGTGCTGTCCAAGACCGACAAGCAGTTCATCGCCGGCGCCAAGATGTACCCGAAGACGGCGCCCACGGCCGACGAGGCGACCGTGCTGACGGTCAACGCGCGCACGCGCACGGCGGCGTCCATCGGCCAGTTCGGCGAGGAGGATCTGTTCCGCTTCACCGCGGTCACCGCGGGCCGCTACGTCATCGACACGCGCGGCCCCACCGACGTGGTCATGAAGCTGTTCGGCCCGAACAGCCCGACCGCGCTGCTCGCCGAGGACGACGATTCGGGCTTTGCCACCAACGCGCGCATCGCCGCCCACCTGCTGGCCGGCGACTACTGGGTGCAGGTGCGGCACTACAACCGCGAAAGCGGCCAGGGCGACTATTCAGTCAAGGTGCGGCGCGGCTGATTCAGCCCGGCAGCAGCAGGCGCAGCGCGCCCTGCCGCGACCAGGCTTCGGCCTCCTCGCGCAGCAGGTGCAGCGTGCGCGGATGGCTGTCTGCCCAGCCCGGCTCGAAAACCAGCCGCGCGCTGCCGCCGTCGCGCTTCAGCCGCAGCGCGCGCGGGTCGATGGCGTCGCGCGCATGGCACTTGATGACCGCCAGCCGCAGGCACAGCGCCTGCCACGCGAAGGCCGGGTTCGACAACGCCGGCTCCAGCTTGCGCAGGCCGCCGCGCTGGCCCAGTACCAGTTCGCTGATGCGCCGCTGCTGGCTCTGCGAGAAGCCGGCGGCGTCGACGTTGGCCACCAGATAGGCGCTGTGGCGGTGGTGGTCGTGGTGCGAGACCATCTGGCCGATCTCGTGCAGGTCGCAGGCCCAGCCCAGCTCGCGCCGGCTCTCGTCGAGCGGGTCGGCGGCATCGGCCACCGCGCGGTGCAGCGACTGCGCCAGCGTGCGCACGCGCAGCGCCTGGTCGGCGGCGACGCCGAAGCGCCCCTGCAGTTCGCGCACCGATTCGTCGCGCACGTCCTCGGGGCGGGCGTGGCGCAGCGCCTCCAGGCGTTCGCGCAGATCGATGATCACGCCCTGGCGCAGTGCGCCGCGCGCCGGCTGCAGCGCGTCGATGCCGAAATGCGTGGCCAGCGTGTACAGGATCGCCAGACCGCCGGGCAGCACGGCGCGGCGATCGGCGCGCAGCGCCGGCCAGCGCAGCGCATCGACATGACCGGCGCGGATGCAGCTGGCGATGCACCAGCGCAGGCCCTCGGGCGTGATGCGGCCGTCGCTGATGCCGTTGGCGGCGAGCAGCTGCGACACCGCGCCGACCGTGCCCGCCGAGCCCAGCGCCTGCTGCCAGCGGTGGCGAGCGAAGGGCTGCAGCGCTTCTTCCAGCTCGGCGCCGGCGGCGATCTGCGCGGCGCGGAAGGCGCTTTTGTCGAGCCGGCCGTCGCCGAAGAAGCGCATCGACAGGCTGACGCTGCCGATCTGGAACGATTCGGCAAGCAGCGGCGCGCGCCCCTGGCCGAGAATCATCTCGGTCGAGCGTCCGCCGATGTCGATGACCAGCCTCGCCGCGTCCGACGGCTGCAGGTGCGACACGCCGGCGTAGATCAGCCGCGCTTCCTCGCGCCCGGAGATGACTTCGATCGGATAGCCGAGCGCAGCCTGCGCGCGCACCAGGAAGGCGTTGCGGTTGCGCGCCTCGCGCAGCGTCTGCGTGGCCACGGCGCGCACCTGGTGCGGCGCGAAGCCGGCCAGCCGCACCGAGAAGCGGCGCAGGCAATCCAACCCGCGCTGCACTGCGGCTTCGGTGAGCATGCCGTCGGCGTCGAGCCCGCCGCCCAGGCGCACCGTTTCCTTCAGGTAGTCGATGCGCCGGTAGCGGCCGTGCTGCAGCTGGCCGATCTCGAGCCTGAAGCTGTTCGAGCCCATGTCGACGGCGGCCAGCGGGCCGGACAGCAGGGGCGTGGAACTGCGCATGCGGACGATTGTGCCCACGGCGGGCCCATGCCCCGGCGGCCGCGGCCTTCCTACAATGCCGCGCTTCCATGGCTCGACGAGGGCGTGACGATGATTCAGCAGGAGTTCGACAGCCTGGTCCGGCCGCGCGACCCCAGCCGCCGCGACTTCGTGCGCGCTTCAGTGGGCAGCGGCTTCGCCGCCGCGGTGCTGCCGGTGGCGGCGCAGACGGCGATCAACACCGATACCGAAGGCCTGCTCGCCGGCGCGGTGGAGATTCCGGTCGGCGGCTTCAGCATGCCGGCCTACCGCGCCGCGCCGCTGAACAAGCGCCACGCGCCGGTGGTGCTGGTGGTCAGCGAGATCTTCGGCGTGCACGAGCACATCGCCGACGTGGCGCGGCGCTTCGCCAAGCAGGGCTTCTTCGCCGTCGCGCCGGAGCTGTTCGCGCGCCACGGCGACGCGCGCGCCTATGACGAGATCGCGCGGCTGCTGGCCGAAGTGGTGTCCAAGGCCAGCGACGCGCAGGTCATCGGCGACCTCGATGCCACCGTGGGCTGGGCGCAGCAGCAGGGCGCGGCGGCGCACCGGCTGGGCATCACCGGCTTCTGCTGGGGCGGGCGCATCGTCTGGCTGTATGCGGCGCACAGCCCGCTGCTGAAGGCCGGCGTGGCCTGGTACGGCCAGCTCGACGGCAATGTCAGCGCCAACCAGCCGAAGCGCGCGATCGACCTGGCAGGGGCGTTGCAGGCACCGGTGCTGGGGCTGTACGGCGGCCAGGACAGCGGCATCCCGATGGCCTCGGTGGCGGCGATGCAGCAGGCGCTGGCGCAGGGCAGCGCCGCGGCGCGGCGCTCGAAGTTCGTCGTCTTCCCCGACGCGCCGCATGCCTTCCATGCCGACTACCGGCCCAGCTGGCGCCAGGCGGCGGCCGAGGAGGGCTGGCGCCTGGCGCTGCAGTGGTTCAGGACGCACGGGGTGGCTTGACAGGTCTGCCAAGATGGCCTGATGACGCTGACCTACATCGTGCTGGCCACCTTCGCGGGCGGCCTTCTTTCGGTGCTGATCGCCGCCAGCCTGACGGTGACGGTGCTGAGCCGCCTGGTGCAGCACCTGGTCAGCCTGTCGGCCGGCGTGCTGCTGGGCACCGCGCTGCTGCACGTGCTGCCCGAGGCCTTCGAAAGCCACGTCGACGCGCACGCGCTGTTCCTGACGCTGCTCGGCGGGCTGCTGTTCTTCTTCCTGCTGGAAAAGGCCGAGCTGTACCGCCACACGCACCACCACGAGGGCGACGGGCACCATCACCACCACCATTTCGACGCCGAGCAGGCCGGGCGCGGCGGCTGGAGCGTGCTGGTCGGCGACAGCATCCACAACTTCTGCGACGGCATCATCATCGCCGCCGCCTTCCTGACCGATCCGAGCCTGGGCCTGGTGACCTCGCTGGCCATCGTCGCGCACGAGATCCCGCAGGAGGTCGGCGACTACATCGTGCTGCTGAACGCCGGCTTCTCGCGCGGCAAGGCTCTGCTGTACAACGCGCTGTCGGGCCTGGCGGCGGTGGTCGGCGGCGTGCTCGGCTACTTCGTCGTCGGCCCGTGGGAGGATCTATTCCCGTACCTGCTGGTGGCAGCCTCGAGCAGCTTCATCTACGTCGCCGTGGCCGACCTGCTGCCGCAACTGCAGCGCCGCCTGCCGTGGCGCGAGACGCTGTCCCAGCTGGCCTGGCTGGCCGGCGGGCTGAGCATCGTGATGTTCGCGATGCGGGCGCTGCACTCGCATTGAGCGCCGGCGCCGGCGCCGGCTGGGGTGCCTATTGGTCTGGGGTGCCTATTGGTCTGGGGTGCCTATTGGTTCTACTTGATCACCAGCACCGGAATCGACGAGTGCGTCAGCACCTTCTGCGTCTCGCTGCCCAGCAGCAGCGCCGACAGCCCGCGCCGTCCATGCGAGGCCATGACGATCAGGTCGCAGGCCTGGTTCTTGGCATGGTCGATGATCGCTTCCCAAGGATGCAGGGCCTCGACGGTATGCGCCTGGCACTTGACGCCGGCGGCACTGGCCAAGTCGACCACCGCCTTGACGCGCTCGCCGGCGATGCGCTCCTGCGCGTCGTAGAACTCCTGCGGCGGCACCGGCTGCATCTCTGAGATCGCGCTGTAGGGGAAGGGCTCCTTGACGCTGATGGCGAACAGTTCGGCGCCCACGGACTTGGCCAGGTCGACGGCGCTGAGCACCGCCTTGTGGCTGATGTCCGAACCGTCGGTCGAGATCACGATCCTCTTGTACATGCTGTGCTCCTGTGAGGCTGTCGACGTGGATGGGACCGCCCTCGGGTACCCATGGTTCATTATCGGCCGCGGCGCCGGCTTGACGCGAGTCAACTCACGCGCCGCGCGCCACCGGGCGCGACGCGTCGGCGCACCACTCGCTCCACGAGCCTGCGTACAACGCCGATCCGGACAGCCCCGCATGTTCCATCGCCAGCAGGTTGTGGCAGGCGGTGACGCCGGAGCCGCATTGGTGCACCAGCTGTGCCGGGTCGGCGGCCAGCGCGGCGAATTCGGCGCGCAGCACCTCGGCCGGGCGGAAGCAGCCGGCGTCGTCCAGGTTGAGCTTGAAGAAGCGGTTCAGCGCGCCGGGGATGTGGCCGGCCACCGGATCGAGCGGGTCTATCTCTCCGCGAAAGCGTTCGGCGGCGCGTGCGTCGAGCAGCGGACGCTGCCCCAGGTGGCGCTGCAGTTCGTCGGCCGTCACGCTGGGCATGGCCGCGGCGCGCGGCGGATAGGGTTCGGCGGCTCGCGCGATACCGGGGGTGGACTCCAGCGCAGCGCCGGCCGCCACCCACGCGGCGACGCCGCCGTCCAGTACCGCGACCGCGTCGTGGCCCAGCCAGCGCAGCAGCCACCAGGCGCGAGCGGCATAGGGCATGCCCTGCGCGTCGCAGCACACCACCGGCACGCCGGGCGCGATGCCCCAGCTGCCGGCGCGCGCGGCGAACGCCTCGCGCTCGGGCAGCGGATGGCGGCCCCCGCCGTTGCCGCCGGTCTTGGCGCCGGACAGGTCGCGGTCCAGATGCACGTACAGCGCGCCCGGCAGGTGGCCGGCCGCATAGGCGCTCTCGCCGGCCGCCGGGTCGGCCAGCTCGAAGCTGCAATCGAGCAGCACGCAGCGCGCGCCTCCGGCCAGCAGCGCGCGCAGCTCGGCGGCAGAAATCAAGGCACGGGGCAGGGCGGGGGCAGCGGGCATGGTCAGCTTTCGGAAGGGTTCTTGGCGGCCGCGGGCACGCGGCCGAGCACGGTGGAGGCCAGCCCCGAGCCGACGATCAGCAGCATGCCCGCGAGCGCCATCCACGACACCGGCTCGCCGAACAGCAGCACGCCGTACAGCGCGGCGAACAGGATACCGGTGTATTGCAGCCCGGCGTTGGACAGCGTCGAGCCGATCGCATAGGCGCGCGTGATCATCAGCTGCGCGGCGGTGGCCAGCAGGCCCACCGCCAGCAGCAGCGCCGCGCCCTGTGCGCTGTGGCGGCTCGCGCCGGTCCACAGCATGGTGGCGGCACCGGCTACCACGCCGCCGCAGGCGAAGTAGAAGACGATGCGCGTCTCCGGCTCGCCGCGCCGGCCCAGCGCCGTCACCTGCAGGTAGGCCAGCGCAGCGAGCATGCCCGACAGCAGCCCGGCCAGGCCGTGCCACAGCTGCTGTTGCGTGATCGTCGGGCGCAGCACCAGCGCCACGCCGCCGAAGCCGACCAGCACCGCGGCCACCAGCCGGCCGTCGACCTGTGCCGCACCCACCAGCACCGCGGCGCCCAGCAGGAACAGCGCCATCCACACCGAGGACATGTAGTTCAGCGTCACCGCGGTGGCCAGCGGCAGCCCGCCGATGGCGTAGAACCACAGCCCCAGCGCCAGCACGCCGCACAGGCTGCGCCAGAAGTGCGCGGCCGGCACGCGGGTGCGCAGGCCGCTGCCGCGCGAGCGCGCCATCAGCCACGCGAACAGCATGCCGACCAGGCCGCGGTAGAAGATGATCTCGCCGGGTGGGTACCACGCCGAGGCCAGCTTGACGCACATGCTCATCGTCGCGAACAGCAACGATGCGCCGAGCATCAGCAGCGGCGCCTGCCAGCGCGGCACCATTCAGCGCTTGGCCATCTCGCGCCGATACCACTGGTGGAAGTGGCGCATGCCGTCTTCCATCGGGCTCTGGTACGGCCCGAATTCGTCGTCGCCGCGGGCCATCAGCGCCTGGCGGCCGGCATCCATGCGCTGCGCGATCTCGTCGTCCTCGACGCAGGTCTCCATGTAGGCCGCCTGCTGCGCTTCGACGAACTCGCGCTCGAAGGCGGCGACTTCCTCGGGGTAGTAGAACTCCACCATGTTCAGCGTCGTGCGCGGCCCGCGCGCATGCAGCGTCGACACCACCAGCACCTGCGGATACCACTCGACCATGATGCTCGGATACAGCGTCAGCCAGATCGCGCCGTGCGCCGGCAGCTTGGTCCCGCTGTAGGCCAGCAGCGCCTCGTGCCAGCGGCGGTAGGTGGCCGAGCCCGGGCGCGTCAGCGCCTGCTGCAGCCCGACGGTCTGCACCGAGTAGTGCTCGCCGAACTGCCAGCGCAGGTCGTCGCAGGTGACGAAGCCGCCCAGCCCGGGGTGGAAGGGCCCGACGTGGTAGTCCTCGAGGTAGACCTCGATGAAGGTCTTCCAGTTGTAGTCGCACTCGTGCATCTCGATGCGGTCGAGCACGAAGCCGCTGAAGTCCAGCGCGCCGGGGCTCAGGCCCTGCAGCGCCGCGCGCACGTCGCGCCCGGCGTCGTCGAACAGCAGCCCCTGCCAGCAGTGCAGCGGCCAGGTGTTCAGGTGCAGGCAGGGGTCGGACTCGAAGTGCGGCGCACCGGCCAGCTGGCCGTCCAGCCCGTAGGTCCAGCGGTGGATCGGGCAGACGATGTGCTGGCGCGTCTGGCCGCGCCCGCGCAGCATCAGCGCCTGGCGGTGGCGGCAGACGTTGGACACCAGCCGCAGCCCCTGCGCGTCGCGCACCAGCGCGCGGCCCTCGCCTTCGTGCGGCAGCGTGTGGTAGTTGCCGGCCTCGCCGGTCCACAGTTCGTGGCCGGCATAACGCGGGCCGGGCTCGAAAATCAGCGCGCGTTCGTCGCCGAACACGCCCTCGTCGAAATAACTCCTGGGTGAAAGCTGAGTGCGGCTGCGCTCGAGAGCTGTGAGACTGATGCTCAGGTCAGACATGATCCAGAGGATCTCCATGAGTGGGTATGTCAACCTCCCACCCGGTGGCCCCGCGGGTGGGTTTGATCGCCGCCGTGGCCTTGCAGGGGCGGCGGGCGAGGGCGGGATTCTACCCAGCCCCCCAGTGCCGTTGCGCCGCAGGGACAGCGCTGCAGACGGCAACAAGAAGCCCGACGCAGCAGGCGTCTAAAATCGGCGATCCGCTTTGACCTGCATCATGCCGCGTAGTTCAGCCGCCGCACCTGCCGCACCTGCCACTGCCGCCACCTACGAGGAGGCGCTGGCCGAACTCGAAGCGCTGGTCCAGGCCATGGAAGGCGGGCGCATGCCGCTGGACCAGTTGCTCGCCAGCTATCAGCGCGGTGCCCAGCTGCTGCAGCACTGCCGCGCGCGGCTGCAGGTGGTCGAGGACCAGGTCAAGCTGCTCGAGGACGGCCAGTTGAAGCCGTGGGTGGCGTCGTGAGCCTGGCCATGCCCGCCGCGGTGCGCGCTGCGGCCTCGCCGATGGCGGCTGCGTCCTTCGACGCCTGGATGCGCGCCGAACTGCAGGCGGTCGAGGACCGGCTCGAGACCTGGGTGCCCGTGGACGCGCCGGCCGGCCTCGGCGAGGCGATGCGTTACGGCGTGCTCGACGGCGGCAAGCGCTTGCGCCCGCTGCTGGTGCTGGCGGCGAGCCAGGCGGTGCAGGGCGCGCGCGAGGCGGCGCTGCGCGCGGCCGTGTCGGTGGAACTGATCCACGCCTATTCGCTGATCCACGACGACATGCCGTGCATGGACAACGACGTGCTGCGCCGCGGCAAGCCGACGGTGCACGTGCACTACGGCCAGGCGCAGGCGATGCTCGCCGGCGACGCGATGCAGGCGCTGGCCTTCGAGGTGCTGACGCCGGACAGCGGCGTGGAGCCGGTCTTGCAGGCCAGGCTGTGCGCGCTGCTGGCGCGTGCCGCCGGCCATGCCGGCATGGCCGGCGGCCAGGCCATCGACCTGGCGAGCATCGGCAAGCCGCTGGACGAGCCGGCGCTGAGCGACATGCACCGGCGCAAGACCGGCGCGCTGCTGCAGGCCAGCGTGCTGATGGGCGCGGCCTGCGGCGAGTGCGATGTGCGCGCCTGGGCCGCGCTGGCCGACTACGGCGCGGCGCTGGGCCTGGCCTTCCAGGTGGTCGACGACATCCTCGACGTGACGCAGGAGTCGCACACGCTGGGCAAGACCGCCGGCAAGGACCTGAACGACAACAAGCCGACCTACGTCTCGGTGCTCGGGCTCGAGGCGGCGCGCCGCCAGGCCGCCGCCCTGCGCGACAAGGCGCAGCAGGCGCTGCGCCGCAGCGCGCTGGCCGGCACGGCGACGCTGGCGCAACTGGCCGACATGGTCGTCGACCGCGAAAGCTGACATCCGACATGAAGAAGAATTTTTCGCTGCTCGAATCCGTCCGCAATCCGGCCGATCTGCGCCGCATGTCGCGCGCCGAGTTGAAGCAGCTCGCCGTCGAACTGCGCGAGTTCGTGCTGAAGAGCGTCAGCGAGACCGGCGGCCACCTGGGCAGCAACCTCGGCACGGTCGAGCTGACGGTGGCGCTGCACCACGTGTTCGACACGCCCTACGACCGGCTGGTCTGGGACGTCGGCCACCAGACCTATCCGCACAAGGTGCTGACCGGGCGGCGCGAGGCCATGGCCGGGCTGCGCCAGCTGGGCGGCATCGCCGGCTTCCCGCGGCGCGAGGAAAGCGAGTACGACACCTTCGGCACCGGCCATTCGTCGACCTCGATCTCGGCGGCGCTGGGCATGGCGCTGGCGGCCAAGCTCAAGGGCGAGGAGCGCCGCTGCGTGGCCATCATCGGCGACGGCGCGATGACCGCCGGCATGGCCTTCGAGGCGCTGAACAACGCCGGCGTGGCGCATGCCGGCGTGCTCGCCGACATGCTGGTGGTGCTGAACGACAACGACATGTCGATCAGCCCGCCGGTGGGCGCGCTGAACAAGCACCTGGCGCGGCTGTTGAGCGGCAGCTTCTACGCGTCGGCGCGCGAAGGCGCGAAGAGCGTGCTGAAGAACACGCCGCTGTATGAAATTGCGCGCCGCATCGAGGAGCATGCCAAGGGCATGGTCGTGCCGGGCACGATCTTCGAGGAGTTCGGCTTCAACTACGTCGGCCCGATCGACGGCCACGACCTCGACGCGCTGATTCCGACGCTGGAGAACCTGCGCCATGCGCGCGGGCCGCAGTTCCTGCACATCGTCACGAAGAAGGGCCAGGGCTACAAGCTGGCCGAGGCCGACCCGGTCAAGTACCACGCCGCCAGCGGCAAGTTCAACCCGGCCGAGGGCTTCCCGAAGGCCGTCGCGCCGGCCAAGCCCACTTTCACGCAGGTCTTCGGCCAATGGCTGTGCGACATGGCCGATGCCGACCCGCGGCTGATCGGCATCACGCCGGCGATGCGCGAAGGCTCGGGCATGGTCGAGTTCCAGAAGCGCCACCCGACGCGCTACTACGACGTCGGCATCGCCGAGCAGCATGCGGTGACCTTCGCCGCCGGCCTGGCCTGCGAGGGCCTGAAGCCGGTGGTGGCGATCTACAGCACCTTCCTGCAGCGCGGCTACGACCAGCTGGTGCACGACGTGGCCATCCAGAACCTGCCGGTGGTGTTCGCGCTGGACCGCGCCGGCATCGTCGGCGCCGACGGCGCGACGCACATCGGCGCCTACGACATCCCCTTCATCCGCTGCGTGCCGAACATGAGCCTGATCGCACCGGCCGACGAAGGCGAATGCCGCCGCGCGCTGAGCGCCGCCTTCGCGCAGCCGCATCCGGTGGCCGTGCGCTACCCGCGCGGCAGCGGCGTCGGCGCGGCCGTCGCCGCCGACCTGGAGCCGCTGCCCTGGGGCCAGGCCGAGCTGCGGCGCCGCACCGGCAAGACCAGCGCGCGGGGCGGCCCGCGCATTGCCGTGCTCGCCTTCGGCCCGCTGCTGTACCCGGCGCTCGCCGCCGCCGAGGCGCTGGATGCGACGGTGGTCAACATGCGCTTCGTCAAGCCGCTGGACGAGCAGCTGCTGCTCGAGGTGGCGCGCGCGCACGAAGCCCTGGTCACGGTCGAAGAAGGCAGCGTAATGGGCGGCGCCGGCAGCGCGGTCGCCGAATGCCTGGCCGCCAACGGCCTGGCGCTGCCGCTGCTGCAGCTGGGCCTGCCCGACAAGGTCATCGAACACGGCGACCCGCAGTTGCTGCTGGCGCAGTGCGGCCTGGACGCGGCGGGCATCGAGCAGGCGGTGATCAAGCGCTTCGGCAGCCGGCTGACGGTGGTGCACCCCGCCGCCGCCAATCACTGACGCTTGCGCGACACGCCGATCCCCCCACAGCAGCGTAAAACCGTGTTCGCTGGCATGCTGCCGCGAGGCGCGCGACGCCGCATTGCCATCGCACCATGAACCAGTTGACCGAGGCCCTGCACATCCCCGACACGCAAAGCGAGCGCGACGAGCGCCATCTGGCGATCCAGCGCGTCGGCATCAAGGACGTGCGCTATCCGCTGCAGCTGACGGTGGCCGGCGCGGTGCAGGCCACCGCCGCGTCGTGGGATCTGGACGTGGCGCTGCCCGCCGACAAGAAGGGCACGCACATGTCGCGCTTCGTCGCCTGGCTGGACGCGCTGGACGTGCCGCTCGACGCCGCGGCGCTGCGCCAGCGCCACGCGCAGATGCTCGAGCGGCTCGGCGCCGGTGAAGGCCGCATCGAGGCGCGCTTCAACTTCTTCCTGCGCAAGCGCGCGCCGATGTCGGGGCTGGCCAGCCTGCTCGACTACCAGGGGCGCTGGATCAGCGAAACCCGCGGCGGCGTCACTTCGGTGCATGCCGAGGTCGGCGTGCCGGTGAAGAGCCTGTGCCCGTGCTCGAAGGAGATCTCCGACTACGGCGCGCACAACCAGCGCTCGCTGGTGACGATCCGCGTCGAGCTGCTGCAGGACATCGGCTGGCACGAACTGGTGCGCTTCGCCGAGGACCAGGCGTCCAGCGAGCTGTGGCCGATGCTCAAGCGCGTCGACGAGAAGTGGGTCACCGAGCGCGCCTACGAGAACCCGAAGTTCGTCGAAGACCTGGTGCGCGACGTGGCGCTGGCACTGAACCGCGACGCGCGCATCGGCCGCTACCGGGTCGAGGTGGAGAACTTCGAGAGCATTCACAACCATTCGGCCTATGCGCGCATCGAGCGCGCATAGGCGCCGCGTCACAACGCGGCGAGTGCGCTTTGCGCACTCCGAATGGTTGCGGCAACGGCTCACATGCCCTCGGCATGTGAGCGTTGTCACAACTACAGCGCCTATGCGCGGATTGATCGCGCATAGGCGCCGCGTCACAACGCGGCCTACGCGCGCATCGAGCGCTGAGACGGGACCGAGCGGGTGCCTGCGCACCCGCGAGGGCTGGCCGAAGGCCGGCCGACTTCGGTGGCCGGCGCATCGGCCCGCGCAGGGCGCCACCTACGCCTGCATCGAACGCTGAGCGGCGATGCCACACACCGCCGCGGCCCTGCATGACCCGCTGCGCATGCGCGAGGCCGGCGCCGACCTGCTTTCGCTGGCGCTGATCGACGCGCGCAACCACACGCTGCGCTGGCTGGCCGCCTTCGAGCCGCAACTGCAGGCGCTGGCGCCCAGCGCCGACGTCGACCCGCCGCTGTGGCTGGTCGGCCATGCCGCGTGGTTCCAGGAATGCCGGGTGTCGCGCAACGTGCAGCGCCAGCGCGGCGAGGCGGCCAGCGATGCGCGGCCGCGGCTGGCCTCGATCGAGCCGCGCGCCGACGCCTGGTTCGACCCCTCGGTCCACGATCGCGTGCAGCGCTGGCGGCTGGCGCTGCCCGACGCCGCGGCGCTGCGCCAGTACCTGGCCGAGACGCTGGAGGCGACGCTGGACCTGCTGGCTGCGGCTGAAGACAGCGACGCGGGCCTGTACGTCTACCGGCTGGCGCTGCTGCACGAAGACCGCATCGGCGAGGCGCTGGCCGTGGCCGCGCAGGCGCTGCAGTTGCCGGCGCCGGCGGCCGACTCGCCCTGGCCGCCGCGGCCGGCGCGCGCGCCGCGCGAGCCGCTGTGGTTCGGCGCGCAGCGCTTCGTGCTCGGCTCCGGACGCGGCGGGCTGGTGCCGCCCGAGGAGCGCTGGGCGCACGAGCTGCAGCTGCTCGAATTCGAGATCGACGCGCAGGCCGTCAGCTGGGCGCGCTATGCCGAGTTCGCCGCCGACGGCGGCTACGACGACGCGCAATGGTGGACGCCCGAAGGCTGGGCCTGGGTGCAGGCGCAGGCCAGGCGCGCGCCGCGTTATGTCGAGCAGATGCGCCAGGGCGTGCTGGTGCAGCGCCACGGCCAGATGCAGCGCGTCGGCGCGGCGCAGGCCGCCGTGCACCTCAGCCGCCATGAAGCGCAGGCCTGGTGCCGCTGGGCCGGCCGGCGGCTGCCGACCGAGCCTGAATGGGAGCTGGCGGCGCTGTCCGGCGCGCCGCGCGGCTTCGCCTTCGGCGATGTCTTCGAATGGTGCGGCGGCAGCGCGCGGCCCTGGCCGGGCTTCGACGGCACGCCGCCGGGCTTCGCCGCCATGCCGCCGGCCGGCACGCAGGGCGTGCTGCGCGGCGGCTCGTGGCTGACACGTGCGCGCTGCCGGCATCCGCGCGCACGCCGCTTCGCCGCGCCCTGGCGCGACGAGATGTTCTGCGGCTTCCGCAGCTGCGCGCTCTAGCGCCGGACGACGCAGCCCCGGCAGCCGCGGGTTTTCCCCATGTATTGCGGCCGGCGTCGGCCGCCAACATACGCATTACGCAGCATAGGTCGAGCGGGTCGTTCGCGCCGCTTGGCTGCGGGTTCGCCTCCTCATCGGTCCAATCACCGGGAACTGGATCATGCAGAAATCACTGCACATCGACGCCGAGAAGTGCACCGGCTGCCTGCAGTGCGAGATGGCCTGTTCGTTCGAGAACTACGCCACCTTCGCGCCGGCCAAGTCGCGCATCAAGGTCTTCGACTTTCACGACACCGGGCGCAAGGTGCCCTACACCTGCACCCAATGCGACGAGGCGTGGTGTCTGCATGCCTGCCCGGTCGAGGCGATCACCGTCGACACGCTGACCGGCGCCAAGATGGTCAACGAAACGACCTGCGTCGGCTGCAAGGTCTGCACCATCGCCTGCCCCTTCGGCACCATCAACTACGTGCAGGAGACGGGCAAGGTGCAGAAGTGCGACCTGTGCGGCGGCGAGCCGGCCTGCGCCGAAGCCTGCCCGACCGGCGCCATCACCTACGTGGACGCCAACTGGACCGGGCTGGGCAGGATGGCTGCCTGGGCCGGCAAGCTCGGCAATCAACCCGCGGCGGCATAGGAGGTTCACATGTCCTGGGCTGGAAAGATCCTGCGTGTCGACCTGACGGCCGGCACCGTGAAGCCGGAACCGTTGAACATGGACTGGGCACGCGCCTACATCGGTTCGCGCGGCTTGGCGACCAAGTACGTGGTCGAGGAGGTCGACGCCAAGGTCGACCCGCTGTCGGCGGCCAACAAGATCATCTGGGCCACCGGGCCGCTGACCGGCACCATGGCCTCGACCGGCGGGCGCTACACCGTCGTCACCAAGGGGCCGCTGACCGGCGCCATCGCCTGCAGCAATTCCGGCGGCTACTGGGGCGCCGAGCTGAAGATGGCCGGCTGGGACATGATCATCTTCGAGGGCCAGTCGCCGAAGCCGGTGTACCTGTACATCAACGACGACAGCGCCGAATTGCGCGATGCCGCGCACCTGTGGGGCGGCAGCGTCTGGCACACCGAGGAGACGATCAAGAAGCAGCACCAGGATCCGCTGATCCGCGTCTCGAGCATCGGCCTGGCCGGCGAGAACCAGGTGCTGTTCGCGGCGATCGTCAACGACCTGCACCGCGCCGCCGGGCGCTCGGGCGTGGGCGCGGTGATGGGCTCGAAGAACCTGAAGGCCATCGCCGTGCGCGGAACCTTGGGCGTCGGCAACCTCGCCGACCCGAAGGCCTTCATGCAGGTCACGGCCGCGAAGAAGAAGATCCTGGCCGAGAACGCGCTCACCGGCCAGGGCCTGCCGGCCTACGGCACGCAGGTGCTGATGAACATCATCAACGAGGTCGGCGCCTTGCCGACGCGCAACCACCGCGACGTGCAGTTCGAAGGCGCCAAGGACATCTCCGCCGAGGCGATGGCCACACCGCGCAAGAGCGACGGCAAGAAGCCGCTGGTCACCAACCAGGCCTGCTTCGGCTGCACCATCGCCTGCGGCCGCATCCAGACCATCGACAAGAACCACTTCACGATCGTCAACAAGCCGCAGTACCAGGGCGCCTCGGGCGGCCTGGAGTACGAAGCCGCCTGGGCGCTGGGCGCGGCCAACGGCGTCGACGACCTCGATGCATTGCAGTACGCCAACCTGATGTGCAACGAGCAGGGCATGGACCCGATCAGCTTCGGCGCCACCGTCGGCGCGGTGATGGAGCTGTACGAGATGGGCGTGCTGACCCGGGAGCGGCTCGGCATCGAGGCGCCCTTCGGCAGCGCCAAGGCGCTGGTCTTCTTCGCCGAGGCCACCGCCAAGGGCGAGGGCTTCGGCAAGGAGATCGGCCTGGGATCGAAGCGGCTGACCGCCAAGTACGGCCACCCCGATCTGTCGATGAGCTCGAAGGGCCAGGAATTCCCGGCCTACGACGGCCGCGGCATCCAGGGCATCGGCCTGGGCTATGCCACCAGCAACCGCGGCGGCTGCCACCTGCGCGGCTACACCGTGGCCAGCGAGATCGCGGGCATCCCGGTGAAGACCGATCCGCTGACCACCGAAGGCAAGCCCGAACTGACCAAGGCCTGCCAGGACGCCACCGCGGCCTACGACTCGGCGGGGCTGTGCGTGTTCACCACCTTCGCCTGGGGCCTGCCCGACCTGGCGGACCAGCTGGCGCCGGCCTGCGGCCCCGAGTTCACGCTGGAGAACGTGGCGCTGATCGGCGAGCGCATCTGGAACATGGAGCGCGACTTCAACAACCGCGCCGGCTTCACCGCGAAGGACGACGTGCTGCCGAAGCGGCTCACCACCGAAGCGGCCAAGACCGGCCCGGCCAAGGGCCTGGTGAGCAAGGTGCCGGAGATGCTGCCGAAGTACTACGAGGTGCGCGGCTGGCATGCCGACGGCACGCTCAAGCCCGAGACGCGCGCCCGCCTGGGCCTGTGAGCGGCGGCCGTTGACAGCGAAGGCGGTGCGCGCACCGCCTTCATCGCTTGTGGAGTTCTCGCGATGAAACACCTGATCCTCGGCGCCGGCCCGGCCGGCGTCATCGCCGCGGAGACGATCCGCAAGCACGCCCCTGCGGACGAGATCCTGATCATCGGCGACGAGCCCGAGGCGCCGTATTCGCGCATGGCCATTCCGTACCTGCTGATGGGCGACATCGGCGAACCCGGCACGCACCTGCGCCATGCCGGCGACCACTACCAGAAGCAAGGCATCGGCCTGCAACGCGGCCGCGCGGTCGCGCTCGACACCGCGGCGCGCAGCGTCAAGCTCGACGACGGCACTGCGGCCGGCTACGACCGGCTGTTGATCGCCACCGGCTCGTCGCCGGCGACGCCGCCGATTCCCGGCATTGCCGGTCCGGGCGTGCACAGCTGCTGGACGCTGGCCGATGCGCGCGCGATCGCGGCCAAGGCCAGGCCGGGCGCACGCGTGCTGCAGATGGGTGCCGGCTTCATCGGCTGCATCATCATGGAGGCGCTCGCCGCACGCGGGGTGAAGCTGGCCGTGGTCGAGATGGGCGACCGCATGGTGCCGCGCATGATGGGCCCGACGGCGGGCGGCATGATCAAGGCCTGGTGCCAAAAGCAGGGCGTCGATGTGCACACCGGCGCGCGCGTCGAGCGCATCGAGCGCGAGGCTTCGGGCCTGATGAAGGTGCAGCTGTCCGACGGCCGGGTGCTCGACGCGGACCTGCTGATCAGCGCCACCGGCGTCAAGCCGAACATCGGCTTCCTCGAGCACAGCGGCGTGCGCTGCCTGGTCGGCGTGCTCACCGACGAGCACCTGCAGACCAACGTGCCCGGCGTCTACGCCGCCGGCGACTGCGCCGAGGCCTTCGACAAGGTCAGCGGCAAGACCATCGTCAGCGCGATCCAGCCCAATGCCGCCGACCAGGCGCGCGTCGCCGCGCTGAACATGGCCGGACGTGCCGCGTCGCTGCCCGGCGTGACGCAGATCAACGTGCTCGACACGCTCGGCCTGGTCTCGGCCAGCTTCGGCCACTGGGAGGGCGTGCCCGGCGGCGAACACGTGGAAGTGACCGACGCCGACGAGCGCAGCGGCGGCCGCCACCTGAGCCTGCAGTTCAGCGGCGACCGGCTGATCGGCTGCAACGCCGTCGGCTGGACCGGGCATGTCGGCGTGATGCGCGGTCTGGTCGAAGGCCAGGTGCGCCTCGGGCCGTGGAAGGAGCGGCTGCTGAAGGATCCGACGCTGCTGATGGAGGCCTACCTGGCGCGGGCGCAGGCGCAGCACGTGCATGCGCTGACATGAGCATCGGCATCACCTTCAAGCTCTACGCGGGCCTGACGCAGTACCTGCCGCATGAGGCGCGCGTCGGCAACGCGATGCCGCTGCCGCTGCCCGACGGGGCCACCGTGCTGCAGGCCATGCAGCCCTTCAACCTGCCGATGAAGATCGTCAAGCTGGTGCTGGTCAACGGCGTCTACATCGCGCCCGAGCGCTGGCCGACGCACGCGCTGCGCGACGGCGACGTGCTGGCCATCTGGCCGCCGGTGGCCGGCGGCTGATCACGGTGCATGCAGTCGTACTACGCCGCCGAGTTCGAGCGCGAGCTGGGCTGCACCGAGCGCGAATGGCTGTCGTGGCTGCCGCGTGCGGTGCACGGCCATGCGTTGGCGCTGGGCTGCGGCGGCGCCACGGTGAGCATCGGCGCAGGCCGGCTGCGGCTGGCGTGGCAGACACTGCCGCCGCGGCAGATCGCGCTGGCACGGCTGCCGCGGCTGGCCGTGCAGTTTGCCTTCGACACCGGCATCGCCGAAGCCGCGCGGCAGGATTTCATGCGCCGCTTCGACCTGCACATGATGCGCGGCGGCGGTTGAATCAGCGCTTGGGCTGGCGGTAGTTCCACCAGGGCAGCACGCGGCGCAGCGACAGCACCTCGCCGCTGTGCTCGGCGGCGTAGCCGGGCAAGGCATTCAGCTGGTTCTGCCAGCGTGCGTCGCGCAGCAGCTCGAGCAGGCTGCGCACGTGCGGGTGGTCCAGGCTCGGCTGCAGCACCACCAGGAAGTACTGCTCCTGCGCCAACGGCACGAAGGCCAGGCCGCGGGCGCGCGCCGCGGCCTCGATGCCGGCGCCGACGTCGGCCTGGCCGCTGGCCACCGCCTCGGCCGCGGCGCGGTGCGAGGGCTCGGTGTGCACTGCCGTCGTCAGCGATTCGGGCGCCAGGCGCGCGGCGGCCAGCAGCTCCTCGAGCACCACGCGCGTGCCGGTGCCGGGTTCGCGCAGCGCCAGGCGCAGTCCGGGGCGTTGCAGGTCGGCCAGCCCGCGCACGCCGAGCGGGTTGCCCGGCGCCAGCATCAGGCCTTGCGTGCGCCGCGCGAAGCCCACCAGCTTGTGCCGCCCCGGCTTCAGCAGCGCGCGATAGGCGCGTGCCGTCGGGCTGCGCGGCGCGGCGTCGGTCAGCGCATGGAAGCCGGCCAGCAGGCAGCGGCCTTCGTTCAGCGCCTGCAGCGCGCCCAGGCTGCCGGTGAACTGGATGTCCAGATGCAGACGGCGTTCGTCGAGCGCGCGCTGGCGCAGCAGCGGCAGCGCGTCGTCATGGCTGGCGGCCATCGGGATCACGCCGGCGTGGTCGTCGAAGGCGATGGCGAAGGCGTGTTCCAGCGCGCTGCGCAGCGCCTCCACCTGCGGCGCCAGGCGCGCCTGCGCGCGGCGCTCGGCCCACAGCAGCTTCTCGCCGAAGGGCGAGAGCCGCGCGGCGCGGCCCTTCGACCACGACACCAGCGTGTGGCCCAGCTCCGCTTCCCAGCGCTTCAGTTCGCCCCAGGCATGCCGGTACGACATCGACAGCTGCCGCGCGGCGGCGCTGATCGAGCCGGTGTCGTGCACGGCCGCCAGCAGCGCCAGCAACGGATGGTGCAGCTCGCGCTGCGGCTGGTCGCGGCCTTGCAGCGCGTAGGTCAGGTGCACCCTATGCATGAGTCTTCATATCGCTTGCATCCCAGTTCGACGCTGACAATGCGCCTGCGATGACCGAGCCGGAACGTGCGCCAACTGCATGAGTGCCCTTGCCGACAGCGTGGCCACCGCCTTCGAGCTGATTGTCCATGCCGATCCCGCATTGCGCCGCATCGTCGCCCTGTCGCTGCAGGTCAGCGGCAGCGCCTGCCTCGCGGCGGCGGCCGTCGGCTTGCCGCTGGGCGCCTGGCTGGCCGTGGCGCACTTTCCCGGCCACCGCCTGCTGATGCTGCTGCTGAACACGGCACTGGCGCTGCCGGCGGTGCTGGTGGGGCTGGTGGTGTACCTGCTGCTGTCGCGCAGCGGGCCGCTGGGCGCCTGGGGCATCCTGTTCACGCCGAGCGCGATGGTCATGGCGCAGACCCTGCTGGTGCTGCCGCTGATCGCCGCGCTGACGCGGCAGTTCGTCGGCGATGCGCTGCGCGACGGCGGCGACCAGTTGCGCTCGATGGGCGCGTCGCCTCTGACCTGCGCGCTGCTGATGTTGGCGCACGGGCGCTGGGCGGTGATGACGGTGCTGATCGCCGCCTTCGGCCGCGCCATCGCCGAAGTCGGCGCGGTGATGATCGTCGGCGGCAACATCGACGGCTTCACGCGCGTCATGACCACGGCCATCGCGCTGGAGACCAGCAAGGGCGATCTGCCGCTGGCCGTGGCCCTCGGGCTGGTCCTGCTGGTGGTGGTCGGCGTGGTGAACGCGCTGCTCGGCCTGGTGCGGCGCGGCCACGGCTCGGCCTTGGCGGGGGCACGATGAGCGCCGCACGGCCGTTCCGAAGGCGCTCGCTCCCCCTCGGGGGGAATGCCCGCAGGGCTCAGGGGGCACGATGACCCTGGTCGCGCTGTACGACGTGTCGGTGCGCTTCGGCGCGGTGCAGGCGCTGCGCGGCGCCAGCCTGCGCGTCGAGCGCGGCGAGTTCGTGGTGCTGGTCGGCGCCAACGGCTCCGGCAAGACGACCCTGCTGCGCGTGCTGCATGGTTTGCTGGCTCACCATGGCCGCCGCGAGCAGCCCGGCGCTGCGCCGCGCCAGGCGATGGTGTTTCAGCGTCCCTTCCTGATGCGCCTGTCGGTGCTGAACAACCTGCGCCTGGCGCTGTGGCTGGGCGGCGTACCCAGCACGGCCTGGGCCGAGCGCAGCGCGGCGGCGCTGCGCCGTGTCGGCCTGCAGGGGCTTCAGCAGCGGCCGGCGCGCGCGCTGTCCGGCGGGCAGCAGCAGCGGCTGGCGCTGGCGCGCGCCTGGGCGGTGTGGCCGCAACTGCTGTTCCTGGACGAACCGACCTCCAGCCTCGACCCGACGGCCAAGCGCGAGGTCGAGGCCCTGCTCGCCGGTTTTGCCGCCGAGGGCATGACGCTGGTCATGAGCACCCACAACCTGGGCCAGGCCAGGCGCCTGGCGACGCGCGTGGTCTATCTGGAGGACGGCGAGATCCATGCGGATCTTCCGGTCGGCGAGTTCTTCAACGGCCGGCTGCAAGGCCGCGCCCGGCAGTTCCTCAAAGGAGAGTTGACATGGTGAACCGATCGTTCTCGCGCCTGCGGCGCATCTGGCTGGCGGCGGGCGCCGCGCTGGCGATGCTGCTGCCGCTGCAAGGGTGGACGCAGCAGCGCTCCATCGTCGTCGCCTCGACCACCAGCACCGAGCAGTCGGGCCTGTTCGCGCACCTGCTGCCGCTGTTCAAGCAGGCCAGCGGCATCGATGTCAAGGTGGTGGCGCTGGGCACCGGCCAGGCGCTGGACATGGGCCGCCGCGGCGATGCCGACCTGCTGTTCGTGCATGACCAGGCGGCCGAAGAGAAGTTCGCCGCCGAAGGCTTCGGGCTCGAGCGGCGGGCCGTGATGTACAACGACTTCGTCATCGTCGGCCCGCAGTCCGACCCGGCCGGCGTGAAGGGCAAGGACGTGGTCGAGGCGATGAAGAAGCTCGCCGCCGGCAAGGCCGCGTTCCTGTCGCGCGGCGACAGGAGCGGCACGCATGCCGCCGAACTGCGCTACTGGAAAGCGGCCGGCATCGATGCGCCGGCTGAAGGCGTGCCGGGCTACAAGGCCTGCGGCTGCGGCATGGGGCCGGCGCTGAACATCGCCGCCTCGTCCAATGCCTATGTGCTCGCCGACCGCGGCACCTGGCTGTCGTTCAAGAACCGCGCCGAGCTCGGCATCCTGGTCGAGGGCGACAAGCGGCTGTTCAACCAGTACGGCGTGATCGTCGTCAACCCGGCGCGCCACCCGCACGTGAAGAAGGAACTGGCGCAGGCCTTCGCCGACTGGTTGGTCTCGGCCGATGGGCAAGCCGCGATCGCCGGCTACAAGATCAACGGCGAGCAACTCTTCTTCCCGAACGCCGGGTCCTGAGCGGCAGAAGGCGGCGACCGTGGCCGCGGCGGCGCGCGCCGGGCAAAGGGAAGTCCCGCGTTGTGCTGCAGGACGGCGCCCCCGGACAATGATTTCTTGCAGCCGGCGCCTGCGGGCGCCTGGATCCAACCCTGGAGGAGACCTGAAGTGACCATCGCCATTTCCCTGACCGTCAACGGCCGTGCCGTGCAGGCCAGCGTCGACCCGCGAACGCTGCTGGTGCAGCTGATCCGCGAGCATCTGCAACTCACCGGCACGCACGTCGGCTGCGACACCGCGCAATGCGGCGCTTGCACCGTGCATATGAACGGCCGCGCCGTCAAGTCCTGCTCGATGCTGGCGGTGCAGGCGCAGGGCGCGAGCATCACCACCATCGAAGGCCTGGCGCCCGACGGCCAGATGCACCCGATGCAGGCCGCGTTCCGCGAATGCCATGGCCTGCAGTGCGGCTTCTGCACGCCGGGCATGGTGATGTCGGCGGTGCAGTTGCTGGCCGACAACCCCCAGGCCAGCGAGGCCGAGATCCGCGAGGGCCTGGACGGCAACATCTGCCGCTGTACCGGCTATCACAACATCGTCAAGGCGATCCAGTTCTGCCAGTCGGGCCAGCAGCCCGCGGCTGCCTGAAGGAGGCTGTCATGACCGATATGTCGCAACCCCCGAACAACCCCATCGGCCAATCGCTGCGCCGCCGCGAGGACGCGCGCTTCCTCACCGGCGCCGGCCAGTACACCGACGACGTGCTGCTGCCCGGCCAGGCCTTCGGCTTCTTCCTGCGCTCGCCCTACGCGCACGCGCGCATCAAGTCCATCGACACCGCCAAGGCGAAGGCGATGCCCGGCGTGGTGGCCATCTTCACCGGCGCCGACGTCGCTGAATCGAAGATCGGCGGCCTGCCCTGCGGCTGGCTGATCACCAGCAAGGACGGCACGCCGATGAAGGAGCCGCCGCACCCGATCCTGGCCCACGCCAAGGTACGCCACGTCGGCGACCAGGTGGCGCTGGTCGTCGCCGACACCTATCTGCAGGCGCGCGACGCCGCCGAGGCGATCGAGGTCGACTACGAGGAGCTGACGCCGGTGATCGACATGGCCAGCGCCGAAAGCATCGGCTCGGCCGTGCACGACGAGGTGGCCGACAACGTCTGCTACGACTGGGGCCACGGCACCAAGGACGCGGTCGACGCGGCCTTCGCCAAGGCCGCGCACGTCACCAGCCTGAGCTTCCACAACAACCGGTTGATCCCCAACGCGATGGAGCCGCGCGCGGCCAATGCGCACTACACCCGGCACGACGACGCCTACACGCTGTACGTCGCCAACCAGAACCCGCACGTCGAGCGGCTGCTGATGTGTGCCTTCGTGCTCGGCCTGCCGGAAAGCAAGGTGCGCGTCATCGCGCCCGACGTCGGCGGCGGCTTCGGCTCGAAGATCTTCCTCTACGCGGAAGAAACCGCGCTGATCTGGGCCAGCAAGCGCGTCGGCCGGCCGATCAAGTGGACGGCCGAGCGCAGCGAGTCCTTCCTCACCGACGCGCACGGCCGCGACCATGCGACCACCGTCGAACTGGCCATGGACGCGCAGGGCAACTTCCTGGCGCTGCGCGTGAAGACGCTGGCCAACATGGGCGCGTACCTGTCGACCTTCGCCTCGAGCGTGCCGACGATCCTGTACGCGACGCTGCTCGCCGGCCAGTACAAGACGCCGGCGATCTATGCCGAGGTCAAGGCCATCTTCACCAACACCGCGCCGGTCGACGCCTACCGCGGCGCGGGCCGGCCCGAAGCCACCTACGTGGTCGAGCGCATCGTCGAGACCGCGGCACGCGAGATGAAGATGGACCCGGCGCAGATCCGGCGCCAGAACTTCATCACCAGCTTCCCCTACGCCACGCCGGTCGGCCTGACCTACGACACCGGCGACTACGCCGCGCACCTGGACAAGGCGATCCAGATCGCCGACGTCGCCGGCTACCCGGCGCGCAAGGCGGCCTCGGCCGCCAAGGGCAAGCTGCGCGGCCTGGGCTACAGCTGCTACATCGAAGCCTGCGGGCTGGCGCCGAGCAACATCGCCGGCGCCCTGGGCGCGCGCGCCGGGCTGTTCGAAGCCGGCGAGGTGCGCGTGCACCCGACCGGCACGGTGACGGTGTTCACCGGCTCGCACAGCCACGGCCAGGGGCACGAGACCACCTTCGCGCAGGTGGTGGCGGGCAAGCTGGGCATCCCGGTGGAATCGGTGGAGATCGTGCACGGCGACACCGGGCGCATCCCCTTCGGCATGGGCACCTACGGCAGCCGCTCGCTGAGCGTGGGCGGCACGGCCATCGTCAAGGCGGTGGACAAGATCATCGCCAAGGGCAAGAAGATCGCCGCGCACCTGCTCGAAGCGGCCG
>OEIU01000460.1_pt1 | contig 37801 bp, 29 predicted proteins | sample 1539221 | NCBI WGS metagenome assembly OEIU01 (sample SAMN03792071, study PRJEB22550) | activated sludge metagenome | feature: wastewater treatment plant; material: activated sludge; isolation source: Wastewater treatment plant of a petroleum refinery complex | place: Argentina: Zarate | collected...
GTGAAGCTGACGATCGACTTCTATCGCCGCAACTATATCGAGGGCCTGTTTCTCTCCTCCGGCATCATCCGCAGCGCTGATTACACCATGGAGCAGGTGGTGAGCGTCGCGCGCAAGCTGCGCGAGGAGCATCACTTCCGCGGCTACATCCATCTGAAGACCATTCCCGAAGCCGATGACGCACTGATCGCGGAAGCCGGCAGATATGCCGATCGTCTCTCCATCAACATCGAAATGCCCATGGAGAACAGCCTCGCCAAATTCGCGCCGGAGAAGGACGTGCGCGCGATCCGCCGCACCATGGGCCGGTTGCGGTTGAAGCTCGACGAAGCCAAGGAGAACAGCCAGACCGCGACGAAGGCAAAGCCGCCGCGCTTTGCGCCGGCCGGCCAGAGCACGCAGATGATCATCGGCGCTGACACAGCCGACGACAAGACCATCCTCGACACCAGCGCCAATCTCTACGGCTCCTACCGCCTGAAGCGCGTCTATTATTCCGCCTTCAGCCCGATCCCGGATGCCAGCCGCGCGCTGCCGCTTGTCGCACCACCGCTGGTTCGCGAGCACCGGCTCTACCAGGCCGACTGGCTGATGCGGTTCTACGGCTTTGACGCCGGCGAGATCGTCGACGAGGCCAAGGGCATGCTGCCGCTCGATATCGATCCGAAGCTGGCCTGGGCGCTGCGGCATCGCGACCGCTTCCCGCTCAATGTCGCAACCGCCAGCCGCGAGGAACTATTGCGCGTGCCGGGCTTTGGCACCAAGGCGGTCGACCGCATCATCGCAACGCGCCGCCTGACCTCGATCCGCCTCGCCGACCTGGCGCGATTGCACATTCCGCAGAAGAAGGTGCTGCCGTTCATCGTGCTCGGCGATTTCAGCCCCTCGCCGCGCCTGCTCGACGGAGCGGGGCTCATGGAACGATTCAAGCCGAAGGCAACGCAATTGGGATTTGGGTTTTGAGTAGCAACGTCATGCACCACATCACCCTCGACAGCGAGACCGATTTCGACGGCTGGCGCGAGGCGGCGCGGGCGCTGGCGCTGAACGATGTCAGGCCATCCGACGTGAGCTGGCGCGTGGCCGGCGGCGCGCCTGAACTGTTCGAGCCGACGGAACAGTCGCTCGAACCGCCGCACGGTCCGTCACCCCAAGCCACCTTCAACGTCCCGGCCAGATTCGTCGAACTGGCCGAGATCGCGATCTTGCATCGCAATCCGGAACGGTTCGCCCTGCTCTACCGTCTGCTCTGGCGGCTGCGCAGCGACCACGACCTGCTGGAGATCGCGACCGATCCCGACGTGGCCGAGGTCGCCACGATGGCGAAGGCGGTGCGGCGCGACGAGCACAAGATGCACGCCTTTGTCCGCTTCCGCGAAGTCGGCCGCGAGCACACGTCGCACTTCGTCGCCTGGTTCGAGCCGGAGCACCACATCGTCGGGCTCGCCGCCCCGTTCTTCGCGCGTCGCTTCGCCGACATGCCGTGGTCGATCCTCACCCCCGATGTCTGTGCGCATTGGGACGGCCACGCGGTCACGTTCACGCCAGGTGTCGCCAAAAGCGAAGCCCCGACCGCCGACCGGCTGGAGGAGACCTGGCGAAGCTATTACGCCAGCATCTTCAATCCGGCCCGGCTGAAGGTTCAGGCCATGCAGAAGGAGATGCCGCGGAAATACTGGCGGAACCTGCCGGAGGCTTCCCTGATTAAGCCCCTGATCGAAAGCGCGGAACGCACCGCCAGCGCGATGATCGCGAATGAAGCGACCGAACCGCACAAGCCACAGAAACGGCTGGAACCGGCCAACAAGGCGGAAGACATGGCACGCAAACGCGCCGACGATATTGAGGCACTGCGCGAGGAAGCCGCCGATTGCCGCGCCTGCCATCTCTACCAGCAGGCGACCCAGACCGTGTTCGGCGAGGGCCAGCAGACGGCGCGGATCATGCTGGTCGGCGAGCAGCCCGGCGACAAGGAAGACCTCGCCGGCAGACCGTTCGTCGGCCCCGCGGGGCAGATGCTCGACCGCGCGCTGGAGGAAGCCGGCATCGACCGCCGCAAGGTCTACGTCACCAATGCGGTCAAGCACTTCAAGTTCGTGCCGCGCGGCAAGATCCGCCTGCACCAGAAGCCGAATACGCTGGAAATCAAGGCATGCAGGCAATGGTACGAACGCGAACTGGCCGCAATCAAACCCGAACTGGTGGTGGCGATGGGCACCACCGCCGCGCAAAGCGTGCTGGGCAGGATCACCCCGATCAACAGGAATCGCGGGCACCTGATCGATCTCGCGGATGGAACCCGGGCACTGGTGACGGTCCATCCATCCTATCTGCTGCGACTGCCGGATGCCGATGCGAAGGCGCGCGAATACCGCCGCTTCGTCGAGGACCTCAAAATCGCCGCCGATGTGCTGCGAAAATCACTGCGTGCGGCCTGAATCCCGCCAATCCGCTCCTCGCAATTGCTGGTAAAATATAACAGGAAAAATTGACAATTCGATCCACAACCATTAATTGATATAAGACCTAATCGCATTCTCAAGGGAATGTGGGACGTCTGGTCACGCCATGACGCTCCCATATGGTCGACGCGCTGCGCGGTACCCCTCAGCCCCGGCACCGTGCAGCGCTCGACCCACTTCCCCCGTCAAACGCCTCTCAGCATCAGCCTACATCGCTGCTTCGTTCCGGCGCGATGTGCAAACCCAACAGAAAATAACGAAGGCCCGCATTGGAGATACGGGCCTTCTTTCACATGTCATCGAACTTCAGGTGCAATCGAAGTTGAAGAACCTCATGCCGCCGCGAGCTTGTTCTCGACCAGCTTGATCCAGTACGAGGTGCCGTAGACGATCGCTTCGTCGTTGAAATCATAGGCGGGGTGATGGAGGCCGGCGCTGTCGCCGTTGCCGCAGAAGATGAACGCGCCCGGCCGCGCTTCCAGCATGTAGGAGAAGTCTTCCGCGCCCATCAGCGGCGGCATCTCGTGGACGTTCTGCGCGCCGGCGACATCCTTGGCCACCCTTGTGGCGAACTCGGTCTGGTCGGGATGGTTCTTGGTGACGGGATAGCCGCGCTCGTAAACCAGGTCGATCCTGGCGCCGGTCATCCTGGCGACGCCCTCGCAGACCTCGCGCACCCGCCGCTCGACCGTCTCGCGGACCTCGGGGGTGAGGGTCCGCACGGTGCCGCGGAGTTCGGCGGTCTGCGGGATGACGTTTCGCGCGTTGCCGGCGTGGAACTCGCAGATCGAGATCACGGCCGAATCCAGCGGATCGATGGTCCGCGAGACGATGCCCTGCAGCGCGGTGATGAGCTGCGAGCCGACCAGGACGGAATCGATGCACTTGTTCGGACGCGCGGCGTGGCCGCCGAGGCCCTCGATCATGATGTCGATCGAGTCGGTCGCGGCCATCACCGGGCCGGAGCGGATCGCGAAGGAACCGATCGGAATCCCCGGACCGTTGTGCATGCCATAGACCTGCTCGATGCCGAACCGGTCCATCAGACCGTCCTTGATCATGGCGTCGGCGCCGGCCCCGCCCTCCTCGGCCGGCTGGAAGATCACGACCGCATTGCCGGCAAAATTCCTGGTTTCGGCGAGATATCGCGCGGCCCCAAGAAGCATCGCGGTGTGGCCGTCATGGCCGCAGGCGTGCATCTTGCCGGGGGTCTTGGAGGCGTGCGGCGCGTTGGTTTCTTCCTGGATCGGCAGCGCATCCATGTCGGCGCGGAGCCCGATCACGTTGATCTCGCCCTTGCCGGGCTGCTTGCCCTTGATGACGCCGACGACGCCGGTCTTGCCAAGGCCGGTGGCCACCTCGTCGCAGCCGAACTCCCGCAGGCGGTCCGCCACGAATGCTGCAGTGCGGTGGACATCGTAGAGCAGTTCGGGGTTTTCATGAATATCGCGACGCCAGGCCTGAATATCGGGTTGCAGATCGGCGACGCGGTTGACGATGGGCATGGGTTTTCTTGAGCCTCAGGTTTGGAATGCTGGAGCCTGTCTAGCATGCAAGCGGCGGTCCGCCCAATACGCTGCTTCACACTCCCATCCATCCGGGAGATTGCCCGACCGGGGGGTCACCTCCCGAGCGGCGGCTATTCCCTGGGGATCACGCGGCCAGCGTGTTCTCGACCAGCCTGATCCAGTAGGACGTGCCGAACACGATCGCCTCGTCGTTGAAATTGTAGGCGGGGTGATGCAGGCCGGCGCTGTCGCCATTGCCGCAGAAGATCAGCGCACCCGGCCGCTGCTCCAGCATGTAGGCGAAATCCTCGCCGGCCATCAGCGGCGGCATCACCTCGACGTTGGCATCGCCGGCGATCTCGCGCGCTGCCCGTGTCGCGACATCGGTCTGCTCGGCATGGTTGACCGTCACCGGATAGCCGTGGACGTAATCCAGATCGATCCTGGCGCCCGTGGCCAGCGCCACGCCGGCGACGACCTCGCGGACCCGCTCCTCGACCATCTTCCGCACCTCGCTGTTCAAGGTGCGGACGGTGCCCTTCAGTTCCGCGGTTTGCGGAATCACGTTGCGGGCGTGGCCGGCGTGAAATTCGCAGATTGAGATCACCGCCGATTCCAGCGGATCGACGCTGCGCGACACGATCGACTGCAGCGCCGTGATCAGTTGCGCGCCGACAAGAACGGAATCGATGGTGTTGTGCGGCTGCGCGGCGTGCCCGCCACGCCCCTCGATCCTGATCAGGACGGCATCGCCCCCGGCCATGATCGGACCGGGCCGCAATGCGAACGAGCCGATCGGAATGCCCGGACCATTATGCATGCCGTAGACCTGCTCGATGCCGAAACGGTCCATCAGCCCGTCCTTGATCATCGCAACCGCACCCGCGCCGCCCTCTTCGGCCGGCTGGAAGATCACGACCGCACGGCCGGCGAAGTTGCGGGTCTCGGCCAGATAGCGCGCCGCCCCCAGCAGCATGGCGGTGTGGCCGTCATGGCCGCAGGCGTGCATCAGGCCCTTGGTTCTGGAAGCGTAGGGCAGATCGGTCGCCTCCTCGATCGGCAGCGCATCCATATCCGCCCGCAGCCCGATGACCTTCACGTCCCCCTTGCCGGCAGGCCTGTTGCCGTTGATGACGCCGATGACGCCGGTGCGGCCGATGCCGGTAACCACCTCGTCGCAGCCGAACTCTCGCAACCGCTCCGCCACCAATGCCGCAGTGCGGTGCACATCGTAGAGCAATTCGGGATGTTCATGGATATCCCGGCGCCAGGCCTGGATGTCGGGTTGAAACTCGGCGACGCGATTGACGATGGGCATGGAGGTAACCAGCTTTCCGAACTTTGAGCGCTTCTGCCCTGTAGCATGCAAGGGACGGTCCACCCAACGGAACTGAGCGCCGGGGTGCCATCCTGCCATGGCCGGGCTTGTCCCGGCCATCCACGTCTGACTAATAACGAAGCAAGAGGAAGCATCTCAGGCGGAAACTCGAACAATGCCGAAGCGGCTTGAAGGCGATTTCGACTACATCGTGGTGGGCGCCGGAACGGCCGGCTGCATTATGGCCAACCGGCTGTCGGCCGACCCGAAGAAGCGGGTGCTGATCCTGGAGGCCGGCGGCAACGACAACTGGATCTGGTTTCACATCCCGGTCGGCTATCTCTTCGCGATCGGCAATCCCCGTTCGGACTGGATGTTCAGGACCGAGGCGGAGCCCGGCCTCAACGGCCGGTCACTGGCCTATCCCCGCGGCAAGGTGATCGGCGGCTGCTCCGCCATCAACGCCATGATCTCGATGCGCGGGCAATCCGGCGACTACGATCACTGGCGGCAGCTCGGCCTGACCGGCTGGAGCTATGACGACGTCAAGCCGCTGTTCAAGCGCCTGGAAGACCATTTCCTCGGCGAGAGCGAACATCACGGCGTCGGCGGCGGCTGGCGCATCGAGGCGCCGCGGCTGTCCTGGGAGGTGCTCGACGCGGTCGGTGATGCCGCCGAGGAAATGGGCATCAGGCGCATTCCCGATTTCAACACCGGCGACAATGAGGGCGTGAGTTATTTCCACGTCAACCAGAAGCGCGGCCGGCGCTGGTCCTCGGCGCGCGGCTTCCTCAAGCCGGTTCTCGACCGCGCCAACCTGCGGCTGGAAAAGAACGTGCTGGTCGACCGCCTGATCGTCGAGAACGGCCGCGCCGTCGGCGTGCGCTTCCAGCAAGGCAATGAAGTGGTCGAGGCCCGCACCAGGGGCGAAGTCATTTTGTGCGCGGGATCGATCGGCTCGACACAGGTGCTGCACCGCTCCGGCATCGGACCCGCCGACTGGCTGTCGCCGCTCGGCATCGAAATGGTGCTCGACAAACCGGGTGTCGGGCGCAATCTGCAGGACCATCTGCAGCAGCGCGCGATCTACAAGGTCGAGGGCGTGCGAACGCTGAACGAGACCTACTGGTCGCTGATCCGGCGCGGCATGATGGGGCTCGACTACGCCTTCCGCCGCCGCGGGCCCCTGACCATGGCGCCGTCGCAGCTCGGCATCTTCACCCGCTCCGATCCGCGCCGCGCGCGCGCCAACATCCAGTTCCACGTCCAGCCGCTGTCGCTCGACAAGTTCGGCGATCCCCTGCACCGTTTCCCCGCCATCACCGTCAGCGCCTGCAATCTGCAGCCGACCTCGCGCGGCACGGTGCGCATCCGCTCGGCGAAGCCTGATGAAGCGCCCTCGATCGCGCCGAATTATCTTTCGACCGACGACGACCGCCAGGTCGCGGCCGATGCGATCAGAACCACGCGGCGGCTGATGCAGCAGAAGCGGCTCGAGCGCTACCACCCGCAAGAATATCTGCCTGGCCCCGGCGTCGGCGACGACGAAACGTCATTGGCAAAGGCCGCCGGCGATATCGGCACCACGATCTTCCACCCCGTCGGCACCGCGAAGATGGGCACGGCCAACGATCCGATGGCCGTCGTCGACGAACGGCTGCGCTTTTACGGCATCGGCGGCCTGCGTGTCGTCGACGCCTCGGTGATGCCGACGATCACGTCAGGGAATACCAACACGCCCACGGCGATGATCGCGGAGAAAGGGGCCACGATGATCCTGGAGGATGGGCGCTAGGCCTTTTGCTCCCGCGCCGCCGAACCAGCCGCGACACGCCGGACGCCGTTCAGCGCACCGGATCAATCGGCGTAGCCAAACCGAGACGCGCCTCGATCGCCTCGGCCGCCTCCAGGCACAAATCCTCCCGAAGCCGGCGGCCGGTGACGAGCACACCGATCGGCAGGCCCGTCGCCTCATCGCGGCCAGCCGGCACGCAGGCCGAGGGCAACCCCAGCACGTTGGCGGGGACCACCGGCCGCATCAATTCCATGGTCGCCGCGGTGCCTTCGGGCGCGGCCGAGTCAAAGCCGTGCGCGAACGGCAACTGCGTCCAGGTCGGCGACAGCAGCAGCGGCCTCTCCGCCATGAAGGTCGACCAGGCGCGCGCGACGCCATCGCGTTCGACCATCAGGTGCGACCACGCCGTGGCGTCGGCCAGCGGCGGTACGCTCTGGTTGGCGGTGTTGAGGAAGGCGACCGCGTCAGCACCCATCATCGGCTGCAACAACCCCAGCACCGAATTGAAGTCGCCCATGATGAACCGCGCCCAGCAGCTGATGGCGTCTTCGTATCGCGGCGGGCAAACCTCTTCCACGACGTAGCCGGCATCGGCCAGCGCCTGCGCCGCGCGGCGCACCGTCGCTGCGACCTGCGGATGCGTGCTTCCACCGGGCGGCTCGGCCACCACAGCCACGCGGATCGGCCGGCCCAATGATTTGCCTTCGAAGGGAGCATCGATAGACCACGGATCGCGCGGATGCGCGCCCATCAGCACACGCAGGCCAAGGCGTACATCGGCCACGCGACGGGCCATCGGGCCCTGCACATTCATCAACTGCACGGCCAGCAGATGGTCTTCGACCGGGATGTAACCTGCATCAGGCACCCGGCCGGCAGAAGGACGGATCGAGGCGATGCCGCAAGCATTGGCCGGGTTGCGCAGCGAACCGCCGATATCGTTGCCGAGACCGATGGGACTCATGCCGCTGGCGAGCGCAGCCGCCTCGCCGCCGCTCGAGCCGCCCGCGGTACGCTCGGGATGCCAGGGATTTCGCGTGAGCCCATGCAACGAGCTCGTCGTGTGAATGCGCAGCGCCATGTCAGGCAGATTGGTGCGGGCAATCGGTATCGCGCCGGCGGCGCGCATTCTCTCGACAACCGGCGCATCGACCGGCGCCACCGCTTGCGCCAGCGCCGGCACGCCCCACGTCGTGGGCAGGCCGGCCATGTCGATGTTCTCCTTCACCGTGAAGGGCACTCCGTGCAAGGGGCCCATCTGTTCGCCGGCGGCCAGCATTCGATCTGCAGCGACCGCAGCGGCGCGGGCCTCATCCGCCAGCACCCGCACCACGGCGTTCAACGCCGGATTGACGGCATCGATCCGCGCCAGATGCGCATCCACCACCTCCGCTGAACTGAGCTGCCGGTCTGCAATGCGCTGCGCCAATTCAGTCGCTGAGAGTTGCCAAATCTCGGTCATCGTGAACTCCTGCATGGCCCGCATGGCCGTACACAACCATCCAGCGCCATGCCAGCGGATGCAAGGCAGGTTTGATTGCAACCGCAATAGAGCATGGTCTCTTTCGCTCACGAAAACGTCATCCCCTGCGACCGCTGACGCCGGACTTCCGGGAATAAACCCCGCCCCGCCCGATCACGTCCCTGCAAGCCCAATCACGGGCTCAGGGAGATTTGCCATGAGCGATCACGACCATCACGATGACGGCGTCAGCCGGCGCCGCGTGCTGGAATGCATGACCTGGGCAGGCACCGGCGTGCTCTGGACGGTTGCGGGCGGCGTGCCGCGTTCGCTCGGCATTGTCGATTCAGCGCAAGCGGCCGAGCCCGCCGGGATGACGTTCCTGCAGATCAGCGACAGCCATGTCGGCTTCGACAAGCCGGCCAATCCCAATGCGATCGGGACGCTGGAGGAAGCGATCAACAAGGTCAGGGCGATGCCGAAGAAGCCGTCGTTCATGATCCACACCGGCGACATCACGCATCTGTCGAAGGCCAAGGAATTCGACGACGCCGACCGCATCATCTCGCAGGCCAAGCTCGACGTGCATTACGTGCCGGGCGAGCACGATTTCATCGACGAGGAAGTCAAGCTCTACAAGGAGCGCTATGGCCGCGGCACCCAGGGCGCCGGCTGGTATTCGTTCGACGCCGGCGGCGTGCACTTCGTCGGTCTCGTCAACGTCGTCGACCTCAAGGGCGGCGGCCTCGGCAATCTCGGCAACGAACAGCTCGACTGGCTGGAGAACGACCTGAAGGGACGTTCAAAATCCACGCCGGTTGTGCTGTTCGCGCACATCCCGCTGTGGACGGTCTATCCGCAATGGGGCTGGGGCACCGAGGATGGCGCGCGGGCGCTGGAATACGTCAAGGGCTTCGGCTCGGTCACCGTGCTGAACGGCCATATCCACCAGGTGATGCAGAAAGTCGAGGGCAACGTCACCTTCCACACCGCGCGCTCGACCGCCTTCCCGCAGCCGGCGCCGGGCACGGCCCCCTCGCCGGGACCGATGAAGGTCGAGGACAGCAAGCTTCGCAGCCTGCTCGGCGTCGCCAGCATCAACTTCAAGCAAGGCGATCAGCGTCTCGCGATCATCGACGAACCGCTGCAGGGCTAACAGGGAATCACCGCAATGCATTCGATCAATCGCCGCGACTTCAGCCTGCTCGTGGTCGCGGCCGCGCTGCTCCCGGCCGGCACCGCGCACGCCGAGGATATCGCTGTTCATATCGACAATTTTGTATTCGAGCCGGCCCAGCTCACGGTGAAGGTGGGCCAGACCGTGACCTGGACCAACCGCGACGACATTCCTCACACCGTGGTGTGCGCCGGAAAATTCAGGTCGAAGACCATGGATACCGACGGCACCTTCTCGTTCACGTTCACGTCAGCGGGCGAATACAAATATTTTTGTTCGCTGCATCCGCATATGACGGGGGTGGTCAAGGTTGAGTAGCGTGGCAAACCCAGGCATCACCCCCCTGCCCGGCCGGTGGACGACGCCCGGCCGGGTAGAATCCTGTTCTGCAGCAGCCGGGCAAAAAGCGATGCCGATCAAAGCATCCGAACAAGATCCCGAAAAGGCGCGGCGGTTTCGCGAGGCCGCGCTGCCCTATCTGAACGACGCCTATACGCTGGCGCGCTACCTGCTTCGCAACGCCGCCGACGCCGAGGACGCGGTGCAGGAATGCTATTTGCGGGCGTTCAGGCATTTCGACAGCTATCGTGGCCCGGCGATGAAGCCCTGGCTGTTTGCGATCCTGCGCAATGTCTGCCGTGCCGAATATGCCCGCCGCGCCGCGACACCGACCAGCGCGGTCGAGGACGTGCCTGAGAGCGCCGAGCAGACGCCGCTGTGGCACGAGGCCGAGCAGACGCCCGAGACGCAGCTACAGCGCCGCTGGGACTCCGATACCATCCGCCGCCTGGTGGCGGCGCTGGCCGAACCGTTCCGCGAGACCTTCGTGCTGCGTGAAATCCAGAACCTGTCGTACCGCGAGATTGCCGATGTCGCCGAAGTGCCGGTCGGCACCGTGATGTCCCGTCTCGCGCGCGCCCGCGCCATGCTGCGATCGGCGTGGCTGGCGGAAGAGGAGCAACAGAAATGACCTGCGACGAGGCTGAAGTTCTGCTTCACGCACTGATCGACGGCGAGCTCGACGCCGGACACGCGCGCGAGGTGGAAGACCATATCGCCGATTGCCCGCGCTGCGCGGCGGCGCTGCGCGATTATCGCGAGATGAGCAAGGCTATCGCGGAAGCCGGGGTGGCGTACACCGCCCCCGCCGCCCTGCGTCAGCGGATCGAGGCGGCGTTGCCGCAGCCGCGCCAGGCACCGAACCGCCGCGCCGTGCTGCGCGGTTTTGCGATGGGCTCGGCAGTATCGGCTTTGGCCGCGACCGGCCTGGTCGCGATCGTACTGCGCAACGACGATATCGAGCGCATCCAGTCGGAGGTCGTATCGGCGCATCTGCGTTCGCTGCAGGCCGGACACCTCACCGACGTGGTCTCCACCGACCAGCACACCGTCAAGCCGTGGTTCAACGGCAGGCTCGACGTCTCGCCGCCGGTGATCGACCTCACCGCACAGGGCTTTACCCTGATCGGCGGCCGGCTCGATTATGTCGACGCCCGCGCCATCGGCGCCGTGGTCTATCGCCGCCGCCAGCACGTCATCAACCTGTTCGTGTCGCAGACATCGAGCACCGAACGACGCGCGGCGAAGACCGACACGATCCAGGGCTTCAACATCCGCCACTGGAGCGATCGCGGGCTCAACTTCTGGGCGGTCAGCGACATCGCAAAGGACGAGCTTGCGGATTTCAGCGAGAAATTCGAGAGCGCGATGCGCTCACCGGGATAGCGCAGCGCGGGTGCGCTGATGCACCCGCCCCTGCGCAACAGGCATCAAGCGACTTTCCTTATCGTGCCTTGCGATGGTGGCGTGGCGCGATCTGCTGTCGGTCGCGCGACGGCCCAACCTCGCTGTAATGGACATAGGCGTTCGGCAGAGCTGTGCGCGCGAGGCGCAGCGCTCTGAACCGGGGAGGATAATCGTCGGCCCGCCCTGACGAATAATCTCACTGATCCGCCAGCTCTTCCGACGTGTTGCGTCAAATCTCAAGCTGAAAATCTGCCGGGCGGAGCAACGAAGCGCCTCCAGCCTTTTTCAAGCAAGCCGGCAAAGGCGATCGTCGTCTTGTCCGCATATTGGGCTCCCATGATCTGCACTCCGATCGGCAAGCCATCGGATGCAACGCCGAGCGGCGCGACGCTGGACGGCAGCAGATACAATCCGGCGATGCCGGCCCAGAACATTTGATCTGTCTGGGGCACGGCGTGGCCATTGACCTCGATCGAGCGTTGCCAACGCTCGCCGCGCTGGTCGTGCTTCTGCGCCGGGCTGGCGGCCGGGGGGCAAAGAAACAGGTCCCACTCCGAAAAAAAACGCGACCAGACGCGCCGCATCCGATGCCGTGTTTCGTTGGCACTGAGGAATGCGCTGTGCGACATGCTCAGGCCGCGCATGGCGTCGGCGTAGTAGCTGTGATCGTCGCCAGGCAGGTTCGCTGCTTCGTGTCGCGCCTTCGCGGCAGCGGCCGGATCGATGCGGGTGCTGGTGGTTGCGCGCAGCATCTGAATATAGAGACTGTGGCCAAGGGTCAGGTCGAAGTCCGGTCGGGCCTCGAAACTAACGATTGCGCCTTCGCGCACCAGGAACGAGCCCAACTCGTGCAGGGCTGACACGATCGAGGTATCGACCTCGGACAATGGATGGTCGGTCATGATGGCGACGCGTAGCCCGCGGAAACCGGCGACGCGCGGCGGCGGCAAATCCAGTCTCCATGCCGCGTCGATCGCTTCCGGCCCGGCCATCACGTCAAGCGTCGTCATGAGATCGCCGGCCGAGCGAGCCATCGGCCCGATGACCGAGATGTCGGCGGCCGCGACCGCGCCGCCGAGGCCATGCCCGAACGGCGGGCAAATGCCCCAGGTCGGCTTGTGACCGAACACGCCACAGTAATGAGCCGGATTTCGGATCGATGAGCCGATGTCGCTGCCGACCTCCAGCGCGCAGAAGCCGGCCGCAAGCGCAGCCGCGGCCCCGCCCGATGATCCACCGGGAGACAAGGCAAGGTCCCAGGGATTGTTGGTCGTGCCGTAGATCGGATTATAGCTTTGATAGTCGGTGAGCATCACCGGCACGTTCGTCTTGCCGAGGATCACCGCACCTGCTTCGATCAGGCGATCAACGGCAAGCGCATTGGCCGAAGCGACCGAGTTTCGAAATCGCTCGCTTCCCCATGTTGTGGGGAGGCCCTCGACGTCGAAGCTTTCCTTGACCGTCATGGGGACGCCAAACAGCGGTATGGGGGCCTCGCCGCCGGTCTGGTCCAGAGCGAAGGCGCGCCGGCGTGCCCGCTCGAAGTCGCGGACCACGACGGCGTTGGTCAGATCATCCAACCGCTCGATCCGTTCGATATGGTGGTCGAGCAGTTCAAGACAACCGATTTTTCGCGCACGCGTGAGGGCCGCGAGCTCCAGGGCCGACTTGAAGTGCAGGTCCACAGCGCTCTCCGCAACAAAGCTCAAGACGTCTCGCTGCGTTACCCAGGTCGGGTCGTGGCAATCGTTCAATCAGGCTTGAGCGCAGCCTTTTGCAGCACCGGGGACCAGCGGCGATGCTCTGCCTCGATCAGGTCGGAAAACGTCGCCGCCGCGAGCTGGGCTGGGAGCAAGCCGAGCGCGTGAAGCCGGGATGCCGTAGCTGCGTCGTCCATGACGGCCTGAATTTCCCGCGCGAGGATCGCCGAAACTTCCGCTGACAGACCCCGTGGGGCAAACAATCCCATCCAGGATTCGCATTCGGCGCTCTTGAAGCCCGCTTCGGCAAGCGTCGGCGTCTCCGCCAACGCGTCGGTGCGACGGGCCGCCGTTCCGACGATCGCGCGCAGGGCGCGGTCGCTTACCTGAGGAGCGAGGATGGTTGGCCCGTCGATAATCAACTGTACGTCGCCTCGGATGGCCGCGGTAAGCGCCGCCGGTCCGCCGCGAAACGGGACGACGGTCGCGCTGAGCCCTGTTTCCTGCATCATCAGCACGGCCGCGACGTGCGGCGGGGAGCCGGATGCCGGGACGCCAAGCATGAGCTTGCCGCTCTCGCGCTTCGACAGATCGATCAACTCGGACAGCGAGGCGGCTGCAACCGATGGGTGGCTGGCGAGGACAAACGAGGAGGTGACCAGACGGGCGAGCGGCAGCAGATCCCGGCGCGGGTCGTAGGCAAGGCTTGGGAAGACGTAGCTGTTGAATACCGCTTGCGAAATGGTCCCAAGCCCGAGCGTGTAGCCATCCGGCGCGCTTCGCGCCAACTCCTGCATGGCCACGATACCGCCGGCACCAGGACGATTGTCGACCGCGATCGGCTGTCCAAGACGCCTGGCGAGCGCTTCGCCCACGACTCGCGCCAGCGCATCAGGCACGGAGCCGGCAGCGGCCGGGACAATCAGCCGGATGTTTCGCGTTGGCCACCCCTGAGCCAAAGACGGTGTCGCGACGGTCAGACCGATGCCGGAGGCAAGCGCGCCGGCGATCGCAGCTCTGCGGCTGATGGTTGGCTGCATGTGGGCCCCCTGTAGATGACGCAGGCAGGTTAGCCAGCGCTCAAGGGCCGAAAAAGATCGAAGTTCGAACTTGATCATTTCCGTTTTGCGAACAATCGTGAAGCCCCGCGCGCCCGCCGCAAAGGGGGATACACCAGGTGGACAAGCTCAAGGCTATCAAGTTCTTCTGCCGCGTCGCGGAGACCCGCTCTTTTGCCGCGGCGGCCAAGGACCTCGACGTGGTCCCATCCGTCGTCTCGAAAGCCGTCGTGCTGTTGGAGGCGGAGGTGAAGTTTCGGCTGCTCAATCGCACAACGCGACGTGTCTCGCTGACCGAAAACGGCGCCGTGTATTACGAGCGCTGCAAACGGCTCGTCATGGAGCTGGAGGAAGCGGAGATCATGACCCGCGCGGGCATGGATCGACCGACCGGGCGGCTCGTCGTCGGGGTCCATCCTGCCATCAGCCGAGTCGTGATGGCCCGTTCGGCGGATTTCATTTCCGACTTTCCCGGGATTGCGCTCGACACGAACGTGACCAGTTCGGTCTCGACCATGATCGACGACAAGCTCGACGTACTGATCGCGGTGGGTCCGATTAATTCGTCGGGCCTCGTCATGCAGACGATCGGAAGGACGAAGCTCTCGGCCTTCGCCTCGCCGGTCTATCTGCAACGCTTTGGCCGTCCCGACGCGCCGGACGACCTAGTCGATCACCACATACTCATTTCAGGTCGGCGCGATAGTCCGCCCTATACGCGATGGACGTTCAGCCGGGACGGCAGGCAGGAAACGATCTTCGTGACGGCAAACATCATATGCCGCGAGGGAGTACACATCCAGGAGGCCTGTCTGAGCGGGGCGGGAATCGCGCGGCTATTCGATGTCTCGGTCAAGGATCACGTCGGCAACGGCGCGCTGAGAGCTATTCTGCCGAGTTGGTCGCTGGGAGACATGCCGATAGCCGCCGTGTATCCGAGCCGCGACAGTATCTCCGCGAAGGTCAAGGCTTACGTCAGGTTCGTTCGCTCAGTGCTCGCCGCGGGAAGCCGATAAGAACTCCGCCGCTACGTCTGCGGCGGATAGCGTTCGAAGCTGGGCAGTTCGTGCGCGCTCTCCATCCAGCGCAGCCGCTCCGCCGTCTGGATATGGATCATGGCCGGCACAGCTTCGGGATCGTCATAGGTCGCGCTCTGGATGTCGACGATGCCGGGCAGGATGTTCGCGTTGACGTAGAACAGCCCGGTGCCGCAGTCGGCGCAGAATTGCCGCCGGCCATGTTCGGAGGATGCGTACAGCTTCGGCGTTCCCTTCGTCACCTTGAGCGCTTCTTCTGGATACATCGACCAGCCGACCATGGGCGCGCCGGCATGACGGCGGCAATCGGTGCAGTGACACAGCGCGTGAACGATGGGCTCGCCCGCGATCTCGTAGCGGATCGCGCCGCAATGACAGCCACCGGTGACGTTGACCATGCTCTCCTCCGAGAAGATTGTAGCCCGGATGGAGCGCAGCATAATCCGGGACCAACTCCCTCGGCGGCCGAGACGCTCCCGGATTGCGCTGCGCTCCATCCGGGCTACGACCTTGGTGTGTGGGCTACGCCGACTTCCTGACAGCGTTGTCGACCAGCGTCTTGCCGAGCGACCAGATCGCGCCGGGCACCTTGTGGCTGGCGGCGATGACGTCGTCGAACGCCTTTTCGATCCAGTTGCAGTCTTCTTCCGTCAGGACCAGCGGCGGCAGCAGCTTGATGGTGTGGCTGCCGTGGCCGGAGACCTGCGTCAGGATCTTGTGCTCCTTGAACAGCGGCACGGTGATGAGCTGGCAGAACAGGCCCTTGTTGGCGGTCTCCAGCAGATTCCACGACGCCTTCAGCTTCAGCGATTTCGGCGGGCCGAACTCGATGCCGATCATCAACCCCTTGCCGCGCACTTCCTTCAGCAGTTCATAGCCCGGAACCATCCGCGTCAGCGCGAGGCGAAGCTCGGCGCCGCGCTTGGCGGCCTGCTCGACCAGTCTTTCCTGCTTGATGACGTCGAGCGTCGCGATGCCCGCGGCCATCGCCAGATCGTTCTTCGAAAACGTCGAGCCGTGCACGACCGCGCGGTCCATCTGGCTGAAAATCTTGTCGAAGACCGACTTGCGCGTCAGCAGCGCGCCGACCGGCACATGGCCGCCCGACAGCGCCTTGGCGAGCAGCACCATGTCGGGCTCGACATTCCAGTGCTCGACCGCGAGGAACTTTCCGGTGCGGCCGATGCCGGTCTGGATTTCGTCGGCGACGAAGATCGAGCCGTATTTCTTGCAGAGCGCGGCGGCGCCCGGCAGATATTCATCCGAGGGCATGTTGACGCCCTTGCCCTGGATCGGCTCGACGATGAAGGCCGCGACCTGGCGCGAGGACAATGCCCGCTCCAGCGCCTCGAGATCGTTGAACGGAACCTGGGTGCATCCCGGCAGCAGCGGCTCGAAACCGCTGCGGAAGTTCGCATCGTCCATCAGCGACAGCGCGCCGTAGGACAAGCCATGGAACGAGTGGGAACAGGACACGATGCCGGGACGGCCGGTCGCGCCGCGCGCGAACTTGATCGCGGCCTCGACGGTTTCGGCGCCGGAATTGGCAAAGAACACCTTGTCCAGATATGGCACATGCTCGAGCAGGCGTTCCGCCAGCACGCCGGCGAGCGTGGAAACATCGAGTTGCACCAGATTGGGAAAATCGGCATCCAGCACGCTTTTCAGCGCATAACGCAGCGCCGGATGATTGCGGCCAATCGCAAAAACGCCAAATCCGCTGAGTAGATCGAGATAGCGGGCCCCCTCACGATCGAAGAGGTATTGACCTTGACCCTTCTGAAAGCCCACATCGTAGCCGATGGTCTTCAGCACCCGCACGAGCTGCTCGTTCAGGTGGCGTGCATGCAGGGAACTGCGCTGCGCCTGCCGGTCTGCAAACAGCCCGGAAACATCTAGATATGAGTCTGACATTGGCTACATACGTCGGTTGATGGCTGTCTCGTCAACTGAAAACACTGAATGCGGCGTTTTGACCCCCGCTTTGGCTCCATCTACTTAAACATAGGTTGCACCCATGTTGCACTGCCCAAGAACTGTCGCGCGTACAATAGTTTATTCGGGAATCTTTTTGGCCACAGGTCTTAATGCGGCGCTCGCCGCCGATCCGACCGGTGACTGGAAAGTAGCCGATGGCGTGGCCAACATCCGTGTTGCCCAGTGCAGCGGCAGCATGTGGGGTGTCGTCGCCTGGGAAAAGCAGCCGGGCGGCAAGGACAAGAACAATCCCGACGCAGCCAAGCAGAGCCGGCCGACGCTCGGCATGCCGATCCTGATCGACATGAAGAAGAAGGCCGGCACCGAGGCCTGGGAAGGCCAGGTCTACAACGCTAAGGACGGACAGCTTTACTCGTCGACGATCAAGCCGGTCGGCACCGATCAGCTCGAGATCCAGGGCTGCGTGCTCGGCTTCCTCTGCGGCGGCGAAACCTGGACCCGCGTCGGACCGCCGATTCCCTCGAGCCCCGTCAACAGCATGGCCAAGGGTGCGCCGAAGGGTACGCCCGGCGCCGCGCCGAAAAGCACGGCAGCGCCGGCGACGCCAGCCCCTGCGCCGAAGACCACCGGCAACGCACACCCCGCCCCTGCTGCGCCGAAGGCCGCGCCGGGCCAGAAGCAGGCCGCCGCGGCTCAGCCCGCCGATATCGGCGACATCTGCCTACTTCCCGACATCGCGCGGTTTGCCCATTAGCGCGGGCTGGAACAGCAGCACCGCCATCAGCGTGATGACGAACGACATCGCCAGCAATTTACCCATGCTGGCGGTGCCGGGATGGCTGGACAGCCAGAGACTTCCGAACGCGGTCGCGGTCGTCAGCGCCGAGAAGAAGATCGCGCGCGTCAGGCTCGACTGCAGCAGGTTGGTTCTGCCCTCTCGCCAGGCCACGACGTAGTAGATCTTGAAGGCGACGCCGACGCCGAGCAGCAGCGGCAATGCGACGATGTTGGCGAAGTTGAGCGGCAGCCCGATCAGGACGCAGACCTCCAGCGTCACCGCGCCCGCCACCAATAGCGGCACCATCGTCATCAGCACGTCGCTGATCCGCCGCAGCGTCAGCCACAGCAGCAGGCTGATCAACAGCAGCGCCCAGATGCCGGCGTGGATGAACGCCCGCACGATGGTATCGCCGGATTTGAGGATCGACACCGGCCCGCCGATCGCGTTCGGCTCGGCGGCCAGCACCGCATCCGCGAAACGACGGAGATTGTCGTTGTCGTTGGGATCGCCCTTCGGCAATGCCTCGACGCGGATCAGGCCGTCCTTCGACTTCCAGCTGTTCAGCAGTTCCGGCGGCAGCGTCTTCAGCGTCACGGGGCCGGCCTGAATCGTGTTCCTGAGCTGGTCGAACACGATCTTGAGCGGCGTGATGAAGACGGCCTGCGCCTTGTCGCGCGTCGCCTGGTCGCTGGCGGCAAGCCTGGACAGCGCATCCGCCAGCCGCCGCGAGGCCACCGCGCCCGGGCCCTTGCCCTCGCCGGCGGTCTTGCGCAGCGCTTCGACCGAACTCTTCAGCGCCTCGACGTTCTCTTCGTCCGTCGGCGCGGCGTCGACCGAGTCAGGGTTCAGCGCGGGTCCGACCACCTTCGCCGCCTTCGCGATCAATTGCAGCTTCGCCGGCTGATCTTCCGGCACGAAGCTGTCGATCGACATCACGCGCAGGACTTCCGGTACCTTCGAAAGCCGCTCCTCGATCTTCCTGGCTTCGGCCTCTGAATTGGTCAGCACGTTGATGGCATTGGCGCCGGTGTTGGGATCCTTGCGCAGGTCGAGGAAGGTCGCGATCGATTCGGCGTGCGGGTTGCGCAGGTTGATCGGGTTGAAGTCGAACTTCATGAAATAGAGCAGCGGCAGGCCGGCGATCACGAGAGCCAGCGTGCCACCTACGATGATGACGCGGTGGCGCTCGAGGAATTCGTCGACCGGCGCCAGGAAGGCGTAGCCGACCGGCTCGCTTTCGCCGGGCGGGTGCAGCAGCTTCAGCATCGCCGGCAGCACCGTGATGCTCGATATGAACGCGATCAGCATGCCGGCGCCGGCGATCTTGCCGAGCTCGGAAATGCCCTTGTAGTCGGTCGGCAGGAAGCACAGGAAGCCGGCCGCGGTCGCCATCGCGGCGAGCGACAGCGGCACCGCCGAACGGCTCGCCGCGCTCTCCAGCGCTTCGGCGAGATTTTCGTTCTTGAAACGCTCGGAACGGTAGCGGACGCTGAACTGAATGCCGAAATCGACGCCGAGGCCGACGAACAGCACGGCAAAGGCGATCGACAACAGGTTCAGCGACCCCACCATCATCAGGCCGACCGCGGTGGTGAGCGCAAGACCGATGAACAGATTGACGAAAACGGCGAAGATGATCTTCGCCGAATGCAGCGCCATCCAGAGAATCACGAGGACGATCAGCACGGTCGCAACGCCGTTGACGATCGCGCCGTCCTGCACGGTCGAATATTCCTCGTTGGCGATCGGAACCGGGCCGGTCAGCCGCACGCGCGCGCCGTACTGGCCGGCGAAATTGAGGTCGACCGCGGCCTGGCGGATCGCGTCGGTGGCGTCCTTGCCCGGTTCGAGCGCGTTGTAATCGAGCTTCGGCTTGAACTCGATGAAGGCGCGGCGGTCGGAATCGGTCAGAGGCTTGTCGCTGACGAGCTCGCGCCAGGAGAACGTCGCGGGCTTCCTGTTGACGACGTCCTCGACCGTCTGGCTGATCAGGTTGAAGGGGCGCTCGGCATTGTCGAGCTTGACCTGCCCGCGCTTGACGCCGGCAAGGCCGGTCTCCAGCGCACCGGTGAGGCCGCGGATCGAGGGATCGCCGGCCATGATTTCAATCAGCGGGCCTGCGGCCTCGAGCTGGCCCGCGACCTTGCCGACTTCCTCCATCGGCAGGAACAGCAAGCCGTTCTTTTCGAAGAACTCGCCGGAGCCGAGCGGCTGCACGGATTCGAAATGTGTGGTGTCGCCGGAAAGCTTTGTCGCGAGCGCCCTGCTCGCAGCGCTCGCCATCTCGGGCGTCGACGCCTCGACGACGGCGAGGATCAGCTTCTCGCGGTCGAAGGCGTGCTCGAACTGGTTGTCGCGCTTGCGCCAGTCGAGGTCGGGCGAGATCAGCGTGTTGATGTCGGTGTTGATGGCGAAATGCCGGGCGGTGTAATAGCACGCCCCCACCGCCAGAAGCAGGGAGACAACGACGACGAGAGTAGCAAACCGCGTACAGGTTCTGACAATCGAGACAACAATGCTGGTCAGCACTTCGTTTCTTTCTGAATCTCAAGGAGAGCTGGGCGAAAACGCCCGCTGTCTAGCGGAGTTCCCCGAGCCGATCTAATGTTGTTTTGGCGACTTCCCAGAGGGTTCATTGCGCGGCGGCCCAAGCCACGGGACGGGCAGCCAAGGGCGCCGGTATAGTCCTTTCCAGAGGGCGATAAAGTGACGAACCGGTGAGGAACCGCCATTCACGAAGTGCATAAGATGGTATTTAGTTACCATAATCTTGGTAACCATTGCGCGATGCATCTTTTCCAGCCGCACGATTTTTGACACATAGTCCTGCGCTTCCATCTACTTGGAGTGGGGATTGCCTGCGGTTCCGATCGTGGTGCGGATTTTGCTAATCCGAATGTGACCGGCTGCACGGAGACCCTCGGGCGGATTTGCGAATTATGTACCAGGTGCAACAACTTGCGTAATGGACATGCCATGGAAGTGTATTTAGCGCAGCCCCGCGGATTTTGTGCGGGCGTCGTACGCGCCATCGAAATCGTTGAGCGCGCGCTCGAGAAGTACGGTCCGCCGGTCTATGTCCGGCACGAGATCGTGCACAACAAATACGTCGTTGAGAGCCTCAAGGCCAAGGGCGCGATCTTCGTCGAGGATCTGTCCGAGGTTCCACCGCGGGCTGTGACCGTGTTCAGCGCCCATGGCGTGGCCCGGAGCGTCGAGGAGGAGGCAGCCGCCCGTGACCTGCCGGTCCTCAACGCCACCTGCCCGCTGGTCACCAAGGTCCACAACCAGGGCAAACGCTACATGTCCAAGGGTCGGGCCCTGGTCCTGATCGGGCATGCCGGCCACCCGGAGGTCGAGGGAACCATGGGTCAGGTTCCAGGCCCGGTCCTGCTGGTCCAGAGCGTGGACGACGTGGCGTCCCTGACGCTGCCGACCGACGCCCCGGTGGCCTATATCACCCAGACCACTCTGAGCGTGGATGACACAAAAGACATAATTTCCGCCCTTCAGGCCCGTTTTACAGATATTCAAGGCCCCGACATAAGAGATATCTGCTATGCGACACAGAACCGCCAATCTGCGGTAAGGGACCTCAGCAAGCTGGTGGACGTCATCCTCGTGGTGGGGGCCGCCAATAGTTCCAACTCCAACAGGCTTCGCGAAATTGGCACTGAGGTCGGGGTCCCGAGTTATCTCATTGCTGACGGAAGCGAGCTAAACCCGGACTGGTTGAAGGAAGCCAAAGCCGTCGGCATTACCGCAGGCGCATCGGCGCCCGAAGTTTTGGTCGACGACGTCATCGAGGCGTTGAGACGAATCGGACCCGTCAAGGTGTCGGTGCTTCCCGGCCGGGAAGAGAACATCGAGTTCCGGCTTCCAGCCGAACTGGCCAAGGCGGGCTGATCCAACTCATGATTCCAGGCCCGGGCTGCCCAGCCCGGACTCCAAGTCCAGAAAGAAATCCTCTCAAATGGCAATACCGTTCTTCAAGGAAATGCGTATCGGCGGCTATCTGATGAAGCAGAAGCTGCTTGGCCGCAAACGCTATCCGCTCGTGCTGATGCTGGAACCGCTGTTCCGCTGCAACCTCGCCTGCGTCGGCTGCGGCAAGATCGACTATCCCGATGCGATCCTCAACCGCCGCATGAGCGCGCAGGAGTGCTGGGACGCCGCCGAGGAATGCGGCGCGCCGATGGTGGCGATCCCCGGCGGCGAGCCGCTGATCCACAAGGAGATCGGCGAGATCGTGCGCGGCCTGGTCGAGCGCAAGAAGTTCGTCTCGCTGTGCACCAACGCGCTGCTGCTGGAGAAGAAGCTCGATCTGTTCGAGCCGTCGCCCTATTTGTTCTTCTCGGTGCATCTCGACGGCCTGAAGGACCACCACGACAAGGCGGTGTCGCAGAAGGGCGTGTTCGACCGCGCGGTATCCGCAATCAAGGCGGCGAAGGCGCGCGGCTTCACCGTCAACGTCAACGCCACGATCTTCGACGGCCATCCGGCGGAAGAGATCGCAAAGTTCCTCGACCTCACCACCGAGCTCGGCGTCGGCGTGTCGATGTCGCCGGGCTACGCCTATGAGCGCGCGCCGGACCAGGAGCACTTCCTCAACCGCACCAAGACCAAGAAGCTGTTCCGCGACGTGTTCGCACTCGGCAAGGGCAAGAAGTGGAACTTCATGCACTCCGGCCTGTTCCTCGACTTCCTGGCCGGCAACCAGTCCTATGAATGCACGCCATGGGGCATGCCCGCCCGCAACATCTTCGGCTGGCAGAAGCCCTGCTATCTGCTCGGCGAAGGCTACACCAAGACCTTCAAGGAGCTGATGGAGACCACGGACTGGGACTCCTACGGCACCGGCCGCTACGAAAAGTGCGCCGACTGCATGGCGCATTGCGGCTATGAGCCGACTGCCGCCACCGCGGCGCTCAACAATCCGCTGAAGGCCATGTGGATCGCGCTCAGGGGCGTTCGCACCTCGGGCCCGATGGCGCCCGAGATCGATCTTACCAAGCAGCGCCCGGCGCAGTACATCTTCTCCGAACAGGTGCAGAAGAAGCTTTCGGATATCCGCCGCGACGAGGCAGCGGCCGCTGCCGCGAAGCAGCAGAAAGCCTCCACCGCCGCCTGAGCGGTGTCCTGAAGCAAAAGAATTGGGCCCCGGTTCTGAAACGAACCGGGGCCCATCCTTTTCGTTTGACGCCCTTCAAGTTCGGAAAGCCTGTTACGGCCTCGCGCGGATCAGATCTCCGCGGTCGCGAGCGCGCTCTCGCCGCTGTGCAGGAAGCCGCGGCAGCCGCGCAGCGAGCGCAACGCGCGATTGAAATCGATTCCCGTCGACACCAGCGCGCGTAGTGTGGTCGGATTGCGGGCAACCCCGCGCAGCACCTTGCCGAGATCAATGTCGCCGTTCGGCTTGATCGCGTTCTTGGCGATCGCCGGAAGCGCGCGGCTGGCTGGATCGGAGATCACCCGCAGCGCGGCGAACGGCAGGCCGGCCTCGGCCGCATAGGCGGCGGCAATATGGCTTTCCATATCGACGGCCGCAGCACCGGTCTCCAGATGCAGCGCGGCCTTGCAGGCGGTCGCTGCGATCACCCGCTCCACGCCGGCGAGGCCGCCGCGGACCACGCGCCTGCGACGCAACGCCGCACGCGCGATCATTTCCTCATTCAGCGCCAGACCAGCGAGGAAGCGCGTATCGCCCGACAGGACCTCGGTCGCCACCACCACGTCGCCCGACTTCAGCGAGGGATCGAGCCCGCCGGCAACGCCGAACGAAATGACACCTCTGAACGTGGTGGAATCGAGCGTTGCCAGCAGCGCGCGCAACTGCCGCGGATCACTGGAGCTGCAGATGACGATCATGCCGGGCCCGGCCGCGATGCGGGCTTCCTGCACCAATCCTGTAACGATCAATACCGGCCGCGGATCGATTGAACTACGATCAATCAGATTATCCCCCGCGGCGGCCTCAGCCCCCAAAGTCACATCCCGACCCCTACCACCCTGCTGTTGGTGCTTCTCAAATTCCGGTACCGCGCCATTGCCCAGAGCGGAAAGAACTTCGAGTAGCCATGATAACGCAAATAAAACACCCTCGGAAACCCTGTAGCCGTGTAACGGGCCTCATCCCAAAGCCCTTTTTCCGTCTGTGTGGTTTTTAGGTACTCCACGCCACGCACCACTGCCGGGTTCTCGACCTCCCCGACCGCCATCAATCCAAGCAAGGCCCATGCCGTTTGCGACGAAGTCGACGGCGCGACCTCATATCCCTTGTAATCGAGTCGGTAGCTGACCGCATCCTCGCCCCAGCCGCCGTCCTTGTTCTGCACAGACAACAGCCAGTCCACGGCTTTGCGAATCATCGGGTCCTGATGATCGACGCCCGCGGCATTCAGCGCGCACAGCACCGACCAGGTCCCGTAGATGTAGTTGAGGCCCCAGCGGCCGTACCAGGACCCTTCGGCGAGCTGGGTGCGGCGCAAATAGGCAATGCCGTCCGCGAGCGCCTTGCTGGTCTGTGCGGTCTCGCCAAGCTGCGCCAGCATCGAGATGCAGCGCGCGGTGACGTCCTCGGTCGGCGGATCGAGCAGCGCGCCGTGGTCGGAGAACGGGATGTTGTTCAGGTAGTATTCGAGGTTGTTGACGTCGAAGGCGGCCCAGCCGCCGTCGCGGCTCTGCAGCCCCTCGATCCATTCGCGGCCGCGCGCAATGGCCGTATCATATTCCTTGGTGCCGCTCTGCCGGCGCTCGCGGTCCATCGCCATGACGACCACGGCGGTGTCGTCGAGATCGGGATAATGCGCATTGTTGTACTGGAACGCCCAGCCGCCCGGACGGACATCGGGCGCCTTCACCGCCCAGTCGCCCTTGAGGTCGAGCACCTGCCGCGGCTTCAGCCAGTCGAGGCCCTCTTTCATTTTCGCAAGCGTGTCCTCGCCGCCGGCTTCCGCCAGCGCGTGGCAGGTCAGCGCGGTATCCCACACCGGCGAGACGCAGGGCTGGCAATAGGCCTCGTGCTCGCCGATCACGAGCAGCTTGTCGATGCCCTTGCGGGTGATCGCGCGCGGCGGAAAATCCGGCCCCTTGCCGAGCGCGTCGTACATCATGACGATGTTGGCCATCGGCGGATAGATCGCGCCCATGCCGTCCTCGCCGTTCAGCCGTTCTTCGGTGAACTTGAGCGCGGCGTCGATCGCGCGCTGGCGCAGCTTCTTCGGAAACAGCGGCTCGACGACACGCAGCACCTTGTCGAGCGTAGAGAACAGCAAGTACCAGCCAAAGCTCTGGTGCGGCGCCTTCTTGTTCATGCCAACCGTCTTGGGATCCTGCAGGAACAATTCGTCAATGCCGACGCCCCTCGGATTCCTTGCCTGCGGCTTGAGCGCCGCCAGCACCATCAGCGGCACCATCGTGGTGCGCGCCCAGTAGGAAATCTTGTTGATGTGGAACGGCGACCACATCGGCAGCAACATGATCTCGATCGGCAGCACCGGCACGGCACGCCAGCTCAACACGCCATAGAACGCCAGCAGGAACCGCGTGAAGACGTTGCTGCCTGCCGCGCCGCCGCGCGCGCGGATCGCTTCGCGCGCCCGCGCCATGTGCGGCGCATCGATGGACTCGCCGATCATCTTCAGCGCGAAATAGGATTTGACGCTGGCGCTCATGTCGAACGGACCGTCCTGCACCAGCGCCCAGCCGCCGTGATCGCCTTGCGTGCGGCGCAGATAATTGGCGATCTTGGCTTCGAGCTCGCTGTCGACGGGTTCGGCGAGATAGTGGCGCAGCAGCACATATTCGGACGGAATCGTGCTGTCGGCCTCCAGCTCGAACACCCAGTGTCCGTCGGATTGCCGATAGCCGAGCAGCGCTTCGGTCGCAGAAGAGATGCTCTTCTGCAGCGCGACGGGATCGACTGTCGCGGTAGCATCGACTGCAATTGTCTTGTCTATTGAAAGCATGTGCTAAACATCCCTCTATTCGCGACCGGGTTCTGTGAAGCCGGTCACGCAGCTGTCCCGGCGGCTACTAACGCCTCGCCAGGACCAGATCGGCGGCGCGATCACCCGACCGCACCGATCCCTCGATTGTTGCCGGCAGCCCGGTATCGGTCCAGTCGCCGGCGAGAAACAGGTTTTTGAACGACGTCACCGGGCCCGGCCGCAGCGCGTTCTGCTCCGGCGTCGCCTCGAAGGTGGCACGGCGCTCGCGCACGATCTGCCAGGGCGGCAATGCCGGCTCGCCCGGCAGCCCCGCAGCCTTGCAGACGTCGTGCCAGATCGCCAGCGCAAGCTCTTCGCGCGGCATGTCGACGAGCCGGTCGCCATTGCTGATGGTGACGGAAAGACGCTGCGGAAAGGCGAACAGCCATTCCACGAGACCGCCGATGACGCCGAGGAACGGCGCGGCATCCTTGGGCGGATCGAAGCGGAAATGCGCATTGACGATGGCGCGGAATTTCGTCGGCGTCTTCAGGCCCGGCAGCAGCGACGCGGCGGGACGCGGCGGCACCGCGAGCACCACGACGTCATCGGCGCCGAGCGCGATGGTGTCGGTCCCGAATTTCAATTCGCCGACGGCCTCGCCCTTGCCGGTGAATTCACGCAGTTCGTGGCCGAGCTGGACCGAGGCGCCCTTCTCCTGCAGCAGCTTGATCGCGGGATCGACCAAGACCGCGCTGAGCCCGTCATGTGCGATCAAGGGACGGCAGGCATCGCCGCCGGCGAGCAGCGTCTCCCGCACGATTGCGCCGGCAAGGCCCGCCGAGCCCTCGGGCGGATCGACATTGAGCGCGGCGAGCAATAGCGGCTGCACCAGCCGCTGGTACAGCGCGCCGTCGCAGCGGATCGTCTTGCCCACCCGCCTGTCGGTGCCCGCCCAGATCAGCGGCATCAATCCGAGATAGTCCAACAGCCTGGTATCGGGGACACGGCGCGCCGCGTCGAACACCCAGAGCGGCAATTTGCCCTCGCCGAGGTCGAGCAGCCAGCGCTGGCCGGTCGTGATGTCGACGAACGGAAACTGCGCGGCCTTCGGCCCGACAAGCCCGGCCTCGGTGCCGATTGACCGGGCATAGGCCCGGGCATGACTGTTGCCGGACAACATGAGATGGTTGCCGTTGTCGATGGTGAGATTGGTGGCCGCGTCGAAATAGGAGCGGCAGCGGCCGCCGGCTTGCTGCGTCGCCTCGTGGACGTGCACACGGTAGCCGGCGTTGGCGAGCCGCACGGCTGCAGAGAGGCCGGAAATGCCGGCACCTATGATATGAGCGTTTTTCTGCATCAGATGATCGCGTAACGGAGAAGGATGGCGATCTTCGCCCATTTATGGACGCGGACCGGCTCGCGCGGCGAGGCAAAACCCCGCGCCAGCAGCAGGTCCAGAATCGCGCGGTAATATTTCGACATGATGCGCGGCGCGCGCACGAGGCGGCGCGAATTGCGTTTCATGATCTCGTCGGCCTTTTCGAAATGCTTTTTCGCCCGCTCGGCCAGCGGCAGACAAACCTTCGGCAGCGCGCGTTCGGCGATCACCTTCTGCGGATTGTCGCTGGTGATGCCGGCGAGCAGCAGGCTTTCGCGCGGCAGATAGAGCCGGCCGAGACCGGCGTCCTCGTCGATGTCGCGCAGGATATTGGTGAGCTGCAGCGCGCGGCCGAGATGGTGCGCGAGCAGGATGCCGTCGTCCTCGGGCATGCCGAACACCCTGACGGAGAGACGCCCGACGGCGCTGGCGACGCGGTCGCAATAGAGATCGAGGGTGGCAAGGTCGGGCGCGCGGATATCCTGCGGCACGTCCATCTCCATGCCGTCGACGATGGCGAGGAAATCCTCGCGCTTGAGGCCGAAGGTCTTCACCGAGGCGGCGTAGTCCCGCAGGCGCGGCGGCGGATTGCCCCGGTAGAGCGCGTCGATATCGTCGCGCCATTGCTGCAGCGCGGCCAGCCGCTCGGGCCGCGGGCCGTCGGAATCGGCGATGTCATCGACCTGCCGGCAGAAGCTGTAGATCTGGAACATCGCCTCGCGCTGACTGCGCGGCAGGATGCGCATCGCGGCATAGAATGAACTGCCGGACGCTGCCGTACCGTAATCTGCGTTGGCCGCCGCCGTCTGGATCGTCATGCGCCCGCCGCCGGTTTTGCCAGCGGACGCCGTCCCGCCGCGCGGCTGATCATCTCGCCCGCAACGGCACCGAGGCTCTGTCCGAGCAATTCGAGCTTGCTGAGATGGACGCGCTCGCTGAGCGGGTCACGCACCTTGAGCATGCCGACGATCTTGTCGGCGAAGGCCTGGATCACTGAAATCTCGAGCCCGAGCCGGAAATCCCTCACCTCGGCGCCGAGCGACTTGCTTTCATTGAGCAGCGTTTCGGTCCTGACCGCGAGAGCCTGCAGACATTGCAGCAGCGCCGGCGGCGACCTTGACTCGCCCAGCATCTCCACCGATGCGCCGGAGGCGGCCAGCGCGTCGCGCGGCAGATAGACGCGGTTGAGATTTTTGTAGTCCTTGGCGCAGTCCTGCAGGTGGTTGTTGATCTGCAGCCCCGCGCAAAGCGCATCCGACGCCGCCCAGGTCGAGGTGCTCTCGCCGTGGACGTCGAGCATGAAGCGCCCGACCGGCATCGCCGAATACCGGCAATAGTGGATGACGTCGTCCCAGTTTTCGTAGCGAAGCTTGGTGACATCCATGCGGAACGCGACCAGCACGTCGAGGGCATGGCGCGGAGCCATCGAACGCTCGGCCAGCGCCGCGCGCAGGCCGACCGCCTCCTTCTGGGTGTCGCCCTTGCCGAGCAGTTCCGCCTCCAGGAGGTCGAGATAGCGCAGCTTTTCGTCCGCACTCAGCGTCGCGTGGTCGGCGATGTCGTCGGCGGTCCTGACGAAATTATAGAATGAAAGGATCAGCGCCCGGTGACGCGGGTGGATGATCCACGACGCGACGGGAAAATTCTCGTCGCGGTGGGTCTTTCCGGATCGCAGGTCGCTCGCGGTGGTCATCAACTGGCTACATCATCAGGGATTGGCGGCATGCGCCGATGCTTGGGCGCATGCCGAGTGATTGCGGGCCCCATATAGGGGAATCCGCAGCCAAAACCAATGCTATATGGGCTGATTAGCCCCGCCCGTGACGCGCGTCATAGAGCCGGAAAATGGCCTTGTCGCGAGGATTAACGGACTTATTGGCCGTTGTTCTTGAGAACCTGGTTGCAGGCGGCGCTGATCTTGGGGCGGTGCTCCTTGAGGCACGCCAGGATGGTCAGGTCGCCCTGGTCGATGACCGGCCGACAAAACTTCTGCACGTCGCGGGTGCAGGCCTTCTGCTCCTCCGCCGTTCCGCTGCGCTGTTGCTGCGCGAAGGCGGCGGTCGACGAGACCGCAATCGACAACAAGGTGAGGGCGAGGAGAGATTTACGCATCTTGTTCCTTCATTTCGGCAGCAAGAAACCCTGTTCCCGATTAGCGCTCGGCATCGCCGGAACGGATTTGTCTGGATGGGCAGGCGCCGCGTAGCGCAGCAACGAGTAAAGGACAAGCATGGCAAATGCGGTCAAATTTACGGCGGCATCCCGAGCGACTTCAGCACGTTAAATAACCACCTGATATCTAAAGTGTATTTTTGCCACAGATGTCCCGTAATTGGATGTTGCGGGCAATGAGACGCAAAGTTAGATGCTGCTTCAGCGGAGCCGATGTGGGCAATTGATTCCATTCGGTCGCAGGTGCGAGTTTTTTTCTCGCCTGAACCGGTTGGAAACGGCACACCGTCATTTGAACCTAGGATACTGCGGGGACACTAAATCTTCGATGCGGCGAGACGTATCTTTGCAGAAGCGTCTATTTTGATGGGAAAATCACGATGAAACTCTTTGGTTCCAGCTTGCTCGGTCAGGCCATGGCAGCGGCCGGCGTCGGCGCCGCGCTGATGTTGTCGGCCACCGCCAGCCACGCCCAGGCCGGCGGGCCGTTTGCCGGCTTCGATGGAAACTGGAGCGGCACGGGGACGGTCGCGCTCTCCAACGGCACCACCGAGAACATCCGCTGCAAGGCCGACTACAAGGTCAACGCCAGCGGGCTTGGCCTGAAGCAGAATCTGCACTGCGCCAGCGACAGCTACAAATTCGACCTGTCGAGCGACGTCACCAGCCAGGGCGAGCGTATCTCCGGCAACTGGAGCGAAAAGAGCCGGAATATCTTCGGCAACCTGCAGGGCACTGCCGGCGGCGGCCAGATCGACGTGTTTGTCGAGGCCTCCGGTTTCGCCGCCAACCTCAATCTGCGCACCACCGGCAACAAGCAGGTCGTGCAGATCGACTCCAAGGGTGAGATCCGCGGCGTCAAGATCACGATGAACAAGACCTGATACGCCGCCCTTCCGGAACAGTTTGAAAGGCAGCGCTTCCAGGGCGCTGCCTTTTCCATTTTGCGATCGGCGATTGCCGGATCAGCCGAATTTCCACTGCCAGCAGGCATCGCCGCGATCGCGGCGCTCGACCACCTCGACGCGCATGAAGCGGTCGTGCGCGAGGGCGGCGCCGACCCACAATTCGTTCCAGGCGTCGAACACCGAAGGCGACAGCGCCTCACGCTCCGCCATCAGCCGCCACGAGGTCTGCCGTACGGTTGCGCGTGAGCCTTCCACCTGCAATTCCGCGTCATCGTCCTGACCGCGGGCCAGGCGAACGAAGGCCCTGGCAAAGCCCACCGCGCCCGCTTCGACGCCGCCCAACAGGGAGGCAACTTCGTCAAAGGTGTGCATGCCGACCAGCCGCGCCGCCGCTGCGGCGAGATGACCGCCCTCCTCCGGGCCGAGCAGGTTGATCGTCTCCGGCACGATCGAGGTGACGTACTCCATCGCATAATTGCGCAGCACCTTCTGCAGCCGCTCCTCCGGCCAGGTGTTCGCCGCGAGCTGCGGCGCAAGCTCGGCGCGGAACGGCGGACAGCGCTCGCCCGGCGAAAACTGCAGCCGCTCCTCGGGCGCGAGGTCGCGATCCCATTCCTTGTAGTATCCCTCGAGGCCCGGCTGGCCATCGACGGTCTGTCCGGTGCAGACGAAGCCGAGCCGGGGATTGCCGAGGACTATGCCGTTATTGGCGTGCCATCCGCGCAGCATCGCCCGCGATACTTCCGAGGGAATGCCGCAGATCGCCGTGCCCGACCAGATCCAGCGCGGCGGCGGATAGCGCACCCAGGCCTTGGTGTCGCTTTCATGAACGTACTCGACCTTCACGCCGCCGACCTGGTTCGACAGGTAGTGATATTGCGCGCAGGCGACCGCATGCGGCAGCCGGTCGAGGCCGAGCTTCTGCAGTCCCGGCAGGAAGCGCGCCAGTTGCTGCCGGCGGAAGGTGCGAAACACAACTTCCGCCGCGCGCGGCGCGCCGGCCCGCGAGGCCAGCATCAGGATCAGCCCGGTGAGATAGGAATGGTAGATGTGTTCGACCGCGCGGTAGGCGGCGGCATCGGCCGCCGGACGTTTGGCTGGTCCCGCAGACGTCATTCCCCACCCCCTTGCGGCGGCCGTTGATCGGCCGCCCTTGATCGTTCGGCAGCAGCAGCTAGCCGGCCGGCTTGTTCTCCGCCGCCTTGCCGTGGTCGACGCCGCGGATCTTTTCCGACAGGTTGATCAGGAACATCGAGGTCGGCCGCAGGATGAAGAGGTCGGCGACGAGGGCTGCGATCATCGAGAACGCGCTGAGCCAGCCGAACAGCCGCAGCGACGGCAGGTCGGAGAACACCGTGACGACGAGGCCGCAGGCCAGCACCACCGTGGTCAGGATCAGCGCCGGACCGACCAGCACGGTCGCGCGCTCCACCGCGAGCGCCGAGGTGACGCCCGGCTTGCTCTCCAGCCGCAGGCGGTTGAGGAAGTGGATGGTGGCTGACAGTCCGAGGCCGAACGACACCGTGAGCGCGACGACGCTGGCGAATTGCAGCCCCTCGCCCAGGATCCACAGCACCGTGCCCGACGCCACCACGGGGAAGATGCCGGGCAGGATGCAGGAGAACATCACCACGACGGAGCGGAACGCGAGGCCGATGAAGATCGCGACCAGCAGGAACTCGATCGTCAGGCCGTGATTGAGCTTCGAGATCATGTTGGCGCTGTTGCGCGCCGCGATCGCCGACAGGCCGGTGACCGCAATCTCATAGCCGGGATGTTCGGCGCGCACCGTGTCGAGCGCCTTGTCGAGCTTGTCGACCACGGGAAGGATCTCGCTGGAATCGAGATCGGCAACGCGCCCCGACACGACGACGGCGTCCTGGTCAGCCGAGATGAAGCGGCGCACCAGATGCTCGGGGATCACGCTGACATATTCCTTCAGCGTCGCGACGTCGTTGCTGCCGGCCTTCTCCGCGAGCCAGCGGCGCAGCGTCTCCAGCGACCAGACGTTGCCGACGCCGGCCGACTTTTCGACCATGGCGTGAACTTCGGCGATCGTCTTCAACGTATCCGGCGCATAGAGCGAGGCACCCTTGGGGAATTCGATCAGCACGTCGATCGGATTGGCGCCGGTGAGCTTGGCGTCGAGACGGCTCGACGCCTCCACCGCCTGCCGCTTGTCCGGCACCTGATCGGCCAGACGATAACGCGGCTCCAGCGTGGCGTAGATGTAGCCGAGGCCGGCGACGAGGAGCAACGCGAGCAGGCTGAACAGCCCGGGGCGGCCGACCATGCGGACCGCGATCCAGTAGCAGAAGTTGCGCAGCGCCTGCACGCCGGCGTCGGCGCTCTGGAACTTGACCGCAAAGATCTTCTCGTTGCGGACGAACAGCACGCCGAACACCGGCACCAGCGAGAGCACGGCGATCAGCGCGATGATGGTCGCGGCGAGGCCCGCCTCGCCGAATTTGCGGATCAGTTCGGAATCGGAGAACTGCAGGGCGATGAAGGAAATGCCGGCGGTGCCGTGGGTCAGCACGCAGGCCGGGCCGACCACCAGCACCGCGTTGGTGAAGGCGGTGAACTTGTCCTGCCCCGCAATCAGACGGTCGCGCGCCGCGAACGTGAGCTGCATCGAGTCCGAGAAGCTGATCACCATGATGAGCGGCGTCATCACGTTCAGGAACATGTTGAGATTGAAACCGGCCCAGCCGAGGCCGCCGAGCGCAAGCAGGATCGCGATGATCGGCGGGAACGCCGCGACCACCATGAACGATATCTTGCGGAAGAAGATGATCGCGATGATGCAGCCGGCCAGGATGCCGAGAATGTTGTAGGTCAGGCCGTCGCGCTTCACCGCATTGCGGATTTCGAGCTGCATGACGGGAACGCCGGAAAGCTGCGCGTTGAGCCCGCTGCCGGCGAGATCGTCGGCCATGACCTTCCTGATCTCGCCCACCACCTTGCCGAGATCGTTGGAGGACACGATCTTCGGTTCCAGCGACAGCACGATCAGGGCCAGCGTGCCGTCTTCCGACAGCAGCTTGCCGCGAATGATCTCGTTGGCTTTGACGGTTTCGGCGAACTTGTCGTAGGCCTCGCCCTGCGGCAATTCAGGCGGGAACAGCGCGGCCGGCAGCTTGCCGGGCTCCGGCGCCTGGCGCGCGGAGAACAGCGAGACCAGGCCGCGCACGCCCTCGATCAGTTGCAGGTCCGTGACCATGTCACGGAGCTTTTCGAGGTTCTCGCGGGCCAGCAGCGTCTTGCCCTCGACCACGACCAGCACGTCGAACTCGGTCGCCGGAAAGCGCTTGGTCACGGCCTCGTATTGCTTGTAGTCCTTGGAGTCGGAGCGGAACAGCTGGCTCAGGGAGTCGTCGATCTTGATCCGCTGGATGCCGAACAGCGCCGCGACGATCAGCACGACGAGGATCACCATGGACATGATCGGCGCCTTGACGGCGATCAGGCCCATCCGCTCAAGTCCAAAGGCGATGCTCTTGCCCGGCGGCGGTTCTTCGATGGCTTCGACGTGGACGCGACTTTCGGAGTTCTTGTCGAGCATACCCTGTCCAGTTCTCACGTCGTCCGGTTCGATGCAGCGCTTGGTTTTATGCAGCTTGGTGGCGCGAATGCGGCTTTGACGGCCCCTGTTCGATGGGCTCTAGCCCTTGAAATCACGCGGTAAATTAACGGCCGCCGTTTTACAGGGCCGAACCCCGTCCGGCAAGCATGCGGGACCCGGCAAATGGCCCCGGACGTGACGAAAATCGGCTTTAAGTCTCTGATTTGCCACACCTGTAAACGACCGCCTCGCGGCGTTTCCACCCGTGGTGCCAATGCCGCCCGCAACGGACGGCACAGCCACGTCAGGTCACTTTTCGGGGAGGCGGAAAACCGCCGGCCCAGGGTGCGCGACCGTCAATCCTTTTTCCTCTCCGCCTCGGTCCCGGCGCGCAGCGCCGCCCTGAACGCGGCGTCGAACAGGCCGCGGTACTGAAGCGCATTGACGTTGGAGATATGCGCGGTGTCGCGGAAATTGGCCTGCCCGTCCCGCACCAGGTAGCAAGAGCCCTGCTCGCAGACGACGGACTGCGGGTCGACCATCACAAGGTGCGGATTGTCCCGGTACGGATCGAGCGCGCGCGCAACTTCTTTGCGGATATCGCTCCTGGTAATCGCAGGGCCCGCCTCGACCTTCCATTCGCCGATCGCCTTGCCCGCACGGATCTGGTTTTCGATCCAGCGTTGCGGCAGGTCGAAGCCGATGTCCAATAGCGGCATGATCACGACGACGGTCTTGCCCGACGAAAGCAACCGGTCCGCCAGCGCGGAAATTTCCGTCGCATTGTTCCAATTGCTGCCGAGCACGACAATGCTCGGCTCCGCCTGCACCAGCACGAAGTCGAGCGTGCTGCGATTGAATTGCCGGCACGGCGGCTGATCGCCCGCATTGACGGCGGCATCGTCGACGAAGGCCCGGCACGCGCTTTGGGTCGCGATCAAACCGTGGATGCCGTTGTCGCGTGCCGCCGACGAGATCGGTTCGAGATATTGATTGGCAAAGGAATCGCCCCACAGGATCGCGGTCGGCCGGCCCGCGGCTGGCGCGCTGCCGAAGCTGCAATACGTCTCGGCGACTATCTTGGTCGAGTTGGCGTTCCGGAAGCACTCGTCGCGCGGCGTGTTGGTCCGGCGCGCGAGTTCGGCGGGCAACAGATAATCCGGCAACCGGCCCGGAAAACCGTGATTGAGAAACGCCAGCGAGACGAAGCCGGCGAACACGGCAAACGAGACGCCCGAGACATTGAGCAGCCGGCGCTGTGTCCAGAACTCGCGCCGCGTCCGGACCGGCTGCTCGACGTAGCGGTAGGACAGCGCGCCGAGTGCCAGCGAGGCCAACACCATGATGATCTTCTGCGCAGCCCCGACCTCGTAGCCGCGCAGCGCGAGCCAACTCAGCGCGAATACCCAGATCGGCCAGTGCCACAGATAGATCGAGTAGGACCAGTCGCCGATGCGCTGCACCGCCGATAGTGCGAGCACGCTGCCTTCGCCCGCCCCCTGCCGCGCCGCGACGATCATGGATGCGCCGAGGATCGGCAGGATGGTGAGAACGCCCGGCCATCGCGCTTCGGGCAGAGGGTAGACGGTACATCCCGCGACCAGCGCCCAGCCGGCGAGCGCGATGACGGGCTGCTCCAGCCGGGAAGCTTTTACGCCTTGCGATCGGCGGCTGATTTCGGCGGCGGCGATCAATCCGCCCGCGAGCGGCTCCCAGGCGCGGGCACGCAGCGAGAAGAACGACGATCCCATCGCATCGTGCTGGCTTGCCCACAGGCACCAGGCCAGCGACAGCGCGGCGAAGACATACAGCGCGATCGTCACGGCGCCGAATGATGATTTGGTGCGGGCTGCGAGCCGCCAGACGAGCCACGCAATAAGGGGCATCCAGATGTAGAACTGCCACTCCAGCGACAGCGACCAGGTATGCAGCAGCGGCTTGGTCTGCGCGGCCATGGCGAAATAGCCGTTGTCGCTGTTGAAGGCGAAGTTCGACACGAAGGCCAGCGCCGACAATGCCTGCAGGAGATGCTTGAGAAATTCGGCCGGCAAGGTCACGAACCAGCCGATCACGACGGAGGCTGCGACCGCGACCGCCAGCGCCGGATAGATCCGGCGCATCCGCATCATGCCAAAGGCCCACAGCGAAAAGCGGCCGAGCCGCAGGTCGTTGAGCACCTTCGTCGTCATGAGATAGCCGGTGATGACAAGGAACACGTCGACGCCGACGAACCCGCCGGCGAATCCCGGGATCTGGAAATGGAAGCCGACGACGGCAATCACCGACAGCGCCCGCAGCGCGTTGATATCAAGCCGGAACCCGTCCGAGCCGGCGTGCCTGGCCGTCGACTGCAATGCCCCCGCCTTCTCCATCGCCTGTCCTGCCCGCTGCTCGCCCGCTTATATCAGGCGCGGATCGGCTCACAACGGCGGCGCGGCCACAGGTCCAAACGATTTCGGGTGTCAATCGGAAGGTTTGGCTGCGATCAGCGCGGTTCCGCTCTCGTCCTTCAGCGCCACGCCGGTGACCGCGCGCACCACGCCTTCACGCACCAGCCAGGCGATCTTGAAGGCGGCGTCATCATAGCTCAGCCCTGCGCCATGGACGTTGGACACGCAGTTGCGCTTCTCGTCGGTGAGGCCGATGCGCGGCGCAAAGGTCAGGTAGGCGCCGAGGCTGTCGGGCGCCGACAGGCCGGGCCGCTCGCCGATCAGCATCACCACCATCCGCGCCCCGAGCACGGCGCCGATCTCGTCGCCCAGCGCCACGCGCGCGCCTGATGCGACCACGACATGGCGGGGCTGGATACCCGCCTCCGCAAGGCGCGGCGCGAGATGACGGACCAGTTCAAGCGCGTGGACATTGACCGCCGCCGGCGACAGCCCGTCGCCGATCACGATCACGATCTCGCTTGCGCCGCCACCTCGCGTCTCCAGCGCGCGCCGCGAGTCCGAATCCAGCATGCGTCCGAGATCGGGACGGCGCAGATAATCGCGCCGATCGCGCGCCTGGCTGGAGACGGCGCTGACCTCGAAACCGAGACCGGCCAGGCCGTCCACCAGATGCTTCGCGTCGAAAGCGGCATGCACGGCATCGCGCGCGCGGGCATGGTCGAGTGTGAAGGCAAGCAGTGCCTCGGTCGGCATGCCCGGGCCGGACCGGCCGAGCCCGACGCGCGCCGGCGTCAGCTCCCGCAAGGCTTCGAGCGGACGGGACGGCGGCGCCGGCGTATTCATGGCGTGCTACTCGGCAGGAACCGAGGCCTCGCGCAGCCGGATCGAATAGTTCGATGCGTTCTGCTGGCCACCGGACGCCGCTCGCGCGAACATGATCAGGTGATGTCCGATCATCGCCGGACCGATCAGGCCCTCGATGTCTCCGCGGCGAAGACGGCCGAGCGCGAACTTCCAGAACACCCTTCTGTAGTCGCCGAGCACACCGACCTTCCAGAAGATGTTCCGGAGCATGATCAAGGCGCGCTTGATATTGGCCCAGCTCTTCTGCTCGGGGCTTATCGGCACCTTGATCCGCCGCGAATAGGTGTAGTCGCATTGATGCTGGTAGCGCGCGAACAGACTCGCGGGCTCGTAGGCGACCTCCATGCACTTGCGCCAGGACTCGATGACCTGATCGTAAGGCAGCAGGAACTCGACATTGGAGTCGCGGCCGTCGTCGTCATTGACCAGCCGGCCTTCCTTCTCGAGCCGATCCCACAGCGGCGTCTTCGGCAGCGCCTGCAGCAGATTGATCGTGAGCAGCGGGATCCGCGAGTCCTCGACGAACCGGAGCAGCGCGTTGCCGGTCTCCGGTTTGTCGGTGTCGAGCCCCATGATGATGCCGGAGACGACTTCCATGCCGTAGGAAT
>OEIU01000461.1_pt1 | contig 37750 bp, 32 predicted proteins | sample 1539221 | NCBI WGS metagenome assembly OEIU01 (sample SAMN03792071, study PRJEB22550) | activated sludge metagenome | feature: wastewater treatment plant; material: activated sludge; isolation source: Wastewater treatment plant of a petroleum refinery complex | place: Argentina: Zarate | collected...
CGCCTGCCGGGCCACCCTGCGGGGCCGCCTCGGCATCGAGCCGAGCGCCGAGACGCGGGAGCTGTACGCGTCGCTGCTGTGACCCGGTGGCGGTGGACCCCGCCGGAGCGGGGCGCCGCCGGGCCGGCCGCGCGGATCACGCCCGGGCGGCGACCATCTCGTCCAGCATCTCCTGCATCCGCCCCTCGATGCGCTCGTAGCACTCGCGCACCACGCGCCGGTCGCGCATGTCCGCGGGGTCGATGTCGTCCAGGTCGATCGGCGGCCCCACCCGCAGGTCGATCCGTGCCGGGAACGGGATGTTGTACATCGCGCCGACCGTGATCCCCCAGGGCAGCGTGAGCGACACCGGCAGCCGCGGCAGGCCCCGCCGGTCGAGGCGCAGGCGGCGCGCGAGGCCCTCCCCGTCGTGGAGCACCACCAGCGTCTCGTGCCCGCCGGCGGCGACGAGCGGGATGATCGGGCACCGGTACCGCATCGCCAGCTTGATGAACCCGGTGCGGCCCATCAGGTCGACCTCGTTGCGGCGGGCGTCGCATGGGTGGACACCCTCACCCCCCCGCCGGCGGACGGGGAGCACCCCCCCGCCGCCCCCGGCGCCCCTCGGCTGCCCCGGATGGGCCCGGATCCCCCCGATCTTCATGGTGTGCACGTTGAGGTAGGGGACCTTGAAGAACGCGGGGTGCACGAGCCCGTACATCGGCGCGTCGGCGCCGTGGGCGGTCATCCACGCGCGCAGCGCGATCGCCGTGTCGGGCATGGTGATGCCGCCGCTGTGGTTGCCCACGACGATCGCCGGCCCCTCCCGCGGCAGGTGCTCGAGGCCCGTCGCCGTGGCGCGGAACCAGTACCGGTGGAGCACGTCGATCAGCGGCATCAGCTCGCGGATGTAGGCGGGGTCGCGCCGGTGCAGCCCCACCCCGTCGAAGTGCGCGGGGTTCTCGAGGAACACGGTCGAGGGGAGCGACATCGGCGGCTCGCGGCGCGGGGATCCGGGGCTACGACCGGGGCTCGCCGTACTGATCGACCGCGTAGCCCAGCAGGCCGCACGCCTCGAGGCGGTCGGCGGGGGCGCGGAACGTCACCTGGACGACGCCGGGGTGGCGGCCGATCTCGATGGCGCCCGAGATCGTCGCGCGGTTCATCACCTCGGGCACGGACATGCCGAGCAGTTCGGCGGCGCGGGCGAGGCCGTTGTCGGTGGCCGAGTTGAGGTCCGGGCCGGTGCCGACCACCGAGACCGGATGCGCCTCCTCCAGCGCCTCGATGCCGTGGCGCCGGGCGAGGGCCAGGGCCCGTTCGCGCTCGCCGTCGCTGAGGGGCCGCGCCAGGAACGGGAGGTCCTCCTCCACCGGGAACAGGATCGGCCCGTCGTTGCCGAGCCCCTTCAGCACCTCCACCTGGAGGGTCACCGTCCCGGCGACGTCGCAGGTGTGGCCGGCGATCTCGCCGTCGCCCTGGAGGGCGTGCATGTCGCCGAGGTAGACGCCGGCCCCCTCGACCTTCACCGGGCACACGAGGATCGCGCCCGCCCGGGCGGCGTCGATGTCCATGTGGCCGTCGGTCTTGTGGCGCTGGAGGGCCTGGGCGTCGAGGGCGTAGCGGTGGGGGGCGCCGATGAGGAAGGCCCCGAAGTCCCCGGCGTTGTGGGAGTCGGGGATGGTGGCGGACGGCGACGTCCCGATCTGGCCGAGGAACGGCCGCAGCCGCGTCGCCAGCGCCACGATGTCGTGTGGCGCGAAGCCCAGGATCGGGTTCTGCACCGAGTTGTCGGGCAGCGCCGCGTACCGGGCCGCCTCGCGGGCGAACCCCTCGGCCGCCTCGCGCGGGACGGTGACCCCGACGGAGCGCAGCTCGTCGAACGCGATGGTGTAGCCGTTGGTGAACGTGAACGGCGTGCAGTCGGCCCCGCAGCTCGCGCAGCGCACCGACTCCGGCCCGATGCCCTCCACGCGGGTCGCCGGCCATTCGGTGCCGCAGCCGGGGCAGAGGGGCGCGCAGTAGGGGTCGCCGTTGAAGCGGCCCTCCATCGCCTGGTCGTTCCCGGAGGCGGTGGCGAGCGACGTCACCTCGATGTCCTTGATCCGGATCGCGACGGCGTCGCCGGGCGACGCGCCCTCCACGGCGACCGGTTGGCACACCTCGTGCCCGCCGCGGATCGACGGCGTGATCATCGGCCCCCAGCATCCGGGCGTGGGGTTCCAGACGATGTGCCCGCCGTCGGCCACCGGCCCCAGCATCGGCACGTCCGGCCCGAGCAGCCCGTCGGTGAACGTGTCGACCAGGACGGTCTGGCGGGCCTCTCCGGTGCGGGGCGACGATTCCTGGGTGGCCATCGGTGGCTCCTCTCTGGGGTCAGCCGCCCGACACGGGCAGCAGCAGGGCGATCTCCTGGCGGTCCTGGAGGCGCAGGCCCGCGTCGGCGTGGTTCCCGGCGATCACGGGCAGCGCGGAGCGCAGCGCGGGCGCCAGCTCCGGCTCGCGCTCGCGCAGGCGGTCGAGCGCGTCGCCGACCGTGGCGCCGTCGTCGAGGTCGAGCATGAGCGACGGCGCGGTGGAGAGCCGGGCCAGTCCGGCCCCGAGGCGGACACGCACCTGCATCGCTCCCACGCCCTCCCCCGACGGTCCGGCCGAGTCGACCCGAGCGTATACGGGTGCCCCGCGTGGATCCCACTACGTCCCGAGCAGGAGCCTCCGGACGGTGTCGGCGGCGTCGTGCACCAGGGGCGGCCCGTGGCCGGTGCCGATCCACTCGACGTCGCCCACGCCCGCCAGTTCCGCGAGCGAGCGGCGGTTCCGGTCCATGTCGGTCGAGAGGCCGCGCCAGCCGATCTCGATCGTCGGCCACGTGACCAGGACGTCGCCGGTGAAGAGCGCCCTCTCGGCCGGCCAGTAGAAGCTCATGCTCCCGTCCGTGTGGCCCGGGGTGTGGACCGCCTGGAGGCTCCCGACGGAGTCGCCGTGGCGGATCTCCACGTCCGTGTCGCACGCCGGCGCCGAGAGGAACCCCCACCGATGCCCGGCCTTCTCGGCGTAGTGGCCGAGGGTGAGGCCCGCCTGGAGGTGGTACACGCGGAGGGGTCGCCGTGGCCAGAAGCCGGTGGGGGCCGACGGGCGCTCCCCGGCGATGATCGACGCCTCGAACGGACTCGCGTACACGGTCGCGCCGCTCGCCCGCTTCAGCCACGCCGCCCCGCGGACGTGCGACCGGTGGGCGTGGGTCAGCACGATCCGGCGCAGGTCGGTGACGCCCCTGCCGATCCTGGCGAGCGCGCGCAGCACCTCGCCGCCGTCGTCCGCCGACAGGGTGTCGATGAGCGTGAGCCCGTCGTCGTCCCGCAGCAGGTATGCGTGCACCCGGCCGGCGGTGCCGTCGGTCAGGGCATGGATTCGGTCGCTCATCCGGTTGCGCCCGCGATGTTCATTCGAACCTGACCTCCGCGTTCAATTGGACGACGGATCCGGACCCCAGGGGGCGAACGGGCTCCCCGGGAGGGCGTCGACGGTGGCGCCGAGCTCCGGGAGGTGGCGGCGGATGACGCCCGCCATGGTGGCCTGCTCGATCCAGCGCAGGCCCTCCGGGGTGTAGTGCGCCGGGCCCCACTCGTCGGTGTAGCGGGGGTCCGACTTCAGGCGGCGGCTCGCCATCAGCACGAAGATGCGGAAGGCCGTCTCGCTGAAGCCGAAGCCGGGCAGGAGCGGCTCGGCGTAGCAGCCGACCATCAGGTCGACCGCCTCCACGTCGCCATACACGTCGCGCAACTCGGCGGCCGCCGCCGCGTCGCCCCCTGTCAGCTCCTCGAACGACCGCACGGGGCGCATCCGCAGCATCCGGCGGAACGCGTTGTAGCGGGGGACGCCGCGCTCGCGGTCGCGGATCACGTCGACGGCCGCCAGGTCGATCCGCCGCTCCGACCCGCGGCTGGAGGGGCGCTCCAGGTCGCGGAGCGTGTCCGGGTAGTTGTGGAGCGCCAGCATCCCGGGGCGGACGTGCCCGAACGAGGCGACCACGCCCGCCAGGCCGTACGACTCCATCGCGCGGCGCGCGCCCGCCCCGGTCACGTCCTTCATCGTCACCCGGGTCCACCCGGCCGCGTCGTCCGCCGGGCCGCCGCGCAGCGCCATCTCGTCCGGCAGCAGCGGATGCATGCGGTAGACGGCGACGAACTCCTCGGTCAGCGAGTACGGCACGCCGTGGTCGTCGCATCGGCTCCCCGGGATCCCGATGAGCGCGTCCGCGCGCGTCCAGCGCCGCAGCACCCGCGACCCGCGCGGCCCCAGCAGCCCGTACCAGTTGCTGCGCATCGCCGCTGCGACGGTGGGGTGGGGGACGATCGCGGGCGTCCACTCCACCGTGTGGATCTTCGCCATCACCGCCGCGGTGACGCGGCGGGCCACGGCGAACAGGCGGTCGTCGTCCCAGCCCGGGTACGCGCCCGCGAGCGTCGCGCACACCGCGTTGTGCTCGCGGACGAACAGCGTGTGCATCGCCGCCAGCCCGAGCCACCAGTTGCCGTTCACGCCCGTCAGGTCCACGCCGGTGCGGCCCTCCAGCGGCAGCAGCCCGTCCATGCCGATGGTGAGGCGCCCGCCCTCGCCCTCGCGCACCTGGGCCTCGCGCTCCGGCGTGCTCCCGTACAGCTGGGAGCCGTCCCACCACGCCGACTCCGTGTTGTCGAAGACGGGCGCGCCGGCGGGGGCGTCCGGGTCGTGCGAGGGGCGGCTGCGCCGCACCAGCATGTCGCCGCCGGGGCTGCGGGCCGCCCACCGGTCGCCGTCGGCGAGCGGCACCCGGATCTCCTCGCCCGGCGCGCCCGGTCCGTGGCTCATCCAGTCGTGGACCATGAACTGGAGCCACGACGCGGCCAGCAGGTTGAGGAACGGCACCGGCCGGAACGCGCCGTCGCGGGCGAGCAGGCGCTCGCTGATCACCCGAGGGCTCGGCGTCAGGATCGACTCCGGGTCGCGCGGCGCCATCCCCCACAGCGGCTGGTTGCGACCGAACGGCCGCCCCGCCACGCCCGGCGCCGGCGGCGGCGCGCCCTGGCGGGGCGGGGCCGGGTCGTAGAGGTTGTGCGCCCGCAGGGCGATCCGGAGGCCCAGCAGCCCCACCAGGCCCAGCGGCCTCGGGAGCCGGTGCCACGGCGCCATGCGGTCCATGGCGCCCGAGGCGCGCAGCAGGGCGCGCTGCCCGGCGGACAGCCTCACCCGTCGATCCCGTCGTGAGCGTCCACCCCTGGCGGCTCCTCGATCCTGCGGACCACCGACATCCTGGCGTCGAAGCAGAGTCCGCGGCGGTCCGACAGCATGCTAACGATCGCCTCGAAATCGCTTGCATCCTCGACCGCGGTCCAGGTGAGCGGGCGGCAGTCCTCGCCGTAGAGGGCCACCCACCCGGCATCTCGGTGGAGGTCCCACACGGCGAGGTGCTGGGTCACGGGTGTGAGCGGGTCGCGCATGATGGCCTCCAGGCGGGGATGGCGTGTGCGGCGCCAGCCCACCAGCCGCCACTCACCGGCCCGTCACGACCCCCTCACGGCCGGCCCGCCGCGCAGCGCGTTGGACGCCCGCACGCCGATCTCGCAGCAGATCTCGGTGAGGTCGCGCTCCTGCGTGCGCCACCGCTCGGCGGGGGTGGAGATTCCGATCGCCGCCACCGTCGCGCCCCGCCCGTCGAGCACCGGGACCGCGACGCAGCAGCACCCGTCGGCCAGCTCCTCCAGGTCCTTCCCGATCCCCCGCTCGCGCACCACGCGCAGGTGGCGCTTGATGTGCCGGCGCTCCACCAGGGTGCGGTGCGTGTAGGGGACCAGGGGGCGCTCGCGGAGGTAGTCGTCCAGGTCGTCGTCGGGGGCCGACGCCAGGAGCACCTTCCCGATCGCGGTGGTGTGGGCGATGCGGGTGAACCCGACCTCCAGGCCGTCCACGTGCAGCGCGCGGGACGCGCCGACCACCTCGGCCACCACCACCTCGCCGTCGCGGAACACCGCCAGGTAGGCGTCCTCCTCCACGCGGTCGGCCAGCTCGCCCAGCAGCGGCCGCACCGCCGGCACCAGGTCGTGGCGGCGATGGAACAGGCGGTAGAGCTCAGGCACCTTCGGGCCCAGCCCGAACCGGCCGCGGCCCAGCCGCACCACGTACCCGGCGTGCTCCAGGGTGTTGAGGACGTGGTACGTCGTCCCCAGGCCGATGCCCAGCGTCTGCGCGACCGCCTTCGCGGGGAGGGGGTCGGGCGCGGCGGCCACCGCCTCCAGCACGTCCAGCGCGCGGCTCACCGACCCCAGATTGTCCTTCGGCGGCCCCGCGGCCCGGCCGAGCGGGCCCACGCGAACCGCGCCGCCGGTGTCCCGCGCGTCCTGGGCCGTTCTGCGCATCGAACCCCCGGGGCCCGCACCTGGGGTGGGCCCTCGGGCGAGCCTATCCCGCGCCCGCCGCCCCGTGAAGGCGCGCTTTTCGGCATGTGAAATCCCGGGGGTGGCGCGGGCCCCCGCCGCGCCGGGAGGCTCGGCCGGTGGCCATCTCACCGCCCCCGCCGGCGAGCGCGCGTCTCGGCGACGCCGTGACCGTGCCGGGAGGCATGGTCACGCTCGGGGAGCCCGGTGAGGAGCGGGACGTGTCGATCCGGCCGTTCGCGATCGGCCGGTACCCGCTCACCAACGCGCAGCTCCGCGACTTCGCCTGGTCGACCGGCCACGCGCTGCCGCCCGACGCCGCCGCCCGCGCCGCCGCCGAGGTGCTGGCCGACCACCCCGCCACCGGGGTCGGGTTCGACGACGCCGTCGCCGTGTGCGAATGGGCGTCCGCGGTGCTGGGGCGCCCCGTGCGCCTGCCGACGGGGGACGAGTGGGAGGCCGCAGCCCGCGGCGGCGACGGGCGGGCCTACCCGTGGGGCGACGTCTTCGAGCCGGAGCGCTGCGCGTGCGCCGACCGCGCCTGGACCACCGCTCCGGTGGGCGTCCACCCGGCGGGGGCGGCGGCGTGCGGCGCCGAGGACCTCGCCGGCAACGTCTGGGAGTGGGTGGGCGACCCGCCGGACGCCGACGGCTGGCGGCGCGTGCGCGGCGGCTGCCACCTGGACACCGGCTGGGGCCTGCGCGCCAGCCGCGCCCTCCCCGCCGACCCGCTCCGCGCCACGACCACCACCGGACTGCGCATCGCCTGGGACCTCGAGGCGCCAGGCCCGATCAGGAGGACCACATGAACGCACCCACCGGCCCCGACCGGGACGCCGTGATGGACGTCCTGCGCGGGGTCCACGACCCGTGCTGCGCCGACCGCGGCATCTCCATCGTGGACATGGGTGTGGTGGAGGCCGTCCACGTCGACGGGGGCGACGTGCGCGTCGACCTGGTCCTGACCACCGGGTGGTGCCCGTTCGTGGCGTCCATGTCGGACGCCATCCCCACCGCGCTCCGCGACCTCGACGGGGTGGAGCGCGTGGACGTCCGGGTCCTGTTCGACCCGGTCTGGTCGCCGGAGCGGCTGTCCCCGTCGGCCGCCCGCGCCCTGTCCATGCCCCTCGAGGAGCTGCTGCCCCACCGGGAGCGGCGCCTCGCCGCCCAGGGAGGAACCTGACGATGGCCACCACCGACGCCGCGCCCGCCGGCGCGGGGACCCGCGAGCGGAAGGTCCCGGCGTTCGTCTTCGACTGCGTCTGCCACATCTTCAACTTCGACAAGGCCAACGCCCTCGGCCCCGCCGGCGAGATGTTCGACGAGCACCTCTATGCCTTCCACCAGTTCCTCACCAAGAGCGGCGAGACCGTCCTGAGCCGCGAGGAGTTCTTCAGGGAGTGGTCGGTCGACGAGATCTACGACATGGTCATCGAGGGCTCCGACACGGACATGATCGTCGCGCAGCCGCTGCCGCTCACCGACCTGTTCCACGACGGCCTGTCGCCGTGGGAGAAGTGCGCGGAGATGGCGGCGAAGCACCCGGACCGCGCCGTGTTCTGGGGCTCGGTGAACCCGCTCGAGGGCAAGAAGGCCCTGGACCTCATGACCCGCCAGGTCGAGGACCACGGGGCGAAGGCGTTCAAGTTCTACAACGTCCGCTACGACTACGGTCAGCCGTTCCCGTGGCGCATGGACGACCCGCGCGTGGCGTTCCCGGTGTTCGAGCACGCGCAGAAGCTCGGGGTGAACCTGGTCGGCGTCCACAAGGGCGTCCCGCTGGGCCCGCAGCCGGTGGAGCACACCCGCACGTTCGACATGGACGGCGCCGCGGCGAACTTCCCGGACATCAACTTCGTGATCTTCCACGTCGGCCTGCCGTGGCTCGACGAGGTGCTCTGGCAGATCGTCCGGTTCCCCAACCTCTACGCGTCGATCGCCGCGACCGTGAACTTCGTCTCCCGCCACCCGCGCCTCTTCGCGGAGCAGCTCGGGAAGATGCTGTGGTGGTGCGGGGAGGACAAGATCATCTACGGCGGCGAGTCGCCCATCTGGCACCCGCAGTGGGCGCTCGAGGAGTTCTGGAACTTCGAGCTCCCCGCCCACGTAACGGAGGAGTACGGCTGGCCGCCCCTCACCGAGCAGGCCAAGCGGAAGATCCTGGGCGGGAACCTGGCCCGTCTCCACGGCTTCGACGCGGACGCGAAGGCGAAGGAGCTCGGGGTCCCCGTGTGACGCCCACCAGACCGCCGGTGGCGAGCTCGGCGTCCTCGACCTCGAGCTCGCGCACCTCCTCCGGCTCCGGGCCGGGCGCCCGCTGGGAGCCCGGCAGGAGCCACGCCATCAGGCCGGCGGCCACGCACAGCCCCGCCCCCAGGGCGAGCGCGGTGACGTAACCGGACTCCCCCGGCAGGGCGGCCCCGGCGGGGGTGTGGGCCGCCAGCACCGCCGCGGCGACGGCGCTCCCGATCGAGAAGCCGATGTAGCGGACCACCTGGTAGAAGCCCATCGCGCTGCCCGTCTCGGCGGCGGGCACGGCCCGCACGATCAGCCCGGGGATCGCGGCGAACGTCCACCCGAGGCCCACCCCCACCACCGCCATCGTCACGAAGGCCTCCCACAGGTGGGTGTGCTCGAGGGCGAAGAACGCGCCGCCGCCCGCCACGATGAGGCAGCCGGCCGGCAGCACGCCACGCGGCGTCAGCACGCGGGTGGCCCAGGGCAGCGACCTGCTGGCGGCGAGGGTGGTGGCCGAGAAGGGGACGAGGCAGAGGCCGGCGGTCAGGACGCTGCCGCCGAAGCCGAACCCGGCGTCCGTCGGCGTCTGCACGAACGCGGTCATCGCGGAGAGGAACAGGTACATCGCCGCGCCGAGCACGAAGGCGCTGACGTTGCCCGTCAGCACCGCCGGGTGCCGCAGCAGGCGCACCTCGATGAGCGGCGAGGGCACGCGCAGCTGCACGACCACCCACGCCCCGATGATCACGGCCGCGGTCGCGAACAGCGACAGGATCACGGCCGACGTCCAGCCCCACGCCTCGCCCTGGCCGATCCCCAGCAGCAGCGCGACCAGGCCGGCCGACAGCAGCGCCGCGCCGCGGCCGTCCAGGGGGACGCCGGTGGTCCGGCCGGCGCGGGGCACCACGGGGAGCAGGGCGGCGAGCGCCAGGGCGCTGAACGCGGCGCCGAACCAGTACGCCCCGCTCAGCCCCGCGTGCTCCGCGATGAGGCCGCTGATGGGGTAGCCGGCGCCGACCCCGGCCGCCGCGGCCACCGACAGCAGCGCGATGGCGGGCGCGACACGGTGGGTGGGGAGCGCGTCGCGGGCGGCGGCCATCGCGAGGGGCACCAGGCCCAGGCCCACGCCCTGGAGCGTGCGCCCCACCACCAGGACCGGCAGCGACGGCGCCACGGCGGCGAGCGCGCATCCGATCAGCACGACCACGACGCCGCCGGCGATGGCCTCGCGCCGCCAGCGGCCATCGCCGAGGCGCCCCATGATCGGCGCGCTCACCGCGCCCATGAGCAGCGTCGCGGTGAGCGACCACTGGGCGTCGCTGAGCGACACGCCCATCTCGCGCGACACCAGCGGCACCAGCGGCGCGCCGAGCGCCGAGATCACGGCGACGACGCACGTCACCAGGAACAAGACGGGGACCAGCAGCCGCAGCCGCGTGGCCGCGCTCACGGGGCGTCCGTCTGCAGGCCGTCGATCATCTCCTGGATGAGCTCGGTGGCGGCGGCCAGCCCCAGCACGTCCTCGTCGGAGCGCCCGGCCAGCTGGTCGCGCAGCAGCGCCCGGTACTCGCGGCGCAGCGACGCGAGCTGGTCGCGGCCGGCGGGCGTGGAGGAGACCAGCACCACCCGGCCGTCGCGGGGGTCGCGGCCGCGCGCCACCAGCCCGCGCTCCTCGAGGCGGCCGACCAGCTGGGTCACGGTGGGCTGGGCGAGCGCCTGGTGCGCGGCCAGCTCGGTGATGCGCATCGGCCCCTCGTCCAGCGCGCTGAGCACCTGGGCCTCGGCCCGGCTCAGGGGTGAGGTGGTGCGGCGCAGCAGCAGCCGGGCGATGAGCGACGTCCGCGGCACCAGCTCCAGCGCGATCGTCTCGACGGCGGCGAGCCGCTCGGCGGTGCGTGCGTCGGCGACCCGAGAATCCATCGGAGATGAATATAGCTCTCCGATGTATCTGGGTCGAGCCCTCTGCCGGCCGGGGCGGATCCGCCGTCTCGGCGGCCGGGCGCGAGCGGTGGGGGATCGGAGGAGCGGGCGAGGGGAGTCGAACCCCCGTCGATGGCTTGGAAGGCCAGCGCTCTACCGTTGAGCTACGCCCGCGTCGGCGCTCCGAGGCGCTCCGGCACTGTACCAACGGCTTCCTCGCCGGCGAGGTCGGCGGCCTCGGAGAAGGCGACCACACGGTCGCGGCCCCCGCGCTTGCCGGCGTAGAGGGCGATGTCGGCGTGGCGCAGCAGGTCGTCCGGGTCGGCGGCGTCCCCCGGGAAGGTCGCCACCCCGGCCGACACGGTCACCGGCTGCTCGGGCACCAGGTCCAGCGCGGCGGCGCGGACGCGGCGGCGGATGCGCTCGGCGAGCTCCCGGGCGCCCGCCGCGTCGGTCGCGGGGCACAGCACCAGGAACTCGTCCCCGCCCAGCCGGCACAGCAGGTCGCCCAGGCGCAGGTCGCCCGTGATCGCGGCCGAGACCGTCTTCAGCAGCTCGTCGCCCGCCCCGTGGCCGAAGCGGTCGTTCACCGCCTTGAAGCCGTCGAGATCGAGGGCGATCGCGGACACCGCCTCCTCGCCGCGCCGGGCGCGCGCGAACGCGCGGTCGGCCTCCTGGCTCAGGAAGCGCCGGTTGTAGGCCCCCGTGAGCGGATCCGTCACCAGCAGCCGGTCGCGCTCGGCCAGCAGGGAGCGGCGCACGGCCAGGGCGTCGATGGCGCGGATCGCCATGATCAGGCCGGCGACGACGGCCGCCGCCTGGAGCTCCTTGGTGGTGGTCGCCACCGCGCTGAGCGCCACGACCGAGGCGCCGACCATGAAGGGCACGCTCTCGCTCCACGGCGGCGGCGCATCGTGGCTGCCGGCGTGCCAGGGGCGGCGCTCGGCCACGGCGACACGCGTCGTCGCCGCCATCGTCCACGCGCCCGCGGCGAGCATGAACATCGCGGCCGACAGCGCCTCCATGTCCCGGTCGTGCACGGCGGCGCCCAGGTACGCCAGGCCCGCGAGGGCCTGGGCGGCGAAGGCCACCGCGACCCATCGCAGCCACACCGGCGCACGCGTGCGCTGGCGCAGGACGACCCATGCCAGGGCCACCAGGCTCGACAGGTCCAGCAGCGGATAGAGGATCGCGACGAGCGCGCCGGTCATCCCGCCCGACGCCTGCGAGGCGGTCGGCTGGATGATGAACTCCCACCCGGCCACGGCCATCGCGGTGCTGAGCAGCAGCCCGTCGAGCACGCCCTGCCACCCCCGCTCGGGCCGGAGGCGCAGGTACAGGAGGAACGCGCCGGTGAGCATCGGCACGTAGAAGGCCAGCCACCCGACGTCGAGCAGGCTCACCTCGCCGACGTCCCACCCGGCGAGCGCCGTGTACCCCGCTACGCCGTCGGTGACGGCCCAGATCGCGAGTCCGGCCGCGAACAGGCCCCACACCAACCGGGCGCGGCCGCGGGTGCGGGCCGCGGCGACGGCGCAGGCCGCGGAGGCGACGGCCTCGGCGGCCGCCTGCCCCCAGTCGCCCAGGCCGATCCGCGCGCTCAGCGCGGGATCGGCGAGGCCGACCGCGAGTACGGCGACGGTGGCCAGGAGACCCAGCGCAGCGGTGGCCGTGCGCGCCCGCATATGACGTCCATCGGTGCCGGCCGCCGGAAACTGACCGGACGGCCCCCGCTCAGGCCCGCGCCAGCGCCTCCTGGTGCAGCGCGCGGATGCGCCGCATGTTCTCCAGGTCGGTGCCGCCGCCGTCGACCCCCGGGACCTCGAGGATCGCGGGGAGCCCCTGGAGGGCCTTGGCGCCGAGGAGGTTCCGGAACCCGGCGTCGCCGATCTCGCCGTCGCCGATGTTGTCGTGGCGGTCGCGGTTCGAGGCGAAGCCCACCTTCGAGTCGTTCAGGTGCAGGCAGCGCAGGCGGTCGATGCCGATCTCGCGGTCGAAGTCCTCCAGCACCGCGTCGACGCCGCCCGGCTCGTGGATCGGGTAGCCCGACGCGAAGAGGTGCTGCGTGTCCAGGCAGACGCCCAGCCGCTCCGGCGCGCCCACCGCGTCGGCCACCGCGCGCAGCTGGGCGAACGTGCGCCCGATGGTGTCGCCCGCGCCCGCCGTGTTCTCCAGGAAGACGCAGCAGGCGCCCGGCGCGGCGGCGAACGCCTCGGCGATGCCCGCGCCGATGCGGGCGATCGCGTCGTCCTCGGTGGTCCCCTTGGACGACCCGACGTGCAGTACCACCCCGGCGAGGCCCAACCGCTCGCCGATCTCCAGGTGCTGGATCAGGCTCTCGACCGACGAGCGGTAGATGTTGCGCGTCGCCGTCGCCGGCTTGCCGGGCGGCCCGGTCGGGACCTCCCGGTCGGGCGCGCCGAGGTTGATGAGGTAGAGCCCGTGGCTCACCAGCGGGGCCATCCCCGCCTCCTGGGCCCCGGCGCGGAACGCGGCGATCTCCTCGTCGCTGTGGTTGGTGGGCCGCCAGGTGCGCGGGTTGTGGGTGAACACCTGGAGGCTCTCGCAGCCGAGGTCGCTCCCCCGCCCGATCGCCTTCGAGATGCCTCCGGACGAGGACACGTGCGCGCCGAATCTCACGGTCACTATCTTATGGGTGTGGCCCGCGACAGACCCGAGGTGACCGGACCGGCGCGCGTGCGCTTCGCCCCGAGCCCGACCGGCAGGCTCCACGTCGGCGGCGCCCGGACCGCCCTCTTCAACTGGCTCATCGCCCGGCACACGGGCGGCACGTTCGTGCTGCGCCTGGAGGACACCGACCGCGAGCGCTCCACGCCCGAGAGCGAGGCCGAGATCCTGCGCGCCATGGCGTGGCTCGGCCTCGACTGGGACGAGGGCCCGTACCGCCAGAGCGAGCGCGGCGACGTCTATGCGGCCGCGATCGACCGGCTGAAGGCCGCCGGCGCGATCTACCCGGCCTACGAGACCGAGGAGGAGCTCGACGCGCAGCGCGCCGCCGCCCGCGCCGACAAGCGGGCGCCCGTGGTGCGGGGCCAGCGCCACCGCAGCGCGGAGGAGATCGCCCGGCTGGAGGCGGCCGGCATCCGACCGGCGTGGCGCTTCGCGGTCGACGTGGAGGGCCGGACGGTGATCGAGGACTACGTCCGCGGCGACGTCACCTTCGAGCACGCCGCCATCGAGGACTTCATCGTCGCGCGCTCCGACGGCACGCCCACCTACAACCTCGCCGCCGCCGTCGACGACATGGAGATGGGCATCACGCACGTGATCCGCGGCGAGGACCACATCTCCAACACGCCGAAGCAGATGCTGGTGATCCGGGCGCTCGGCGGGGCGACGCCCGACTACGCCCACATCCCGCTCATCCTCGGCGAGGACCGCAAGCGGCTGTCGAAGCGCCACGGCGCGGCGTCGGTCGAGGACCTGGAGGAGGCGGGCTACCTGCCGCGGGCCACGGTCAACGCGCTCGCCCTGCTCGGCTGGAGCTTCGACGACAAGACCACCATCTTCACCCGGGACGAGCTGGTCGCCGGCTTCTCGATCGGCCGCGTGTCCAAGAGCCCGGCGATCTTCGACATGAAGAAGCTGACGGTCCTCAACGGCCGGCACATGCGCCTGATGCCCAACGACGAGTTCGAGGACGAGCTGGTCGGCTTCCTCGCGAAGACCGGATTCCTCGACCGGCGGGGCGACGGCGCCGAGGCGCGGGTGCGCGCCAGCGCGCCGCTGGTGAAGCGCAAGATGTCCACGCTGGCCGAGTACGAGGGGCTGGCCGGGTGGCTGTTCGAGCCGCTCGCGATCGAGCCGGCCGCCTGGGACGTGCTCACCGCCGACGTGAAGCACTCGATCCAGGTGATCGGCGGCGGCCTCGGCCGCCTGGAGGAGCTGCCCGACTGGACGCTGGACGCGGTGAAGGAGGCGCTCCAGGACCAGCTCCACATCATGGGCGAGGCCGCCCGCGACTTCCTGGAGCCCCAGCGGATCGCGATCACCGGGCGGGTCGTCTCCACCGGCACCTACGAGAGCCTCGCGCTCCTCGGCCGCGAGGAGTCGGTGTCGCGCTACCGGGAGACCCTCGCCCGGCTGGCCGAGTCGTGGGTGAACGCGTGACGAAGCTCGCGCCGGGCACGCAGCGCCAGCTGATGATCGCCGCGGCGTGGATCTTCGGGATCTTCCTGGTCGTGGCGTTCACCTTCCGGCGGCTCGACGCGTCGCAGGAGACGCTCGGCGTCATCGCCGGGATCTCGGCCTACGTGTTCCTCGCGGCGGCGGTGTTCATCATGTGGCGCGGGTGGCGGCGCGGCAGCCGCGACGCCGGCGCCACCGCGCGGCGCTTCGCCCAGGGCCACCCGGCCGTGGTCGAGGCGGTCGGGGAGCCGGTCGAGGCCGACGCGCCGGAGGGCGAGGTGCCCCGGGGCTCGGGGGCGGCCCAGGCGAACCTGGCCGTGCCGGTGCGCGGGCCGGAGGGGGAGGGCCGCGTCGACCTGGTCATGGCGCGCATCGCCCGCCACTGGGAGGTGCTGTCGGCGACGTTGGTGGTCGACGGCGACCGGGTACGGCTTGGCGAGGGGCTCGCGGACGCCCGCGAGGACGACTGAGCGAACGGAGGAACGGGTGGCGGATTCCAGCATGGGCCTGCACGAGGCGAGGGAGGACCTCCGCCCGGAGACCCTCGACCGGCACCGCGGGCTGGTCTCGCTCATGGAGGAGCTCGAGGCCATGGACTGGTACCAGCAGCGGATCGACGCGACCGGCGACCCCGAGCTGCGGGCGGTCCTCGCGCACAACCGCGACGAGGAGACCGAGCATGCGGCGATGAGCCTCGAGTGGATGCGCCGCCAGGATCCCGTGCTCGACGACCACCTGCGCACCTACCTCTTCACCACCGGCTCCATCCTGGGCTTGGAGGAGGAGGCCGAGGGCCACGGCGGCGGCGGTGGTGGCGGTGCGGGCGACGGCAGCCTGGGCATCGGCAGCCTGCGCGGGGAGGGCTGACGTGAACCATCTCCATCGCGAGCTCGCGCCCATCAGCGAGGCGGCCTGGCAGGAGATCGACGCCGAGGCCCGCCGCGCGCTGCGCAACTTCCTGACGGCCCGGAAGGTGGTCGACTTCACCGGGCCGCTCGGCTGGGACCACTCTGCCCTGGGCCTCGGGCGCGTCGCCTCCACCGACGAGGGCCCCGCCGAGGGCGTCGAGCGGCAGATCCGGCTGGTGCAGCCGTTCGTGGAGCTGCGCACCCCGTTCGTCCTCGACCGCGCGGAGATCGACGCGGTCGACCGGGGCGCTCCCGACGCCGACTGGGATCCGGTGGTCGGCGCCGCCCGCCGCGCCGCCCTCGCTGAGGACCGCCTGGTGTTCGCCGGCGACCCGCCGTCCGGCGTCCGCGGCATCGTCGAGACGTCCACGCACGACGCGGTGGAGATCACGACGGACTACGAGCGGTACCCGACGTTCGTGGCGAAGGCGGTCGACACGCTGCGGCGCGCCGGCGTGGACGGCCCGTACGCCATCCTCCTGGGCCCCCGCTGCTGGCAGGGCGTGGTGGAGTCGACCCAGCACGGCGGCTACCCGGTGCTGGAGCAGCTGCGGCTCATCTCGGAGGGCCCCGTGCTGTGGGCCCCGGCCGTCGACGGCGCCCTGGTGGTGAGCCTCCGCGGCGACGACTTCGAGCTGATGGTGGGGCAGGACCTGTCGATCGGATACCGGACCCATGACGCATCGACGGTGACGCTGCACCTGGAGGAGAGCCTCACGTTCCGGGCCGCGGGGCCCGAGGCGGCGGTCGCGCTCAAGTACGCATCGCCCGCACGGCCGGCGCGAAAGCGCAGTCAGGCGTAGTCGATGCTCTGGGCGCCCGTCAGCCAACAGCGAATGCGAGAAAACGGCGCGACGGCCCCCGGCACGAGGCTCGTGAGGAGGGGCCGGGTCAGCAGACCTCTGCGGAACACGAGATCGAGGCGACCGGTGGGAACTGGCTCCCTGCGCGCTTGGCCCATCCGCAGAGCCGCGGTGGTGGGTCCATGAGGTTGGTCGAGAAGTCCAAGAGCCACCTGTTCGCGTCCGTCTAGAGCGCTCGCCGTGAAGGAGCGAGGGTCGTGAGTCGACGACGCGTGTTCCAACCTGTCACGAGGACCCGTCGGCACCGCGGGATTCAAGGTTCATGTCCCCGACCGTCTGGATGGAGTGCGCAGAACTCAGGCCAGTGGGTTGCACTGACCGGCGCCGGGCTTGCAGACGGTGGTGGAATAGGTGAGAAGGTTCTTTCCTAGGGGCGATGGAGCCAGATCCCAGCCTTTGGTCGCTTCACATCCGCCGATCCGCGGGTACGCCTGCAGCGCTTTCAAGAGCGCCTCTACTGGTCTCAGAAGCGGCTCCCCGGCATATACGCTTCGGCCTCGAGCAGTCGGCAGGCGGGCCGCATGGGACTGGCCCGATCTCGCGCTCATGTGTTGCGTCCTCGGCGGGAGCGATGCCAGCCGAGGGCGACCCCGACTGAGGCTCCACATTCACCCCCTAGACGAAGAGGTCTTGGCTGCATGAAAGGCGGGGCGATCACCCGGCATCACCATCGCCGCCATCCTGAAGCCTCGGCAACGGGAGGCTATACCCGTGCGCGGTGCGGTGCGGCGCCTAGCTGCCGAGAGCCGCGCGCAGCCGGGCATGCGCCCGATCGTTGGCATGTGGCGACGAGCGGATTCCGCGAGCTTCTGAAGGTCCGATCGCCGACTTGCCGCGCTGCGCGGGGCCACGGTCATTCCAAACTGGCGGACCGCCGGGAGCTCGGTGGATGCGACGGGCGCCCCAGAATGCTGCTCGCGATGATGCCGTTGTCCTGAGCGGTGGTCCGGATCGTTGCTGGTAAGGGGGCGGTGTTGCGAGAAGACGGTGGACCGCTGTGACGAGAGAGGGCCTTGGCGCGTCGGGAGGCTTCCGAAGGACCGCGATCACGACGTACGGCGCAACCGTGATCGTGCTCGTGCTGAGCCTTGGCACGGGCGTCCTCGTCGCGCGGATACTCGGTCCGTCGGGCCGTGGTGAGTTGAGCGCCGTGATCACTCCGGCGCTCTTGATCACATGGACGTTCGCCATCGGGTGCACGACAGCTGTTGCCTACCACCAAGCACACCACCCCGAGGACGCTCCACGCTTGCTCAGCACGTGGGCAGTGATCCTGGCGCCGGCGGCCGTCGTGGCCCTCGTCGTCGGGGAACTGCTCGTTCCGGTGCTACTCTCGGCGCAGAGTGAGGAGACCATATGGCTAGGCCGACTGTTCATGCTGACTGTGGTCCTCGGCTTAGCGTTCGAGCCCTTCATGGGCATCACCCTGGGAGACCAAGACTTCGGATTCGCGAACGCGCTCAGAGTAACGCCTCCTCTCATCTTGGCGGTCTCATATGCGGTCCTCTGGGTGGCGGGCGCCCTTACAGTGTCCACTGCCGTGGTCGCAAACATCGTGGTCGCCGTCATCATGCTCGCCCTGGCGGCCACTCGGGTGCTCCGGCGTCATTCCTTCGGTCGGCCAGAGAAGACGCTTGGGCGAAGGTCGCTCTGGTATGGAGCCCGCGCGCACGGCGATATCGTCGCGTCGTCGGCGAACACTCGGCTGGACCTCATGATCATGCCGGCGTTCTTGAGCTCGGTCACCGTCGGGCTGTATTCCGTGGCTGCGAACGTCGCTGGTATCGTGCTCGCCGTCTGCGGATCCCTGTCCACCGTGGTGATGTCTGCCGCCGCGAGACGTGGGCCAGAGGGTCCGACCTTGATCGCCGCAGTCCTGCAGGTCACGCTGATCGTGGGTGCAGGCATCGCGATCCTCATCGGCCTCGTGTCGGGCCCCGCTGTGCGATTGATCTACGGGGCGGACTTCGCGGGCAGCATCACCCCGCTCCGACTGCTGCTGCCGGGCGTCGTGCTGATGGCCGGTGCGTCGGTGGCTGCGGCAGGGTTGTATGCCGTGAACCGGCCCTTTACAGCCTTCAGTGCCCAGTTAGCGGGAATGGCGGTGACGGTGCCCGGACTCGTCATATTCCTTCCACGCGGCGGAGCAACGGCCGCCGCCATCGTGTCGTCGGTTGCCTATTCGACCGTCTTCGTTGTCATGGTCAGTCTCTACACCCATGTCTCGGATTTCCGGTGGCGCAACCTCTTGACGTTCGCGCCGTGGATGACGAATGCGCTGAAGGCTCTGATGTCCCGAGCCGCGTGATCGACCCATCGCTCCGTGCGTTCCCTGGAGTCGCCGGCGCCGGTGCTGCGGAGACGACATGAGGCAGGTTCGGCTCCAGCGCGCGGTTCCCATGCACCTTGCGCCTCACATGGTGGTGGCGGCGGGCCATGGAGTCGATGGTGATGCGGGCTCGCCCCGCCATCGAGCGAAGCCGGGGTCGAAGCCAACGCCTGCGCGAGACTGGGCGCAAGGCCTAGTTCGATCCCGACTCCAGTTCCATCGACAGTCCCGGTGTTGAGTTTTTAGGAAGCGCCGGTCCCCAGGGCTCAGGTTGAGGTGTGCGTTTGCGGGAGATGGTCACCGCGGTTGAGCGCGAGCTGGACTCGAGGCCAACTACTACCGCATGTCACAAATCAGGCAGGGCCCCTGCCTTGCACTTGTGATGTAGCGCCAGCGGTGTGTCGGCGATTGCCCGCGCGGCGGTAGGCCGATTCCAAGTACTCGGCTGTGGATTCCCAGCTGAAGTGACGAGCCCGCTGCCGTGCGCGGCCGCCCAGCGCGACTCGAAGCTGAGGATCGTCACGCAGCTGCCGGATCGCCGAGGCTAGTGCCACCGAGTCTCGCGGGGCGATCAGGATACCTCCGTGCGCCGCAGGGTCGCCCGGCGGGAAGATGTCGAGGTTCCCGCACGTCGCGCCAACGATGCAGGGAAGCGCTGATGCCGCCGCTTCGAGAACTGACAGCGGCATGCCTTCGAACCAGGTGGGAAGCACGAATATGTCGTGTCGAGCGAGCACCGCGGGAAGATCGTCTTGAGAGACGTATGGCAGAGCCGTGACCCGACCCTGCTCCGACCGTAGACGGCCGTTCACCTCCTGGGCCGAGGCGCCCACAACTGTGAGCGTGGTCGTCGAGTCCTCTGCGCAGAGTCGCTCCCAGGCGGCGCAGAGTTCGCGGATGCCTTTCCGCTCGATCCACGTGCCGACGAAAATGACCCGCACACCGCTCGCATCGGGCGTCGGTGGCGGAGCGGCAAAAAAGCGCTGTGTCACCCCAGTCGGCGCGCAAGAGACCCTCCACGACGGAACCCTGAGCTCAGAGCGGACAAACTCCGCGTCCTCGCTCGAGAGCACGACGACGTGGGCGGCGTGTCGGAGCCCATACCGCGAAGGCAGCACAAGCGTCAGCGGCACGAGCAGTCGGCTCTTGAGCGGAACTCGCCATCCCGCGGCGCGTGCTGAGCGCTTCGTCTCCTGCCACAACCGCTCGCCGAGCCCGTGCGAAAGGACAACGCAGGGCGGCAGGGCGCCGCGGCTTCGGCTGGCAAGGAAGGAGTATGGGGCCGCGAGCGGCTCGTGGATCTCCACGACATCGGCTCGTGGGCTGCGCCGTTGAGCCAAGGCCACCCTGATTGGGAGCACCAGGGGGATAATGAGGCGCCGCAGCCCGCCGTATCGGGGCCACGACGCCAGATCCTCGCGAAACATGAACTGCACTTCGTGGCCACGCTGCCGGAGCGCCTCCCCGCTCATAGTCATATAGCCGTGCACCCCGCCGGCCCGATCGCGGGGAATGTCCGCGATTCTCAAGATCCTCAAGCCGTGCGCAGCCGGACGATTCCGGGCGTTCCCGGAGGACTTATGTCGTCTAGGGCCGCCGCGAAGCTTACGAATCCTTCGGGGCACCAAGCCGCCCACCTTCGTTCTGGCCCACCCACCGTCAGCGGTCCTTCGGCTACGCATCGGCCGCACCCAAGACGACGTCGAGCTCGGCTCCGATGGCTGCGGTGGAATGTTCCCGAGCGAAAGTTGAAGCAACGGCCCGCGAGAACGACTCGGCGAGCGCCGGATCGGCAATGAGGCGCACCACCGCTTCGGCGTACTCACGAGGATCGTCCGTGATGAAGCCATTTACCCCGTTCTCAAGGCTGAGAGCGGCCGCTGAGTGTTTCGTCACGACCACCGGCATGCCGAATGCCATCGCCTCAACGAGCTTGAACTTCGTGCCGGCCCCTGAGCGAAGCGGGCACACGGCCACCCTGGAGCTGAGGTAGAGGCGGGCCAAGTCGTTGACGTAGCCCAGCCGAAGAACGTTGGGAGCGATCGTCTCCGGAACGTTCGCCGCCGCCGAGATCGTCCCCGCGATCGCCAACCGCACGTTCTCCCTTTCCGCCACGAGGTATGGCATCACGTCGCGGAGGAGGAAGCTCACGGCCTCGCGATTCGGTTGGTTGTCCGCGCCGACGAACAAGATGTCATGAGCGAAGACACGGCTGGAGTACGGCCGACCTGCGTCTTCAGTCAGGCCCGCAACTTGGGACGGGACGAAATGCAGTCGCCCCCCCGGCAGTCGCTGCGCGAGGATCTCGTGCTCGTGGCGCGAATCGACGATCACGTGGTCGAAGCGACGAAGGAGCTCAACTTCCCGTGCGAAGTTTTCCTCGAAATCGAATCGCAGGTCTTTCGAGTAGGCGATATCCTTCCGAACCAGCCGAAACAGGGAGGTGATGTCGTGTATGTCGATCACTCGACGCATCCCCGGCCTGCGAAGCCTGCTTGCCAGATGGGCGTAATCGAGATTGTTGATCCAAATCGCGTCGAACGGTCTTTCGGCGACGAGCTTCTCGACGAACCTCACATAGCCAGGCGGAGCGAAATAGTCTGAATCGACTGGAAGCTGCCGCCGTCGGATCCGCTGATGGTAGGCGCTCTGCGCTCGGCTGTGGATGTAGTCGCGCCAACTACGCTCGCCGCGATAGAGGTGAAGGCGCTCGACGAAGGGCGAGATATCGGCTATTCGCTGGGGCGACCACTCCGGGTGACCGAACTTATTTCCGGCCACAGCCTCGACCTGGAAGCGCTCGCGGCGCCCGTGGAGAACCTTGAGCATCCCCGTCAGACGACCCGTGGTCCCAGTTTGTGCGTCGGGGGCGACTGGCACCGGCAGGTGGAAGAGTATCCGTCGTCTTCGAGCGTACACGTGATCTCCCCAGTCAGTTCCGCGTTGGAGGACCCACAAGCGTCGCGATGCCCTCCATCAGGCCGACTCGCGGCTCCCAGTCGATGGCCTCCTTCAACTTCGAGATGTCTGCGAGAAGGTGCAGACGCTCGCTTCGCCTTACGCGGGCCGGATCCACCTCGATGCGGAGAGGCTCGCCTAGCGCTGCCTCGAACGCCGCGACTACTTCGGTGACGGAGTACTCGACTCCGCGCCCGAGGTTAAAGATACTGATGCCGCTATCGACCGAGTGAAGAAGCTTGAGGATGGCGTCGGCCATGTCAGTCGTGTGAACGAAGTCGCGCTTTGGGATCAAGTTGCCGAGCGCGAGGGTCCGGGCACCCGAATTGACTTGTCGTTGGATTTCTGGGATCAGGTGTGGATTCGTCTCGTTCGGGCCGAAGGCATTGAAGAAGCGACAGATGATCGTGGGGACCGATGTCTGCAAATGAAACTCGTTCAGCAGATGCTCGCCCAAGAGCTTCGAGAGTCCATAGATGTCCGTGGGGGCCACAGGGTAGTTCTCGTCGACAGCGACATCGCAAACCGGGTAGACGGCTGCGGTGGACGCAAAGAACAGCTTCTCGAGGTTCGGGAGGGCGCGCGCCGCCGTCAGTAGGTTCCTGGTCCCACCGAGGTTTACGAATGCGGTCTCGACTGGATTGGCGTTGCAGTACGGGAGAAAGTGGATCGCCGCGAGGTGAACGATCCAGCGCGGGTCGACGTGCGCCACGATCCTCGAGACGGCGTCCGCATCACGAATGTCGCAGGCGAAGAAGTGGTCTGCCGTGACGTCGGCGAGTTCACGTCGTCCGAACGACAGATTATCGATCACAAAGACGTCGTGGCCGCGGGAGCGGATCTCGGGAATCAAGGCGGATCCGATGAACCCGGCGCCGCCAGTGAGCAACACCGGCAGGGATTCGTGTGGCACATGTCCTCCCTGAGATTGTTCGTGGAGCGTCTACCCGCAGGTTGAGCATAGAGGAGACGAGAGTATGGGGATTCACGGTGACGCTTGGTGTGCCCCGCGATTGAAAGTTGCGTCCGGCACGAGGTGTCGCGCCAGCGTCGGCGTTCGCCGGCGCTAGCGGCGGCCCCCTGCGTCAGGGGAGGCTTGAGATCGCCCTGTGCGGCGGCGGCTCGGGGAAACCGGGACGATGGTCGTCCCCTCCGCTATCCGTTGCATACGCATCGGTCGGCCGCGGGCGACCCGCAGGAGGGCCTCCACTTGGCCGCGCACTGAGGGCGCCGTTCGCCCCCAGGTCGCACGGTCGCCTTGCATCAGACCAACCATTCCCCGCAGGAGGCCGGGACAGCCGCGGTCGCCCACGAGTACCCCGAAGAGCGCTCGACGCCACACGAGGTCCGGACGGAGGGACGCGATGGAGTAGACGAGATTGTCGGCCGAGGCTCTGGCGAGGAAGCGGTCGCCGGGGGACCGCTCGGAGCCGTCGACCCTCGCAGCAGGCGTGTGGTCGACGAGCACGCGAGGGTCATAGACGAGGCTGCTTCCTTCGCGGGCCACCCAGAGGGACATCGCGACCTCGTAGTGGTCCTTGGTCGCGCCACCGCGGAGGCTTACGGGGATTGCCAGGAACTCTCGCCGGACCGCCATGTTTACGCCCTTCAGGACGTCGACGCGCCGCCCAGGCCCGGAGCCGACGTGGTGGTTGCCTATCAGCTTGCCCCAGTACGTGATCCGGCCAACGGTCGCACCGTCCACCGCCGGTGTCCGTGGCTGCGCGTCGCGGCCTCCGACGGCACCCACGGTCGTGTCGGCGAAATGCGCGGCCATCCGAGCGAGCCAGTCCGGCGCGGCCTCTGCATCGTCGTCGATGGTGCAGACGATGTCGCCCCGAGCCGCCTCGAACCCGGCCTTCAGACCGGCGACCTGGGAGCGTTCGGAGACAGTCACTCGCACCGCCTGCGGGTGGTGCGCGACCACCTCTGCACTCGCGTCGTCGTCGTCGGGGTGCGCGACGATCACCTCGAAGCTGTCGTGGGTCTGGGCTCCAAGGGCGCGAAGGCAGCGGTCGAGCTGTTCCACTCGTCCGTGAGTGGGTACGACCACGGAGAAGAATGGCGTACTCACCCGACCACCGACAGCGGACGATCGTTTTCCAGGGACGGGTCGAATGTAGCCCCCGCTGACGCAGAACGCCTTCGCAGGTGATGCGCCTCGGCCCAGCCGAGAAGCAGCCACGGGAGCAGTCCGACGGCGTACTGACCCCCATTCAGCCACTGCAGACCCGTGGCGGTGATGATGCCGAGACCGGCGAGGGCGAGGAAGCTCGGTTGTCGCTGGGCGACGGCGTACATGCGAGCGAATCCGGTTGCCGCGATCAGTAGGAACACGAGCAGCCCCGGGATGCCCATCGCGACCGCCGCGGTCTCGATGTCAGTCTCGGCGCCAGCGGCGCCGCCGCCAGCTTCTGTTTGAGCATCCCCGAGACGTCCGCCCGAGATGGTCACATTTGCGAGCCCGGAGCCCGTCGGCGTCGTAACCGATTGGACAAGGGAGTCGAGGATGATGGTTCCGTGGAGAACGAGGGTGGACTCGCCCTTGTCTGTCGGGTCCGCGAGCCCACCGACTTGGTGTGCGACGAGCGGGTTGTCGGACCCGGCTGGCGCCAGGCGCTGTGCCACGAAGGGCACCAAGAGGATGAGCGTTGCTGCGAGCGTGATGGCGATCGGGCCACGAACGCGCCGACGCGCCGCGAGCATGAGCAAGAGGGCCGCAAGGGTCGTGAACACCGCGGCCCGCTTGGAAGAGAAGAAGATCGCGGTCGCCAACAATCCGATGACCGGCAGCGCCAGGGGCAGGTACCGCGCCCGCCCGACGAGGGCGGCGCAAACAATCACCAGACCGACGGAAAGATAGGCAGAGTATTCCGAAGCGCTCGAGAAGGACGCGAAGGGTCTGATCTCACCGCCGACGTTCAGGGCGATGTATCCAGCGTCTGCGATCCAGCGCTCGTCCCACACCGGGAAGCCGCTGAACGTCTGGAAGAGGCCGTACACGGCGGCTGCGCATGCAAGTACCGCGACGACGCAGAGCGAACTCCGGAGCGTCTGATCGTCGATGCGGGTGCCGATCCAGAAGCCCAGGACGGGAATCAGCACGAACATGAGGCCTGCCAGGCCAGCGAGAAGGGATTCGTTGAGCGGGTTGATCGCCGCTACGAAGACGAGGATCGCGAGTATCGCGACCAGAATGGCGAGCCGACTCCGCCGCAGGAGCGCCGCCCGAAACGACGGCGTTCCTATGATGAGCGCGAGCACGACAGCCGGTCCCAGGAGCAGAAGGACGTCAAACTGAGTCGGCTCGATCAGGTCTGTTACGAGCCGCCTGACGAGGCCGAGCGCGGCAAGCCAAATGATCAGGGCCGGCACGAGAAGGCGCGACGACACAGCGCCGAGTCCGGCGACCATGCCGAGCATCGCCGTGAGCATCGCCAAGCGAACGTCTCCCGGGTGGACGATGAGCCAACCCACTAGAGCCGCACCGCCGACCGCGAGCACGCCGATCACGAGGGGGGATGCAGCACCTCGGCCGGCGACCGCCCGATTCATCTGGTGCCTCGAGTGCGGTCGCCGTGCGCCGTCAACACTCGTGCGCCGGCGGCGCCAGCCCACGGCCAGGCCGAGCCCTACGAGGACGACGCTCGCCACAATCGGCAGTACCAAGGGATGGGTGTCAAGGCCGGATCGTCGACGCACAGTCGGCGGAAGGTCGATGATCGACGATGCGGCTGTGCTCGCCCGGCGAGCCGCGGTCGAGATCTGTTGCGCCGCCTCGGCATGCCTCGCCCTCAGCCGTCGCAGCTCAGCAGCGTGACGGCTGGCGCCTGCCTCTGCCCGCTCCGAACGATCGAGCGCCCCAGCCTGGTTGGCTGGCGTCGGCGGTTGTGGCGCGGCCCTCGCAGCCGGGGCTGCGTTGATCGACGGCGATGGCGCTGGCGGCGCGAGGTCGGGCGTTGGCTCTGCTGCCGGCGCAGGCGGGCTCGATGGGGCGACCTCGGGTGAAAGTGATGGAGGCAGGTCGGGCTTGCTGGGCAGGGAGACCTGCGAGATCGCCTGCGGCGCGCTGACGAGCATCAGGATCCCGAAGATCACGATCGAGAATGCGCGCAGGCCCTTCACTGCACCCCTTGAAGGTCGGCGATAACCAGCCTCAGGCGAGCGATGAAGGCCGCCTCGTCGAATCTCTGGCCGTGCGCGGCGATCACGTTGCTGTCCCAGGGGAGGCTGAGCAGACGGAGGAGCGCATTCCGGATCGCGTTCGGTTCTGGTTCGTCGAAGTAGACGCCAGTCTCGTCCTCGATGACGGTGTCGAGGAACCCGCCCCACCGGAGGGTCGCCGAGGGGCGGCCGAAGGTCGCAGCCTCAAGTGTCGTCAAGCCGAAGTCCTCGTAGGATGCGGCGACCACGCCCACGCAACGCCCATAGAGCCAGCGGAGCTGATCGTCCTCGACGCGTCGCAGCATGTGAACCCGGCTGGGCGCGACCTGCTCGATGTGCCCCCGCTCTGGTCCGTCGCCCACCACCACGAGAGACGCCCCCGGGATCATCGCGACGGCGCGTACCACAGCGTCGACGTTCTTGTATGGCATCAGGCGCGAAACGCAGAGCAGGAAGTCGTCTGGAATCCCCGGGATGGCGCGTCGCGGGCCGCTCAGTTGGGAGGTCACCGGCGGCGGTAGCACGTCCGCCTCGATGCCGTAGGCGCCCCGGATCCGGTCGCGCACGACGGTCGAGTTCGCGACGTACCGGTCTGCGGAACGGGCGCGGTTGCGGTCCCACCGACGCAACGGGGCACCGAGCGCGGTGGCGGCGAATGCACGCGTGCCGCGCGTCGGCGCGTACTGCGCGCGCTGGTACAGCCAGCGGGCGGGGTTGTGGCAGTAAACGAGCTTGCGGCCAGCCGTCCTCACGCCGTGCGCCCAGCCGCTCGAGCTACAGAGCACCACGTCGGCGTCGATGCGCGCCGCCGTCACGGCAGGCGCGAGGAGGGGGAACGCGAGGCGGTGATGACGGCGGAGCCCCGGGATCCGGTCCAGAACCATCGGGCGCACGTCGAAACCGGCGAACTCCGGGAAGGTGCCGTGAGCGTCGAAAAGCGATGTGTGGATCGGTGCCTCCGGAAAGGCACGGGCCATCGCGAGCACGACGCGCTCCGCTCCGCCGCGCTGCGTCAGATAGTCGTGGACGATGGCGATCTTCATGAGCGCGCCTCGGAACGGGTGGATCCGAGGAGGACGTCGTAGAAGCCGATCAACGATCTCTCGACGTCTTCCGGCTCCATGCCCGTGAGCGCGGACCGGGCGTTCTGGCCGATACGCCGACGGAGCGCCTGATCGCCGGCGAGCCTCGTCAGGGCGACTGCGAGGGCGGACGCGTCGCCCGGCCTGAAGAGGAGTCCCGTCCCGCCGTCGTCGATCAGCTCACGAGGGCCGCCCTGCGCCGGCGCGACGACCGGCAGCCCGGCGGCCATCCCCTCGGCGACCGTCTGTGCGAGCCCTTCCGGGACGGTCGAGCTGACCACCAGGATGTCGAGCGTCTGAAGCTCTTGCTGGACGTCCTGTCGGAACCCCCGGAAGTCCACGCGGCCCTCGAGGCCCAGCTCGGGCACCGCGCGCCGCAGGCGATCGAGATAGTCGAACTCCCCGAAGAGCGGCGCTCCGATGATCGCCGCACGCTGGGAGCCGTCCTGGAATGCCTGGGCGAACGCTTCGAGGAAGAGGTGCTGCCCCTTGATCGGCGAGATCCGTCCGACGTTGCCCACGACCAGGTCTCCGTCAGCTGAGCGTTCTCGTGGTTGGCGGGGCCGCTCGAGCGGCGGCGGGATCACCGCGATGGGGCATCCGACAGGAGGGAGCGTCGCTCTGGTCGATTCCGAGTTCACGATGATCCCGGAGGCCAGACGCGCCGCGTTCCTCAGGACTGCGAGGGGCATTCTCGGATAGAGATCCCGGCTCAGCTGCTCGTGGACGTACCACGTCGCGGGAATGGCAGCGGCCCGCGCGACGGGAAGTCCGTACACGGCCGCCTTGGCCGAGTTCGCCTGTATGAGGTCCGGTCTGAGTTGGCGCAGCCTGCGGAGGAGTCGCACCGCGTAGGCGGCGAATGCCGCTGACGCGGCGATGGGGGGACGCCCGCCCCTGAGGGAGTCACGTCCCGCCCGGCTGCTTCGACCGAGGCGCATGATCTCGACCGTCGCTCCCGCGTGCTCGAGCGCGGAGGCCAGCGGCCCAGGCTCGCCCAGGATCACGTGGGCGCGCACGCCGCGCAGGCAGCTGATCATCCGGCACATCGCGATCTCACCGCCCGAGAGCTGCGCCGTGTGGTCGAGGAACACGATCTTGCGGTCTCGTGCCGTGGACGGCCGCATCACACGTCGGTAAAGCTGACGATGCCGCTTCGATGCGGCATCCCACGTGAAGCCTTCTGCGTGCGACCTGCATTCGGCACGCGTGGGAACTGCGACGGTTCCCTTCCGGATGGCGGCCAGGCGCTCGGCGAGTGCAGACGCATCGCCGGCAGGCACGACCATCTCGTCGCCCAGCGTTCCAAGCGCCTCCGGGAGCCCGCCAGAGTCGGTCGCCAGAACCGGTGTCCCGCATGCGAGCGCCTCGAGCGCGACGAGACCGAACCCCTCGAGCTGCCGGGTCGGGACGACCACGAGATCCGCAGCCCGGTACCACGCCTGCAGCGATCGGTCATCGACGCGCCCGAGAAACCGAACCGTGTCTTGGACGGAGAGGTCACGGGTGAGCCGGGTGAGGGTCGCGCGGTCCGGGCCGTCGCCGATGACGACCAGCGTGCGTCCGCCACCCCCGTGGTCGCCCATCGCGGCCCAGGCCTCGACCAACAGATCAAGACCCATCCGAGGGACCAATCGCCGCGCCGCGACGACGAGCCACTGGTCGGACGGTACCCCGAGGCCGGGACGTTCCTGGGCGCGTCCGGGCGAGAAGCGTTCGAGATCGATACCGGGCGGGATCACCTCGATCCGCCAGGGAGGGATCCCGTAGTCCTCGATGAGCAGCTGGCGGAACGCGGCGGACAGCACCACGACCGCATCGGCGCGCCGCAGGACGCGTCGTTCCACGAGCTTCTTGACCCTCGATGCGGCTGCACTCGCCCCCGCGGCCCGGCTCTCCGCCGCCCACGGGCCGTGGAAATGGACGATGAGCGGCAATCGCCGCGATCGACCGACGTTGACGGCGACCAGAGCGTAGAGCGGAAAGTGCACGTCGATGAGGTCTGCCCCGGCGGCCGCGCGCGAGGCCGCCCTGGTGTATCGAGCGAGCCTCGACCAGAGCGGCTGTCCGGCGTCAGACACCGCCCTGATCGACGACGGAGGATTCGTCGCAGGCCCGATGACCACGCACCGGGGCTCCGCTCCCGCGACTCTCAGTGCCTCCTGGAGGTCATGGAAGTACCGGTTCGATCCGCCGGGCTGGTCGGGGGACCAGCCCATGCCGAGCATCAGGGGCGTCTCCCCGTCCGCGCTCCGGTTGCCTTCGGGCGACGGGCGCCCCATCGTCATCGCGGAGTTCGCGGCTGCTCGCTCGGAGTCTCGACGACCGTCGTCTTGACGTCGCGGTATCCGTCGTACGCGCCGCCGTAGGCGTCGCCCGTGCCGGTCCCGGTCACCACCACGCCGAGCTTCACGGCGCGCATCCGGTTCAGCACCCGGGAGGCCTCGGCGAGCATCGGTCGCGACACCACGTTCAGGCGGGCGACCACGAGGAGCGCGTCGATGTTGACGCTGAGCGCCATCGTGTCGCCGACACGGAGCAGCGGCGGCGTGTCGACGAGGAGGATGTCGCACTGCTCGCGGAGCTCTGCGAGGAGCGAGCCCAGGGGGTGGCTCCCTGCGAACTCACCCGCGTCCCGCGGGAGAGGGCCGGCGGGCAGGACCTTGAGACCCTGGGGGTCCCCGCCGCGGCCGTTGCCGAGCGTGCCCGAACGCTCGTCGAGGTCGAGGGCGATTGGGACGAGCGCCTCGCCGAAGGACGCCGTGTCGAGCACGACGTCCGTCACGCCCGGCCGGTCCGGCAGCCCGAAGAAGCGGTGCAGGACCGGGAGGCGCATGTCGAGATCGACCAGGATGACCCGGTTGCCCGCGAGGGCGAGGGCGACGGCCAGGTTCGCCGCCGTGGTCGACTTGCCCTCGTCGTTGACGGAGCTCGTCACGGCAATGGTCTTCGCACGTCGGTCCGGGTTCACGAACTCGAGGTTCGTCCGCAGCATCCGGAACGCCTCCGCCTGGACGCCTGCCGGCTCCTCCATCATCACCAGGCGGTTCGCCGCGCGCAGCCTGCGAGGGGGCTCTGGCAGTCGCGCGAGGAGCGTGAGCCCGAGGCGCTCGCTGATCTCCTCGGCGCTCCTCACGCGGGTGTCGAGCGCCTCACGCAGGAACGCCAGGCCGACGCCGAGGACCAGGCCGAGCCCGAAGCCAAGGAGCCCATTCCGCTCCGGCTTCGGCGAGGTCTGGGTACCCGTGCCGCCCCCGCGGACCAGCACGGCGTTGGACTGCTGGAGGGTCTGCAGAGTGCGCAGCGTCTGCGCCGTGTTGCCCAGGCTCTTCAGGAGCTCCGGGTTCGTGCCGTCGGCCCGCACCTGGTCGATCCGGCCCTGAAGCTCGTTGCGGGCCCGGCCGATGGCCGCGGTGTCGAGCTCGAGCCGGTAGGCGATGAACTGCTTCGCGTACTCCGTCGCCAGGCGTCCCGCGGTCTCAGCGTCGCCGTTCGAGACCGTGAAGGTGAGGAGGTCGGTGTCCTCGGACGCTGTCACCGACGAGCTTTCGAGTAGGTCGTCGGCTGTGCCACTGCCCGGCACGGCCGCGACGGTCCGGCGTGCGACGACCGGCGACCGGGCGACCTCCGCCTGCGTGCTGGTGATGCGCTGTGGATCCCGGTTGATGGAGTAGTCGATCGTGCCGGTGAGGGCCGCTGCCAGGTTCTGCTGGGAGAGCAGCACCTCGGACGACGATTCGTAGACGGGCGTCTGTGTGCGCGACAGGGCGACCGCGACCGCGGGCACGACCAACGCGCAGACGGCGACGATCCACCACCGGCGCCGCAGGATCGAGAGAATGCGGCGGACGGCGAGCGGCTCCGACAGCGAGTCGGACGCGCGTCGGCTTTCCATCAGCGAGGCCTCCGGCGGACGACGACGGGGGCGGACGGGAAACGATGATCGACCTGCACTGCCACATCCTTCCGGGTATCGACGATGGTGCAGCGAGCCTGGCCGAGAGCGTCGAGATCGCTCGGGGCGCCGTTCGGGACGACATCGTCGCGATCGTAGCGACACCGCACGTCCGCGACGACTATCCGACGACCGCGAGCACGATGGAACGGCTGGTCGACGAGGTCAGGGATGCGCTCGCGGGCGAGCGCATCCCGATCGAGGTGCTGCGTGGCGGCGAGGTCGCCCTGGATGCGCTCATGGCGCTCGAGGAGCCGGAGCTCCGCCGCTTCGCCCTGGGGGGAGCCGGGCGTTACCTGCTCGTGGAGTTCCCGTACATGGGTTGGCCGTTGCCCCTGCCCGACCAGATCGAGCGCCTCCACGCCCTCGGGCTCGGCTGCGTCATCGCCCATCCCGAGCGCAGTCCCGACGTCCAGGAGCGTCCTGAACGGCTGGCGCCGCTCGTCGAGGCCGGCGCGCTGGTCCAGCTCACCGCCTCGTCCCTCGACGGGCGCCTCGGCCGACGGAGCCACCGATGCGCCATCAGACTGCTGGACGCCCACCTCGCGCACGCCGTCGCGAGCGACGCCCACGGCCCGCTGACGCGCGCCGTGGGGATGTCCGGCGCGGCGAGTGCGGTGGGCGACGACGCGCTCGCACGGTGGCTCACCGTGGAGGTGCCCACCGCCATCGTCGCCGGCGATGACGTCCCGCCGCGGCCACGGCGGCGGCGCCGCTGGGGTTTCGGGCGCTAGCGTCGTCACGACCTCAGCTCCGCGCGGAGCAGCGCGATCCGCTCGTCACGCGGATTCAACGGTGTCGCCCGCTCGACGAGGAGGCGGGCCGACGCCCGCTCGCCACGCGCCAGCAGCGACGAGGCCCAATCGGCATGGATCGTCCAGTCCTCGGGGGAGCGGGCCAGTGCGGCGGCGAACGCGGCGTCCGCGCGCGCGTACCGGCCGAGATCGTCGAGCAGGTTCGCCTCCAGGAGCCTCGCATCTGCGTTCTGCGGATCCACGCGCACCGCGTCCCGCGCGATGTCCAGGGCGTGGACGAGGTCACCCCCCCGCGCGGCTCCGCGAGCCTCATCGAGCCGGTCCGCGGCCGAGACGGGCCCGGCCAGGACGACGATGCCGGCGACGGCCACGGCTGCGAGCGCCCACGCCACCAGGACGTTCCGGCGGGATGTCGTGGGAGATCCTCGCGATGCGCTGATCGCAGCGGCTCCGAGCACGAGGCCCGGGAGCACCACCGCCGGCATCTGCCAGGCCCAGTCCCCGGCCAGATGGAAGGCGATGACGGCCCCCGCGGCCCCCGCGATCCCGAGGTCCCGTGCCAGCTCCGGCGGCGGGCGTCGTCGGAGTGCCCCCACGATCGCCACGCCCGTCGCACCGAGGGGGAGGAGAAGGAGCGCGAGGCCGACCAGCCCAGACTCCCCGAGGGTCTCGAGGTAGAGGGAGTGCGCGTTTCGGACGGTGATGTCGATCTCCCGCCGCTGCGCCCAGAGGAACCGGTAGTCGCCCGCACCCGTCCCCATGAGTGGCGCCGAGCGGAACTCCTCCGCGGCGACGCTCCAGTTCTGCCAGCGCCCCGACCCCGCCGCGACCGCGAGCCGGTCCGAGACGCTCTCCGCGTCATCGCGCGCACGCGGGTCATAACGCTGGAAGGAGTCGATCTGCCGATCGGCCCACGCGAGCGGACCGCCGTCGGGTGGGCGCGTGGCGAGACCGGCCGTCAGCGCCACGAGGGCGGCGGCGGCGACGGTGACGCCCGCCAGCGTGCGCCGCCGGGGGGCGGCGTCGAGGAGGCGCCCCACCCGCGGCGCGGCGAGCGCGGCGAGCGCGGTCGCGGCCGACGCGAACAGGAGTGCGACCAGGACTCGCGCGCCCTGCGTCACGTGGGGCGTGCCGATGACCCGCTGGGGCGAGAGCTCGTCGAATCCGTTCGCGTAGAGGAGCAACGGCACGCTCACCGCAAGTCCCGCAGCCAGCATCAACCCTGTCTCCAGCCGGCCGCGGGCGAGCACGAGCAGGGCAGCCGAACCCAGAAGCAGTACGACGAGCGCACCGCGGGACTGGGTGAAGAGGATGCCCAGCGGGAAGAGGGGCAGCGCGGCTGCCGCGGCGGTGCGTACCGCGGGGTGACGGGTGGGGTCGCCGGCGACGCCCGCGGCGAGCACCCAGCCGAAGGCGAACACCAGGGCGAGGTTGTTCCAGTAGGAGATCGGCGTCGCCAGCCGGCCGTTGTCGTCCCCGCCGATCAGATCGGGGATCAGGCGCGCGCCAACCGAGCTGACGGTCAGCGCCACGGCAGCGAGCAGGGCGAGGTCGATCAGCCGCCGGAGGGCACGGGCCCCGGGCGCTGCCGCCAGGACCAGCGCGAACGCGCCACCGTAGAGCAGGGTGAGCCCCATCGCCTCGGTGGCGGCCGAGGGGTCGTCCGCCCAGAGCGCCGAGATCCCCTGCCAGCCGGCGAGACCGAACCAGCCGGCGACGGCGACGGCACCCGGCACGCCGCCGATGCCGCGCTGGAGCGCGAGCGCCGTGACCGCCAGCACGCCGAGCACCGCGATGGCCCCGACGCCCCAGGATGTGATCCTGTATCCGCCGTCGTGGAACGCGAGCACGACCGCCGCAGCCAGCGGGATCGCGGCGATCGCGACGGGCAGATGCCGCCTGACCGCGGCGGCGGTGGCGTCCCGCGAAAGGGTGCCCGGCATCGCGGCCGAGCCGATCATCTCGGCCGGGAGCGCGTCCGCCAGACCGCCCCCGCGACGGCCGCTCCGATGAGCACCCCCGCGAGCCCAAGCAACCACGCCGGCGCGACGCGCACGGAGGCGGTCGAGACCGGGCCGTCGACCTCGCTCGCCGCGAGGGCACCGCGCACCTGAGCGATCGTGGAGCCGGGTCTCGATGAAGGTCGAGGGGCTGCGTCCTCGCCCTCAGGCGCCGCGCCGCGTCTGGTGAGGTCAGCGGACTCCGCATCCGCGCTGGTCGCGCTCCCAATAGCTGACGTGGCGTCATTCGGGGGAGGCGACGGGATGTCGCCGCCCGTGTCACCCCGCTCGCCGGCCGCGGTGGCCCGCTCATCATCCGCGTCATCCCGCCCAAGCGCCGTGACCTGGACCTGCGTGCCGTCGTCGCCCTCAAGCGTTGCACGGCACGCCGCCTCGAGGTTGAGGTACTGCACGATCACGGCTTGGTCGGGCGGCGCGTACTTGAGCAGGTTGTCGCGGACGCAGGCCGCCACCTGCGCGGCCGTGACCGGCGCGCCAGCCAGGGAGGATGGAACAAGCAACCCGGCGATCGCCGTGACCGCCATCGTGGCGATGCAGCGGCGGAAGCTCAGAAGGCTCCCCGGCGCGAGAGGACGGCGCCGGCCGTCGACGCGAGGATCTTGAGGTCGAAGCGCAGGGACCAATGCTTCGCGTAGGTGCAATCGAGCTGCATCCGCTCCTCCCACGGGATGGTGCTGCGGCCGAGTACCTGCCAGAGCCCGGTCACGCCGGGACGCACGTCGTGACGACGGCTCGCCCAACCCTCGACGCCCTCTGTCTCAGTGACGAGGACCGGCCGCGGGCCCACGACGCTCATCGCGCCGCTGATGATGTTGAGGAGCTGGGGCAGCTCATCGATGCTGAGCTGGCGGAGCACGCGCCCCACGCGGGTGATGCGGACGTCGTCGGGCCGCTTGAGGTCTCCTCCCACGATATTCGCGGCGTGCGCCTGGTGCAGCGTGTCGGCTCCGTCGAACATGGTCCGCAGCTTGTACATGGTGAAGGGCCGGCCGCGTCGTCCGAGCCGGATCGATCGGTACAGCACCGGTCCGGGTGAGTCGAGCTTGACGGCGACGGCGGCGACGGCCAGCACCGGGATCGTCAGCACGAGGAGAGAGAATGCCACGACCAGGTCGAAGCATCGCTTCGCAGCGCCTCGGAACGCGCTCTCGGGCCGAGCCGTCAGCGACAGGAGCGGGAATCCGCCGACGGTCCGGCTTCGGGGCGCGGGGCCGACGAGCTCGAACATGCGGGGCACGACGTCGACGTCCACGTGTCGCGACTCGCACTCGCGGAGGATCGCCGAGATCTCCTCGTCCCTGGTCATCGAGAAGCAGACGATCACACGGTCGACACCTCCCGAGTCCAGCAGGCGCGGGAGCTCGCTCACGGGACCCAGCATGGGCGGGCCGTCGCCCTCGCGGGCCTGTGGGTCATCGTCGATCCAGCCCACGATGTCGATCGCGCGGTGAGGGTGACGCTCGGCCAGGAGCGTGATGTGGGCCGCCACGCGGCCGCTCCCGACGAGGACGACGCGCTGCCGGTGCCGGGACCGCAGGAGGATGCGGCCGAGGAACCACAGGAGCGGCAGCACCAGCGAGATCACGATGAGCTGGTCGAGGTCGACCTGCCAATGGGCGGCCGAGGCGCCGAGCAGGGTGAGCCAGACCGCGACTGTCGCGACGATCACGAGCCGGAACAGGAGCGTGAGGTGCCCGCCCAGCTCCAGGTTCTCCCGTTCGCCGAGCATGGTGATCCCGGCGATGGCGACGATCGCGAACAGTACTGCTGCCGGCTGCAGCGGTGACATCGCCTCGCCGGATCCCGCATCCGCCGACGGTTCCGACGCCACCAGCTCGATGGCCGCGAAGGGCATCGCAAGGACGACGGAGGCGACGATCGCGACCAGATCCCAGGCGAGGAGTGCTTCACGCCGCCCTCGGGAGATGCCACGGGACGGCATCGCCACCTCACCCGGATCGCCGTCGCGGGGCGCTTGTTCGCGGATCTTGACGGTCGTCACTGTCGGGCCATCCCCCGGCAGGGTGGTAACGGACGGGATGACACCAGCCAGGCCGGGACCTCGCACTGGACGGACGACTAGTAGCTCGCTGAACTTCTTGGTCGGATGAGGAGTCTTATTCGCGACCGGGGTACCTACGCTGGCACCGTGCGGAGGACGGCCTCGCTCACGCTCGTCATGCTGCTCGTCCTCACGGGCAGCGCGGCCGCCGTCGTCCCCGACGCCGGCCTCCGCGTCAACTCGCGCGACACGCAGCGCGAGATCGCGGCAGTCCGGGAGGCCGATGTCCCCTGGGTCTCGATGGGCACGAGCTGGCGCGGCCTGCAGCCCGTCGAGGGGGCGCCGCTCGGGCCGGACGGACCCGGCGGCGAAGCGTGGACGAAGCTCGCGGCGGATCTCGGGTACGCGAAGTCCCTCGGCCTGAAGACCTTCGTCCAGTTCACCGCTGCGCCACCGTGGGCTACCGGGGGCTCGGACGCGCTGGGCGCGACGCCCACGGACGAGGGGATGGCGGCGTACGGGCGCTTCATGGAGGACTTCGCCCGCCAGATGGGACCCCTCGTCGACGCGTACTCGCCATGGAACGAGGTGAACCGGCCCCTCTACTGGTCGAACCCGAGCCCGGCGCGCTGGGTCGCGATGCAGCGAGCGGTCTACCCGGCGATCAAGCGCGGGGATCCGACCGCGACGGTGGTCTCGGGGATCGTCTACGGGGCGCCGGGCGCCTTCGACTACCTCCGGCAGGCGTACGCGGCGGGGCTGGCCGGCACCTTCGACGTGCTCGGCTACATGATCTTCCCGACGCAGGAGCCGGAGGCGCCGCTGCAGCCCTCCCTGCCGTACCCGCAGCAGACGCTTCCCGCGATCCTCCCGCTCCAGGATCTCCTCTCACAGTCGGACGCGGGCCGGCGCATCTGGATCGCCGAGTACAGCTACAGCACCTGCAAGACGAACCCCGACAACGGCTACGTCTGCATCAACGAGGCGACGCAGGCCGACTACCTGGTCCGGGCGTTCACCTACATGCGCCGGTACCTGCGCGTCGAACGGCTCTTCTGGTACAGCGTCCGCGACAACGGGCTGAGCCCCCTCCAGGACCGGAACTTCGGATTGCTGCGCTGGGACTTCTCCCGGAAGCCGTCCTTCGCGGCGCTCGCTTCGCTCGCCGTCGGTCCGGGCGGCGACGTGCCCGGGCCGGCGGGCGCGGTGGCCGTGCCCAGCATTCCCGCGTCGAAGCTCCGCGCACCGGCCCCGGCGGCCTTCACCGGCCGCGACGGACGCCGCGTCGCCATCACGCCGCTCCGGCTCAGAGTGCTCCGCAGCTCCGGTCGGATGACGCTCCAGTTCTCCGTCTCGGTCGCCGGCGGGCGGAGCCGCATCGTCGTGGAGGGGCTCCGCCGTGGCCGGTGGGCATCCGTTGCGCGCACGACCGTGCAGCGCTCTTCCCGCGTGGTGATCCGCTTCCGCGACCGCGGCTATCTTGCGATCCGCGTCCGGGTGAGTCGCCCGGGCGGCACGAGCTGGGTGGCGTCTCGCGTCGCGAGGGTGCCGGGGGTGCGGGTCCGGGCCCGATGAGCGGCCCGCGGCCGCATGAGAGCGGCCTCAGATCAGGCGGGTAGCATCCCCCCGACCGTAGGGGAGTACCCCGGAAACGGCGTCATCGTCAATACGGCCGCCCCGGCGGCCCGGTGACGCCGGCCCACCGCATCGCGCGGCGGGTGGGGGAGACCTCGGCGCACCCGCCACCGCGTCGAAGGAACATTCCCCGTGGAACCACCGCTCTGGGCATGGATCGCACTCATCCTGGGCGTCCCCGTGCTGGCCGCGATCGACCTCTTCTTCTTCGGGAGGGGCGACGAGCGGGTGTCCGTCAAGAAGGCGTCCCTGTGGAGCGCCGGCTGGATCGCCCTGGGCCTGTCCTTCGCGATCGTGCTGGCGCTCACCCAGGGCAGCACCGCCGCCGGCGAGTACCTCTCGGGCTACCTGATCGAGTGGAGCCTCTCGATCGACAACC
>OEIU01000462.1_pt1 | contig 37705 bp, 34 predicted proteins | sample 1539221 | NCBI WGS metagenome assembly OEIU01 (sample SAMN03792071, study PRJEB22550) | activated sludge metagenome | feature: wastewater treatment plant; material: activated sludge; isolation source: Wastewater treatment plant of a petroleum refinery complex | place: Argentina: Zarate | collected...
GGTTGATGATGTGGATCTTGTTGCGATGGCCGTAGATGTACGGGGCCATCTTGGGGTTCCAGAAGCGCGTCTGGTGCCCGAAATGGACACCGGCTTCCAGCATTTCACGCATGGATACGGACATGGTCTCTCCGAAGGTTGGGTCTTGAACACCAGCCAGAACCGCCCTTGGCTGCCGCTCGGTCAGAGCGGCAGGTAAGCGGCACCGTTCGGCGGCCGGGTTCGGGGATTCGTTCGCAGGAAGCTGCCCGGGCGGCTGCGACAATCGCGGCAATGGACAGCTCAGCAAACCGGCAAATTCTAACATGCGCCAAGGGCGGCGACCTGGCCGCCCAGGCCGCGGACATCAGCGCCGGCAGGCAGTCGGCCGGTGCCGCGCTCGAGCGCTCGCTGGCCGCCGCCGACTCGGCCGCCTGCCGCCACGTCTTCATCCGCCGCTTCGACGACATGGCGCGCGCCGCGGCCGCAGCGGTCGATGCCGGACGCCGCGCCGGTGCGCCGGTGCCGCCGCTGGCCGGCCTGGCGGTATCGGTCAAGGACCTGTTCGATGTCGCAGGCGCGCCCAGCACCGCGGCGTCCAAGTCGCTGGCCGACGCCGCACCTGCCGCGGCCGACTGCAGCGCCGTGGCGCGGCTGCGCGCCGCTGGTGCCGCGCTCGTCGGCCACACCAACCTGAGCGAGTTCGCCTTCTCCGGCGTCGGCATCAATCCCCATCACGGCACGCCGGCCAATGCGGCCACGCCGGCGCTGGACGCCACGCCGCGCATCCCCGGCGGCTCGACCTCCGGCGGCGCGGTGTCGGTGGCCGCGGGGGCCGCCTGGGCCGCGCTGGGCTCGGACACACGCGGCTCGATCCGCGTGCCGGCGGCCTTGCACGGCCTGGTGGGCTACAAGAACACGCAGGCGTTGACGCCGCTGGACGGCTGCCTGCCGCTGTCCTTCACGCTCGACACCGCCTGCGCGATCACGCACAGCGTGCGCGACGCGGTGCTGCTGCACCAGGTGCTGGCGGCGCGGCCAGTGCGGCTGCGCGGCCGGCCGTTGCGCGCGCTGCGCCTGGCCTTGCCTCGAGGCGGCGGCCTGCTCGACGGCCTCGACGCGACGGTGGCGCGCGCCTTCGAGCGCACGCTGGCGCGCTTGAGCGGCGGCGGCGCACAGATCGTCGAACGCGCACTGCCGGCAGACGACGCGCCGGCGGCGAGCAGCGGCCAGATCAGCGCCGCCGAGGCCTGGGCCTGGCACCGCTCGCGCCTGGACGCGCACGCCGCCGACTACGACCCGCGCGTGCTGACGCGCATCCGCGGCGGCAGCGGCATCGGCGCGGCCGACTACATCGAGCGGCTGCAGGCGCGCCGGCGCTGGATCGATCAGGTCGAGGCGCTGGCGCTGGACGTCGACGCCTTCGTCTGCCCGACGGTACCGATCGTCGCGCCGCCGCTGCAGCCGCTGCTCGACGACGACGCCGCGTTCTTCGCCGCCAACACGCTGCTGCTGCGCAACCCGTCGCTGGTCAATTACCTCGACGGCTGCGCGCTGTCGCTGCCCTGCCAGGCCGCAGGCGAGCTGCCGGTCGGCCTGATGCTGTGGGCGCCGGCGCATCGCGACGACACCCTGCTCGACGCCGCGCTGGCCGTCGAGCAGGCGCTCTGCGCGGGACGCTGAGCGGTGCGCATCGCCATCATCGGCGCCGGCATCGTCGGCGTGACGAGTGCGCATGAGCTGGCCGCCGACGGCCACGAGGTCACGGTCTACGAGCGCCACGCCGCGGTGGCCAGCGAGACCAGCTTCGCCAATGCCGGCGTCGTCGCGCCGGGCTGGGTCACGCCCTGGGTCGCGCCGGGCATGCCGCTGAAGCTGCTGCGCCATCTGCTCGGCCGTCATGCGCCGGTACGCTTCGGCGGCGCCAACGCGCTGGCACAGCTGCCGTGGATGTGGCGCTGGTGGCGCGCATGCCGCCCGGCGGTCTACCAGCACAACCGCGCCAGCCTGTACCTGCTGGCGCGCTACAGCCACCAGCGGCTGCAGGCGCTGACGCAAGCGCTGGAACTGCAATACGAGCAGGCGCGCGGCCTGCTGGTGCTGCTGCGCAGCGCGCGCGATGTCGACCAGGCGCAGGCCTCGCTGCGCATGCTGACCGAGCTGCAGGTGGGCTTCGAGCTGCTGGACGCCGCGCAGTGCCGCCGGCTGGAGCCGGGCCTGAACGCCGACACGCCGCTGCAGGCCGGCATTTCGCTGCCGCGCGACGAGGTCGGCAACTGCCGGCAGTTCGCGCATCTGCTGAAGGCCCAGGCGCAGCAGCACGGCGCGCGCTTCCTGTTCCAGCACGACGTGCGTGCGCTGCGCGGCGGTGCGTCAGCGCAGGTCGTCGCGCACGATCTGAGCGCGGCCGGCCCCGGCCACGGCGGACGCGGCGGCCGCCCCGTCGAAGCCGGCTTCGACGCGGTGCTGGTCTGCGCCGGCCAGCAGGCGCGGCGGCTGCTGAAGCCGCTGGGGCTGAAGCTGCCGATCGCGCCGGTCTATGGCTATTCGATCACCGCGCCGCTGAGCCACGGCGAAGCAACGATGGCGCTCGGCCCGCGCGGCGCGGTGATGGACGAGAAGTTCAAGGTGGCGATCTCGCGCCTCGGCCAGCGCATCCGCGTCGCCGGCAGCGCGGAACTCGGCGGCGCACCGCAGCAGCTCAACCCCGCGGCGCTGGCCACGCTGTACAAGGTGCTCGACGACTGGTTCCCCGGCGCGGCGCGGCTGTCGCAGGCCAGCGCGTGGAAGGGCGCGCGCCCGATGCTGCCCGACGGCCCGCCGCTGCTCGGCCGCAGCCGCGTCGGCGGCATCTGGCTGAACCTCGGGCATGGCTCCAGCGGCTGGGCGCTGTCCTGCGGCTCGGCACGGCTGGTGGCCGATCTGATCGCCGGGCGCGAGCCGGCCATCGACACCAGCGGGCTCGCGCCGCAGCGGCTGCATGCCTGAGATCGGCGCGCGGCGCTGCCGCACAATGCGCTGCCGTTGACGCTCCTTCCGCATGTCCGCGCCCCCCACCGCCGTCCCGCAGCGCGTTCTGCCCGGTACTGCCGGCTGGGCGCTGCACGACGTCGCCGCCTCGCGCGCGATCGAAGCCGCCGCGCTGGCGCAGCAGCCGCCGCACGCGCTGATGCAGCGCGCCGGCCAGGCGGTCGCGCGGCTGGCGCTGGCCGTGGCCCCGCATGCGCGGCAGGTCTGGGTGGCCTGCGGGCCGGGCAACAACGGCGGCGACGGCCTGGTCGCGGCGACGCTGCTGCAGCGCGCCGGGCGCTCGGTCAGCGTCAGCCTGTACGGCGATGCGCAGCGGCTGCCCGACGATGCGCTGCACGCGTGGCAGCAGGCGCTGCAGGCCGGCGTGCAGATCGCGCCGCCAGACGACGACGCACCCTGCGAGCTGGCGATCGACGCCCTGCTCGGCCTCGGCGCCTCGCGCGCGCCGCAGGGCGGGATCGCCGCGGCGATCGAGCGCCTCAACGGCTTGGGCGCGCCGATCCTGGCCGTGGACCTGCCTTCCGGCCTGAGCGCCGACACCGGCCAGCGGCTCGGCAGCGACGCGGTGCGCGCGACGCACACGCTGTCGCTGCTGACGCTGAAGCCGGGGCTGTTCACCGCGGCCGGCCGCGACCACGCAGGGCAGATCTGGCTCGACACACTGGGCGTCGCCGCCGACGGACTCGTGCCGGCCAGCGCGCGACTCGCCGGCGCCGGCGCGCTGGAGCTGCTGGCGCCGCGCGCGCATGCCAGCCACAAGGGCAGCTTCGGCGACCTGCTGGTGGTCGGCGGCGCCCCCGGCATGGGCGGTGCGGCGCTGCTGGCCGCGCGCGCGGCGCTCGCATCCGGCGCTGGACGCGTGTTCGTCAGCCTGTTGGACGCGAGTGCTCCGGCCTATGACGGGCTGCAGCCCGAGCTGATGCTGCGCCGCGCCGCCTGGCGCGGCGAGGCCGCGCTGCCGGCGCGCGGCACCGTGGTCTGCGGCTGCGGCGGCGGCGGCGCGGTGCGCGACGCGCTGCCGGCGCTGCTGTCGCGCAGCGCGCGGCTGGTGCTCGACGCCGACGCGCTGAACGCGATCGCCGCCGACGAAAGCCTGCGCCAGCTGCTTGACGCACGCGCCGCGCACGGCCGGCCGACGGTGCTGACGCCGCATCCTCTGGAAGCGGCGCGGCTGCTGGGCTGCGACGCGGCCGCGGTGCAGGCCGACCGGCTGCGCGCCGCCCACGCGCTGGCACAGCGACACCGCTGCGTCGTGCTGCTCAAGGGCTCGGGCAGCGTCATCGCCGGACCCGAGGGCGTGCCGACGATCAACCCCAGCGGCAACGGCCTGCTCGCCGGCGGCGGCACCGGCGACGTGCTCGCCGGCTGGATCGGCGGCTTCTGGGCCCAGGCCGCGGCACGGGACGATACGAGCGCCGCGCGCCGCGCCACCGAGGCGGCCGCCTGGCTGCATGGCCGCGCCGCCGACCGGATCCTTCAGCATCGTCCCGGCAGCCTGGCGCTGCGCGCGGGCGAGCTGAGCGAGGCGATGCGCGAGACGGCCGCGGCGCGCGGCAGCGACGCGTAGCGAAAGTCCGCGAACCCGGCGCCGCTTCAGCGACGGCTGCGCGCCGCCTTCGAAGAGGCTGCGGCAGCGGCCTTCTTGTCTGCCTTGCCCGCCTTGCCCGCCTTGCCTGTCTTGCCGACCTTGCGTTCGGCCTTGGCGGCGCGGTCGGCGTCCTGCACCGACTTCAGCTCATCCACCGCGCTGGCGGCGCGTACACGTTCGCCGCGCCCGCGCGTCTGCGGCGGGCCGAGCTCAGCGTCGCGCACCAGGCGGAAGTCGATGCGCCGGCTGTCCAGGTCGACGCGGCTGACCTGCACGCGCACGCGCGTGCCGATCGCGTAGCGCACGCCGGTGCGTTCGCCGCGCAGTTCCTGGTGCAGCTCGTCGAAACGGTAGTACTCGCCGCCCAGCTCGGTGATATGCACCAGCCCCTCGACGTAGAGCGCGTCGAGCGTGACGAACAGGCCGAAGCTGGTCACGGCGCTGACCGTGCCCGCGTATTCCTCGCCCAGGTGCTCGCGCATGAAGCGGCACTTGAGCCAGGCCTCGACGTCGCGCGAGGCCTCGTCGGCACGGCGCTCGTTGGCGCTGCAGTGCGCGCCGGCCAGCTCCCAGGTCTGCAGCTCCTTGCTCATCGCCTTGGCCGGCTTGTCGGCGGCCGGCTTGGCGCCGCGCCGCGGCGGCGGCGGCGGCAGACGCGCCACCAGCGCGGCGTCTAGCTGGTAGCGCTTGTCGCCGAGGATCGCCTTGATCACGCGGTGCACCAGCAGGTCCGGATAACGCCGGATCGGGCTGGTGAAGTGTGCATAGGCGCCGTAGGCCAGGCCGAAATGCCCGGCGTTGTCGCTGGTGTAGACGGCCTGCTGCATCGAGCGCAGCAGCATCGTGTGGATCTGCGCGACCTCGGGCCGGTCCTTGGTGGCCTCGGCGATCGACTGCATCTCGGCCGGCGTCGGATCGTCGCTCAGGTGCAGCCCGATGCCCAGCGCGCGCAGGTAGTTCTGCAGCGTCACGCGCCGCTCGGGCGTCGGGCCTTCGTGCACGCGGAACAGCGCCGGATGGCCGGCGGCTTCGATGAAGCCGGCCGCGCATTCGTTGGCCGCGAGCATCGCCTCCTCGATCAGGCGGTGGGCGTCGTTGCGCGTGCGCGGCACGATCTTCTCGATGCGGCCGTTGTCGTCGCAGACGATCTGCGTCTCGGTGGTCTCGAAATCGACCGCGCCGCGCTTGGCGCGCTGCTTCAGCAGCGCCCGGTACACCTCGTGCAGATGCAGCAGGTGCGGCACCAGTTCGGCACGCGCCTTGGCCTCGGGCCCGCGCGTATTGGCCAGCACCGCGGCGACTTCGGTGTAGGTCAGCCGCGCCTGCGAGCGCATCAGCGCCGGATAGAACTGGTAGGCATCGATCGCGCCTTCGGCGCCGATAACCATGTCGCAGACCATCGCCAGGCGATCCTGTTCGGGGTTCAGCGAACACAGCCCGTTGGACAGCTTTTCCGGCAGCATCGGAATCACGCGCCGCGGAAAGTACACCGAAGTCGCGCGCTCGTAGGCGTCGGCATCGATGGCCTCGCCGGGCTTCACGTAGTGGCTGACGTCGGCGATGGCCACGATCAGCCGCCAGCCTTCGACGCGGTTCTTGCCGCGGCCGCGCACGAAGGGCTCGCAGTAGACGGCATCGTCGAAGTCGCGCGCGTCCTCGCCGTCGATGGTGACCAGCGGCACGTCGCTCAAGTCGATGCGGTGGCGCCGGTCGGCCGGGCGCAGCTTGTCCGGCAGCGCCGCCGCCTGCGCCAGCGTCTCGGGCGAGAAGCGGTGCGGCACCTCGTACTTGCGCACCGCGATCTCGATCTCCATGCCCGGATCGTCGATCTCGCCCAGCACCTCGATGACGCGGCCGATGGGCTGCGAATACATCGACGGCGGCTCGGTCAGCTCGATCGACACCACCTGCCCCACCGCGGCGTTGGCGGTGGCGTTCTTCGGCACCATGATGTCCTGGCCGTAGCGCCGGTCCTCGGGCGCCACCAGCCAGATGCCGGCCTCGTGCAGCAGCCGGCCGATGATCGGCGCCTTGCGGCGCTCGACGATGTCGAGCACGCGGCCCTCGGGGCGGCCCTTGCGGTCGTAGCGCACGATGCGCACGCGCACGCGGTCGCGGTGCAGCACCGCCCGCATCTCCTGCGGCGACAGGTAGATGGCGGGCCCGCCGTCGTCGCGCTTGACGAAGCCGTGCCCGTCCTGGTGGCCTTCGACCTGGCCCTCGACTTCGCTCAACAGGGCGGCGCCGCTCGCGCCGGCCGCCGGGTGGATGGTCTCTTTGATGCTAGACTTTCGGTTTGCAGTGCCCAGGTGGCGGAATTGGTAGACGCACTAGTTTCAGGTACTAGCGGGTAACTCCGTGGGGGTTCGAGTCCCTTCCTGGGCACCAATGATGATGAGGGCCGATACGCAAGTATCGGCCCTCTTTCTTTGTGCCCAGAGCACAGCACCTGCGTGCTGTGCGCGAGGGACAGAGGAGGCCCGGCTTGCAAGCCGGGCCGGGGCCGCGTTCATGTGACCGAGTCCCTTCCTGGGCACCAAGGTGGTTGATGTGAAGAGCGGGGGTCGGCAGTGCCGGCCCCTTTCTCTTTTTTTGGAGCTGCAGGCAATCCGGCGCGCTTCAGATCTCGTATTTCTTCGCCAGCCGGTCCGGACGCATCGTGTCGTATTCCTCGAAGGGCTGGTGGATCCAGGGGCTGGTCGGCAGCTGCTCGACGAAGTAGTCGGGCGTGTAGGTCGACGCCGCCTTGACCCAGATCACCGCCGAGCGCAGCTCGCTGATCGACGGCATGCCGCGCAGCCGCTCGACCACCGCCTGCAGCGTCACGCCGGAGTCCGACAGGTCGTCGACCAGCAGCACGCGCCCGGCCAGTTCGCCCTTGGGCAGCGTGATGTACTTGGCGATGTCCAGCCGTCCCTGGATCGTGCCCGCATCGGCGCGGTACGAACTGGTGGACATGATCGCCAGAGGCTTGTCGAACACGCGCGACAGCACGTCGCCCGGGCGCATGCCGCCGCGTGCCAGGCACAGGATCTGGTCGAAAGCCCAGTGCGAGTTGTGCACCTTCAGCGCCAGGCGCTCGGTGAGCATGTGGTACTCGTCCCAGGACACGTACAGGTGTTTGCCGTCGTCGGTGAGCATGTGGGGTTGGAGTCTGCTGAGGTGGTGAAGAGGTTCAGGGGCGAGCCGGGGACGCCGCTCCTTCAGCCCTGGTACGGATGGCGCAGCACGATGGTGTGCTCGCGGTCCGGTCCGGTCGAGACCATGTCGATCGGCGTGCCGATCAGCGCCTGCACGCGTTCGAGGTAGCGCCGCGCGTTGGCCGGCAGCTGGCCCCACTCGGTCAGCCCGGCGGTCTTCTCGTTCCAGCCGGGGAAGCTCTCGTACACCGGCTCGCAGGCCGCGACCTCGTCGGCATCGAGCGGCAGCACGTCGATGGCCAGCCCGCCGAGCTTGTAGCCGACGCAGGCCTTGATCTCGGGCAGACCGTCGAGCACGTCGAGCTTGGTGATGCACAGCCCCGACAGGCCGTTGATGATCGTCGAGCGCTTCAGCGCCGCCGCATCCAACCAGCCGCAGCGCCGCGGCCGGCCGGTGACCGTGCCGCGCTCCTGGCCGACCCGCGACAGGTGTTCGCCGACGCTGCCGGCCGCATCCATCGGCAGCTCGGTCGGGAACGGGCCGCTGCCCACGCGCGTGGTGTAGGCCTTGGTGATGCCGAGCACGTAGTGCAGCATGCCCGGCCCGACGCCGGAGCCCGCGGCCGCATTGCCGGCGACGCAGTTGCTCGACGTGACGAAGGGATAGGTGCCGTGGTCGATGTCCAGCAGCGTGCCCTGTGCGCCTTCGAACAGCAGGTTGGCGCCGCCCAGATGCGCCTGGTGCAGCGCATAGCCGACGTCGGCAAGCAGCGGGCGCATCTGCTCGGCCGCGCGCATAGCCGCGTCGAGGATCGCCTGGTATTCCAGCGGCTGCGCATGCAGGTAGCCGGCCAGCGCGAAGTTGTGCAGCTCGACCAGCTCGCGCAGCTTGCTCGCGAAGCGCTGCGGGTGCTTCAGGTCCTGCGCGCGCAGCGCGCGGCGCGCGACCTTGTCCTCGTAGGCCGGGCCGATGCCCTTGCCGGTGGTGCCGATCTTGCCGGCGCCGCTGCTCTCGCGCAGGCCTTCGCGCGCGTGGTCGACCGCCACGTGAAAGGGCAGGATCAGCGGGCACGACTCGCTGACGAACAGCCGCGAGCGCACCTCCAGCCCGGCGGCTTCGAGCCGCTCCACCTCCTGCAGCAGGTGCGCCGGATCGACGACCACGCCGTTGCCGATGTAACACGGCACGCCGTCGCGCATCACGCCCGAGGGCACCAGCTGCAGAGCCGTCTTGCGCCCGCCGATGACCAGCGTGTGGCCGGCGTTGTGGCCGCCCTGGAAGCGCACCACGCCGTGGGCGTGTTCGGTCAGCCAGTCGACCATCTTGCCCTTGCCCTCGTCACCCCACTGGGTGCCGACGACGACGACGTTGCGGCCGCGCGCGGCCTCTGGGCCCTGCTTCGTGTTCAAGCGCAATCCTTCAGTTGCAAAGCGGCTGCCCGATCCGCATCAGAGCGGGCGCAGCAGCCATTGACCGCCGACCGCGACCAGTTCGCGGTCGCAGGCGAATTCCTGGCCTTCGTTCGCGTGCCCAGGCAGCACGCACAGCACCGTCTGGCCGGCCTCGCGCAGCTTGCGGATCGCCGCGCGCAGCGCCGCATCCTCGGACCAGGGCGCGCGCACCGCGCTGGCGCGCGGCAGGCTCGGTGCGTGCTCGGCCAGCAGCTTCAGGTCCAGGCTGAAGCCGACCGCCGGCCGGCGCCGGCCGAACACCGCGCCGACCTCGTCGTAGCGTCCGCCGCGCGCCAATGCCTCGCTGGACGCGCCGCCGTAGATCGCGAAGCGCGTGCCGCTGTAGTAGGCATAGCCGCTCAGGTCCGACAGATCGAAGCCGACGCGCACCGCCGCATGGTCGCGCTGCAGGTGCGTGGCCAGCCACTGCAGATCATCCAGCGCCTGCGTGATCAGCGCGCGCTGCGGCAGCTCGCGGCGCGCGCGCCCAAGCGCCTCGCCGCCGCCGTAGAGCCCGAGCAAAGTCTGCAGTGCGTCGCGGGTGACCTGCGGGAATCCTTTAGACAACGCCGCCACGCCGGACGCGTCCTTGCTCGACAGTGCCGCCACCACCTCCTGCAGTTGCAGCCCATCGATCGGCAGCCCGGCGAGCACGCCGCGCACCACGCGCGCGTCGGCCAGGTCGATGACCAGGCCGCCGATGCCGGCGCCCTGCAGTGCATCCAGCGCCAGCTCCTGCACTTCGAGGTCGGCCTCCAGTCCGGCATGGCCGAAGATCTCGGCGCCGAACTGCAGCGGCTCGCGCGAGCTCAAGCCGCTGGGCCGCGTGTGCAGCACCGGCCCGCAGTAGCACAGCCGCGTCACGCCTTCGCGGTTCAACAGGTGCGCGTCGATGCGCGCGGCCTGCGGCGTGGTGTCGGCGCGCAGGCCGAGCGTGCGCCCGCTCAACTGGTCGACCAGCTTGAAGGTCTTCAGACCCAGCTCGTGGCCGGTGCCCGACAGCAGCGAATCGAGGTGCTCGAGCAGCGGCGGCATGATCAACTCGAAGCCGCAGCTGCGCGAGCGGTCGAGCAGGCTGCGCCTCAGTTCTTCGATACGGCGCGCCTGGGCAGGCAGGACATCGGCGATGTGCTCGGGCAGCAGCCACGCAGACGACATGAACGGACCCGGAAAGCTTAAAGAAACATTGTATGAGCGGGCCGCGCGCCCGCCCGCCGCGGTCGCGGCGGCCGGCCGCGCCTTCAGTTCCAGTAGAACAGCAGCAGCACGACGCCGACGACCATGCTGCTCAGGCCGACGAAGCGGATCTGGCCGTCGCTGAGCTGCGTCGCCTTCTGGAACACCGCGCGCCAGCGCTGCGGGCTGAGGAAGGGCAGCAGCCCTTCGAGCACCAGCATCAGCGCGATCGCGCCGAACAGCAGGTCGGACATGGGCCGGCGGCCTACTTGCCGTCGCCCGAGCCGCTGCCGCGCATCGCGCGGAAGAACTCGCTGTTCGGGTCGACGACCATCAGGTCCGAACGCGAACGGAAGCTCGTGCGATAGGCCTCCAGGCTGCGGTAGAACTTGGCGAAAGCCGGATCGCGGCCGAAGGATTCGGCATACAGCGACGCCGCCTTGGCATCGCCCTCGCCCTTGACCTTCTGCGAATCGCGATACGCCTCGGCGACGATGACCTCGCGCTGCCGGTCGGCGTCGGCGCGGATCTTCTCGCCTTCGGCCATGCCCTGCGAGCGCAGTTCGTTGGCCACGCGCTTGCGCTCGGACTCCATGCGCTTGAACACCGAGTCGGTGATGTCGGCGACGAAGTCGACGCGCTTGATGCGCACGTCGACGACCTCGATGCCGAAGGCCTGCGCCTCGTCGGCCAGGCGCGCGAGCACGTCGCGCATGACCTTCTCGCGCTCGACCGACAGCACGCCCGAGACGTTGCGCCGCGTGATCTCCTCGTTGAATGCCGCCTGCACCACCGGGCCGAGGCGGTTCTCGAGGTTGCGGAAGTCGGTGCCGTTGTTGCGGATGAACTGGCGCGGCTCCTTGATGCGCCACTTGACCAGCCAGTCGATGACCAGGCTCTTCTTCTCGGCGGTGAAGATCGGCCGCGTCTCCGAGTTGTCCAGCGTCTGGATGCGCTTGTCGAGGAAGACCACGTTCTGGAACGGCGGCGGCAGCTTGAACTTCAGGCCCGGCTCGGTGATGACCTCCTTGATCTCGCCCAGCGCGAAGACCACCGCCACCTGGCGCTGGTCGACGATGAACATCGTCGACGCGGCAATCATCAGCGCGATCAGCGCCGCCGCGACGAACACTCCGATTCGGTTCATGTGCTTGTCCTTCAGAGCGTTGTTCAGCGCATTTCGCGCTCGCGGCTGCGCCCGCCGTCGCGCGAACGCGCGTCGCTGACGGCGGCCGCGGCCGGCGTCTCCACAGGCGCCGGCGGCGGTGCGGCGGCGGCGGCCCCGCCCGCCTGCTGCATCAGCTTGTCCAGCGGCAGGTACAGCAGGTTCGAGCCGGCGCGGCTGTCGACCATGACCTTGCTGACGTTGGCGTAGACCTGCTGCATCGTGTCGACGTACATGCGGTCGCGCGTCACCTGCGGCGCCTTCTTGTATTCGTCGACCACCGAGCGGAAGCGCTCGGCGTCGCCTTCGGCCATCGACACCACGCGCGCGCGATAGCCTTCGGCCTCTTCGCGCAACCGCGCCGCCGTGCCCTGCGCCCGCGGGATCACGTCGCTGGCGTAGGCCTCGCCTTCGTTCTTGAAGCGGTCGCGGTCGGCCGTGGCCTTGACGGCGTCGTTGAAGGCCGCCACCACCTGGTCGGGCACGGCCACGGTCTGCACGTTGACGTTGACCACCTGGATGCCGGTGTTCAGCCGGTCCAGTTGCGCCTGCACCGACACCAGCAGGTCGGCGGCGAGCTGGTCGCGCGCGCGGTACAGCACCGCGTCGACGTTGCTGCGCCCGACGACCTCGCGCACGGCCGATTCGCTGGCCTGCACCACCGCGTCGTCCGGGTTGCGGTTCTCGAACAGGAAGGCGCGCGCGTCCTTCAGCCGGTACTGCACGGTGAAGCGGATGTCGATGATGTTCTCGTCCTGCGTCAGCATCGACGAGTCGCGCAGCCCGGTGGCCGGCACCGGCGTGTTGCGGCCCATTTCCACCGAACGCAGCTGCGTCACCGGCACCGTCTCGTGCGCCTGGAACGGGTACGGGAAGCGCCACTGGATGCCGGCGTCGACGGTATAGGCGTAGCGGCCGAAGGAGGTGACCACCGCCTGCTGGCCTTCCTGCACGATGAACACGCCGCTGCCCAGCCAGACCAGCGCGACCACGCCGGCGATCAGGCCCATGCCGATGCCGGCGCTCTTCAGGTTGGGCTGGAACTGCGGGCCGCCGCCGCCGTCGGGTGGCCGCTCTGCGCCGCCGCGGTTGGGTTTGAGCCCTCCCTTGCCGCCGAACAGGCCGCTGAGCTTGCGGTTGAAGTCGCGCCACAGCTCGTCCAGATCCGGCGGCCCGTCGTGGCGCCCGTTGCTGAGCACCAGCGTGTCGGCGCCGCGGCGGGGCGGAAGGCGCAGCAGGCCGCGCAGCAGCGCCGCTGCCGCGCCGGCCAGCTCGCCCAGGCCGGCGGCGCGCCGGTCGCGGTAAATCTCAGGCATGGTGTGATCGAGGGAACGGAAGGGAAGGATCTGCGGCAGGGGCCAGCGAACGCGGGTCGTGCGCCGCAGGTGAGGGCGCGGGCGCGGCCTTCAAGCGCTCGCGCACCGTGTCCGCCAGCGCCTCGCGCAGCGCGTCGATGCCTTCGCCGCTGCGCGCGCTGACGAACACGCGGCGCACACGCTGGCCGTTGGCGCGCTCGACCCAGTCGACGTTGCGGCGCGGGCGCTGCGAATCGGCGAGCAGGTCGCACTTGTTGTAGACCAGCAGCTGCGGCACCTGCGCCGCGCCGATCTCGTCGAGCACGCGCTCGACCTCGGTGCTCTGCTCCAGCAGCAGCGGGCTCGACGCGTCGGCCACGTGCAGCAGCAGGTCGGCGTCCGCCGCCTCCTGCAGCGTCGCCTGGAACGCCTCGACCAGCTTGTGCGGCAGATCGCGGATGAAGCCGACGGTGTCCGACAGCGACACCGAGCCGGCCTCGTCGCCCAGCCACAGCGCGCGCGTGGTCGTGTCGAGCGTCGCGAACAGCTGGTCGGCGGCGAGCGCGCGCGCCTTGACCAGCGCATTGAACAGCGTCGACTTGCCGGCATTGGTGTAGCCGACCAGCGAGATGCCGAAGGTGCCGCGGCGTTCGCGCGCCTTGCGCTGCGTGCCGCGCTGGCGCTTGACCTTGTGCAGACGCTCCTTCAGCGACTTGATGCGCTCGCCGATCATGCGCCGGTCGAGTTCGATCTGCGCTTCGCCCGGGCCGCCGCGCAGGCCGATGCCGCCGCTCTGCCGCTCCAGGTGCGACCAGCGCCGCACCAGGCGAGTCGCCATGTACTGCAGCCGCGCCAGCTCGACCTGCAGCTTCCCTTCGTGGCTCTGCGCGCGGGCGGCGAAGATGTCGAGGATCACGCCGGTGCGGTCGGCCACCGACACGCCCAGGTGGCGCTCCAGATTGCGCTGCTGCGCCGGGCTCAGCGCCTGGTCGAAGATCACGCCCTGCGCGCCGGTGGACTGCACCAGCGTCTTGATCTCGTCGGCCTTGCCCGAGCCGACGAACAGCGCCGCATCGGGCGCCTTGCGGCGCACCACCACGCGCGCCACCGGGTCGTCGCCGGCCGATTGCGCGAGCAGCGCGAGTTCGTCCAGCGTCGGATCGAAGCCGCCGTCCTTGCCGAAGTCGACGCCGACCAGCACGGCGCGCGTGGCGTTGCCCGCCGACGCGGCCGAGGGTGGGGACGAGGAGTTCAAGACGTACGGGTCAACGCCGTCGATGGTACGCGGCCGCTTCAGGCCTGCTCGCCGGGTTCGTTGGCGTGGAAGTTCACCGCACGGCCCGGCACGACGGTGGAAATGGCGTGCTTGTAGACCATCTGCGTGACGGTGTTGCGCAGCAGCACAACGTATTGGTCGAAGGATTCGATGTGCCCCTGGAGCTTGATGCCGTTGACCAGGTAGATGGATACCGGAACATGCTCCTTGCGCAGCAGGTTCAGGAAGGGGTCTTGCAGCAACTGCCCTTTATTGCTCACGATATGCTCCGTGATCGAAGTTTCTTGGAACCGAGGACCTTATCACAGGCCTGCGGCCGGCGTCGTGCAGTGCAGCATGGCCGTCATGCCCTGCCTTCGACGAAAGGATTCTTCGACGAGCGCATCTCCAGCCGCAGCGGCGTACCGACCAGCTTGAAGTGCTCGCGGAAGCGCCCTTCGAGATAGCGCTTGTAGGCGTCGGTCACGTGGTCCAGCGAATTGCCGTGGATGACGACGATCGGCGGGTTCATGCCGCCCTGGTGCGCATAGCGCAGCTTGGGCCGGAAACTGCCGGCGCGCTTGGGTGCCTGATGCATCACCGCCTCATGCAGCAGCCGCGTCAGCACCGGCGTGGGCAGCTTCTTCACCGCCGACGCATGGGCCTCGGCGATGGCCTTCCACAGCGGCCCCAGGCCCTGGCGCTTCTTCGCCGAGATGCGCTGCACCGGCGCGAACTTCAGGAACGCCAGCCGCTGCACGATCGAGCGCTCGAGCAGCTCGCGCTGGTAGCTGTCGACCGCGTCCCACTTGTTCACCGCCAGCACCACCGCGCGCCCCGCCTCGACGATGTAGCCGGCGATGTGCGCGTCCTGGTCGGTCACGCCTTGCGTGGCGTCGAGCAGCAGCACCACCACGTTCGCGTCGGCGATGGCCTGCAGCGTCTTGACCACCGAGAACTTCTCGATGCTCTCGAACACCCGGCCCTTGCGCCGCAGGCCCGCGGTGTCGATCAGCTCGAAGCGCCGACCCTGGTGCTCGAAGGGCACGCGGATCGCGTCGCGCGTGGTGCCGGGCTGGTCGAAGGCGATCAGCCGCTCCTCGCCGAGCCAGGTGTTGATCAGCGTGGACTTGCCGACGTTGGGCCGGCCGGCGACGGCGAGCCGGATCGGCCTGGATTCACTCTCGCCCTGGTCCTGTGCGTCAGCCTCGGGCTCAGGCCAGCCGTCGAAGGCCGCTTCGATCAGGCTGCGGATGCCCTGCCCGTGCGCCGCCGAGATCGGATGCGGCTCGCCCAGCCCGAGCTCGTGGAATTCGCCCAGCCGCGGCGAATCGCTCATGCCTTCGGCCTTGTTCACCGCCAGCACGATGCGCCGCGCGCTGCTGCGCAGCCAGCGCGCGATCTCGTGGTCCTGCGCACTCAGGCCGGCGCGCACGTCGAGCACGAACACCACCACGTCGGCTTCGGCCACCGCCTGGCGCGCCTGCTTGGCCATCTCGCGCAGCATGCCGTCGCTGGCGTCGGGCTCGAAGCCGCCGGTGTCGACGACGATGAACTCGCGAGCGTCGAGCTTGGCGTCGCCGTAGTGCCGGTCGCGCGTCAGCCCGGCGAAGTCGGCGACGATGGCATCACGGCTTCCCGTCAGCCGGTTGAACAGCGTCGACTTGCCGACGTTGGGGCGGCCGACAATGGCGAGGACGGGTTTCATGCGCGCGCGGCAGCCGTGGGGCGCGCTATTCGGGGCGGAAGGCGAAGAAGCCGCCGTTGCGTGTGGCCACCAGCAGCGTGGTGCCCGACAGCACCGGCTTGCCCACCACCTGCGAGCCGTCGGTGGCCAGGCGCAGCAGCGGCTGACCGTCCTTGCGGTCGAGGAAGTGCACATAGCCTTCGAAGTCGCCGAAGGCCACCGCCGGGCCCAGCACCTCGGGCGCGCTCAAGGACCGGTACAGGAAGCGCTCGCTGTTCCAGGCCAGGTCGCCTGTGGCCGTCTTCCAGGCGGTGATGCGGTCGGTGGCGTCGGCGCCGACGATCAGCTCTTCGTCGCCACCGATGGCGTTCACGCCGCCGGCATTGCGCGACCACAGCAGCCGGCCGATCTCGGCGTCGGCGCAGCCGACCGCGGCCTGGAACGAGCGCGCGCACAGCGTCTTGCCGATGCGCACCGGCGGGCCGATCAGGTCGGCCAGGCGTTCGACCTCGTTGGTGCCGCGCGGCGCGCCGATCGACACCTCCCAGCGCAGCGTGCCGAGCGTCGGATCGATGCCTGCGAGCCGCGGCCCCTGCCCGGCGACCAGTGTGTCCTGCACCGCCGTCAGCACCCCGCTGTGCAGCAGCGTCAAGGCATCGCCGGGCCGCTGCAGCGTCCACAACCGCGTGCCGTCCTTGGCGTCGAAGGCATGCACCGCGCGGTCCACGCCCATCACGAACACGCGCTCGCCGGCCACCAGCGGCGCGGTGCTGACGCGCGAGTTCAGCTGCGCGCGCCACGCCGGCTGCGTGCCGTCGAAAGCGACCAGCTTGTTGTCGGTGGTGACTACGGCATGGAAGCGCCCGTCACTGCCGACGCCGGCACTCAGCGGCGCACCGGCGCTGGCGCGCCACAGCTCGCGGCCGCTGTGCGCATCCAGCGCCATCAGCGTGCCGTCGCTGCCGGCGACGACGAACTGGCCGTCGCGCGACACCACCGAGAGCGGGAACTTCAGGCTGTCCAGCTTCGCCGACCACACCAGCCGGCCGGCGATCTTCGGTGCCACCTGCTCCAGCGGCTTGGGCTTGGGCTTGTTGCTGCCGCAGCCGGCGAGCACCGCCAGCGCCAGCATGCCGGCCAGTGCGGCCGCCCGGCCGCGCCGCCCCGGGCGGCGCGGCGCGGTCACTTGGCGGCCTCCGACGCTTTTGCTGCAGTTGCCGGCGCCGCGCCGAGCGCGGTCAGCTTGGCATCGATCAGCTGCCGGTATTCGACCTTCTCGTCCATCGCCTGCCACGCCGCCTGGTAGGCGGCGCGCGCCTCGGCCGGCTTGCCCTGCGCCAGCAGCACGTCACCGCGGCGATCGGCCACCAGCGCCGCGAAGGGCGGCGACTTGGCGGCGTCGAGCTGCTTCAGCGCGCCGTCGAAGTCGCCGGCCTGCAACAGCAGCGCGGCCAGCCGCAGCCGTGCGACGCTGCGGTATTCGTCTTCGCCGGCGTGGTCGGCCACCCAGGCCAGGCTGGCCTTGGCGGCGTCGGCCTGGCCGCGGTCGAACTGCACGCGCGCGGCCAGCAGGCCGGCCTGCTCGGCATAGGCGGTGCGCGCGTAGCGCTCCTTCAGGTCGTCGAAGATCTGGCCGCTGCGCTGCGCATCGCCGGCCTGCGCCGCCTGCTCCAGCTGGCCGAACATGGCGGCCGCCTTGGCCGCCTGGTCGCGCTGCCAATACCGCCAGCCGTTGATGCCGGCATACACGGCCAGCGCCGCGACCAGCGCCCAGGTGATCAGGCTGCCGTAGCTCTTCCAGAACGACTTGAGGGCGTCGAGCTGCTCCTGCTCCTGCAGGTCTAGGGGTTGGGCCATGGAATGTCCGTCGATGCGACGGCCGCTTCGAGCGGCGCGCGCGAAAAAGGTTTCGGATTATGCGGGGCGCAATTCGTGCGCCCAGGCGGCGGCATCGGCCAGCGCGCGCGTGTGCTGCGCAGCCGCGGCGTCGCGCAGCGGCTTGATCGACAGCTCGCCGCGCGCCAGTTCGTCGGCGCCGAAGATCAGTGCGCAGCGCGCGCCGCTGGCATCGGCCTTGCGGAACTGCGACTTCATGCTGCCCGGACCGTCCTTGCCGGCGGCATGCAGCAGCACCGACACGCCTGCGGCGCGCAGCACCTCGGCCAGCGCGGTGGCCTGCGGCAGCGCCGCCGCGTCGGGGATCACCACGTAGGCGTCGCACGGCGCAGCCGGCGGCGCGATGCCCTGCTGCTCCAGCAGATCGAGCACGCGCTCGATGCCCAGCCCCCAGCCGACGGCCGGCGCCGGCTTGCCGCCGATCATCTCGATCAGGCCGTCGTAGCGCCCGCCGCCGCACACCGTGCCCTGCGCGCCCAGGCGGTCGGTGACCCACTCGAACACCGTCAGGTTGTAGTAGTCCAGGCCGCGCACCAGCCGCGGGTTGATGCGGTAGGGCTGGCCCGCCGCATCGAGCATCGCGCGCACGGCATCCAGGTGCTTCAGCGAGGCTTCGCCAAGGAAGTCCATCAGCTGCGGCGCGGCCTCGACCAGCGGCTGCATGCCCGGGTTCTTGGTGTCCAGGATGCGCAGCGGGTTGCTGTGCAGGCGGCGCTGCGCGTCGGCATCGAGCACGTCGCGGTGCTGCTCGAAATGCGCGACCAGCGCCGCGCGGTGCGCGCGCCGTTCCTCGGGCTGGCCCAGGCTGTTCAGTTCCAGCCGCACGTCGTCCAGGCCCAGGTCGCGCCACAGCGAGCGCGCCATCAGGATCACCTCGGCATCGACGTCCGGACCGGGGAAGCCCAGCGCCTCGACGCCGACCTGGTGGAACTGGCGGTAGCGCCCGCGCTGCGGACGTTCGTGGCGGAACATCGGCCCGGTGTAATACAAGCGCTTGCCGCCGTCGTACAGCAGGTTGTGTTCGACCACCGCGCGCACCACGCCGGCCGTGGCCTCGGGGCGCAGCGTCAGCGCGTCGCCGTTCATGCTGTCGGTGAAGGAGTACATCTCCTTCTCGACGATGTCGGTCACCTCGCCCAGGCCGCGCACGAACAGCGGCGTGGGTTCGACGATCGGCGTGCGCACGTTCAGGTAGCCGTAGCGCTGCATCAGCGCGCGCACCTTGTGCTCGAACCATTCCCAGCGCGCCGATTGCGGCGGCAGGATGTCGTTCATGCCCTTGACGGCCTGGAGCTGTTCTGCCATGTGTGGTTGTCGCTTCGTCATCGAGCGGCCGCTGCGGAACCGGCTTTGCCGGGCCGCCAGCGGCGCCCCCTGGGGGGAGCGCCGAAGGCGCTACGGGGGGGAGCCGAATCTTCGCTCGATGTAGTCCTCGACGATCTTGTGGAATTCCTCGGCGATGCCCTCGCCGCGCAGCGTCATCGCCTTGGCGCCGTCGATGAACACCGGCGCGGCCGGCGCCTCGCCGGTGCCGGGCAGGCTGATGCCGATGTCGGCATGCTTGCTCTCGCCGGGGCCGTTGACGATGCAGCCCATCACCGCCACCTTCAGGTTCTCGACGCCGGGGTAGCGCGTCTTCCACATCGGCATCATCGCGCGCAGGTGGTCGTCGATGCGCTTGGCCAGCACCTGGAAGGTCTCGCTGGTGGTGCGCCCGCAGCCCGGGCAGGCGGTGACGCTGGGGTTGAAGCTGCGCAGGCCCAGCGCCTGCAGGATCTCCAGCGCGACCACCACTTCCTGCGTGCGCGCCTCGCCCGGCTGCGGCGTCAGGCTGACGCGGATCGTGTCGCCGATGCCTTCCTGCAGCAGCACCGACAGCGCCGCCGCCGAGGCCACCGTGCCCTTGGTGCCCATGCCGGCTTCGGTCAGCCCCAGGTGCAGCGCGTAGCCGCAGCGCGCATGCAGCGCCCGGTAGACGGTGATCAGGTCCTGCACGCCGCTGACCTTGCAGCTGATGATGATCTGGTCCGGGTTCAGGCCCAACTCGCGCGCGTAGTCGGCTGACTGCAGCGCGCTTTGCACCAGCGCCTGGTACATCACCGGCTTGGCGTCCCAGGGTTCGGCGCGCGCGGCGTTCTCGTCCATCAGCGACGCCAGCAGCTCCTGGTCCAGGCTGCCCCAGTTGACGCCGATGCGCACCACCTTGTCGTGGCGCATCGCGGCTTCGATCATCATCGCGAACTGGCGGTCGCGCTTGTTCCCCTTGCCGACGTTGCCCGGGTTGATGCGGTACTTGCTCAGCGCCTCGGCACAGGCCGGGTATTCGCTGAGCAGCCGGTGGCCGTTGTAATGGAAGTCGCCTATCAGCGGCACCGCGAGCCCCATCCGGTCCAGCTGCTCGCGGATGTGCGGCACCGCTTGCGCGGCCTCGGGCGTGTTGACGGTGATGCGCACCAGCTCCGAGCCGGCCTGCGCCAGCTCCTTGACCTGGATCGCCGTGCCGATCGCGTCCACCGTGTCGGTGTTGGTCATCGCCTGCACGCGCACCGGCGCATCGCCGCCGATCGTCAGTGCATGGCTGCCCCAGCGCACCACCGCCTGGCGCGTGCGCCGCGGACGCACGCCGGCCGGCAGGATCAGTTCGTCGCAGGTGGGGCGGTCCATGGCTTACTTCAATTCGAGGCGGGCGACGTTGTCGCGCGTCAGCGGCGCCAGATCGACCGGGTTGCCGCGGAACTGCAGCTGCGTGCCGGCGGCGTTGCCGATCTTCAGCTTGAAGGGCGGCCGCCCGTCGAGGCCCAGGCTCTCGCCGGGCTGCAGCGTGCGCTGCACCAGCACCTGCCCGCCGCCGTCGACGACCTCGACCCAGCTCGAGTCGGCAGCGCGCAGCACGACCACGCCGGCGGCGGCGTCGGACGCGGCACCGGCGCTGGCGCCGGGCTCGATCGCAGGTACCGAATGCACCACTTCCACCGTCGCCGCGGAGGCCGCGGCATCTGCGGCCACGGCGGCCTGCGGCGCGGTCTCGGCCACGGGGGCCGCGGCATCGGCCGGCACGGCCACGTCGACGACCACGGAGGGAGACGGCGCCGCTGCCGCGGGCGTCCCGGACGCGGTGGTGCCGGGCCACCAGTCTTGCCACCAGCCGGCGGGCAGCAGCAACACCGCCACCGCGGCCAGCAGCACCAGCAGCGCGGCCCACGCCAACGGATGGCGCAGCGGCCGCCGCTCGCCGCTGTCTGAGCGCCCGGGGCGCTCGCGGAACGGCGCGTTCAGCCCGCCGGCCACGTCGGCCAGGCGCTGCGCACCGGCCTGCGGCAGTTGCTCGAGCACCGGGCCCGGGTCGATCTTCAGCGCGCGGCACACGGTCAGCGCCAATGCACGCGCGAAGGTGGCGTCGGGCAACTCGCCGAGGCGGTCGGCTTCCAGCGCCTCGAGCTTGCGCTGCGGAATCTTGATCGCCGCCGCCAGCGCGGCCACATGCAGGCCCTGGCGCTCGCGCGCCGCGCGCAGCAGCGCACCGGCGCTGCTGCCTGCCGCGGGCGTCGACGGGGCGGCGGCTTCAGTCATTGAAACGGCCCTGCTCGAAGGCCAGCGTCTCCGGCGACTGCGGATAACGCCTGCGCAACTGTTCGCCCAGGCCGCGCGCCGTCACCGTGTTGCCGAGCTTGTATTCGATGCGCGCGCCCAGCCACAGCGTCTGCGCGTTCGATTGTTCGGCCGACTTGTTGACGCGGTCGATGTAGAAGCGCGCGCGCTCGTACTGGCCGCGGCGGTACTGCACGTCGGCCAGCGTGAACGCGGTCTCGGCGCTGGCCGGATCGATCTGGTACGAGCGCAGCAGCGAGGCCTCGGCCTGCTCGAGCCGGCCGTCGCGCGCCTGGCAGATGCCCATCACGCGCAGCGTGCGCGCCGCGCCGCGGTAGCCGGGCTGCACCAGCGCCTGCTGGAACTGCGCCTCGGCCTCCTTGTAGCGCTGGCTCTGACACAGCACCCAGCCGTAGTTGTTCATCGTGTCCGCGTTGCCCGGTTCGAGCTGCAGCGCATGCTGGAAGCTGGCATCGGCCTGCGGCATGTTGCCCAGCGCGGCATAGATCAGGCCGCTCAGGTTGTAGGCGCCGGCGTTGTTCGGGTCGGCCTGGATCGCCAGCTTGATCTCGTCGAGCGCGGTGTTGTACTGGGCGCGGCTGAAGTACAGGCTGGCCAGTTCCAGGCGCGTGGCGGCGCTGCGCTTCAGCTGCTCCGGATCGGGCGCCTTCGGCGCCGGCTTGGCTTCGACCTTGGCTTCGGTGGTCGTCACCGTGCTGGTGCAGCCGGCCAGCACGGCCAGCGCAGCGGCGGTGCACGCGAGCCTCGCGGCCAAACGCCTCATGCCGTCCTCCCCGCCGCGGCATGGATGCGGATCGGCGCGCGCTGCATGCGCTGCTGCACCTGCGTGCGGTCCTGCACCTCGCCGGCCAGCTGGCCGCAGGCGGCAGCGATGTCGTCGCCGCGCGTCTTGCGCACCGTGGTCACGATGCCGGCCTCGCGCAGCACCTCGGCGAAGGCGGCGACGCGCTGCGGCGCCGAGCGCAACAGGCCGGACGCCGGAAAGGGGTTGAACGGGATCAGGTTCAGTTTGCAGCTCAAGCGCGGCGCTTCGCCTTCCAGGCCGCGCACCAGGCGCACCAGCTGATGCGCCAGCGCCGGCGTGTCGTTGACCTCCTGCAGCATGCAGTACTCCAGCGTGATGAAGTCGCGCGGCGCGGCCTCCAGATAGCGGTTGCAGGCCTGCAGCAGTTCAGCCAGCGGGTACTTGCGGTTCAGCGGCACCAACTCGCTGCGCAGCGCATCGTTCGGCGCGTGCAGCGACACCGCCAGCGCCACCGGGCAATCGTCGCGCAGCCGGCCGATCATCGGCACCACGCCCGAGGTCGATACCGTGACGCGGCGCCGCGACAGCCCGTAGCCATGGTCGTCGAGCATCACGCGCAAGCCCGGCAGCAGCGCCGCATAGTTCTGCAGCGGCTCGCCCATGCCCATCATGACCACGTTGCTGATCGCGCGCTCGCCCTCGGGCAACTGCAGCTTCTCGCGCAGCCGGCGTTCGGCGAACCACAACTGGCCGACGATCTCGGCGGTATCCAGGTTGCGGCTGAAACCCTGGTGGCCGGTGGCGCAGAAGCGGCAGCCGACCGCGCAGCCGGCCTGCGACGAAATGCACAGCGTGCCGCGGTCGTGCTCGGGGATGAACACCGTCTCGACGGCGTTGCCGCCGCCGACGTCGAACAGCCACTTGGTCGTGCCGTCGGCCGCCGTCTGCTCGCTGATCAGCGCCGGCGCCCGCACCGCCGCCGCGCCGTGCAGCTTGTCGCGCAGCGAGCGCGCCAGGTCCGACATGCGCGCGAAGTCGCTCTCGCCCTTCTGGTGCAGCCAGCGGAACAGCTGCTGGGCACGGAAACGCTTCTCGCCAAGGCCCTCGCAGTACGCCGTCAGGCCGGCCAGATCGAACTGCAGAAGGTTGACCAACGCGCTCATAAGGCAACCTCCGCGCTGCGCGCTGCGGGATGAGCACTTGGGAGCGGCCCGGCGTGTCTCATACGGCAACGCTCGTGCGCCCGTCGCAGCGTGCCCGCGCTCAGCGGCCGTGGATGGCCATCGCCGGGAAGAAGAAGGCGATTTCCACCGCCGCCGTCTCGGGCGCGTCGGAGCCGTGCACCGCGTTGGCGTCGATGCTGTCGGCGAAGTCGGCGCGGATGCTGCCCTTCTCGGCCTTCTTCGGGTCGGTCGCGCCCATCAGCTCGCGGTTGCGCGCGATCGCGTTCGCGCCCTGCAGCACCTGGATCATCACCGGCCCGGAGATCATGAAGCCGACCAGATCGTTGAAGAACGGGCGCTCCTTGTGCACGGCGTAGAAGGCCTCGGCCTCGGCGCGCGACAGCTGCGCCATGCGCGCGGCAACGATCTTCAGCCCGGCGGACTCGAAGCGGGCGTAGATCTGGCCGATCACGTTCTTCGCCACGGCATCGGGCTTGATGATCGACAGGGTGCGTTCAGTGGTCATCAAAAATCTCTCCTGAATCAAGGACTTGGCAAAGCCTTACATTCTAGCGCGGCAGACCCGCACCGGCCGCGCCGCCCAGGCGGCGCTCGATCAACCTTCATGATGCGGGGCAACGCCCCGGGGCATGAAGGACTGCCGCATCAGCGGCCGCGGCCGCCACCTCCACGACCGCCGCCACCGCTGCCTCCACCGCCGGGCTTGCCGCGCCCCGGCCGGCCGCCACGGCCGCTGCCGCCGGCCTTGCGCAGGAAGGCGTCGGCGCCGATGTAGCCGACCGCGGTCTGCATCGGATCCGGCTGGCCCGCCGACGAGGGCTTCTTCTTGCCGCCCGCGCCGCGGCCCAGCGACAGACCGCCGCCCTTCTGCACGAAGCGCTTGTCGTAGGTCTGCTGCAGCGGGTTCGGAATCGGGCCGTCCTCGCTGTATTCGGCGCGGCGCGTGCGCTCCTGCTGGATCGCGCGCTTGTCGTAGGTCTGCTGCAGCGGGTTCGGGATCGGCCCGTCCTCGCTGTATTCGGCGCGGCGCGTGCGCTCCTGCTGGATCGCGCGCTTGTCGTAGGTCTGCTGCAGCGGGTTCGGGATCGGCCCGTCCTCGCTGTATTCGGCGCGGCGCGTGCGCTCCTGCTGGATCGCGCGCTTGTCGTAGGTCTGCTGCAGCGGGTTCGGGATCGGCCCGCTCTCAGCGCGCTCGCCCGGCGGCAGCCCCTCGAATCGTGGCGCGCGCTCAGCCGCGTCGCGACGCCGCTCGTTGCGCCCCTTGCGGCCGCCGCGGCGCCCGCGCCGCTCGCCGTCGGCGCGACCCGGTGCCGGCTCGGCGTCCGCGCCGCCGGCCGCCGGCGACCGCGCCGCCGGCCGGGCGATGCGGCGCAGCGTCCACACGTCGGCCTCGTCCAGGTCCACCCACAGGCCGCGGCGCAGGCCGCGCGGCAGCACCACCGAGCCGTAGCGCACGCGGATCAATCGGCTCACCGCATGGCCCACCGCCTCGAACAGCTTGCGCACCTCGCGGTTGCGGCCTTCGGTGATGACCACGCGGTACCAGCGGTTCGCGCCTTCGCCGCCGCCGTCCTCGATGCTCTTCAGCGCGCAGGCCTGGCCGTCGATCTCGACGCCCGCCAGCAGCCGCTCGCGCTCGGCCTCGTCGACCGCGCCGAGCACGCGCACCGCGTACTCGCGCTCGACGCCGAAGCGCGGGTGCATCAGCTGGTTGGCCAGCTCGCCCGAGTTGGTGAACAGCAGCAGGCCTTCGGTATTGATGTCCAGGCGCCCGACCGACTGCCACTTGCCCTGCGCCAGCCGCGGCAGGCGGCGGAATACCGTCGGCCGGTGCTGCGGGTCGTCATGCGTCACCACCTCGCCGGCCGGCTTGTGATAGGCCAGCACGCGCGGCGGCGGCGGCACGATGCGCGCCTTGATCGGCTTGCCGTCGATGCGCAGCTGGTCGCCGAAGGAGATGCGCTGGCCGACGTGCGCCGGCCCGCCGTTGACGGTGATGCGCCCTTCCTGCACCAGCTGCTCGATGTCGCGGCGCGAGCCGATGCCCGCCTGCGCCAGCACCTTCTGCAGCTTGGGCGCGTCGGGCTCGGGTGCCAGCACGCGCTTGGGCGGCACCTGCGGCAGGCTGTCGCCTTCTTCGGGCGCCGGCTCGGTGTCGTAGGCGCCGGACAGCACGCTGGCGAAAACCTCGCCGACCTCGGGCTGCGGCAGGTGCACGCGCGCTTCGGCCGGCACGGCAGCGGCCGCGCCGCCCTCGCCCGTGTCGCCGGCTGCGCCCTCGGGGTTGGCTTCGGGATCGCGGGCGCCGTCGCCGCGCCGGCCGCGCCGGCGGTTGCGGCCGCGGCGCGAGCCTTCGCGCAGCGCGCCGTCCGCGTTCGACTCGGGCGGCGCATCGTCCGGCAGCGCCTCGGGCGCCGCGGCGCTGGCCGGGACATCGGCCGGCGGCTGAGGTTCGTCCGGCGTTGCGGCCTGGGGCGTCACGGGCGTCACGGGTGGCGACGGCTCGGCAGCGATCGCCGCCGCCTCGCCGACCTCGGCTTCGGCCGCCTTTTTGCGCGGCGCACGCCGGCGTTTGGCCACAGTGCTGCCCGCCTCCGGCGCAGCCGCCTCGAGGCGATCCGCGGGCGCTGCCGAACTGGCCTCGGGGGTCTCGGTGTCTGTGGGGTTCATGCTGTGGGGTTCATGCGTTCGCGGCTTGGGCTTGGGCTTGGGCTTGGGCTTGGGTCAGGGGGCTCGGGGGTTCGGCGGCGGCGCTGTGCTGCGGCTCGGGCGGCGCCGTGTCGGCGTCGACGGCCGCGGGCGCAACCGACTCCGCGCCTTCCAGCAGCGACGGCTGCAGTGCCGCCGCGGCCTCGGCGGACGGCCGCTGGCCGTCGACGGGCATGACCATCGGCAGCTGGTCCAGGCTGGCCAGCCCCAGGTCGTCGAGGAACTGGCGCGTCGTCGCATACAGCGCCGGGCGGCCGGCGCTTTCGCGGTAGCCGATGGTCTCGATCCAGCCGCGGTCTTCCAGCGACTTGATGATCTGCGTGGTCACGCCGACGCCGCGGATGTCTTCGATGTCGCCGCGGGTCACCGGCTGGCGGTAGGCGATGATGGCCAGCGTCTCCATCGCCGCGCGCGAATAGCGCGGCGGCTTCTCGGGGTGCAGCCGGTCCAGGAATTCGCGCATCTCGGGGCGGCTCTGGAAGCGCCAGCCCGAGGCCAGTGCCACCAGTTCGCAGCCGCGGCCCCGCCAGTCGGCGGCGAGTTCGTCGAGCAGACTGCGCAGCGTGTCGGCGCCGACCTGCTCGTCGAACAGCGTCTGCAGCTCGCGCAGCGGCAGCGGCGCGCTCGCGCAGATCAATGCGGTTTCGAGGACGCGTTTCGCATCCTGTGTATTCATCAGCGACGTGCTCTTGAGTCGCGGTGCATGGGCACCGTCGGTGGATCGAAGCTCATCTGGGCAGGCAGCTGCCGCCTGCGGCTGTTCGACTGAAAAGGAAGTGCGGCGCTTCGGCGGTGGGCAGGCGGCGGTGATGCGGCCTGGGCTCGCTTCGCCGTGTACGGGCGCCAGCCGGCTGCCGCGCATTGTAGCGCCGCACGCTCGGCCGCTCGCATCAGCCCTCCACGACGCTGGCCCAGGCCTGGGCGAAATCGACCGGCGGCGCGCGCTCGAACTCCAGCCAGCGGCCGTCCAGCGGGTGCTGCAGGCGCAGCCGCGCGGCATGCAGCGCCTGGCGCTGCAGCCCCAGCGCCGCGGCGCCGCCGTACAGCGCATCGGCCAGCAGCGGATGGCCGATCCAGCTCAGGTGCACGCGGATCTGGTGCGTGCGCCCGGTATGCAGCTTGCACGCCAGTGCGCTGACCGCACCCGCGCGGCCCAGGCAAGCCGCCTCGGTGCGCGCCGGCTTGCCCGAGGCGACGACCGCCATGCGGATGCGCGACACCGGGTCGCGGCCGACGGGCGCGTCGATCGTCTTGTCATCCCAGTCGACGCGGCCGTGCACCAGCGTCTGGTAGTGGCGCTGCACCTCGCGCGCGGCGATCGCGCGCGACAGCGCCGTCACCGCGGCCAGCGTCTTGCCTACCACCATCAGCCCGGAGGTGTCCTTGTCCAGCCGGTGCACGATGCCGGCGCGCGGCAGGCCCGCCGCCGCCGCGTGGTGCGCGAGCAGCCCGTTGAGCAAGGTGCCCGACCAGTTGCCCGGCGCCGGATGCACCACCAGCCCGGCGGGCTTGTCGATGACCAGCAACTGCTCGTCCTCGAACACGATGTCCAGCGCCAGCGGCTGGGCGGTGTAGGCGCGGCTCTCGTCGGTGGGCACCAGTTCCAGCCGCAGCTGCTGGCCCGCGCGCAGCTTGCGCGACGCAATCAAGGTCTCGCGGCCGTCGACACGCACGTGGCCGCGTTCGATCAGCGACTGCAGGTGGTTGCGCGAGAACTCCGGCGCGAGCAGCACCAGCCCCTTGTCCAGGCGCAGGCCATGCAGTGCGGCATCGACGGTGGCTTCGCGCAGTTCGTTGGCCGGCGACGGTTCGCCGGCGTCGGCGGCTTCGCCGGGCCGCTCCCTATAATCCGCGCCGTCTTCGTCCCCCGCCCCTGCCGGCGCCTGCGCTGCCCCCATGTCCGTGACGGTTGTTGATCTTCGGCGCCTGTGCGCGGCCGCGATGCTGAGCCTGCTGCTGGCGGGCTGCAGTTCCACCAAGACGCCCCCGCCGGGGCCGCCGGCGGCAGGCACGCCGGCTGCGGTCAATGCATTGTATTCACAGGCCAAGGAAGAAATGGCCAGCGGCGCCTGGGACGCGGCCATCAAGTCGCTGGAGCGCGTCGAGGGCCAGGCGGCGGGCACCCTGCTCGCGCAGCAGGCACAGATCGAGCTGGCCTATGCCTACTGGCGCAGCGGCGAGCGGGTGCAGGCGCTGGCGGCGATCGACCGCTTCATCAAGCTCAACCCGTCGAGCCCGGCGCTGGACTACGCACTGTACCTGCGCGGCGTGATCAACTTCAACGACGACATCGGCATCATGGGCAGCCTGGCCGGGCAGGACATGGCCGAGCGCGATTCGCGCGCCTCGCGCGATGCCTACCAGGCCTTCAAGGAACTGGCCGACCGCTTCCCCGACTCGGCCTACGCCGAGGACGCGCGCGCGCGCATGGCCTACATCACCAACACCTTGGCCGAATACGAGCTCTACGTCGCGCGCTACTACTTCCGCCGCGGCGCCTACGTCGCGGCGGTGAACCGCGCGCAGCAGGCGCTGGTCGACTTCCAGGGCGCACCGGCCACCGAGGAGGCGCTGTACATCATGGTGCTGGGCTACGACCGGCTCGGCCTGGAGGCGCTGCGCGACGACGCCAACCGCGTGTTCAAGCTCAATTTCCCGAACAGCACGCTGACCGAGCGCGGACTGCGCCGCACGGGCAAGTCGTGGTGGCACATCTGGAACTGAGCAGGCGCTGAAAGCGGCGCGCGGCGCCGGCTCGCCCACGCCGGCCGCGCCGGCCACCCACTGCCGCGGCGGGGTGCCGAGCGCGGCTCGGCACGAAGCGTTCGATGCCCGAAGAAGTTCGACATCGGCGCCACTGCAGCCCGGTTGCAGCCCCGCCTCAGGGCATCAGCACGCTGCTGCCGGTGTTCCTGCGCGCCTCCAGGTCGCGGTGCGCCTGCGCCACCTCGGCCAGCGCATAGCGCTGGTCGATGCGGATCTTCACCTGGCCGCTGCCGACCACCGCGAACAGGTCGTCGGCCATCGCCTGCGTCGCCTCGCGCGTGGCGATGTGCGTGAACAGCGTGGCCCGCGTCACGTACAGCGAACCCTTCACGCCCAGGATGCCCGGCGAGAAGGCCGGCGCCGGCCCGCTGGCGTTGCCGAAGCTGGCCATCAGGCCGAAGGGGCGCAGGCAGTTCAGGCTGCCCTCCCAGGTGTCCTTGCCCACCGAGTCGTAGACCACCTTGACGCCCTTGCCGCCGGTGATCTCCTTGACGCGGGCGGCGAAGTCCTCCTTGGCGTAGTTGATCGCATGCGCCGCGCCGTGCTGCAGCGCCAGCTCGCACTTGGCGTCGCTGCCCGCGGTGCCGATCAGCTGCAGCCCCAGCGCCTTGGCCCACTGGCAGGCGATCAGGCCCACGCCGCCGGCGGCGGCATGGAACAGCACATGGTCGCCCGGCTGCAGGCCTTCGGCCGGCAGCGTCTTCTTCAGCAGGTACTGCGCGGTCAGGCCCTTGAGCATCATCGCCGCGCCGGTCTCGAAATCGATCGCATCGGGCAGCCTGCACACCGTCGTGGCCGGCATCACGCGCGCTTGGGCGTAGGCGCCCGGCGGGTTGCTGGCGTAGGCGGCGCGGTCGCCCGCCTTCAGGTGCGTGACGCCCTCGCCCACCGCCTCGACGATGCCCGCCGCTTCCGTGCCCAGCGTCAACGGCAGCGGGTTCTTGTACAGCCCGGTGCGCTGGTAGACGTCGATGAAGTTCAGCCCGCAGGCCTCGTGGCGGATGCGGATCTGGCCCGGGCCGGGCTCGCCCACCGGCAGCTCGACCAGCTTCAGCTCCTCGGGGCCGCCGTACCGGCTGATCTGGACGGTCTTCGATGTGTTCATGCGCGCTCCTGTGGCTGGTGTCGACGCCCGAGGTTAGCGCATGCGGCGCCAGGCGATCAGCGCGTACAGCAGCAGGTTGAAGGCGGCCAGAGCGAGCGCGATGCGCCACTGCGCGGCCGGCGTCAGCCCCTGCGGATAGATCAGCGCGCCCAGGTAGTGGTCGATGAAGCTGCCCGCATAGCCCTGCTGCCCCGCGCGCAGGCGCAAGGCATTCTCCAGCGGCGTCAGCGGGCAGATGCCGGCGCTGGCCTCGATCCACACGCCCCAGGCCAGCGCCGGCAGGTGCGCCCACGCGAGCCGCGGCCGGCGCCACACCGCCAGCGCACCCAGCGTGGCCCAGGCGATGAACAGGCCGTGCAGCAGCAGCACCGCGTCGGCGAGAATGGACCAGCCCATCGCCGCAATTGTCGAACCGCCGCATGAAGCGCCTCGTTGCCGCCCCGAATCTGGCGCTGGCCACGTTGTGGGCCGACCAGTTGAGCGCCGCGGGCATCGCCACCACGGTGCAGCGCGCTTGGGCCGGCAGCATCGCCGGCGAGATTCCGGTCGATCAGGCGCTGCCCGAGGTCTGGGTGATGGACGAGAGCCGCCACGCCGAAGCGCTGCGCCTGCTGCATGAGCTGCGCAATGCGCCCTGGCACCACTGGGCCTGCCGCCACTGCGGCGAAATGGTCGAAGGCCCGTTCGAGCAGTGCTGGAACTGCGGCGCCGCGCGCAGCGGCTGAGCAGACGCCGCAGCCCCGCAGGCAGCAGGCACCGCGCCGGCGCGGTCGCTACAGCGTGCCCGGGTAGGCGCCGCCGTCGAGCAGCACGTTCTGCGCGGTCATGTAGCCGGTGTGCACGCTGCACAGGAAGGCGCACATGGCGCCGAATTCCTCGGGCTGACCATAGCGCCGCGTCGGGTTGGCCTGGCGGCGCACGTCCCAGATTTCGTCGAAGTCCTTGCCGCCGTGCCGTGCCGTCGCGGCGGCCATGCCGCGCAGCCGATCGGTGTCGAAGGGGCCGGGCAGCAGGTTGTTGATGGTCACGTTGCGCGACGCCAGCCGCGGCTGGCGCGCGAGGCCGGCGACGAAGCCGGTCAGCCCGCTGCGCGCGCCGTTGGACAGCCCCAGCGCGTCGTAGGGCATCTTCACCGCCGCCGAGGTGATGTTGACGATGCGCCCGAAGCCGCGCCCGGCCATCGCGTCGACGGTGGCCTTGATCAGCTCGATCGGCGCCAGCATGTTGGCCTCGAGCGCGGCGATCCAGGTGTCGCGCGTCCAGTCGCGAAAGTCGCCGGCCGGCGGCCCGCCCGCGTTGTTGATCAGGATGTCCACTTGCGGGCAGGCGGCCAGCGCCGCGCCGCGACCCGCGGCGGTGGTGATGTCGCCGGCCACGCCGCGCACCTCGGCCTGCGGGTTGATGGCGCGCAATTCGGCGGCCGCGGCCTGCAGCGCTTGTTCGCCGCGGGCGGTGATGACCACGTTGACGCCTTCGCGCACCAGCGCTGCGGCGCAGCCCTTGCCCAGCCCCTTGCTCGAGGCGCACACCAGCGCCCACTTGCCGTTGATGCCCAGGTCCATGATCGCTCCTTCGGTCGTCAATCTTCGGTCGTCGATTTCAGCGCATGCGCGCCAGCAGCCAGATGCCGGCCAGCACCAGCGCCGTTCCCGCGGCGATCCAGCCGGTGAAGGCCTCGCCGAGGATCCACACGCTCATCGCGATGGTGCTCGAGGGCCCGATCATGCCTGCCTGCGAGGCCATGGCGGCGCCGTTGCGCTCGATGGCCATCATCACCATCAGCACCGGCGCCACGGTGCACAGCGTCGCGTTCAGCAGCGACAGCCACAGCACCGGCGGCGCCACCTGCCAGGCGCTGTGCCACGGCCGCAGCAGCGCGAACTGCAGGATGCACAGCACGCAGGCCACGCTGCTGGCCAGCCCGGTGAGGCGCAAGGCACCCAGGCGCTTGACCTCCTCGCCGCTGTAGACCAGGTACAGCGCATAGCTCAGCGTGCTGGCGAAGACCAGCGCCGCGCCGCGCACCGTGTCGGCACCGGCCAGCTGCAGCTCCTGGCCGAAGACCAGCAGCACGCCGGCGTAGCTGATGGCCAGCGCCAGCAGCTGCTTCGGCGCGACGCGGCGCTTGAACAGCACGCGGCCGAGCAGCAGCACCAGCGTGGGCCCCAGGTACAGGATCAGCCGCTCCAGGTTGGCGCTGATGTACTGCAGGCCCCAGAAGTCCAGGAAGCTCGCCAGGTAGTAGCCGCTGAAGCCGAGCAGCGCCACCACCCGCCAGTCGCGTGCGCTCAGGTTCGGCTTGCCGCGGCCCGCCCAGCCGGCCAGCAGCAGGAACAGCGGCAGCGCGAACAGCATGCGCAGCATGATCAGCGTGACCGCGTCCACGCCGTAGCGGTAGGCGAGCTTGACGATGATCGCCTTGCCCGAAAAGGCGATCGCCCCGAGCATCGCCAGCAGCAGGCCCGGCCACGGCGCGACTCTTGGCGCAGCGGCGGAACTCGGCACGCCGTGCGTCAGAAGCCCGCGGCCAGGCCGTCGCGGCGCGGGTCGCTGGCGGCGGCATAACCTTCGACCGCGGCATCGCCGAGCCGCCAGATGAACTGGCCGGCGCCGAAGTCCTGGTAGCTGTCGTTGATCTCGTCCAGCGCATGCCCCAGATCTCTGAGCCCCTGCACCGTGTCGGCGCGCATGCCGTGCTCGAGGTTCAGCCGCTGCTGCAGGTTCCAGCGCCAGCGCGGCGCGTCGCAGGCGGCCTGCGGGTTCTGGCCGTAGTCGAGCATGCGCACCAGCGTCTGCACATGGCCCTGCGGCTGCATGTCGCCGCCCATCACGCCGAAGCTCATCACCGGTGCGCCATCCTTGCTCAGGAACGCCGGAATGATGGTGTGGAACGGACGCTTGCCCGGCGCCACCAGGTTCGGGCTGCCCGGCTGCAGGCTGAAACCGTGGCCGCGGTTCTGCAGGCTCAGACCCCATTCGGGCACGACCACGCCGGAGCCGAAGCCCATGTAGTTGCTCTGGATGAAGCTGACCATCCATCCCTGCTCGTCGGCGGCGCTCAGGTAGATGGTGCCGCCCCGCGGCTGCAGGCCGGGGCCGAAGTCCTGCGCGCGCTTCGGATCGATGCGCTTCGCCCGGCCGGCCAGATAGGCGTCATCCAGCATTTGTTCGGTCGTCACCTGCATCGCCGAGCGCTCGCACACGTGGCGGTAGACGTCGGCGAAGGCCAGCTTCATGGCCTCGATCTGCAGATGCTGAGAGGCCGCGCCATCCACCGGCAGCGCGGCCAGGTCGAAGTTCGAAAGCATGCCCAGCGTCATCAGCGCGGCGATGCCCTGGCCGTTCGGCGGGATCTCGTGCAGCGTGTAGCCGCGGTAGTCCTTGGCGACGGGCTCGACCCATTCGGGCTGGAAGGCGGCCAGGTCCTGCACCGTGAACGCCCCGCCCTGCTCGCGCGCCGCGCGCGCCAGGCCGTGCGCGATCTCGCCGCCGTACAGCGCCGCGCCTCTTGTTGCGGCCAGCGCGCGCAGCATGCGCGCCGCGCCGGGCATGCGGAACAGTTCGCCGACGGCCGGCGCGCGGCCGTGCGGCAAGAAGGTGGGCGCGAAACCGGGCTGCGACACCAGCTCGGCCACCTGCGCCGCGAGCTGCCACTTGTGCGCCAGCACCACCGGCACGATGTAGCCGCGCTCGGCGATGTCGATGGCCGGCGCCAACAGGTCGGCAAAGGGCAGCCGGCCGAAGCGCCCGCTCAAGGCCACCCACGAGGCCACCGCGCCGGGCACGGTGACGCTGTCCCAGCCGCGCTGCGGCGGGGCGGCCGCCGCGCCGTGCCGCGCGCTGAAATACTGCGGCGACCAGGCGGCCGGCGCCGGGCCCGAGGCGTTCAAGCCGTGCAGCCGGCTGCCGTCCCAAAGGATGCAGAAGGCGTCGGAGCCCAGGCCGTTGCTGCAGGGTTCGACCACGGTCATCACCGCGGCCGCGGCCACGGCGGCGTCCACCGCATTGCCGCCGCCGGCGATCATGCGCAGCCCGGCCTGCGCGGCCAGCGGGTGCGAGGCGGACACCACGTTGCGCGCGAACACCGGACGGCGCGGCGTGGCGTGGCTGAGGCCCCAATCGAAACGGTGCGGCTTCATGCGCTTCTTCGCTGGTGCGGCTCCTGCCGCGGTGGCCGCATTGTCGCGCGCCGCCGGGCGGACTTGATGCAGCGCAGGAGAGTCGCAGGCCCCGTGCGTGCGTCGCGGCGCAATCGTGCCCCGGCCACGCTATGCTGCCGCCGCGGTGCGCGCAGACGCGCCGCATCCCATAGGCAACTGCAGGAGAAACCCTTCACCATGGCAACACGCAAAACCGCAGCAAAGAGCTCCAAGAAGACCGGCACCGTGAAAAGCGCTGCCGCCGACCTGGTAGAGGCCGCCAAGAGCCTGGGCCAGGCCATGGCCAGCAGGGCCGAGCAGGCGCAGGCCGACGCCAGCGCCGCGCTGGCACGCATGAAGAAGGACGCGGCCGCGCGCAGCGGCAAGGCGCGCAAGACGCTGCAGAGCTCGGTCAAGCGCGCCGAGACGAAGATCGAGAAGGCGAGCGCCGACGCCAAGAAGTCGGTGCAGCGCAAGCTCGGCACGGTGCAGAAGAAGGCGCGCGCCGCCAAGGCCGATCTCGAACGCAAGCTGACGCGCGCCGAACGGGACTCGAGCCGGCGCGTGGCCAAGGCCGGCGACAAGATCGCCAAGGAAGTCGACGCGGTCAAGGCCGCGGTCAAGAAGCGCACCGACGCGGTGACGCGTTCGGTCAAGGACGCCGCCAAGAAGGTCAAGACCGAAGCGCAGCGCGCCGCGGCAGCGGCCAAGAAGGCGCCTGCGAAGAAAGCCGCCGCGAAGAAGGCTGCCGCGAAGAAGGCCCCGGCCAAGAAAGCGGCGGCCAAGCCGGCCGCGAAGCAAGCCGTGAAGTAGGCTGCGGGCCGGCTTGGCCGTTCAACTTTGACGGCCGAGCGCGGCCTGCACCTGTTCGGCAATCGCCAGGCAGGCGGTAAGCCCCGGCGATTCGATGCCGAACAGGTTGACCAGCCCGGCCGCGCCATGCTCGGCCGGACCCTGGATCATGAAGTCGGCGGCCGGCTGGCCGGGACCGCTGATCTTCGGCCGGATGCCGGCATAGGCCGGCTGCAGTGCCGCATCGGGCAGCCCCGGCCAGTAGCGGCGGATGGCCTCGGCGAAGGGTGCGGCGCGCGCCGGGTCGATGCGGTAGTCCTCGGCACCGGGCGCAGTGGCGGGGATCCACTGCACGTCGGGGCCGAAGCGCATCTGCCCGCCCAGATCGAGCGTGACGTGCACGCCCAGCCCGGCTTCGTCGGGCATCGGATAGATCAGCCGCGAGAAGGCCGGCCTGCCCGGGCAGGCGAAGTAGTGGCCGCGCGCCCAGTGCGGCTGCGGCAGCGCCATCGCCGGCAAGCCCTCGAAGCGCGCCGCCAGCGGCACCGCGTGCAAGCCCGCGCTGTTGACCACGCTGCGCGCGTGCAATGCCATCGGCGCGCCGCCGCCGATGTCCAGCTCGAAGCCGTCGGCCACGCGGCGCAGCCGCTGCAGCGGGCTCCTCAGCGCCAGCAGCGCACCATGGGCTTCGGCCTCGCCCTGCAGCGACAGCATCAGCCCGTGGCTGTCGACGATGCCGGTGGACGGCGACCACAGTGCCGCCGTGCAGCGCAGCGCCGGCTCGAGTGCACGCGCCTGCGCGGCATCCAGCCATTGCAGATCGCGCACGCCGCAGGCTTCGGCACGCTGGCGCAGGGCCTGCAGCGCCGGCTGCTGGGCAGCCTCGGTGGCCACGATCAGCTTGCCGCAGCGCCGGTGCGCCACGCCATGCGCGGCGCAGTAGTCATAGAGCAGCTCGCGCCCGCGTAGGCACAGCCGCGCCTTCCACGAGCCGGGCGGGTAGTACAGCCCGGCGTGGATGACTTCGCTGTTGCGCGAGCTGGTGCCGCTGCCGATGGCCGTGTCGGCTTCGAGCAGCACCACTTCGCGCCCGGCCAGCGCCAGCGCGCGGGCCGCCGCCAGCCCGACCACGCCGGCACCCACGATCACGCAATCGACACGTTCCATCCTGCTCACCATACCGGCCAGCGGCGCGCTGCATGCAGGTCCTCGGCGACGAAGCGCTGCACCTTCGGCGGCGCGCTGCCGCGGTGCAGAGCCAGCCGCTGCTCGCGCAGCCCGGCGTCGGCGGCGGTGAAGCGCTCCTGCCGGCGCAGGTGCTCGAGCCAGCTTTCGTCGACGAAGTATTCGATATAGCGGCCGGCTACCGCGCTGTCGCGGAACAGGCCCCAGGACAGCGCGCCCTGGCGCAGCCGCGCGCGCCGCGTCTTCTGCATCAGCTCGGTGAAGGCGGGCACGTCGGCCGCGTCGATCTGGTATTCGACCATGACCATCACCGGCCCCTCGCCGGCACCGATCTCGCCGGCCGGCTGCGGCGTGCTGCCCGGCCTGGCCGGCGTGAAGTCGGGATCGGCGCCGCCCTCGACACTGAGCCGGTGCGTCGCCAGCCACAGCAGCGGTCCGACCACCGCCGCCGCGGTGACGGCGATGCGCACGCTGGTCCAGCCGGCGACCTGGCCCCACAGCAGCGAGCCCGCCGCCGCGCCGCCCATCAGCGCCATCTGATAGATCGACATGCCGCGCGCACGCACCCAGTTGGGCAGCGCCACTTGAGCGGCCAGCGTCAGCGAGTTGGCGGTGGAGATCCAGGCCATGCCGAGCACGGCGATGGCCGGCAGCGCGATCCAGACGTTGGGCGCGAACACCACCACCACCGACATCGCCGCATGCGCCAGCGTGCCGCCGACGACGAACTGGTTGCGGTTGAAGCGCTGGCGCCAGCGCGGGAAGTACATCGCCGCGATCACCGCGCCGCCGCCGATGCTGGCCAGCATCAGCGTATAGGTGCCGGGGCCGGCGCCGTGCAGCTCGCGCGCGATCAGCGGCAGCAGTGCCAGCAGCGCCGACGAATGCAGGAAGAAGAAGAAGATGCGCACCAGCACCGCCTTCATGCGCGGCGACTGCATCACGTGCTGCCAGCCGACGCGCATCGCGCCGACGAAACGTTCGCCGGGCAGCGCGCTGATGCGCGGCGTCGTGCGCCAGCGCACGATGGTCGCGAAGGCCGCGGCGGCGAGCACGACGTTGAGCACGAACACCGCGCCGCTGCCGGCCGCCGAGATGATGCCGCCGGCGACCACCGGGCCGATGACGCGCGACAGGTTCATCGAGATGCCGTTCAGCGCCATCGCCTCGCCCAGGTGCTCGCGCGGCACGAGCTCGGGCACGATCGCCGAGAACACCGGCCAGCGCATCGCCAGGCCGATGCCGTTGGCGAAGGTCAGCGCCAGCAGCAGCGGCGCGGTCAGCGCATCGGCCAGCGACAGCGCGGCCAGCAGCAGCGCCGTCAGCGCCACCCACAGCTGCGTCGCCGCGAAGTAGCGGCGCCGGTCGATGATGTCGGCCAGCGCGCCGCTGGGCAGGCCGAGCAGGAACACCGGCAGCGTCGACGCGGTCTGCACCAGCGCCACCATCACCGGGCTGGTGGTCAGCGAGGTCATCACCCAGGCGGCGGTGACGTCGTGCATCCACATCGAGATGTTGGCCGCGAAGGCGGCCAACCACAGGTTGCGGAACACCACCGTGCGGAACGGCGCGAAGGTCGCGCTGTCGGCGAGCCGGCTCAGTGCATTGCGCATGGGCAGCAGCCTAGGGTCTGTTAACCATTCATGATCCGGCCGGCTCGCCCCCGAGCATGAAAGCTCTGGCGGCGCGCGAAGATACGCGGCGGCACGCGGGGCGAAGGTCGCAATACGAATGACGGCCCGACCCCGACGCCTAACCGGACCGCAACCTGAGCTGGCTCGCACCCCCGACTGTCGCGCAGCGCTGTG
>OEIU01000463.1_pt1 | contig 37619 bp, 29 predicted proteins | sample 1539221 | NCBI WGS metagenome assembly OEIU01 (sample SAMN03792071, study PRJEB22550) | activated sludge metagenome | feature: wastewater treatment plant; material: activated sludge; isolation source: Wastewater treatment plant of a petroleum refinery complex | place: Argentina: Zarate | collected...
CCCGCCGACATCCGCGCCCAGGGCGGGGTGTCGCGGATGAGCGACCCCGACATGATCGACGGCATCGTCGCGACGGTCTCCATCCCCGTCATGGCCAAGGCCCGCATCGGGCACTTCGTCGAGGCCCAGGTCCTCCAGGCCCTCGGGGTCGACTACATCGACGAGTCCGAGGTCCTCACCCCGGCCGACTACGCCAACCACATCGACAAGTGGGCCTTCACCGTCCCCTTCGTCTGCGGTGCGACCAACCTCGGCGAGGCCCTGCGCCGGATCACCGAGGGCGCGGCGATGATCCGCTCCAAGGGCGAGGCCGGCACCGGCGACGTCTCCAACGCCACCACCCACATGCGCCGGATCCGCCAGGAGATCCGCCGCCTGCAGAACCTCCCCGAGGACGAGCTGTACGTCGCCGCCAAGGAGCTCCAGGCGCCGTTCGACCTCGTCAAGGAGGTCGCCACCGCGGGCAAGCTCCCCGTCGTGCTCTTCACCGCCGGTGGCATCGCCACCCCGGCCGACGCCGCGATGATGATGCAGCTCGGCGCCGAGGGCGTGTTCGTCGGCTCGGGCATCTTCAAGTCAGGCAACCCGGCCCAGCGCGCCGAGGCGATCGTCCAGGCGACGACCTTCCACGACGACCCCGACGTCATCGCCAAGGTCTCGCGCGGCCTCGGCGAGGCGATGGTCGGAATCAACGTCGACGAGATCCCGCAGCCGCACCGCCTCGCCGAGCGCGGCTGGTGACGGTCGACTTCGGCCGCCTCATTCGAGGATTGCAGTCACCAGCGTCCCCTTGGCAACGGCCGGCATACCAGCGCCGCGCTCGGTCGTGAGCAAAGACCCCGGCACTATTTCCGTCTTCTTCGTTGCGGGAGGGACTGGGATCTCTGCAGAGACTCTCGGCAACCGCAAGTGTTGAACGACCCCGCATGAGATGAATCGATGAAGTTGAGATCTCCAGACCCTGGGGGCACTCAATGCATGAATCGGTTCAGCGAGGGACGCGCTCGGCTGTGGGCATAGAGGCCCAGCACTGGCCGTTCCGGCAATCAGCTCGCCTCGAACACGCTGTTGTGGTGTCCAGGGTGTAGGGACCCCTCCCAGAGCGCGATGCCTCAGGCAGCCAACCATGTGGCAACCGCAGAGCGAGTTCGTGTGATTGCTCCGCGCGGTCTATCTCTGGAATCTGATGACGATGGGTCCAATGCGAGGACTGCGGCTTAGCGTCGCCACTCGCACGCGGACAGCACGGACCCGCGCTCCTTGAGCCGCGCCAGGCTTGTCCCTTTGGGTGACCGGCGCCCATCCACAGGTGGCACAGCGCGTCCTCACTATCCACAGGTCTTGCCCTTGGACCGGTGGGCTGCTTCCGTGCCGTTCATCGTGATGAGGCGCGAGGGCGGTTGACCCTCAACGGCGGTGATTTGGCCTAGGGGGGTCATGAGGACTGACAAAGAAAATGCAGTGCGGGCAGCTCGGCGTGGGGATGGGTTGAAGGCCTTGGTCCAGGCTCTTCAGGCGGTCGGAGACGCGGCGTCGGAGGCCACCTCCGCCGGAGGCGACATCCGGCTGCATGTGATCGCCTGTCGCGCCCACCACCTCGCCAACCATCTGGCTCAGAAGGACGACGTCGTGGTGGGCGCACCAAGTGCGTCTGAGAGGGCGCAGGACCTGCATGAGGCCGCGCAGGAGCTCAGACGGCAGGTGGTTTCGCTCGCGGGTGGCCAGCCGGGCATCCGCCCGGTTCTCGTCCAAGCGCGTGGGCTGGTTCTGTTGGCCGATGCGATTCGGCGATGAGCGAGCGCGACGCCCGCAGCGTGGGCGAGCTGTTGCTGGAGGGTGACCTGGCCATGCGCCGGCTACTAGTGGATGCCGAGCGGCTCGACGTCGCAGAGTTGACGGCCGCCCTTCCATCACTGCTCCGGGCGGCCGAGGAGTTCGTCGGCGTGCTACCGCGTCGTGGTTCAGCGCCGGGCCAGGGCCTGCCGTCGATTGCGCCTGACCCTTCGCTCGGCCGGCTGCGCGCCGTCACCGACCGAATGGAGCGCCTCCGGGGTACCCGTGAGTGGCTGTCCTCGGCGCCTCCGAGCCCTCAACTGTCGGCGGTGAGGGACAACCTGCTTCGGGCCCGCGACTTGGTGGTGGAGCATCACCATGCTCAAGCCGTCCCTCGGCCCGACGTTCTCGCTGATGGAGCGGCGGCGCGGGCGCGAGTCATGCACACGCTGTATGTGTCCGCCCACGCTGTGGTCCTCGCAGCCCGGCACTCCGCGCTCGATAGAAGCGCGGGTGCACGCCGGCGTCCGGCATGGCGAGACCGAGAAGTCGGTGCCTTGGGGGCGATTCAGCATCTCGCGGAGTCACTGGAGCAGTTGGCCGGGGAGGAGGTTCGCCGGACCTTCCCCTCTGCGTCGCGCGGAGAGTGGCGAGAGCTTCCGAACCCCTCGCGCCTTCGGGAGAGCATGGGCGCTTGGGAGGTTGAAGCCCGTCGCTCGTTGTCAGGTAATGCGACACCAGCGGACCGTGCCGAGGTGGTTCGGGTGCAGGGTGCGATTCTGGCAATGGGCCGAGTGTTGCTGGGCGTGGCCGCGCACCAAGGCGTGATCGACCGAGACGGCTTTCGGGATCTGGTCGAGCCCAGCCTGCTCGAGGTCGAGGCCCGAGTCGGTGAAGTCCGCGGGATGGTGCAGGACCTTGCAACTCGGGGTTCAGGGGGCCTCGATCACCGTCTTGCTCGGGCAGGCTCGGAGGTTGTACTGGCTCACACCGAGCTCGTCTTGGACGGAACGGGGGCCGCTTCGCCGGCCGTGATTGCTCGGCGCACCGACCTGCGCGCGATTTCCAGCGACGTCGCGGATGCCCTTCCCGCAGCCGTTGGCGTCCTCAGCGAACTCGGCACTTCCCTGACTGACCCAGCCTTGGTGACCAACGCCGTGGGGCTCCAGCACCTGATCAACCGGCTCGAGCGGGGACAGGGCCCCCGGCTTGAGAGTCCAATGACTCCGTGGGTCGCGCCCAGGGACCTCGCCCTCGGCCGGAGTGTTCCACCACCCGACTGGGTTCGCGCCGAGATCGACGGTGCAGTGGAAGCGGCATTCAGGGCTCTGTCGGTCGCGATCACCGCGAGCACTTCCGTCGGTCTTGGTGGACGTGAGCACTTTCGCGATGTGACGGGGGAGGGATCGCCGTCGGCACTCCGGCCTCCCGCTGGTCGGCTTGGCCTTGGGCAGGGAAGGTCTCCAGGGCCCGCTGACCCAGGGGTCGCCCGCATGTAGCGGAACGTCCGGCCGGGCCTTGGTGAAGGTCATCGGACGCGCCAGCGAACGCCATTGATACAGCGCGAGCCTGCTCGCCCCGGTTCCGGCTCATTGATGCGGCCGTCGGTGTCGGGCACCCAGCGCGTCTGCACGACGTCCTTCGACGGTTCGCACGACGCTGAGTGTCACGGCCAACAGCGCTCCTGCTCAGGCAGTGGCTGCTGTCTTAAGGGCTTGGTGCGTCGCGGCGATGCGTGGGTGCTCGCGGCTGCCGACGCGGATGGCGGTCAGGATGCGCCGGTGGGGGCGCCCGGGGAGTGCATGGGTGACGACGCCGTCGCGATGCCGTGCGTCGGCGAGGCCGGGCAGGAGGGCTGCGGCGAGCCCCTGTTCGACGACGCGGAGGTGGATCTGCAGGTCGGTGGAGGTGTAGCGGACGTCGGGTTCGAACCCGGTCGTCCGGCACAGGGCCGTGGCCCAGGCGCGGGAGGTCGTGCCGTGGGGTTCGAGGGCGAGTGGCCGGCCCGCGAGGGCTTCGAGCGTCGTGACCTCGTCCCAGGTGGCCGGGACGGCGAGCTCGAGTGGGTCGGTCGTCAGCTCGTGGAGGTCGGCGCCGGGGACGACGGGGAGGGGGTGCCCTGGGTACTCCTCGGCGAGGACGAGGTCGAAGTCTCCGGCGGCGAGTGCGGGCAGGGCGGTCTCGGGTTCGAGCTCGGTGACCTCGAGGCGGCAGTCGGGGTGCCGGTCGGCCATGAGGGTGACGGCCCGCAGGACGAGGGAGAGGATGGCGCTCTGGAAGGCGGCCACCTTAACGGTTCCGGTGACATCGCCTCGAAGCGATGCGAGGTCGGCGTGCGCCTGTTCGACCTGTGCGAGGACGACGGTGGCGTGCCTGACGAGCAGCTCGCCCTCGGGGGTGAGGCGCAGACGGCGCCCGTCGGGCTCGAGGAGGCGGGCTCCCGCTTCGCGTTCGAGCACGGTCAGCTGCTGGGACACCGCGGAAGGGCTGAACGACAGGGCCTGGGCGACGGCCGCGATCGTGCCTCGACGCGACAGCTCGACGAGCAGGCGCAGCCGCTTGACGTCGAACACAGGCACCCCACCCATCAGATCTGCTTAACGGTTATCCTCGATTCTATGCGCTGGACCTGACGGGTGCAGTCCAGAACACTGGACGCATGACGACCTGGTTCCACAACCCCGAGGCCCGCCGTTGGCACTCCGTCGCGGGCGCGGTGACCCGCGAGTTCCACCGTGAGCTGCCCGGCTACGAGCCGACACCGCTGGTCGACCTTCCGGGCCTGGCCGCCGAGCTCGGTGTGGGGCGGGTCCTCGTCAAAGACGAGTCGATGCGCCTCGGGCTCCCGGCGTTCAAGGTGCTCGGTGCGTCCTGGGCGTGCACGAGGGTGCTCGAGCGTTCCCCGGGCGCACACCTGGTCACGGCGACCGACGGCAACCACGGTCGCGCGGTGGCGCGCATGGCCCGTCTCCTCGGCACCGCCGCCACGGTGTTCGTGCCTGCCGTGATGCTGCGCGAGACGGCCGAGCTCATCGAGACCGAGGGTGCGGAGGTCCGATGGGTCGACGGGGACTACGACGACGCGGTCCGCACCGCCGCGGAGCACGCCGCCGCCGAGGTCGGCCGAGAGCTGGTGCAGGACACCGCCTGGGAAGGCTACGAGGAGGTCCCCGGCTGGATCGTCGAGGGTTACGACACCCTGCTGGACGAGATCGACGAGCAGCTCGGCCGCGCTCCCGACCTCGTCGCCGTCCCGGTCGGGGTCGGCTCGCTGGCGCAGGCGGTTGTGGCGCACTACCGCCGACCCGCCCCCGGCGCGACTCGGGTGCTCACGGTCGAGCCCGACACCGCGGACTGCGTCATCACCAGCCTCTCGGAAGGTCGTCCCGCGAGCGTCCCCACGGCCTCCACGGTCATGGCCGGCCTGAACTGCGGGACGATCTCGAGCCTCGCCTGGCCCGTCCTGCGCGACGGGCTCGACGCCGCCGTCGTGGTCGACGACACCGCCGCCCTGCGCGCGTCCGCCGACCTCGGACGGCTCGGCGTCTCCTCCGGCGCGTGCAGCGCCGCCCCCCTGGCCGGCGTCCGTGCCGCCCTGGCCGACCCGGCCCACCGCTCCGACCTCGACCTGCCCGACGGCGCGGTCGTCGTCCTGCTCAGCACCGAAGGAGCCACCTCGTGACGCCACACCTCGACGCTCGGCTCCGGACCTGGCGCCGAGACCTCCACCGCATCCCCGAGACCGCGTTCGAGGAGCACGCCACCTCCACCTATGTCGCCGACGCGCTGGAGACCCTGGGGTTCAGCGTGAGTCGGGGCGTGGGCGGAACCGGCGTCGTCGGCTCCCTCACCCGAGGGACCTCCACCCGATCCGTCGGCCTGCGCGCCGACATGGACGCCCTCCCCATCGCCGAGGTCGAGGGCCGCACCCACGGGTCGACCCACCCCGGACGCATGCACGCCTGCGGCCACGACGGACACATGGCCATGGTCCTCGGCGCCGCCGCGACCGCAGCAGCCGACGACACCCTCGACGGCACGGTCCGCGTGATCTTCCAACCCGCCGAGGAGCCCGGCCGGGGCGCCCAGGCCATGATCGACGACGGTCTCCTCGAACGGTTTCCCCTCGACGCCCTCCACGGCCTGCACAACCTCCCCGGCATCCCCACCGGGCACCTCCACACCCGAGCCGGCGGCATCATGGCCAGCGAGGACAACTTCACCATCGTCATCACCGGCCGCGGTGGCCACGCAGCCCGGCCCGACGCCGTCGTCGACCCACTCGTCATCGGCGCGGAGATCGTCCTCGCCCTGCAGACCGTCGTCGCCCGGACGATCGACCCCGTCACTCCGGCCGTGCTCTCCTGCACCGAGTTCCACACCGATGGGGCCCGCAACGTCATCCCCGGAACCGTGACCATCACCGGCGACACCCGCAGCTTCGACCCCGCCGCGCAGACCATCCTCGAACGCCGCATCCGGGAGATCTCCCTCGGCATCGCGGCGGCCCACGGCGCCACCGCCTCCGTCGCCTACACCCACGAGTTCGCCCCCACCGTCAACGACCCCGAACGAGCGGCGCTCGCCGCCCGCGCGGCCGCCACGGCCCTGGGGGAGGACCGGGTCGACGGCACCTGCCTGCCGATCATGCCCAGCGAGGACTTCGGCGTGTTCGCCCGCCACGTCCCCTCCTGCTTCAGCTTCATCGGCAACGGCACGGACGACGCCGCCGGAGGTACACCCCTGCACAGCCGCACCTACGACTTCAACGACGACGTCCTCACCGCGGGCGTCGCCTTCTACACCGAGGTCCTCCGACAGGAGCTCACCGGACCGCGCTAACGAGCTCGTTCACCACCAAAACGAAACATCCGGACATGCCGCGATGCGGTCGGTCTTGCCGCGTTGCAGCCCCCCGGTGAGGAGGCCTAGCCTTATCGGGCGCAGCGACCATGCCGCACGATGGCTGCCGTCCAGTCCGCATATAGTCCGCAAAAAGTCCGCAAAGCGACCAACATTAGCCGGTCCTTTCCAGTTCTGGTCAACGTTGCCCACTTCGAAAAGATGCAGGTCAGACGGCATTTGCCAACCGTGCCCGGCAACTCCCAACGACACTCGGCGAAGTAGGGGTACGTTCCGCTTCAACGTCTAGCGTCGACGGGATGGGCCAGTCGGCGTCGGGCACCGCTGGCCACTGGGCTCACCGTGGTCTCAGCGCGACGTCGTGCTCTCCGGTCAGGCCCTCGATGTCGGAGGCGGCGGTCCCGAGGAGCTCGTCGGCCAGTCGGCGCAGGGCGCGGGCGACGGCCACCTCGGCACCGACCTCGGGGACGAGGGGGTCGTCCGGACCGCGAGTGCTGTGGCCGTAGCCCCGCAGGTGCTCGGGTGCCTCGGTGACGAGCACGGCATGCGCGTCCGTGTCGTCATCGGCCTCGTAGATGTGGATCCGCACGGTCCAGTCGTGGACGCGCCGGTGCGGCGCGGCGGCCGGGACGGGGGCGGCGGGGCGGCGGGCACGCGCGGCATGTGGCGTGGTGACCGGGGTGACCCGCAGGACGGAGCCGGGTCCCGGATGGACGAGGCTCTGGCTCCCGTCGTCCCACAGGACGACGAACGGTGCGGTGTGGCCCGGACCCCGGGCCTCGAGCACCTCTCCGGCGCGGGCGGGTGCGTCGCCGGCGGGCGAGAGGACGATGTGGTCCCCCGGGTTGGCATGCATGTCGATCCTCCTGCTGCGGCCGGCCGGTCGCGACACGGCGCCCGGTCGGCGGGTGGTGCACGGGCCGGAGCCCACGGTTGTGGGCGCGGGCTCCGCGACTCGTGGGGCGGCAGCCGTGTGCCGTGGCCGCCGTCGGTGGTTCAGGCGTGGCTCGCCGTCGGGGTCCCCTGGTGGGGGAGCCACCCGACGTGGTCCACCAGCTCCATCAACCAGACGACCGCGAGGGACGTCATGAAGACCGCGAGCCAGGTGGCGGCCGACGCCGACCCGGAGAGGATCAGTGCGACCACGCCGAGCGCGAGAGAGACACCGGCGACCGTCCACTCGAGCCTGCCGGTGGTGTCGAACGCGTCGCCGAGGCGGGTGACGAGGAACGCCATCGCCCCGAGGAACAGCCCGACCACCGTCATGCCCCGTTCATCCGTGGTGAACAGCGTCTGGGCATCCACGAGGAAGGCCCAGTACACGAGTCCCGCCGCGAGGAAGAGGACGGTGCCGAGAACGTCGCGCATCGTGAACTTCATCCATCTCACCTCCCTTCCCACACCTCCATCGTGGCGTGGTCGAGGACGGAGCACGAGGGACACAGGTCCCGCGACCGGTCCGCCGAGGCACTGGCGCCTGAGGCACTGGGTGCGGACGGGATGGAGGGAGGTCGCGAGGCCGAGCAACCCCAGGTGGCCGGCGACCACCGCGGCGAGCGTCCCCCTGAGGGTCACGAGGACCACTGCACCCGCGACGGCCGCGCCCAGGGCCCGGGTCGAAGGTCCCCGCTGCACCGCCGGGGCTCCTCACCCCGAGGCGAGCGCACAGGCTCGGTCGCCCAGGGCCGAGCCGACGTCCGGGTACGTCGGGTAGAGCGGCGCCACCCGGGCGAGGGCCAGCTCCGTCAGGCCGGCGGGTGAGACCGCCGCGAGCACGACGGGCACCCCGACGCGGACCGCCCGACGACGCACGAGCCCGAGCAGGCCGACGAGGAGCCGTGAGACCTCCACCCGGGAGAGGTCGGCGACCAGGACCCGGGGCCGTCGCCGCAACGCGAGCTCCACCTCGACCATGGTCGCCTCCACGCCGGCCCCCGCCGCGAGGGGAGCGGCGTGGTCCAGGGCGCCGGTCAGCGAGAGCACCACGGTGTCCTCCAGGTGGTGACGGCGGATCGTGAAGGAGCGGGACGCGCTGTCGGACTGCGTGGCCATGGGACCTCCTCGGGGTGCCCGATCCATCACAGGGTGGACACCGCGGCACGAGCCGGGAAGGGGCGGATGTCCCGGGTGGGTGCGGGTGGCCCCAGGCGCCCCGGACACGCTCGGGGGAGGTCAGGTGACGAGCACCGCGACGCCGGTCAGGGCTCCGGTCGCCACGTCGTCGAGCGCGACGTCGGCGCGGTGCATCGGGTAGGGGACGACGTGCGCGTGCACCCCGAGGCGCGAGGAGAGACGGAGCATCTCCTCGCCGTCCCTGCGGGTGTTGGCCGTCACCGACGTGAGGTGCTTCTCCAGGAAGAGGTGGCTCTGGTAGTCGAGCGCGGGGACGGGTGTCATGTGGATGCCGGCCGTCACCAGCGTGCCGCCACGGTCGAGCGCCGCCAGGGCGACGGGGACCAGCTCACCGGCCGGCGCGAAGAGGATGGCGGCGTCGAGCGGGACGGGTGGGGGCTGGTGGATCGACGACGCCGAGGCGACGCCGAGGTCGAGGGCGAGCCGCCGGGCGGCCTCTCCCCGCGTGAGGACGTGGACCTCCGCGCCCTGCGCGACGGCGAGCTGGGTCACGAGGTGGGCGCTGGCGCCGAAGCCGTAGATCCCGAGCCGACCGCCGGGGGGCAGGTTCGCTCGACGGAGGCAGCGGTACCCGATGACGCCGGCGCAGAGCAGGGCGGCGGCCTGCTCCGCGGGGAGACCGTCCGGAACGGGGTAGGCGTACGCGGCCGGGACGGTCGCGAACTCGGCGTAGCCTCCGTCGACGTCCCAGCCGGTGAACCTCGCCTCGGGGCAGAGGTTCTCGGCACCGTCGCGGCACCACCGGCATTCCCCGCAGGTGGCGCGCAGCCACGGGATCCCCACCCGGTCCCCGGGCCGGAAGCGGTGGACCCGGCGGGAGGCGACGACGGTGCCGACGACCTCGTGGCCGGGAACGACACCGGGGCGCCGGACCGGCAGGTCGCCGTCGGCGACGTGCAGGTCGGTGCGGCAGACACCGCACGCCTCGACGCGGACGAGCACCTCCCCGTCGAGCGGCTCCGGCACGGGACGGGAGACCGGCCGGAGCCGCTCGTCACGGCCCGGGTGCCCGGCGGCCGCCCACGCGGTCATCCGTCCCCGGTCGGACACGGCGCCTCGCCTCCTCGGTCGGGTCGCTCAGGCGTCGCCGCCGCGCACGACGGGGATGGTGACGGGCTCCGGCGAGCCCACGTGGAGCGGCACGCGCACCTCGAGCACGCCGTCGGTGTAGGACGCCTTCACCTCGTCGGGCTGGACGTCGTGGGGGAGCCGGAGGCTCCGGGTGAAGGCGCCGTAGTGGAACTCGTGGTGGGTCTTCTCCCTCTCCTCCTCGCGGCGTTCGCCGCGGATGGTCAGCAGGTCTCCCTCGATGTTCAACGTGACGTCCTTGTCCGGGTCGATGCCGGGCATCTCGGCGCGCAGGACGTAGGTGCCGTCCTCGGTGAAGTCCTCGACCCGGACGTAGGGGGTCAGCCCCAGGCCGCGGAGTCCGAGGGTGGTGCCGGAGTCGAGCCAGTCGAGCAGCTCGGAGACCGGGCTGGACGGACGACGGGTCAGCGTGCTCATGTCGGTCCTCCTCGATCGTGCGGCGCGACGGTCGTGCCGCACGTCAATCGTGGGCAGCCAGACGGGACGTCGGAAGGGGCGAATGTCCCTCCGTCGCAGCGGGTCAGGTCAGGGATGCCGCGTACACGGCGCCGATCGACGCGTCCAGGGCCGTGTCGAACTCCTCGTCGGTCATGTCGGCGCGCAGCCCCTCGGTGAGGGCCCGGGAGAAGCTCGCGACGACCCCGTGCTGGCGCTCCAGCCGAGCCACCGCCTCGATCCGCGCGTAGCCGCCCGAGAGCGCCGCCACGCGCAGCACGCGCGGGTGCTCGAGGAGGGGGACGTGCCCGTCGTCCAGCTCGGGAAGGGTGAGCTTGAGCACGACGGCACGGCCGGCGTCGAGTGCGTCGAGGTGACGCAGCAGCGCGTGCTGGAGGAGGTGCTCGGCGGCGGCCTTGTCGGGGGAGAGGATGTCGACCTCCGGCTCGACGATCGGCAGCATCCCCGCCTCGAGGACCGTCCGGGCCGCCCGGAACTGCTGCTCCACGACCGCCTCGATGCCGACGGGGTCGGCCCGCCGGACGAGCGAGCGCATCTTCGTGCCGAGGACGCCGTGCGTCTGGGCGCGGTCCAGGAGTGCGTCGAGGCCCGGCATCGGCCGCATGAGCCGGACCCCGTCCTCCTCGTCGGCGAGGCCCTGGTCGATCTTGACGAAGGGGACGACGCCCTTGTGCTGCCACAGGTACTCGGCGAAGCCGGTGCCGTCGACCGTGCGGTCCATCGTCTGCTCGAAGAGGATCGCGGCGATCACCCGGTCCCCACCGAAGGCGGGGCTGGTGACGATCCGCGTGCGCATGGCGTGCACGAGGTCGAACATCGTCGCCTCGTCACCCCAGGCGTCGTCGGGGACGCCGTAGCGGCGCAGCGCCGCCGGCGTGCTGCCGCCGCTCTGGTCGAGCGCGGCGAAGAACCCCCGGCCCCTGGCGACCTTCTCCCACATGTCCATCATCACCGTGGCGCCTCCTTCGCTCCCGGGACCGGTCACCATGCAACGCGACCGGGGGAGGCGGCGCCAGTGACAGGTGTCCCCGGGCTCCGGGCCGGCCGGGGCGAGGTCCCGGCCGGCCCGCCCCCTGCCCTCAGGCCGACGTCGGCTCCTTGTCCCGGTTCCGTGCTGCCAGGACGGCGTCCCGGGGCGGTGCCACCAGGGACTGCGCCGCGGGGAGGAGGGCGGCCATCATCGCCACCCCGCCGAGGACACCGATCCCGACTCCGCCCGCGCTGCCCGCGACGGCGAACACGACTGCGGCCACGGGGGCCCAGAGGGGGACCCGGCGGGCGCGCCGCAGCCCGAGGAGGAGGGCGACGACGCCGATCGTCATGCCACCGGCGAAGGCGATGACGATCGCGACGAGGAGCGGGTACGACTCCGAGGCGCCGTCGAGGGCGGAGATCGTCGAGGCGTCGGTCCCGGCGCGGTCGTACAGCGCGAACAGCGCGTAGTAGGCCACGGCGTGCCCGGTCGAGGCGACGAGCCCGAGGACGGTCAGGGCCCCGCCGACGCCGACCACCCGAGCCCCCCGTCCTCGGGTCGTCGCCACGAGGGCGCACACACCGGGGACGAGGAACACCGGCGCGAGGGCGCTGAGCAGACCGGCCACGAGCCACGTCACGGGGTGGTCGTGGACCGACGCGGTGAGCGCGGTGGGAGCGGGGCCGCTCGAGGAGTCGACCGAGCGACGCAGGACGTCGCCGAGCGAGAAGAGGAGTGAGCCGGCGAGCAGGCCGACGGCGGAGAACCGGAGGGGGATCGAGGTGGTCATGGCACCACCGTGGGTCGTGGACCGGTTCGACCGCTTCCTCCGGCGGCCCGAACCGGCTCCCCCGCCGGGAGGATCCCGCTCCTGCGCGCGGGTGACCCGCCGGGCCCCCGAACGGACCTACCCTCGACGCGTGCCCTCCACGCCGCGACCCCGGGCCGTCCTCGGCATCCCCCTGGTCGACGTCGTGCTCTCGGCGCTCGTGAGTGCGCTCTCGATCGGTGGGCTGCTCACCGGGGAGGTCGACGAGCGGCCGCTGGCGCTGACCCTGCCGGTCGCCCTCGTCCTCGGCGCGAGCATCCTCGCACGCACCCGGGCTCCCCTGCTCGGCGCCGGCGTCGCCACGGCCGCCAGTGTCGTTCAGGCGATCTGGGGGAACCAGGCTCCGGGCACCCTCATGTCGCTCGTGGTCGTGCTCGTGCTCGCGTACGGGGTGGGGGCCGGGTGCCGCGAGGGCGTCGCCGCGGCCGGGCTCGCGGTCATGCTGGCCGGGATGTTCCTCACCGAGTGGCTCGACGGCGGCTCGGACTACCCCTTCATCGCGGTCGAGCTGGGGGGCGCCTGGCTGCTCGGGTGCGCCGCGAGGTCCTGGCGATCCCGGGCGACCCGGGCCGAGGAGCACCAGCGCGACCTCGCCCGCCTGGCGGTGGCCGAGGAACGGGCCCGGATCGCCCGAGAGCTGCACGACGTGGTGGCCCACAGCCTCAGCGTCATCGCGGTCCAGGCCGATGCCGCCGAGGCGGCCCTCGCCCGCGACCCCACGCGCGCCGCGGATCCCCTGCGCGCGATCCGTGGCAGCGCCCGTGACGCACTGGTCGACATGCGTCAGCTCCTGCACGTCCTTCGCGCGGACGACGACGGTGACGCCGACGCCGCGGGCCACCCCCGGGCGCCGGCCCGCGGGCTCGCGGACCTGCCGTCCCTCGTCGCAGGACTGCGTCGGGCCGGGCTGCCGATCGACGCAGATCTGCGCGTCGGGGCCCTGCCGCTGCCGTCGGGCATCGAGCTGGCGGTCTATCGGATCGTCCAGGAGGCGCTGACCAACGTCCTCAAGCACGCCGGACCCGCGCCCACCCGGCTCGTCGTGCAGGGGACGGGCCAGGAGGTGGTCCTCGTCGTGCGCAACGGACCCGGGAGGGCGGCGCCGAGCGCTGACGTCGACGCGGGGGGCCGTTCGGGACACGGACTGGTCGGCGCGCGTGAGCGAGCCCTCGCGGCCGGAGGGACCCTGCGTTCGTGCCGCACGCAGGACGGCGGTTTCGAGCTGGTGGCGACGATCCCGGTCGGCGAGGAGGGCCGGTGACCCGGGTCCTGCTCTGTGACGACCAGGAGCTCGTCCGCGCCGGCTTCCGGCTCATCCTCGACCTCGAGGACGACCTGGAGGTCGTCGGTGAGGCGGCCGACGGGGTGGAGTGCCTGCGCCAGGTGGCCTCCCTGGCCCCCGACGTCGTCCTCATGGACATCCGGATGCCGAGGATGGACGGCGTCGAGGCGACGCGCCGCCTCGTCCGGGCGGGGTCGCCGGCGCGGGTGCTGGTGCTCACCACCTTCGACCTCGACCAGTACATCTACGACGCGATGCGTGAGGGGGTCAGCGGCTTCCTGCTCAAGGACGTGCCACGCGAGCAGCTCGTCTTCGCGGTGCGCATGGTGGCCCGCGGGGACGCGTTCGTCTCTCCCGCGGTGACCCGTCGCCTCGTCGAGCACTACGTCGGGTCGCCACCGCCGAGCACGGGCGTCCCGAGCGTCCTCGACCCGTTGAGCGACCGCGAGCTCGAGGTCTTCCGGTTCCTGGCCGACGGCTGCTCGAACCAGGAGATCGCCGAGGCGCTGGTGCTCGGCGAGACCACCGTCAAGACGCACGTCGGCAGCATCCTGGCCAAGCTTGGCCTGCGCGACCGCATCCAGGCGGTCGTGCTGGCCTACGAGTCGGGCTTCCGGCGACGCCGTGGGTGAGCGGCATCGGCGAGCCGCACCGACCGGGCGGGAGGGTCGGTCCGGGCCGGATCCGGGGGTCCCTGCGGGACACCCCCGGGGGTGTGTCGTGACCTTCCCCACACCGGGCGCATGGCTCGACCTGACTATTCGCTGACCTTCAGCGGTGGTCCTGGCCCGAGTGGGCCACGACGTTGCGCCGTGGCCTGGGCCCGGAAACCGGGTGTGGCGCAGCACTTTTCGATCACTGCGATGACCCTGTACACCCGTCGCCCGGCCTCGGCGGAGGCTGGTTCATGACAATTCGGTGACGACCGCCTGAGGGCCCGATAACGGCGTCCTGACCGAATCTTGACCATCCCCTGACCGGGCGTTCACGCCTGCGTGACAAAAGACCGCATTCACTCGGCGCCGGACCCCTGTCGGATGTCCCATGTTCCGCGTGAGCGCCGCAGGGAGGCGCTCCGACACAGCAGGGGTGAGTCGGTATGCAGGGAAACCATCACGTCCACTCGCAGGAGATGGACGCGACCACGCGTCGGACGGGTGCCGTCGGCGGCACCGGTCGCAGGGGTGCGGTGCGGTTCGGCCTGTCGCGGCCGAAGGCGCTCCTCCGGCGCGTGGTCACCCTCATCGGGTCGGCGGCGCTCGTGACGGGATCGGCCGTCGCGGTGCCGGTGCTCGTCGCGGCCCCCGCGCACGCGGCGACGACGAACACGGTCACCGTCGCGGTGACCAGCGCCGCGGACGGGCGCGCACCCGGCTCGACGGTGCACAAGGGGGACGCCGTCACCGACTTCCGCTACATGATCAACGTCGACAACGCCGGCAAGGGTGACCCCGTCGGCGCGCCCGTGCCGGGGTCCGGCTGCAACGCCGACGACCCGGGCTACCCGGCCAGCTGCGACTGGGCCTCGATCAAGGAGGTCACCGGCGCCCCGATCTGGACGCAGGGCACCGCCTCCGACTTCGCCGGCGGCGCGGGCCTCACCCTCCCGAACGGCCGCTACGTCATCAGCGTCCTCGCCGACGGCTACAAGATCGACGGCACCCACTTCACCGTCCCGATGGACGCCAGCAGCAGCACGGCGACGGCGACCGTCGGCGTCACCGTCCAGCCGGACCCGCTCGTCGACGCGACCCTGCGCGCCTTCATCTTCCAGGACGAGGCCTCGACCAACAGCGCCATCGACAACGGCGAGAACGGCCTGCCCGGGTTCCAGGGCCACATCAACGACATCCTCGGCGAGGTCACGACCGACGTCTACGGCAACCCGCTGTGCACCACCTACGTCGGCGAGAACCGGACCGGGCCCAACGCGGACTACTCGATCCCGTGGGCCGACCGGGACGCCGACGGCAACCCCGTCGTCGAGACGATCGGCGGCAAGTGCTTCAGCGACGCCACGGGCATGCTCGTCATCCCGCACCTCGGCACCAACCGCTACACCACGTGGATCAGCCCGCCCGACAACACCGACTGGATCCAGACGACGACCCTCGAGGGCAACCACGACTGGGACACCTGGCTGATGGAGGGTGCGACCGGCTACGACACCGAGTTCACGCTCGCCGGTGAGCCCGTTCCCACGCCGCAGTTCGGCTTCGTCTCACCGAAGAACCTCCTCGGGTCGACGGCCGCCGGGTCCATCACCGGCACGGTCGTCGCGGTCAAGCAGTACTACCCCCCCAGGGGCGGCAGCTTCAACCAGTACTGGGGCAGCATCGGCAGCAAGCTCGACAAGCCGATCTCCGACGGTGTGCTCTCGCTCAACGACCTCGACAGCGGGGACCGGGCGGTGTGGGTCGGCCGGTCCGCGGCCAACGGCACCTTCACCATCCCGCACGTCCCGGACGGCAACTACATGCTGACCTGGTGGGACGAGAAGCAGGACTACATCCTCCAGCTGACCAACGTCACCGTCGACAACGGCGAGACGGTCGACCTCAAGCAGCTGCCGCTCAACGGCTGGTGGACCCCGATCAGCGGGCACGTCTTCCTCGACGCCAACAAGAACGGCAAGCGCGACGCCGGTGAGCAGGGCGTGGCCCAGTTCCCGCTGACCATGCGCAAGAAGGACAACTCGCTGATGGACCGTGGCTCGACCACGGCGGGCACCGACAGCACCGGCTACTACGAGTTCCCCGCCAGCTACCCGCTGGCCGAGTGGATGGTCCTCGAGGCCTACTCGGACGGCTTCTACACGACCGGCGTCACCTACCAGGCCGACAACCAGCCGACGCCGACGACGGTCAAGGGGAGCGGTGTGGATGTCAGCGTCCTGCCGATCATCGGCCTCGGCGGCACCGTCGACTGGGGCGTCCAGAAGTACGACGCCACCGGCCGCAACGGTGGTCCGCGCAACGGCGGGATCGTCGGCTCGGTCTCCTACGACACGACCCGCAACGAGCTCGACCCGCAGTACGCGGCGACCGAGGACTGGCAGCCGGGCATCTCCGGCGTGCCGGTGCGGCTCTACGCGCCCGTCGACTGCGGCACGACCGCGGGCGCGCCGTGCGACCCGACCGACACCTACGAGCTCGCCACCGACGGCTCGTACAAGAAGGGCAAGCTGCTCAACTCCTACGTCTCGGAGAAGTGGAGCCGCCCGACGGGTTGCGTGGCCCGTGACGCCGACGGCGTGCCCTACGCGCACGGGACCGACGAGGACGTCCTCGTCCCGAACCAGAGCACGGACGGTGAGTGCCTCTCGGCCCTCGTCCAGGGCTTCCAGGTCGGGACGTACGCGACCGACCAGAACGACCCGGCCGCAGCCAACTTCGGTGCAGCCGTCGACGGCAACTACGGCTTCGGCGACGGCTGCACGGGCACGCTGAACGACAGCGACCCGGCAAACCCGACCTGCACCGGCGGCACCGGCTTCGAGGCCCTGGGCGCCGGCGACTACCTCGTCTCCGTCGACATCCCCAAGGACGCCCGCGGCAAGCCGATGTACGACGTGACCTCGGAGGAGGACATCAACATCGCCCGCGGCGACCAGATCGTCCCGCAGGTGCCGCCGCCGTCGTGCGCCGGTGCCCAGCACACCGTCGACGTCCAGGGTGTCGGCACGGACGGCTACGGCGCCACGACGCTCGCCAACGGGGTCCAGGTCCCGGCCTCGACCCCCGTCGACAACGCGCCGTTCGCGGACATGGGCGGCTCGCCCTACGAGGGCATGACCAAGCCCCGCTGCGACACCAAGCTGGTCACCCTCAACAACGGCAAGTCGATCGTGCCGATGTTCCACCTGTTCACCGACGTCCCGGTGCCGTCGCGCCTGCGCGGCCTCATCGTGGACGACCTCAACTACTCCACCGACAAGCGGACGACCCTCTTCGGTGACAAGGCCGGTCTGGCCAACGCCCCGGTCGGGCTGTACGACTTCGCCGGCGACCTCAAGTACACGGCGCACTCCGACTACAACGGGTTCTACGACGTGCTCATGCCGTCGACCGACCACATCAGCTGCCCGACACCCTCCGGTGTCTGCCAGGGGATGTACCGCTTCGTCGGCAACGACCCGGGCACCCCGGGCCACCTCAACGCCGACTACAACCCGCGGTTCCGCACCATCGCGACCGAGTTCGAGGCCACGCCGGGCGTCACCATCCCGACCGACCTCGCACCAACCCAGGTCGGCGTGAGCCTCGGCACGCCGGGCACGAGCCCGACGACGGTCCAGTGCTACGTCAACCCGGTTCGCCCGCAGGTGTTCTCGGTGGACAAGCCGGTCGTCCGATCGACCGACACCTCGGCGGCCTCGCGCCGGGTGACCATCACCGGACGCGGCTTCGGGGCGACGCAGGGCACCGGCAAGGTGGTCCTCGGGTCGACGAGCCTCCACGTCGTCTCGTGGAACGACACGCAGATCGTCGTCGACGTGCCGACCGCCGGCTACACCACCGGGCAGATCCCTGCCGGGCCGCTGCAGCTGTCGGTCACCGGAGGCAACGGCCTGGCCAGCGTCTCCGGCGTCACGATCCACGTCACCGGGGCCACGACCTCCTCGACGTCCTACGACCCCCGGATCCTCGAGGTCGGCCCCGGCCACGCGACGGCGCCGAAGTACGACCCGACCAGCACGGCCAGCCAGACGGGCACCGTCGGCGTCAGCCACGCCATCCAGAACGCCCTCGACGACGCCGTCACCGGCAACCAGGCCGGCAACACGGTCGTGGTCGTCTACCCGAACACGCCGACGGCCCTGAACCCCCGTGGCGCCTACTACGAGAACCTCGTGGTGACCGGACCGGTCAAGCTCCAGGGCGTCGGCTCCGGTGGGTTCCAGGGCACGGGCACCTCGAGCACGTGGGTCCCGGGCACGGTCGTCGACGGCAGCGCCTTCGGCGGTGACACCGACCTCGCGACCGACTGGTTCACCAAGGTCGGCGGGCTCACCTGGTCGGGCAACCAGACCGTCAGCGACGGCGCGGTCGTCTACCTGCTCGGCTCGTCAGGCAACGGCTCGAACGTCCGGCAGTACCCGCTGAACGCGACCTTCAAGCCGTCGATCGACGGGTTCGACCTCCGTGGCGGTGACCAGCAGGGCTTCCCGGGCAACATCAACGACCTCACCGGTCAGCCCACGGGTCTCCCGGCCAACATCGTCACCCAGGGCGGCGCGATCTTCGCCAACGCCTACGTCCGCGAGCTCCAGGTGACCAACAACGTCGTCGAGAACAACGGCGGCGGGTACGGCACCATCCGCATCGGGACCCCGGACCTCACCGGCGCCGACGAGAACCAGCACAACGAGCACGTGCGGATCGTCAACAACCGGATCGTCCAGAACGCGGGGACGAACTACGCCGGGGCCATCGGCCTCTTCGCGGGCTCCGACGGCTACGAGATCTCGGGCAACGACATCTGCGGCAACTTCTCGCTCGAGTACGGCGCGGGTGTCAGCCACCTCGGCTACAGCCCGGGCGGCAAGATCCACGACAACCGGATCACCCTCAACAACTCGAACGACGAGGGCGCCGGGATCATGGTCGCCGGTGCGCTGCCGGCCGACCCGACCACCCTGTCGCACGGTGCCGGCGCGGTCGACATCTACGCGAACGAGATCCAGGGCAACCTCGCCAACGACGACGGTGGTGCCATCCGGTTCCTCATGGCCGGCAACTACCCGATGAACGTGACGAACAACGTCATCACGAGCAACGTGTCCACCCACGAGGGTGCGGGCATCGCGATCGACGACGCCCCCGACGTCCGGATCGTCAACAACACGATCATGGACAACATCACGACGGCCACCGCGGTGACCTCCAACGGCCTGCCGGCCCCGTCCGGCATCGCCACCGGGATGAACAGCGACCAGCTGCAGGGCACGCTGCCGGACGGATCTCCGGCCTACAGCAAGCCGGTCCTGTTCAACAACATCCTGTGGAACAACATGGCCGGGACCCGCAACGGGGCGACGGTGAGCGGGATCGGGATCGGTGGCGCCGGGGACGTCGATGTGTGGGACCTCGGGTCGCTCGACCCGAGCGTGGACCTGGCGCCGACGAACTCGGTGATCCAGCAGCCGTCCTCGGCCGCGCGGACGTACGTCGACGACGCCACCAACAAGCACGCCGACCCCAAGATCGTCGCCTCCTGGCCGGTCTCGGTGAGCTTCGCCACCTGGCGCCAGAACCCGGCGTTCGTCGACGCCAACATCTCCGTCGTCGAGGTGCCCGCCGACCTCCAGGGTGACTACCACCTCAGCGGGTGCGGCACGACCGGGTCCCCGGCGTGCGACATCGGTGCGCTCTCGCGCGGTGGTGTCCCCGCCCCGACCGTGGACATCGACGGGGACACGCGTCCCGCCGGCGCCGGGTACGACGCCGGAGCCGACGAGTTCGGCAGCGCCGCCCCGCCACCGCCCCCGCCACCGCCGGCCGGTCCGACCTTCCAGTTCTCGACCACGGGTGGCTCGACGGGTACCGCCGGCGTCCCCGGGGTGAGTGGAGGAGCGGACCCCGCCGACGTCTACCAGCACGACGGAGCGACCGACACCTACTCGAGGAAGGTCGACCTGACCCTGCCCAACGGCGCCGACGTCGACGGCCTCTCGTGCGTCAGTGCCACGCAGTGCTACGTCTCCTTCTCGAACTCCTCCATGCAGCTGACGAACCGCCTCACCGTCCAGGACGAGGACGTCGCCTACTACAACAACGGCGCGTGGTCGCTGTGGTTCGACGGCAGCCGCCACGGGCTCGGCATCAGCAACGCCTTCGACATCCGAGGCATCACGGTCCGCAGTGGGATCCTCTACTTCTCGACCGCCGGCAACGTCACCCCCTTCGGGATCGCAGGCGCCGGCGACGACGCCGACGTCTACAGGTGGGACGGCACCCGGTTCACCCGGGTCTGGAACGCCGACTCCACCGCGCACGGTGTCCCGGCGGCCGCCCGGCTCGACGGGTCCGTCTGGGACCCGACGACGCCCGACCACGGGTGGTTCTCGTTCGACGCCGACACGACGCTCCCGGGTGTCGGGGCGGTGCAGGACGAGGACGTCGTCGAGTACAAGGACGGGGCGTGGTCGGTCTGGTTCGACGGCACGTCGCACGGCCTGACCGCGGACAACCTCGACATCGACGCCTTCTCGGTCCCGGGCACGACGGTGGCGGGTGCCGCCGCCGCCCCGGTCCGGGTCGCCGTCCGCATCAACCCCAGGCTCTTCCGCCGACTCGTCACGACCTTCAACAGGGGACTCCGATGACCGACCTCGACATGCCACGCCGCTCCTCCGTCCCGGTGGGCCCGGACACATCCGAGCCCACCCGGCGGGGCCTCAGCCGGCGTCGGGCGCTGGGCCTGACCGGGAGCGCCGCCCTCGTGGCCGGCGCGGCCACCTGGGCCGGCAAGGTCCTCCTGCCGGAGCAGGTGGCCGAGGCCGCCGGGGCACCTCCGGACCTCTACCTCGCAGGGACCGACGGCTGGATCCACCTGCCCGAGGACCCGGCCATCCCGCCGTTCCACCCGGACCCCATCGGCCGGGACATCGGTCCCGGGAAGACGACGTACATCTTCGGGTTCCGGAACGTCACCGGGATGTCGACGGCCCAGCGGCTGGCGCAGAAGTACCACGCGCAGCACTCGGCGCCGATGTTCTGGGTGGACGAGTACGACGGCAACCCTGCCAACGAGTTCCGGGTGCAGCTGACCAACCTCGGCCTCCAGCTGCGGCCCGACCTCTTCGACGCGCACACGCTGCACTGGCACGGCTTCCGCAACGTCATCCCGTTCTTCGACGGTGAGCCGAGCGGGTCGATCTCGGTGCGGGCCGGCGGCGAGTTCACCTACGTCTACCGGCCGCGCGACCCCGGCACCTACATGTTCCACTGCCACGTCGAGGACGTCGAGCACGTGCACATGGGCATGACCGGCATGGTCTTCGTCCGACCGAGGCAGAACGGGACGAGCAAGACCCACGACGGCCGCACCTACACGAAGTTCCTCTACAACGACGGCGACGGCAGCACCGGCTACGACCGCGAGTTCGCGATGTTCCTCTCCGAGGTGTGGGCCGAGGCGCACTGGGCCGACGCCCACATCCAGCTGCCCGAGTGGAGCGACTACCGGGCCGACTTCGCCCTCCTCAACGGGCGGGTCTACCCCGACACGCTCGAGGCGAACGGTCCCGGCGTCAACCCCTTCGACGTCGAGCCGGGGCGCACCTTCGCCGCGGACGGCAACCTCATCGCGCCGGCCGGCCGCGAGGACCTCAAGCACCAGCCGATCTCCTCGCTCGTCAACTGCGTCGCGGGCGAGCGGATCGCCCTGCGGTTCGCCAACCTCGGCTTCCGGGAGTCGGCGATGACGATCACCGGGATGCGGATGCGCGTCGTCGGACGCGACGCCACCCCGATGCGGGGCCGCACGAGCGCGACCACGGAGCACGACGGAGCGGACACCTCGTACGAGACCGACACGCTGAACATCGGCCCCGGCGAGAGCTACGACGTCCTCGTCACGGCCCCGCCGAAGACCGGCTCGGGTGCCTACGACACCTACTTCCTCTACAACCGCTCGTTCAGCCGCTCGGACAACCTCGCCGCCGGCGGGTTCGGCGGCCAGGCGACACAGATCCGGGTCTACGCGGCCGGAGCGGGTGCGCCCGCCCCGCAAGCGTTCCCGAACGACTGGGGGTTCTCGGCATGAACACCACGACCCGCCTCGCCCGCCGTGGCCTCCGGCGGGGCCTCGCCCTCGCCGTCGGGTCGCTGCTCGCCGTCGGCGCCGCGGCCTCCTCGGCCTCTCGCCCTCGCCGTCGGGTCGCTGCTCGCCGTCGGCGCCGCGGCCTCCTCGGCCGTCACACCGGCCACCGCGGCGGCTCCGCCCCGCAACGGCATCGTCTGCACGAAGGGTGACGCCGGCGCCGCGCCGGGCCAGCCGGTCTTCAACCTCACGACGCGCACCGGCTACATCGACCTGCCGGACGGCAACACGTCGTTCATGTACGGCTACTCGAGCGGCTTCGACGCCTTCCAGCACCCCGGACCGGTGCTCTGCGTCAAGGAGAACGACACCGTCACGGTGATCCTCCACAACACCCTCGACGTGCCGGCCTCCATCGTCTTCCCGGGCCAGGACGAGGTGCTCGCCGACGGGGTGCCGTCCCAGCCGCAGATCGCGGGCAGCGGGTTCATGACGAGCCTCGCCCAGCCGGCCGCCGCCGGGACCGGCACCGTGACCTACAGCTTCAAGGCCACGCACGCCGGCACCTTCCTCTACGAGTCGGGGACCGACCCCGAGACGCAGGTGCGGATGGGGCTGTTCGGCGCACTCATCGTGCGACCGGCCGACAGTGACTCCCAGGCCTACGACGACGCGAGCACCGCGTTCGACCCGACCGAGGAGTTCATGGTCCTGCTCTCGGAGATCGACCCCTACCAGCACGCGGCGGTCGAGCAGCACAAGGCCTTCAACCTCAACAACTACAAGGCCAGGTACTGGCTGATCAACGGTCGCGGGTACCCGGACAGCATCGCCGACAACTTCGCCTCGTGGCTGCCCTCGCAGCCGTACGGCTCGCTGGCGACGGTCAAGCCCTACCAGCCGGACAGCACCAAGCCCGGCTACCACCCGCTCCCGGGGATGGCCCGCTACCTCAGTGTCGGCAGTGAGGACTACCCGTTCCACCCGCACGGCAACAACGGGCTCGTCGTCGGCCGTGACGGCCGGCAGTCCAAGGCGCTCAGCTCCGGTGGCGAGGACCTCTCGATGGAGAAGTTCGCGATCAACATCGGGCCGGGCCAGACCTGGGACGTCATCTTCAAGTGGTACGACGCCGAGGACTACAGCGTCGACAACCCGGTGACGGTCACCGTCCCGGACCTGGCCAACCAGGTCGTCGGCACCTTCTACAGCGGCAGCCCGTACCTCGGCAACACGCACGACCTGCCACCGGGGATCCAGACGCTCAACCAGTGCGGCGAGTTCTACATCATCTCGCACAACCACGCCCTCTTCCAGATCACCTCCTGGGGCGTGACGATGACCGGCCCGATCACGTACATGCGGATCGAGCCGCCCGAGCCCAACACCTGCCCGTGAGAGAGGGGACGACGATGAACAAGCACCTTCGCACTGCCGCTCTCTCGACGCTCGCCGGTGGGGCCCTGGCGGCCCTCGGCCTGCTGCTCGGGCCGGCGGGGTCGGCCAGCGCGGCCGACGTCGACATCCACCTGGACGCGACCGTCGGGTCGACGACGCTGCCGACCAAGACCGGCACGACCTCCCTCACTGTCTGGGGCTACTGCCAGCGGACCGCCGCCGACACCCCGTGTGCCGCGGTGGACAAGCCCGGCGGGCCCACGCTCACCGTGAATGCCGGTCAGACGGTGACGGTCACGCTGCACAACGCGGTCGGCGAGGCCAGCTCGCTGTACTTCGGTGGGCAGCAGCTCGTCCCCGACACCACCGGTGCCGCGAACGGCGGCACGGCGACGTACTCCTTCACGGCGTCGCGTCCCGGGACCTACCTCTACGAGGCCGGCCTCACCGCGAACCACCAGCACCAGGTCGCGATGGGCCTCTACGGCGCCCTCGTGGTCCGCCCGTCGGCCGCCGGCCAGGCGTACGACGACGCCGCGACCGCGTACGACTCCGAGCAGGTCATGGTGGTCAGCGAGATCGACCCCGCGCTCAACACCGCGGCGAACAAGGCGGCGTTCGACATGCGCGCCTTCACGCCCCGCTACCAGCTGATCAACGGCAAGGTGCACGCTGACAGCGACCCGGTGACCGCCGGCGCCGGTACCGACGTGCTCCTGCGGTGGGTCAACGCGGGCACCTTCTACCACTCGATGTCGGTCCTCGGCGCCGAGCAGCGGGTCGTCGCGTACGACGGCAGCCGCCTGCTCAACGGCACGATGGACATCTCGCGCCGGCTCGTGGCCGACACCTTCGGCCCCGGGCAGACGGCCGACGCCATCGTCACCGTCCCCTCGGGTCCGACGGCCCGCAAGCTGCCGGTCTACGACGCCAGCCTCACGCTGCACAACACGAACGCGGCGGGGCTGGGCGGGGCCCTCACGGGCATCGACGGCGCGGCGAACGGACAGCCCGTCGCGTCGTCCGGTCCGGTGACGAGCAAGGTCGCCTGGGCGGACGCGACGAACACCCTGTCGGCGCAGGTCACCGCGCTCGCGGGCAACCCGGCGGTCGACGCGGTCGAGTACCTCGTCGACACGACGGTCGGCACCGGCACGGCGATGACCGCCGGCGCCACGGCAGGCACGTACGAAGCCACCTACTCGACCCCGGCCGGCCAGCACATCCTCTACGTGCACGGCCACGAGACCGGCGGTGGCTGGGGCCCGTGGAGCTCGGTGCTCGTCCAGGGCTCGGACAACGTCGGCCCGACCACGACCGGCCTCACCCTGACCCCGGACCGCGGCAACGGCTCGGCGACCATCGGCATCTCGGCCACCGGCAACGACTCCGCCTCGGGCAACAGCGCGATCGGCGGCGCCGAGTGGTGGATCGACGGCGGGGCGCACTCGGGCATGACGCTCGAGACGACCGGACCGGTCGCGAGCCTCGTCGGCACCATCCCGGCGTCGGCCTTCACCGGCCTGGCGGACGGCGTCCACCTGGTGCACGTGCAGGCCACCGACGAGCCGGGCAACCCCGGTGACGTCGCCGACGTCCAGCTGACGGTGGACCGCGGGGCTCCGACGACGAGTGACCAGACGCTCACGCCCAACCCGAACAACGGTGCGCTGCCGGTCAACGGCTCCTCGCCGGCGGTTCGCCTCACCGCGACCGTCGAGGACCTGGCCTCGGGCGACGGCGGGACCTTCCCGACGGCGCAGAGCAGCATCGACAAGGCCGAGGCGTTCCTCGAGACCGCCGGGGCCAACGGCGCCGGTATCCCGATGGAGGCCGCCGACGGTGCGTACTCGTCGCCGACGGAGGCCGTCTACCTCGACATCCCGCTCGCCACGGTGCGCCTCATGTCGGAAGGCCCGCACACGGTCTACCTGCACGGGCACGACGCGGCCGGCAACTGGGGCCCGATGGTCAGCGTGGTCCTCACCGTCGACAAGACCGCACCGGTCGTCAGCGGGCTGTCTGTCACTCCGTCGCCGTCGGCGGGCGCGCCGAGCGTGACCCTCAGCGGCACGGCCACCGACCCGGCGGGGCTCACGGTCCTCGAGTGGTTCGCGGCGACCGACCCCGGTGTCGGCAAGGCGACGCCCATCACGGGCAACACCACCACCGGTGCGTTCTCGACCACCGTCGACACCTCGTCGCTCTCGGACGGCACGGTCGTGCTGACGGTGCGCGCCAGGGACGCGGCGGGCAACGTGACGGTCGGAAAGGTCCCGCTCGTGGTGACGCACTCCTTGGAGTACGCCACCGTGGCGTCGCCTCCGGTCGGCGTGGCCGGGACGGTACGCGACGTCTACCGCTACAACGGGACGACGACTATCCGCACCCCGCTCCCTGGCCTGCCCCCCAACGCCAACATCGACGCCTACAGCAGGGTCGACGCGACGCACTTCTACCTGTCGTTCTCGAACACCGTCACGCTGGCGGGTCTCGGCCAGGTGCAGCCGCGTGACGTCGTCTACCGCAACGGGAACAGCTGGATGCTGGCCTTCGACGGCAGCCGCTGGCGGGTCTTCAGCGCGAACGTCGACGCCATCGACGTCGTCGGCGGTCGGCTCTACCTGTCGGTCAACGACACCCGGATCCCGGGGTCGACCTCGACGCGGGGCAGCCAGTCCGACATCTACCGCTGGAACGGTCGCACCTCGTTCACCCGGGTTCTGGACACCTCGACCATCGGCATCCCCGACACCGCCAACGTCGACGGGTTCAACTGGCTCGGCGGCAGCAACTGGGCGTTCTCCTTCGCGGCGACGAACTCGACCGTCACCGGGTTCGCCACGGTGCCGGACGAGGACGTGGTCGTGCGCCGGAACGGTGTGTGGAGCACGTGGTTCGACGGGTCGGCCCACGGGTTGACCACGACGGACAACAACCGCGACCTCGAGGGCTTCACCCTTCCCTGACCACCGACCCGGGGCGCCGGCCACGAGACGACTCGTGGCCGGCGTCCCGACCCACAGGAGTGACCATGAGCACCGGAACCCTCACCGCGGCCCCCCAGCCGGCCCCCGTGGCGCCGTCGGCGCCGAGCCGGCGTCGCGTCGTCCTCGTCGCGGCGCTGCTCGTCCTCGCCCTCGCGGCGTTCTTCGGGGTGCGCGCCGTGATGGCCCACGCCGCCGACGTCCGCTCCGGCACCGAGGCGGTCTCGGCCGAGGAGTTCGGCGCCCGCACCGGCGCCAAGATCACACTGCTCGGCGTCACCGCCGGCGGCGGCATGATCGAGCTGCGCTACCAGGTGGTCGACCCCGACAAGGCCAGCCTGCTGCTCCACCAGGAGGACAAGCGACCGGTCCTCGTCGTCGAGGACACCGGGCAGACGCTCGCCATGGTGTCGCGCCCGCACAACCACAAGGCCGAGCTCAACCTCGGGGGCACCTACTTCTTCATCATGGCCAACACGCAGAACGCCATCAAGGACGGCACCAAGGTGACCGTCATCGTCGGTGACGTCCGCCTCGAGCACGTGGTGGCGCAGGCGTGACCTCGCCGACCCGGCCACCGTCCGTGACGCCCCCGGCGGCACGGGGTCGCCGGGTCCTGCCGCGCCTCGGGCAGGCCCTGCTCGTGGCCCTCCTCCTGCTCGTCGGGGCAGCGGGCGCCGCCTCGGCGCACGCCACGCTCGAGCGCTCCGACCCGCCCAACGGAGGCATGGTCGCGACCGGTCGGACGACGCTGACCCTCTGGTACGGCGAGTCCATCACCCCGAGCGCGAGCACGTTCACGCTCGAGGGCGACACGGCCAGGGTGCCGGTGACGGTCGCGGTCGACGCCGACAGGCGCGTCGTGCACCTCACGACGCCGCCCCTGGAGAAGGGGACCTACACGCTGTCCTGGGCCGTCGTGGCCGCCGACGGCCACCCGACCCGAGGCACCGTCGTCTTCGGCAGCGGCTTCCGGCCGGACGGGCTGCCAGGCTCGGACAGCGCCCTGCCGCCGCCCACCCCGGTGCTGCTTCGGTCGCTCGACCTCGGCGGTACCCTGCTGGCGCTCGGTTCCCTCCTGGCGCTGCGCCGGGTGGTGCCCCTACTGGGCCCGCTGTCGCGGCGCACGGGGCGTCGCGTGCTCACCCTCGGGGCAACGGGCGCAACCCTCGCCGTGGTCGCTGCCGTCGCCACACCGCTGGTCACGACCGCGTCCCAGGTCGGTGCGTCGGTGGGCTCGGGGGAGTGGACCGCCGCACTCGGTCAGGTCCTCCTCGACAGCACCTGGGGCCGGCTCTGGATCGCGCGCCTGCTCGCCCTCGTCGTCGCCTACCTCGCGCTCTGGACGGCCCGTCGCAGCGCCGCCCGAGGCGTCGCCCGGCCCGCACTCGTGGCGTCGGCCGCCCTCGTGGTCTCGGTCGCGCTCGACGCCTGGGCGGGACACGCCTCTGCCCTGCCCTCGGGAGTCGTGCTCGTCTGGGTCGCCGCGACGGCGCACGTGCTCGCCGCAGGGGTGTGGGCGGGCGGCCTGCTCGTGCTCGCCCTCGTCCTGCGTCCGCTGGCCCTCCTCGACCGCGACGGACGGGCCGGGGTCGCGCTCGCAGCGTGGCGCTCCTTCAGCCCCGTGGCGGCGGTGGCCTCGGGGACGCTGCTGGCCACCGGCGTCTTCGAGGCCGGGGCCCACGTGGGGACGTGGGCCGCCCTCTTCCGGGGCGTCTACGGACCGGCGGTCCTCGCCAAGGTGGCCGTGGTCGGGGTCGCCCTGGGGATCGCCGCCTACAACACCCTGGTGGTCAACCCGCGCGTTGCCGGGACCGTGGGCCGGGTGCTGGGTCTCGGCAGCGCCTGGCGTCCTCGTCCGCACCCCCTGCGCACCACCGTTCTCGTCGAGGGACTGGTCCTCGTGCTCGCCGTGGGGGTCGCGGCCGTCATGACCTCGGTACCGACGGCCCGAGAGGTGACCTCGGCCATCACCGCGGACGCCCCCCAGAGCGACCGGGTCGACGGGCTCTTCGTCACCGTCGACGCCGTCCCGACCGGGGAAGAGGTACGTCTCGTCGTCCGAGCCCAGGCGGTCGTCAAGCCGCTCGGGACGCCGGTCACCGGCGTCGAGGTCGGCGTGACCCGCGGTGTCGTCACCGCGCCGCGGAGCCTCGGCGAGCAGCGCGTGACGCTGACCCAGACCGAACCCGGCCGGTACGAGGCACGCATTCCCGACCCGGGCGTGCGTGACTGGACCGCCGAGGTCTTCCTCCACCGCGAGGGCGGACGCACCAGCGTCGTCCTGGCACCGTGGAGCTCGGGCACCGACTGGCCCGTCCTGCGGGTCGTCACGACGCTCGTCGCGCTCGGACTCATCCTCATGGTCACCTCCGGAGTGGTTCTCGTGCGCCGCCGGAAGCACCTCGACTATGTTCCTGCCGGTCCCCGCCGGAGCGAGGACCTGAGATCCCTGGAGAAGGTGGCGAGCAGATGAGGCCACGTCTGGCGACGTCCCTGGCCGTGGCGGCGCTGTCCGCCACGCTCGTGGTGCCCGCGGCGGCACCCGCGGGTGCCGCCGCACCCGCCGACCCCGCCGTCGAGGCGCTCCTCGCCGGGGTGGACCCCGACGCGACGGTGTCGGTCCTGGTCACTCTTCGCTCGGACGCCGCCTCACCCGCATCCCTCGCCGCAAAGGGCTCCGGCCGCTCGCGCCACGAGTCGCTCGTCCGCGGCCTGCGCGCGGCCGCCGAGGCGCGACAGCGGGGTGTCCGCGACGACCTCGACCGCCTGGCCCGTCGGGGCCGGGTCCGCAGCCAGGATCCCCTGTGGGTGACGAACGCCGTGGCCGTCAGGGCCACCCCGGATGCGGTGCGCGAGATCGCCGCACGTCCCGACGTCGCCTCGATCGTCCCCGACCGCGTCGTCATCACCTCGACCCTCCTGCCACCCGAGCCGAACATCGACGCGACGCACGCACCACAGCTGTGGGCCGGAGGCCGCACCGGGACCGGGGTGGTCGTCGCCAGCCTCGACTCGGGGGTGGACACGACCAACCCGGACCTCGCCGCGTCGTGGCGGGGCGGGACGAACTCGTGGTTCGACCCCTACGGGCAGCACGCCGCCCCGGTCGACCTCCTCGGGCACGGCACCTCGGTGATGGGCACGATGGTGGGAGACACGGACGCGGGCTCGCCGTACGGAATGGCCCCGGGGGCTCGGTGGGTCGCGGCGCGGATCTACGACGATGCCGGGGGCTCGACCCTGTCGGCCATCCACCAGGCCTTCCAGTGGCTGCTCGACCCGGACCACGACCCCGCCACCGACGACGCACCCGACGTCGTCAACCTGTCCTGGGTCCTCGGGACCGGGGCGGGGTGCGACCTCAGCCTGGAGCCGGACATCGCCGCCCTGCGCGCCGCGGGCATCCTCCCGGTGGCGGCCGCGGGGAACTTCGCCCCGTCGGCGACGGGGTCGAGCGCGAGCCCCGCCAACTACCCCGAGGTGCTCTCCGTCGGCGCCGTCACGGCGAACAACACGATCGCGTCGTTCTCGAGTACCGGGCCCTCGACGTGCGGCGGCCGCACGCGCGTCTTCCCCGACCTCGTCGCGCCGGGCAAGACGATCCTGGCCGCGGACAAGGGCGGGTCGTACGCCTACGTCGACGGCACCTCGATCGCGGCACCCCACGTCGCCGGCGCGGTCGCCCTGCTGATGCAGGACCGTCCGACCCTCACCCCGGACGCCCTGACGAGCGCGCTCACCGGCACCGCCCACGACCTCGGCGCGCCTGGACCGGACTCCACCTTCGGCGCCGGTCTCCTCGACGTCAGTGCCGCTGACGCCGAGTTCGGCCCCACCGGGGTCGTGGGGGACTTCGGGCTCACCGTCGACCGCCCGGGGGTGGCGATGGCCGGGTCGCGGTCCGCCGGTGTGGTGCTCAGGGTGCAACCCCGGGACGGGTTCACGGCGCCGACGACGCTGAGCCTCGAAGGGCTCTCGGCCGCCGAGGCGAACTGGTGGTTCGTGCCCCAGCAGCTGGGCTCGGGCCGGTGGACCTCCGCGCTGCGCATCCAGGCCCTCCCGCGGCTGTCTCCCGGCGTCCACCGGGTGACCGTGCGGGCCAAGGGCGGCGGCCGTGACCACACCGTGGTGCTGACCCTGCTGGTGATCCGGCCGCTCCATCGCGCGTGGCGCTGAGCACCGTCGCGGCCTGGTGGCTCACTCGGTCGGAACGGCCAGCGCCACCCTCGCCCCGCCCCGCCGCCCGTGGCCGGCGACCAGCCGACCACCCGCCGACCTCGCGATGGCCTGGACGATGCGCAGGCCGAACCCGGTCTGCGAGTACGCATCCCGGAGCTGCGACGAGACGTCCGAGCCCGGTCCGGCGTCGTCGTCGTAGAGGGCGGCCTGGCCCTCGTTGACCGAGGCGATGAGATCATCCGACATGCCGGAGCCCTCGTCCTCGACGCCCACCTCGACCAGGCCGTCGTGCACCTCGCTGAAGAGGCAGATGCGGTCTCCCGGAACGGTGTAGCGGACCGAGTTCTCCACGAGGGTGTCGAGGGCGGCGCGGAGGCGCTCCGGGTGGACGGGCACACTGCCGGCCTCGGCACGCACCACGAGGTCGCGGTCGACGACGACGGCCCACCGGCGGCGGACGTCCTCGAGCAGACCTTCGGAGTCGGCGGGCACGTCGGGGGCGCCGAGGTCGAGGGACACCGCGCGGACGAGGCGCTCGGAGAGCCGGGTCAGCTGGTCGAGCTCCTCGCGCACCGTCGTCAGGTCCTCCCGACGCGCGTCGTCGACCTCGCTGGCCACGAGGTGGTCGACGTACCCCCGGGCGATCGTCAGCGGGGTGCGCAGCTCGTGCGAGGTCATCCGGCCGAGCCGCTCCCGCGCACTGGACCTGCGCCGGTCGGCCCGGGCCAGGACCTCGGCCGCCTCGATCGCGGCATCACGACGGCGGACGTGGTAGGTGACCACGGCGGCCAGGACGACCGGTGTCACGACCTCGATCATCTCGACGGCCGGCAGGTCCCCGCGGTCGACGCGGGGGAACATGATGACCGCCGCGACGACCGCGAAGGCCACCACCGAGGTGACCGTGCGGACCACCGGCCAGGCACCGAAGCCGTAGAGGACCGCGAACGAGAGGATGACCAGCTCGATGGCGGCGAGCTCGACCGAGGGCACGAGCAGCATGAAGAGCCCGCACACGACGAGGATGCCCAACCAGAGCAGGAACAGGCCGCCGGCGCGGCGGGGGGCACGCCTCGGCGACGCAGTACCCGACACCACGGACGGTCTCGATCATCGTCGGGTTCGCGATCTTCGTGCGCAGCCGCCCGACGCACACCTCGAGGACGTTGCTCCCGGGGTCGAAGTCGTAGCCCCAGATGTCCTTGAGCAGCTCCTCGCGGGTGCAGACGTCGCCCTCGCGCCGCAGCAGGTAGGCGAGGACCGCCGACTCGCGCTCGCTCAGCGAGCGGACACCCTGCGGGGTGTTCAGCACGCGGCGACGGGTGTCGAGGCTCAGGTCGCCGTGGACGAGGTAGCGGCCGGACTCGGCGACCGAGCGGGGGACTCCGAGGTGCCGGTTGACGCGGGCGAGGAGCTCGGCGGTGACGAACGGCTTGGTGACGAAGTCGGTGGCGCCCTCGTTGATGGCCTGCACGCGGGTGCCCACGTCACCGACGCCGGAGAGCACGACGATGGGCGGCGGGTCCTCGAGCTTCTGGATCTGGCGCAGGACGGTCAGCCCGTCCATGCCCGGCATGACGAGGTCGAGGAGCACGAGGTCGACGGTGCGGCTGCGGACCGTCTGGCAGGCTTCGGCGCCGTCCGCTGCGGACAGCGGCCGGTGACCGGCAGCGACGAGGGTGCGGCTGAGCAGGGTGCGCAGGCGCACCTCGTCGTCGACGATGAGAATGTCAGCCATCCCCTGCTGCCTCTCATGACGTGTTCGTGACGTGAGGTTAACGGTCGGATGAGCCGCGCGTAAGCCTTTTCTGAGAATTGGCCGCCCGCTCTGGCGCGTCCCCGCAGGTGGGGGCAGGGTGGGCGTCGAGCCACGGGGAGAGACGTCCGGGCACTGTGCCCGGCCGACGGTCACGGCGACCACCCTGCATCGAGGGCGAGGCCCCTCGATGGTCGCCGTGACCGGCTCCGCGAGCGCCTCCGCGCGCCCTCGTGCGGGCCCTCGTCGGGGGCCGCCGTCGGGGGCCGCCGGTGTGAGCCACGAGACTGCGCCGTCGCCACCACCGGAGGACACTGGGGGCATGGCCGACGACGAGCTCTCGAGCAGGTCGGGCCACGACCCGCAGGGGTCGGCCCGGATGGTGGTGGCCGCCCTGGACGGCTCCTCCCACGAGGCGGCGGTGCTCGCCTGGGCGAGCGCCTTCGCGCTGCGCCACCACGTGGCGCACGAGCTCGTGCACGTCGTGGACGTGGGGGTCTCGCTGACGCCCTACGCCGTGATCGCCACCGAGGCGCCGTGGTTCGGCGAACAGCTCGAGGCGAGCACCCGGGCGCGCCTGGAGCAGCTCGCGGCGACCGTCCGGACGAAGCACCCCGACCTCGAGGTGCGGGTCCGGACCCCCTTCGGGTCGCCGTCCGGCGTCCTGGTCTCCCTCTCGGAGCGCGCCGCGGCGGTCGTCGTCGGCGCCTCCACCCACGACCGACTGGAGCGCCTGGTCCTCGGCTCGACCGCGCTCGCGGTCGTGGCCCACGGGCACGGCACGGTCGTCGTCGTGCCCGAGTCGCTGCCGCCGGTGGAGCCGCACCGGGTGGTCGTCGGAGCCGACGGCAGCGACGCCGGGGGCCGGGCCCTCGCCGCGGCGGTCGAGGAGGCCGCGACGGTCGGCGGAAGCGTCACGGCCGTCACCGCCTGGACCCTCGAGATCGAGGACGGGATCGTCGTCACCGAGCCGGGCAGCGCCCGGTGGGCGCGGGTCGAGAGCCGCCTCGCCGAGGCGACGCGCGGGGCCCTCGAGGCCGCCCGTGCCGCGCACCCCGACGTCGCGGTCGACGTCCTCGTGCGCAACGAGAAGCCGGCCACCGCCCTGCTCGCCGTCGCCGCCGAGCGTGGGGCCGACCTCGTCGTCGTCGGCCGTCGGGGACGTGGCGGCTTCACGGGCCTGCTCATGGGCAGCGTGAGCCGGACGGTCGTGCAGCGCTCGAGCGTGCCGGTCGCGGTCGTCCACTGACCGCGCGGGCCACCTACTCCGCGACCGGGTCGAACGGCCAGCCGTCGACCATCCCGGCCGGGCGGCCCGGCTCGAGGTAGTGCTCGTGGCCGAAGACCGCGGCGAAGACCTCGGGCGGCATCGCGAGCATCATCCCGACGTCGCTCGTCTGGCTGGCGTGCGCGGAGAGCGCGGCGCGCTTGCGCTCGATCCGGTCGGTGACGTCGACCCGCCAGTGCAGCTCGGCCTCGGGGGTGCCCATCGGGTTGCCGTCGTCCATGGGGCGGTCGGGGTCCCAGTCGTCGTCGCGGCCGGCGGCCCGGGCCGCCTCGTACATGCGCCGCATCGCGTCGCGGTTCATCGAGGACTCCAGGACCCGCGGGCGGCGGGCCGCGAGCTCCGCGGCCCGGTGGAGGACCCGGTGCACCTGGACGTGGTCGGGGTGGCCGTAGCCGCCGTGCCAGTCGTAGCCGACGAGCACGTCCGCGTCCTCGTCGTCGAGGACCTCGACGACCCGGCGCGCGGCCTCGTCGACGTCCGCGCCGGTGAAGGCGCCGTCGTGGGCGTTCTGCTCCCAGCCGGTCATCCCGGAGTCGGCGTAGCCGAGCCACTCGACCCGGTGCAGCCCGATCGCCGCGGCCGAGGCGGCGAGCTCGCGGCGGCGACGGTCGACGACGGTCTCGCCGGGGCCGAGGTCGTCGGGGGCGGTGCCGTGGTCGCCATTGGTCGCGACGACGAGGACCACCCGGTGCCCCTCGTCGACCGCTCGGGCCATCGTGCCGGAGGTCTGCGAGGCCTCGTCGTCGGGGTGGGCGTGGAGGAAGACGATCGTCGACACGTGCCCATCATGCAGGCCGGGTCCGTCACTCCCTCGGCCGGGCGGGCGGCGGGGTGGCCCGCGCGGCGCGGGTCGAGGGGAGCCCGACGAGCGCCTCGTCGACCGTGAGCCGCCCGGTGGCGGTGTCGACGCTGCCGGCGACGCGCACGGGTGCGCCGTACGGGGCTCGCGACTCGTCGACGACGAAGGAGACGACGTTGCCCTCGGTCGACGTCGTGCCGCCGTGGACGAGCGTGCCGTCGGGCCGGACCAGCCACAGGCGGCCCCCGTCGCGGGGGTCGGCGAGCAGGTACGCGTCGAGGCTGTAGCGCTCCGAGCAGACCCGCTCGCGCAGCAGCGCCCCGAGCAGTCGTGGCGCGTCGAGCACCTCCGGGACCGCGCGTCCGCGCAGGCCCGCGTCGAGGACCAGCGCGCCCGGGTGGCCGGAGCACACGAACGGGTGCACCGAGGCCCGAGTCAGGGCGAGGTCGGGCAGCTCGCGCTCGGCCGAGGCGAGGATGGTGCGCTTGGGCATCCTGCCGCCACGCGTGAACTCGATGCTCCGGCCGCGGGAGCGCGACCAGCGGGTCATCGGCTCCGGCTCGACCAGTGCCTCGCTCAGCCCGTGCCGGTAGCCGACGAGCGTGCGGGCCATCCGCACCTCACGGCCGAGGACCGAGGCGGGGTCGACGGCCAGGCGGCCCAGGACCTCGAGGGCGCCGGCGTCGCCGACCCGGCCGAGCGCGCCGACGACGCGGCGTAGCACGATCGGGCTGTCGGTGGCGAGCGACGCCTCGAGGGCGTCCTGGGTGGCCCGGCCGGGCAGCCGGCCGAGGACGACCGCGGCCCGGGCGCGCACCCGGTCGTCACCGTGGCCCACGACGAGGTCGCGGCTCACGGCCGGCAGCGCCGAGGCGTCCCGTCGGGCCAGGACGGCGAGGCTCTCGCGGGCGACGTCGGGGCGGGTGGCCCGAGCCAGCCGGGCGAGCGCGGCGTCGGTGCGGTGGTCGAGGGGTGTGGTGTCGGTGGGCATGGGTGCTCCTTCCTCAGGCGCCGGCGCGGACCTGGCAGCGCCCGCGCATCGTCGAGCCCTGCGAGGTCGTGAGCAGCACCGAGCTGCGCGTGCTGACCGCGCACCGGGTCTGGGCCATGAGGTTCTCGCGGGCGGTCGTGTCGGTGGGGCAGCTGTCCCCGTGGTTGTGCGACAGGTCGAGGAAGTGGCCGAGCTCGTGGGCCATGGTCCGCGAGAAGCCCTCCGCGTCACGGTTCACCTCGCCGCCGACCAGCCCGTCGTCCTTGCCGCCCTTGCCGCAGTCGCCGGGGACGGGGGAGATGCCGACGAAGTCGGAGTCGCTGATGGTGCGGACGATGAACATGTCGACGCCGTCGTTCGACACGCTCCACTCGTCGGAGAGGCTGTCCGCCTCGGACTCGCTGCCGAGGTCGTCGCGGCCGTTGGAGTCGGCCGCGGTGACCCAGAAGTACTGCACCCGGCCGAGGCCGAGCTGGCGGGTCGCGTAGATCTGACGGGTGCGGTGCACGCCGTAGTCCACCTTGTCGTCGGCGGCGGCCAGGTCGGCGACCGACAGCAGGTCGAGGCCGACCTCGACGAGGTTGAGGTGGACGTGCCCGCGGGAGAGCCCGTCGAAGGCCTGGGACAACGAGACCTCGACCGGGGTGGAGGTCGCCGGGTCGGTCGGTGGCGTGCCGCGCCAGAAGCCGAGGACCTCCCGCATCACCGAGAGGTCCGCGGTGCCGCCGAGGCCCATCGCCGACATCGCCTGGCGCACGGAGGCGACGGCCACGGCCCGACCCGCCCCTCGAGGTCGGTCACGCGGGCGGTCAGCGCGGTGACCTGGCTCTGCAGCGACGCGATGACCGTGGCGACGTCCTGGCCGGCGACGCTGAGCGAGCCGGGGACGCTCACGCGCCCCTCGATCTGCACGCCACCGACGTAGTCCCGGTTGAAGTTGACGACGAGCGTGTCCTCCCAGGCGTGCACGAGCGCGCGGCGGAACGGGCTGCGGCGCACGGGACGCAGGACGCCGGTCGTGCGCCGGCGCTCGGCGCCGCCGTCGAGCATGAGGTCGGTGCCGAACTGCTGGACCACCCGCGAGGCGACGACGAGCCAGTCCCCGTTCGAGGCCCCGCGCGCCGTCCTGAGGTCGTTGATCGTCACGCCCCCGGGGTAGTCGCGGTCCCAGTTGAGCGTCAGGCCGTCGTCGAAGTCGTGGACGAGCGCCCGCCGGCAGGGCGTGTTCGTCTTGCGGCGCCACGGGGCGTCGAGCATGAGGTCGTTGCTCGCGGCCTTCGTGACGGCGGCCTCCAGGTGGATCCAGTCGCCGTCGAACCTGATGTCGGTCATCGTCTCGCCCTCTCCTGGTGCGGGTGTCGCCAGGAGGAGGAGGGGCGCGCGCGTGGTGATACGCCCGGGTCGCCGCGGATCGCGCGCACGCAACCCCCACAGGGGCCCCACGAGTCCCTACGGTGTCTCGTGGTTCCGGCCGCCCGACCGGAGGACCCGGGGGAACGAGGAGGTTTCCATGAGCGCCACCGAGATCGGAGACGACGGCCCGCGCGGCGAGGTCGTCGACCACGACACCGTCCCACCTGCGAACAAGGGGCTGCTCGCCGTCGCCGGCGTCCTGCTCCTCGTGCCGGTCGTCGCGCTGCTGTGGGTCGGCAGCTACAGCCGGGTCGACCCCAAGCTCGGGCCGTTCCCGTTCTTCTTCTGGTACCAGTTCCTCTGGGTGTTCCTCTGCTCGGCGATGACGTACTCCGCCTACCGCATCGTCCTCGTGGCCCGTCCGCACCGGTCGATGGCCGACACCGACGACGCCGACGGCACCGGGGCGCGCTCGTGAGCGGGGTCAACGGCGTCGCCCTCGCCGTGCTCGTCCTGCTCTTCCTCCTCGTCACCGGGATGGGCTTCTGGGCCACCCGCTGGCGCCGCCCCACCTCGATGGAGTCCCTCGACGAGTGGGGGCTCGGCGGCCGCTCGTTCGGCACGTGGATCACGTGGTTCCTGCTCGGCGGCGACCTCTACACCGCGTACACGTTCGTCGCGGTCCCCGCGGCGATGTTCGC
>OEIU01000464.1_pt1 | contig 37551 bp, 27 predicted proteins | sample 1539221 | NCBI WGS metagenome assembly OEIU01 (sample SAMN03792071, study PRJEB22550) | activated sludge metagenome | feature: wastewater treatment plant; material: activated sludge; isolation source: Wastewater treatment plant of a petroleum refinery complex | place: Argentina: Zarate | collected...
GGGGGGCATCTGAGATTTCAGATTTGAGATTTGAGAAGGGGCGCGGTGGGCGGCTGGAGTTGGGGGTGACGGAGGCCCAGGCGGGGGCGGCACGCGAGGTGCTGGCGAGGGCCGGGGAGGGCGGAGGGGAGGCGTATGCGGTTCTGAACCCTGGGGCGAACGATGTGGCGAAGCGATGGCCCGCGGCGGGGTTTGGGGCGGTGGCGGCGCACCTGGTGCGGGAGCGTGGGATGAAGGTGCTGGTGAACGGGGCGCCGGGGGAGGTGGAGGTGTGTGAGGAGGTGGTGCGGGTGGCGAACGCGTCACTGGCGGACAAGCCGCCAGTGCCACGCGTGCAGGGCGACACCGTCGTCGCGCTGCCGCGCCTGGGGGTGGCGATCGGGTCGCTCAAGGGCGTGGTGCGCGGGGCGCGGCTGATGGTGACCAACGACACCGGGCCGCGCCATGTGGCGGCGGCGTTTGGGGTGCCGCTGGTGGTGCTGTATGGGCCGACGGACTATCGCTGGACGGTGATCCCTGAGACGACCGGACCGAGTGAGGATGTGCTGGCGGACCCGACGCTTCCGGCGGAGTGGAGCGCGAACGATCATCCGGAGCGGTGCCGGATCGATCGGATCGTGGCGGAGCGGGTGGTGGGGGCGGTGGAGCGGGTGCTGGGGCGGGCGTAGGGGCGCCAGCGGCGGAAAGCCGGGAAAAACCGGCGCGGAGCGGCGGACCATCCCCCCTTCCCCCGAAAGTTGACCCTTCCCGGGCCCGATCTACTATTGCCCTCGCGATGGGCCCGCTGGGGCGTTGCGAAGTCCAAGTGGACCCCTTCGGGGGCGTAGCTCAATTGGTAGAGCGCTTCCATGGCATGGAAGAGGTCGTGAGTTCGAGTCTCATCGCCTCCACTTGCTCGTAAACGCCCGATCCCGCGAGGGGTTGGGCGTTTTTCTTTTTGGGCGGGAGTCACGGTGCGGACCAGACTCGGGCGGTTCCATCTCGGGAGCCGGAGATGAGCGTGTTGCCGTCGAGGGAGATCACCAGGCGACGGACGTGCTCTTTGTGGCCGCGCAGTTGGGTGAGTTCTTCGCGGGTGCGGGTGTCCCAGATCCAGATGACGCCGGTGTAGTCGGCGCTGAAGAGGCGGGAGCCGTCGGGGCTGAAGGTCATGGCGAGGACTTCGCGGGAGTGGCCGGTGTAGGTGCCGAGGTGGCGGCCGGAAGGGAGTGCGAAGGCCTGGATGCGGTGGCGTTCGTCGGGGGCCACGACGGTGCGGCCGTCGGGGGAGAATGCGATGGATTCGTTGGCGGTGCGCCGGGCGGGGATGGCGAGGACTTCCTTGCCGGTGCGGAAGTCGTAGAACACGGTGCCGTACCAGTGGTCGCGGGATTCGGATCGGGCGATGACCCCGGCCTGGGGGCTCACGGTTGAACCTCGAGCGGTGGCGATGTCGCTGCCGGGGGTAGTGATCCAGGTGCGGGAGGGGATGTCCCAGAAGGTGGCGGTGCTTGTCGCGGGGTCGAAGTCGTAGAGGATGCGGGTGGAGGCTTGGTTGAAGAGGGGCTGGTCGAGGGTGGAGCGGGAGCGATCGAGCATGGCGATCCGCGATCGCGACGCTACATCAAAGATGCGGGTGTCGCCGCCGAACTCGCGGGTGGCGATGAGGCGCTCATCGGGGGAGAGGGCGAGGGCCTGCACGAATGTGCCGGTGGGCATGCTGGCGAGTTCGCGCCCGTCGTCGAGCGAATACAGACGAACGGTCTTGTCCCAACTTCCCGTGACGGCGAAGCGTCCTGTGCCGGCGATGGCGAGGGCGTGGATGAGGTGGGTGTGGCCGCGGAGGACCATTGGCCGCTCGGGGGGCTGCTCGAGTGACCAGCGGCGGACGGTACCATCGGCTCCCGCGCTGATGAGGCCTGCGGCCGGGGGCGTGAGGAAGCGGACATCGTGGATCTCGGATTCGTGGCCGATGAGGGAGATGGTGCTCCTGAGCGTCGAAGCGTCGAAGGCGCGGACGACGCCCTCGATGTTTCCCGCGGCGAGGAGAGTCTGGTCGGCGTTGAAGTTCAGGTTCTCGAGGGTGTCATATTCGTAGGGGTGGTAGATGAGGCGACGGGCGGGATCGGCGGTGGTGTCCCATGAGCCGATCGGGCCGCCGTGGAAGGCGATGATGAGGCGGGAGCCGTCGCGGGTGAGCAGGAACGAGTGGGGCTCGCTCGGGAGATCGGTGACGGTGGAGACGAGGCGGCCGGAGGGGACATCAAATACCTGTGCGAATGGCGGGCGGGGCTGATCGAAGCCGGTGGCGATCGCCGCGTGGGAGCCGTCGCCGGAGATCGCGGCCCGGAAGGGGAACACGCCGGGGTCGAGCGGCAACGCTCGCATGTGGTTGGCGACGAAATCGAAGATGAGGAGCGACGACGCGGCGCGAGTGCGATGGAGCAGGACCATCGTGTGTCCGTCATCGGAGAGCTTTGGATTCTCGAAGATCGTCCCGGGGGCGAAGGGCCACGGGGAGATGCGGTGGGCGACGGGGCGGCCGGTCGCGGGGTCGGGGGTGTAGAGATCGGGTCCGGTGAGTTTGAGGTTGTGGATGGCGCGGGTTGCCCGGGCGGTGTACCACAGGAGCAGGCGCGGGTCCACGGGCGTGAGGGGCGATTTCTCGCTTGGGGCGCGGGCGAGCGTGCCGGTCCATTCCGGCTCAATGAACACGAGGCCGCTCGAGCCGCCGTCGCTGGTGGGGACGATCATGAACGGGGTGGAGAGGGGTGGGGAGGCGGTGCTCTCGCTCTGGTCGAGTCGGGAGAGGAAGTGGCGGTACTCCCAGCCGCGGAAACGCGGGGCGGTGCTTTCGAGGTGGCGACGGGCGATGCCGATCTCGCCCTTTGCCAGCGCGAAGGACGCGGCGGACATGGCCGAGCGATAGCGCTGCCAGACGGCCTGGTCTTCGGCGCGGCGTGCGTCGGCCCAGAGGATGGAGGTGACGATGAGCGCGCCGAGGATGAGGAACAGGGAGGCCGCGCCGACGAGGGTGAGGGCGCGGTTGCGGTCGATGAACTTGCGGACGGCGTAGGCGGTGCTGCGGGGGCGGGCGGCGATGGGCTCGCGGGCGAGAAAGCGGCGGATGTCGGCGGCGAGATCGGCGGCGGACTGGTAGCGGCGTTCGGGGTCGCGATCCATCGCTTTGTGGATGATGGTCTCGATGTCGCCGCGCAGGGCTGGACCGGCGGAGCCGAGGCGCTTGGGGGACTCGTCGAGAATGATGCGGGTCGCGGAGCGGACGGTGTGGCCGGCGGTGTTGAAAGGGAGGGAGCCGGAGAGGAGTTCGTAGGCGACGACGCCCATGGAGTAGACGTCGGAGCGGATGTCGGCGACGGCGGAGTCGCCGGCGGCCTGTTCGGGGCTGAGGTAGGGGATGGTGCCGACGATCTGGCCGGAGAGGGTGTGGAGGGAGCCCGTTTCGTGCTCCTCGGCAAGGCGGGAGACGCCGAAGTCGAGGATCTTGGGCTGGACGCCGGAGGGGAGGACGCCGGAGTGGGAATCGGGTGGCCCGCCGAGGTCGGAGCTCTGGACGAGGATGTTGTCGGGTTTGAGGTCGCGGTGGACGACGCCTTTCTGGTGGGCGTGGTGGAGTGCGTCGCAGGCGCGGGCGATGATCTCGAGGCGGGCGGCGATGTCGAGGTGGGCGTCGGCCGCGTGCTTGAGGAGCGTTGGGCCCTCGACGAGTTCCATGACGAAGTACGGGCGCGCGGGCGCGCCCTGGCCGTCGATGCTGGTTCCGGCCTCGTAGATCTGGGCGATGCCGGGGTGGCGGAGCTGGGCCATGGCCCGGGTTTCCTGGCGGAAACGGCGGAGCAGGCCGCGCCCGATCATGCCGGGGTGGATGACTTTCAGGGCGACGCGCCGGGCAGGCTCATCCTGGTGGGCTTCGTAGACGATGCCCATCCCGCCGCGCCCGATCTCGCGGATGATGGCGAAGTGTCCGATGCGGGAGGGTGGGGGCTGCTCGGGTCCGTGGTCTTCGGCGAGGTCGGCGGCGAGCCAGTCGGAGCCCGCGCCCTGGGTGAGTTCGCCGGCCTTGGAGGGTGTGTCGTCGAGGGCGAGGAGTTCTTCGACCTCGCGGCGGAGTTCGGGGTCTTCTTTGCAGGCTTTGTCGAGGAGGGCGGATCGTTCGGGCGGGGTGAGGGGGACGGCCGCGGCGAAGAGGGCGTGGACGCGCTCGAGCCTTGAGGGGTGGGGGCTCACGTGCTGGTGCCTTGCAGGCGGCGCTTGAGCCAGGCGCGGGCGAAGCGCCAGTCGGTCTCGGCGGTGGAGAGGGAGACGTTGAGGCGGTCGGCGGCCTGCCGGACGCTGAGGTCGCCGAAGAAGCGGTAGATGACCAGGCGAGCGACGCGCGGGCTCGCGGCTTCGAGTTCTTCGAGGGCGGCGTCGAGTTCGGCCGCGCTGTGGAGTTCGCCGGTGCCGAGGGCGTTGGCGTCGAGGGATACGGCGCGGCGGTCGCCGCCGCGCTTGAGGCGGGAGCGGCCGCGAACGTGGTCGGCGAGGACGCGGCGCATGGCGATGGAGGCGATGGCGCGGAAGTGGGCCTCGTCGTTGAACTGACCCTTGCGGTCGGCGGCGACGCGCAGGAAGGCCTCGTGGACCAGGGCTGTGGGCTGGACGCTGACGGGGGCGCGGTGGCGGAGGAGGCCGGCGGCGATGCGGCGGAGCTCGTCGTAGACGACGGGGAGGAGGCGATCGACGGCTTCGGCTTCGGCGGGGGTGTCGATCGGACTTTGTTTGTGGTTGGGGGTGTCCATGTGCCGGGGCTGGACTCTATCGGCTGTTGCCGGGGGACGGTGGAAGCCCGGGGCTGGAAGCGGAGGGGTTGGAAAGCGTCGAAAGAGTTCGGATCGTCCAAGGTCGGGGAGCGTGGAGAGCGTGTGGAAGGGCAGGGCCATGCCTTTTCGGGACCGGATCGTTCCAGGAGAAACACCATGCGGCTTGCCACCATAGTTCTGGCGCTCTTGCTCTCGACGTTTGCGTGCGCGATGCGGGCGTCGGCGCAGACGCTCACGAAGCAGTTCACGTACCAGGGGTATCTGGAGAACAACGGCGTGCCGTACACCGGGACGGCAACCGTCAACTTCGGCCTCTATTCCGCGCTCACGGGCGGTACGCTCCGCAAGAACGTCCAGATCTCGAACGTCTCGTGCGACAAAGGGGTGTTCGCCGCCACGGTCAATCTCGGCGAGACCGACAGCTCCGGCGCACAGATCTACGACGGCACCGCGCTCTACCTCGGGATCACCGTGACGATCGGCACATCAACGAACACGCTCTCGCCGCGGCAGCTCGTCCAGCCCGCGCCGTACGCGCTGTCGCTGCCGAACGTGACGCCCAACGGAGCGAACGTGGGGATCGGCACGGCGACGCCGGCGTCGAAGCTGGATGTGGTCGGGCAGACGCGGACGGCGTCGCTGGAGGTGACCGGGGGCGTGGTGCAGAAGGGCGGGACGGCGCCGGCCACGGCGGACCTCGGGCTGTATTCGCTCAATAACGGCGCGTGGCTGCGGCTGGTCACGAACAACGCGCCGATCCAGTTCTTCACCAGTAGCGCGGCGGGGACCGCCGGAAGCCCGGCGGCAAACTCGTCGGCGATGACGATCGCCGCGAATGGCCTCGTTGGGGTCGGCACCACCTCGCCCGCCAACAAGTTCCACGTTGTGGACACGAACGCGTACACGGCGAGGATCCAGAGCAGCAGCACCATCGGCGCCTGGCTCGAACTCCAGAACACCAGCGTTGGCGGGCGGGATTGGGCCCTTGTCTCGACGGGCTCGAGCAACGGCGAGGGCGCGGGCAAGCTGCTCATCGCGGATCAGACCGGCGGCGGATCCCGCATGACTCTTACGAGCAGCGGCAATGTGGGCATCGGCACCGACACCCCATCGGAAAGACTCCAGGTCAACGGAAATATCCGCGCCAGGGTCGTCATCATCGAGGGCGGGGCGGACCTGGCCGAGTCGTACGACGTGGCGGCGGCGGGAGAGACGAAGCCCACGCCGGGCATGGTCGTGAGCATTGATCCGGATCGGGTGGGGAAGCTGCGCGTGGCGAGCAGGGCGTACGACCGGGCGGTGGCGGGGATCATCAGCGGGGCCGACGGGGTGGCGCCGGGGCTGGTGCTCGGGCAGAAGGGCACGGTCGCTGACGGCGCGCATCCGATTGCCAACGTCGGGCGGGTGTGGTGCTGGGTGGATGCGGATGCGGGCGGGGCCGTCTCGCCGGGGGATCTGCTGACGACCTCGGCGACGCCGGGACACGCGATGCGGGTGGGCGAGGGCGCGCCGTGCGGGGGCGCGGTGCTGGGCAAGGCGATGAGCCCGCTCAAGAGCGGCAAGGGGATGGTGCTGGTGCTGGTCTCACTCCAGTGAGTTCGCCTGGTCATAAGGAACACAACCATGGATCGCCCACACGAATCGCCGGCGCTCGCACTCATCGTCGGCACAATCGGTCTCCTGACCGCCGCGGCATCGGGCCTTGCCCAGGTGGTTGAAGTTCCCAACGTTCGGCAGCAGTTCGACGAACTCGGCCTGCGTCCTGATCCGATGGGGTTCTTCGTGTCTTCGTTCTCGCCGGGCTACTCGTTTACGGGCAATCCTGAGAACCACTGGCAGGGGATCGCCCGCCATCCCGATCCCTCCGTTCCGATCGTGTACATGATCGGATCACGCGACGGGTGCACCAAGCTCAGCATCGTCCGGATCGGCTCCGCGGACATTCGCGCCGGCAGCCGCATGCGAAGCAACCGCCTTTCGGCTTCCGCGCCTTCGTACAACACGCCGCCTCTGGCGGCCGATCGAATCATCGGCGAGGTCGAGATTCCGGACTACCACGGAGGGGCCATGCAGGCCGCGGGCAACTACCTGGCGATTCCGTCGGGCAGGTCGTGCATGGGCCAGAGCGGGCGCGTCCTGTTCTATGACATCTCCAATCCATTGGCTCCGGTCTACAACAGTGATGTGCGTCCCAACTCGTCGCCCGGCATTGTGGGATTCACACAGGACGACTTCGGTCGGTACTGTCTCGCCATCGCCGGAGGAGACAACTACCACGTCGACTTTCTGCGCACCAGCGGCGGCGCCCTTGAGGACTGGTCTCGCATTGAGGACTGGAGTCCGTCGAATCTGGACAAGTCGATCGTCAACGTCGCGTGGCCGCACTGCGATGACCCCTTCGGCTCTCCGTACTGCCATCAATCATTGCAGCTGGTCAACCCTACGGGAGAGCCCGACAACGTTCTGTACATGCTGGGCTTTCAGCAGGTGGCGGCGGCGGCACCGCTCGTGACGAACGCCAACCTGATCTGGCTGTTCAAGGTGACGCTCGAGCAGGGCAATGTGACGGTGCAGACGCAGGCGATCCGCGAACTCAAGACCGCCACGGTTGACGGGAGCGGGTTCGACAACGGCAACTTCTCGGCGGCGGCGGGCCTGTACGTTTCGCCCGCGGGTGAGATGATCGCCTACACCACGGAACACTACATCAACTTCAACAACGCGGCGGCGTTGAACGACGTGGTGGTGATGTCGGAGTTCGCATCCCGACGCGGCATTGCTCCGCCGTCGAGCCCGGTCGCCCCGTGCGTGGCCCACGTCGAGCTCGCGACCGACACGGATTTCGGCGGCCGGATTCTGAAGGTCGATGCGCTCGACTATCGCTACGAGAACTATGCGATGCTCGGGAGTATCGATGGGGGCTTCGCCAACAACATCAGCAGCGTGACCTGGACTCTTCCCGCGGGCTGCACCTGCCGCCTCTACGCCGGGGCGAACTACGCCGGCAACTATCTGGACCTGGTCGGTTCCGGGGAACTCGCCACTCTCGCGGGCGTCGCATGGAGCAACGGCGGCGCGGGGTCGCCGAACAACAGCATTCAGTCGATCGGCTTTCTGGGCAGCAGCCCATCGCCCATCGTGCCCGCGGACGCGTCGATGCCGCTCTCGTTCATCGCGGCCAGCGTCGTGGCGGGTCCCTGCGCCATGGTCAAGTTCCAGCCCGGCGACTACCCATTCATCGCGACGGCCACCACCTTCGGCCGCCAATGTGAACTTCGAAACATCGGCCCCGGGCTCGTCCGTCTGGGCACCACCCCCTAGCGGAGGTTCCGACAGATCGGGTTGGCGACCGCCACGCTCGGCCACGAACGACAGGCTCAGGCACGGTTCGAGTACAAGGGAGAAGTCATGCGCAGGCCCATTCGACATCCGACACGGCTCACGAACCGGCCCGAACTGCTGTCGGCGCTTGTGCCGCTTACGTCGCCCACCGGACGAGTGCAGTGCGTCTATCCGGATGTGTATTCGCCCGCACCGTCCACGACGATTCGGCGGAACCAACCCATGCTCATCGTTCCCGCCTCTCACGGTGTGCCCGCGGCTATCGGGCATTGACGGGTTTTCTGCTCCCGCCGCGTCCTCGCTTGAACGTATCTGAAAAGGAATCAACTATGTCCTCCTGCCGCGCAACATTTTCGGGAACTCTGGCCGCGATGGGCCTGGTGTTGGCCGCGCCCGCCCTGGCGCAACCGAGCATGAAGAGCTTCACCATCGACTGCGGGGGCGGCGTCTCCACCGGGGGACCGCTGCGGCTGACGAGCAGCATCGGCCAGCCGGATGCGAGCAACGCGAGCGGGGGACCACTGACGCTGCGCGGCGGCTTTCTCACGCCCCGGACCTGCCCCGCCGATTTCAACGGCAACGGCACGCTCGAGGTCGCGGACATCTTCGCGTTTCTGAATGCGTGGTTCGCCGGGTCTCCTGCCGCGGACTTTGACGGCCTCAGCGGGCTTCAGGTCGCGGACATTTTCGCGTTTCTCAACGCGTGGTTTGCGGGATGCTGAGTCCATCGGGACTCTGCGGGGCGAAGGAGGGGAGCCGGATGCTTCGCCGCGCTTTGCGGTGTGGCCTTGCGAGCCCGCCGCGCGGGAGCCTCATGCCAAGAGTCCATGTCGATATCCAACGGCGCGGGCAGGGTGGTGGAGTGTGTTGCGGATGTGACCCGCTTGCTGACCCGAACTCGGTCCGAAGCAGTCCAATGCGGTCCCTCAGAAACGTCAACAACGGCCTAAGAACTGCACAATGAGGGGTCCGTCCGGCGAAGGCATGGAAGAGGTCGTGGGTTCGGGTCTGATCGCCTCCACCTAACGCAAGCGCCCGATTCCGGAAGGGATCGGGCGTTTGTCTTTGGGCCCGTCGGGAACGGTTGGAGCCTGTCCTGATCCGAACTCTGGCCCGAACCGAATGGCGGGGAGGCGATCGTGTTTCCTCGTACTGTTCCGCGAGCGCCTCCCCGCCAGGGAGCAGGTCGGAGGGGCGGGAGCGATTGCTCCTCGTTGGGAAGCCCTGGTTCCATCCGGCCGTAGCCATCATCGAGAATCGCCCTCCGCTTCGGCCAGCCCGCGCAGGCGGATCGACCATGGGTTGGTGCCCGACGGCGCGGGGGAGGGCGCGCGGCGGCCTGTGCTACGGCGTTGGCGCAACGCCCGAAGCGAAGGGGGGCCGCAGGGTCCATGCCCGCTTGGGTGCGGATCTGAGCACCATCCACCACACGAAGAAGGCCGCGGCGGCGATCTGGAGTCCCATCGGAGCCCACGCCGGCAGCGTGGCGCGAAGATCGACGAGCGTCCCTTCTCCGGGGAATGGGCCGTACCCGACCAGCATCGGCAGCCGGAACCAGTAGTAGCACGAGACGGCCGCGGCGGCGAAGCAACGAACGAGGATGTCGCGATGCCGCCGTGCCAACGCCTTGCGCAAGCAGAGATACACGAGCAGTGTCGCGGCCAGTCCGAGGAACGGCAGGGCGTACGCCTCGCCGATCGCGCGGGCGTGTGTTCCCACCGAGTCGGAGACCTGGAACCAGCCCCACACGTAGCCCGGAAAGCCGCCGACGAGCACCGCCCCCGTGATCGCATGGCCCCGGGTTCGGGGCGCGAAGAGCGGGTTCATCCCGCGCGTCGAGTCCGGGCAGACGGCCGTGCATCGATGGCACTCCGTGCAGTGGGCGTTGCGGACCGAGACCGCCGGACGCACGCCGTAGAGTTTCTCCACCGGGTGCACGGGGCACAGCCCCGAGCACCAGCCGCTCTTCCACTCGAACGCCATCCCCATCAGGATCGAGAGCACGCCAACGGCGATCAGGATCGAGCCCGTGACCGGGCCGTGCGTGTTGAGAACGACGTGCCGGAGCGGCACGATCACCAGCAGCAGGATCAAGCCCACGAGCGCAAACCAGCCCTGCATGTTGGGAGAGAGTTTTCGGCGCGCCGAGAGCCCCATGTGACGCGACCACAGGGCCGTCGATCCGAGTGGGCAGACGTTGCGCCACAGCCCGGGCGCGACCACCAGCAGCGCCGGCGCGACCGGCACCAGGACGTTCCACAGCAACGCCAGGCCGACCCGCGGCCACACGAGCAGGGCCACGACGATGCCTATGCCGGCGGCGAACGCCGCGGTCTGCGCGGCCCGCCAGGCCAGGCGACTGCGTGGGGAGAGGAAGGTGGGTGTGTCGGTCATGGACGTGCTCCGGCCAACCCCCGGTCGCAGAATAAACGACTAGAGTATCCGTTTATTGCCGCCCGCGGGTGCGTCCCGCAGGCGGCCGCGACCCGGAAATACCCTTGTGGCGGCGACCCATCCGGCGGCTCGCCCGTGGCCGGCGCGCGGCGGCCGGGCAGCGCCGTTCGATGCTCCGGGTGGACCGTTCGCACCCGCGACCAGACGCCGGAATCGCCCACGCGTCTCCGCCGGTGGTGTCAATCGCCGTCGTGGTGCTTCTTGTTGCGGACGCCGCCGCCCTCCCCGGCGCTCTCGTTGTCGCCCAGTTGCAGCATCGTGCCGATGAGCGGGAGCGTGGTGGTTCGCGTGGCGGGGCTGTAGTTGCGGACCAAGCCCGCGGCCCACGCCCCGACGATGACCAGGAAGACGACCGCGATGATCGGCCTGGCCGACGCGATCGCGTCGGACGGCCGGGCGTGCTTCTTGCCGTGGATCATGCTCGCGGTGATGTTCTCGCGATGGCGGACAATGTGGAGGGCCACGCCCAGCACGTGGGCGACCACCACGCCCACCGTGACCCACGCGAGGATCTCGTGGAGGTCCTTGACGCTCGTGTCGCCCCGGCCCAGCATGATGCCGGTGACCGCCAACGCCGGCACCAGCGCGAGCAACGCGAAGATCGCCAGGGCCGAGCCGGGGTTGTGCCCGACGTATCGCCTGCCGCCGCCCACGAGCGTGCCCTTCATGTGCTCGATCAGCGCGCCGGGCCCGAAGATGAACGTGCCGAACTTGGCGTAGCGCGTGCCGATGACGCCCCAGACGACCCGGAGGCAGACCATGAACGCGATCGTGAGGCCGATGATCGCGTGGTACGGGAAGAGCGGGCTGTCGTCGCCGAGCCAGAGCGAGATCACGGCGGCGGCGATGAAGCCACCCGCCAGCATCCAATGGAAGAGGCGGATCGGCAAGACCCAGATTAGGACGCGGGTCATATCGCGCTCCTTTGGCGGCGCCGCGATGGAGCCGCCGACGCGGGGTTCTCCTCCTCGCGCGCCGAGACGGGGTCGTGGTCGGGGGTCGCGGCCATGGCGGCGGGCGCATCGGCGGGCGGCGCACACGCCGGGGGGAACACCGAGTCGATCACGTCGCGGGCGTGGTACGACAATCGCTCGGGCGAGATCAACGACATGACGCACGCCAGATCATCGCCCGTCGTCAGCAGCGCGGGCTCCTGGTATCCATCGCTCCGCCGCTGGCCCAGGCCGATGTTCGCCAGCAACCCGTTGCACAGGCACTTGCGTCCCGCTGTTTCCTCGATCGTCCCCCCCTTGCGCACAAAGTCCTCCACCGGCTCGGCGGGGCAGCGGTAGTCGATCGACCCGTCGGCGCGTCGGAAGGCCCGCCGCAGGTAGCCCATGTCGCACAGGCGCGGCCGCTCCGCGTACGTCTTCGGTTCCGAGAGCGTCCCCGGCATCGCGGCCACCTTGAAGGGAAAACTCGTGGGCGATGCGGCCGGGTCCGTCAGCACGTCCGCCTCGCCCCGGATCAAGCCTTCGAGGAACCGCCGCCGCAGCCCCGGGTCGAGCCCGGATTCCTCGCAAAGCGCGAACGCCGTCCCCACCTGAATCCCCCGGGCCCCCGCGCCCAGAGCGCCCTCGAACTTGTCCCGGGACGCAAACCCGCCCGCGAGCCAGAAGGGGACGCCCAGCGCGGCCATCTGCGTCAGATCCGCCTGGTCTCGAGCCCCGTAGATCGGCTCTCCTCGCGACGAGAGTTGCTGCACGCCCCGCGGCGGCGCGTTGTGCCCGCCCGCGATCGGCGTCTCCACCACGAACCCGTCGATGCCGCCGGGCGCCCTCTTGATCAGCGCGCGGGCCAGCGTGGCCGACGAGACCACCGCCAGGAACTCCGGCCGGCGGGTCATCGGAACGGGCCCGATGCCTTCCGCTCGCCACAACGCGTTCGGGTCGAACGTCAACAGGTGCTTCTCGTCCCCGCCTTGGAGCACGTCCAGCGCGATGCTCACGTCCTTGTTCGCGGCCAGTCGGTCCAGCACCTCCGGAATATCGCCGGGAATCCCCGCGCCGACGAGCACCGCATCCACGCCGGCGAGCATCGCCCCGTACACGCTGGGCAGAATCGGAAACTGGATCTTGTGCAGGAAGTTGACCCCCACAACCCCCGCGTGCCCTTCCTTGGCCAGATACACCTCGACGAAGTTCGCCAGGACCAGCAGCCACTCTCGCTCCGTTGTCAACTTCGCGCGAAGCAGCGGCGCAAGCCTGAACCGCTGCCCGGATTCCCCGTCCGGGCCCTCGTCCGTGCCGGGACGCGCGCCGTCGCCGACCGTGGCCGGATCCGCAGGCGTGCCGCCCGTGCTCGCCTCTGGTTGAAAATACCGCTCCAGCACCCGGCGCGCAACGGCCGGTGCCGGAAACGCGCCCATCGCCCGGCGCATGTGCCCCCCGGGATCACCCATCCCCAGCCGCCGGATCAGGATCGTGTCCAGGGCGGTTCCCGAGACCACGCCGAGCTGGCCCAGCGAGGAGACCTCGCGGGCCAACACCCATCCGGACACGCCGGCACCCATTCCGCCCTGGATTAGCCGCGGCAGCATCACGCCTCGCATGGATCTCACGCCCCTTCCCGTGCACCGATCACCATTTCGCACAGCCAAACTCTAGGCTCGCAATAAAGATATTGATATCCGCAATAAACGAGACCAAACGTGCCTCGCCCGCCCCGCGACCGGACAGCGCGCTGGAGAGTGCTGGTCCAGTCGCTCGCTTTGGCGAGGGCTTCCGGGTTGGTGACCGCGGCCCCTGGGAATGACACCGACCGATCGAGGGGCCGTGCGAGCGGATAATAGTGGATATGCTCATCTAGTATTTGTCGGCCCGGGCGCACCCGACATCGCCGGGCGGAGCCTCCGAACTGTGAGCAGCAGCCGTATGAGCCCGACCGGGTCCAACTCCATCAGCGCGTGGTTCGCCGGTCCCAAGGCGGAGAATGGCGAGTGGTTTGCCGAGACCATCCGTCGGACGGTGCAGGACTATCACGCGTGGCGGCGCAACTACTTTCCCGAGGACGGCGTCGTGGTGGACTCCACCATGCGCCGGCAGAACGAGGCGTTTCAGGACGCCTTCGAGGATCGTTTCACCGAACTGCTCGCCCGCCTGAAGGCCGACTTTCCCTTCCACAGCCCGCGGTACGCGGCCCACATGCTCGCCGAACAGACCCTGCCCTCCATGGCAGGCTACTTCGCGGCGATGTTGTACAACCCCAACAACATCTCCACCGAGGCCGCGCCGGTGACGGTGCGACTCGAGGTCGAGGCCGCCCAACTCATCGCGCGGATGCTCGGATACGGCCCCGCGTCCTGGGGCCACCTGACCGGCGGCGGGACGGTGGCGAACATCGAGGCGTTGTGGCTGGCCCGGACCGTCAAGTATCTGCCGCTGGTGGTCGCCGATGTCCGCCGCGAACTGGGGTTGGAGGAGGTGCCGGGGCTCGATAGTGGTTCGTCGCCGCTCGCGCGCATCCGGAGGGGTCCGGGCGTTGCGCTGGGCGACCTTGCCCGCTCGATCGCGGACGCCCAGAGCGTGCTGGGCGCGACCGCCGAGACGGCACGACTCGTGGACAGGACCGTTCGATCATCCGCGTGGAACATCGGCACGCGCGGCCTGGCGTCGGTGCTCGATCGGCTCGGCTCGGCGCCGGCGGTCATCGTTCCCGAGACGCACCACTACTGCTTTGAGAAGGCCGTGGACGCCCTGGGGCTTGGGAGGGACTCGCTGGTGTGCGTGCCGGTCGATCCCGACTTCCGCATGGACGTGGGCGAGTTGGAGGGGACGCTCGACAGGGTGCGGGGCGAGGGACGCCACGTTCTCGCGGTGATCGCCGTGGTGGGGACGACGGAGGAGGGCGCCGTCGATCCCGTGGACCGGATCGCCGCCCTGCGAGACGCACGGTCGGGCGTGGGTGGGTGCGGGACCGAGGCGGACTCGTTCTGGCTCCATGCCGATGCCGCGTATGGGGGATACCTGCGCACGATCACCCTGCCCGAGCGGCTGGGCCTGGGAGAGCCGACGGCCGACGTGAAGGTCGGCGGGCGCGAGGTGCGCATCCCGCTGCGTCTTCCCGAGCACGGCCCGTGCGATGCGCTGGAGCGACTGGGCGAGTGCGACTCGGTCACCATCGACCCGCACAAACTCGGCTACATCCCGTATCCCGCGGGCGCCGTGTGCTTCAAGTCCGACCTCGTCAAGCTGGTCGCGCGACAGGATGCGCCCTACCTCGCGGAGAGCCCCGGCGAGGCCGCGGGCGATTCGGCCTCCGACGGCGTTGGCATGTACATCCTCGAGGGCAGCAAGCCCGGCGCCGCCGCGGCCGCCGTCTGGCTCAGCCACACTCTCATCCCGCTGGACAACACCGGGCACGGCGTGCTCGTTCGGGAGACCATCCGCAACGCGTGCGAGTTGCACTCGCTGCTCGTGGGCTATCCGGACCACGTGCCCGGGGTGGGTGTTCGGGCGGTCCCCCTGTGCGACCCGGGATCGAACATTGTCTGCTACGCGTTCCGCGCGGCCGACCGGGACCTTCCGCTCTCCGAGCTGAACCGGCTCAACCGCAGGATCTACGAGCGCTTCACGCTGCGCGTCGGGGAGCGGGTCTACGACCAGTCTTTCTTTGTCAGTCGGACGACACTCTCGCCGGATCGCTACGGGCTGAGGGCCTGCGGCCCGTTCCTGGACCGGCTGGGGGCAGCGCCGGAGGACTACTCGCACCTTGGCGTGTTCCTGCTGCGCTCCGTGCTCATGAACCCCTGGTACTCGCACGCCAAGCGCCGTGGGCGGTATTTCTTGAGCGAGCTGGTGGCCGATCTCCACGGAGTAGCCGAAGAGGAGTTTGCCAACCCCACCCCTCGAGCCCCTTCTCCGAGCGCGGCCGCGATAGTCCGCCCCCATTGATCGGCGGCGGACGCCGCCCGGCAATGGCGACGCCGAGCGCCCGAGCATTGGCGTTCGGCGGTGGGATCGGGAGCCGACTCGTTGCGTGGATGAGGCCGCCCCGTTGGAGGTGTTCACGGAGTATCGGAAAAGACCCGTGGCCGGCCGCGTGTGCTCCGAAGAGGGTGGGGTGGATCGTCAAGGAATGTGGGAGTGATCGTCGAACCGGCCGACGAGGTTCTCGTGGCAGCCGGTCCACGGGCAGGTGTTGCGACAGCGGGAGGAGTGTGCTGCCGCGACTCCGTCGAGTTCGACCAGGCAACCGCTCCGGTTGGGGAACCTGGGCCGGCGGGCGGGGCGGCCTCGTGCGCTCAAGCCGATCGTCGCATCGACACGCCCAACCCTCGGGCAGGTCTGGGAGCATGGAACCGGGCCGGCGGGTTTGGCGGCGTCCTATCGCTCGTCGATGCCAATCGGCATCGGGAGTTCGTTGCCGGTGAAGTCGAAGAGCATGCAGTAGGCGGCGCGCCAGATCGGGTAGGCCACGTCGCAGCGATAGCCGACGAACTCGTCGGCGTTCCACCCCATGCTCGTGAAGAGGCCGCGCACGACGTCGGCGTGGCGCGGATAGGCGTCGGTGTCGATACGCTCGACTCCGGTGCCGAGGAGTTCGAGTCGCGGGCCGCCCGGGATCTTGGTGCTCCAGCGGCTGAGGAGCATCGACCCGCTCTGGAGCGGGGACAGGTGCACCTCCAGAGACGGGATGCACCGGCGGGCGATCTCGCGATGCAGGAAGATGTCCATGACGAATCGGCGGGCCGGGAAGTTCATGATGGTGGACACTTCGCCGATCGCGGGGTGCTGGGTGGCGGGGTGCTTGTCGCGACCGGCCCGCCGATCGGCCACGAAGATGTCCGACGCCTGCCCGGGGGTGCCCATCTCGTCGATGGCGTGGATCATGCGAGCGCCGGCCGCGCGTGAGGTGACGCGCGGCAGCGGGTGGGTGCAGAACTCCCGGAGGAGGAACCCCGGCGTGTCGCCGACGCCTTGGCGAGCGTCGAGCGAGCGGAAGGCCGGGCCGGCGGCCCCGTCGTTCTCGATGAGCTCCTCGGGGGCGCTGCTGTAGACCTCCAGGGGCACCGACACGCTCCGCGACAGGTGGCCCACGTGGCCGGTCATGCGGATGTTCTCGGTGTGCATGGGATCGTTCGGCACGGGGCGGATGATCCGCGCCGACACACGCGTGTCGGACCAGCGGCCGACGACGTCGACCGCGGCCCGAAAGAGCGAGCGACGCACGGCCAGGCTGTCCGATGGCCCCGGGCTGGTGGCGTCCACCCCGTCGGCGAGACGGTCGATATCCAGGCGCTCGCGCAGTTTGCGCTGGCTCCCGGCGAGCTGATCGATGACCTTGTCGAACTTGTCCACGGCCGCGCCGACACCGGCGATCGCGGAGGCCGACTCGCTTCCCGGGAAGCGGCGCGACATCGCCTCGGTGAACTGTCGCAGCCCGGCGACGCCCGGGAGTTGAACGAGCATCGAGGCATCGGCCTCGTCGCGCCCCGTGGCGGCGACGATGCGCTGGCAGGTGTTGCGGTCGATCTCCAGCGCGCGGGCCATGGCGCTGGCGCCGCGCTCGGCGACGGGAAGAAGTTCCACGAGCCCGCGGAGTTCGAGGCGCAGGCGTTGGGCAACCTCGTCGGCCTGGGTGCGCTCCTCGGGCGTGAGCGATCGGACGGAGATGTCGTCCGGCGCTTCGGAGTGCATCGGCAGGGGTCGGGAGCTACGGAGGGTCGATCTGGTCATCTGGCATGGGCTCGCGTACGGGCTGCTCCGTGACGAACAGGAATCGTCGTGCGCTCGGGGTACACTGGAACATACCCCGGTTCATGGTCTGAGACCAAGCAATACGCATTTTGTTTGGTGCAAATCAGGATGCAAATCAGGGGAAACGATCGTATTGCTTTGAGATCAGGACATTGCGTCTGAGAGTATTCGTGGTAGTATCCTTGTGAGGATTCCGCTGGCTCGCGGCCCGGACGGAGCAATCGGCCATGACTAGACGCGGAGAGCACGGATTCACGCTCATCGAACTGCTCGTGGTCATCGCGATCATCGCGCTGCTGGTGGGCATTCTGCTGCCGGCATTGGGCAAGGCGCGATTGGCCGCGCAGATGGCCAGGAGCCTGGCGAACCTGCGGTCGATGGCCATGATGAACGCGACGTACGCGGGCGACCACAACGGCATGCTGGTCAACCCGTTCTACACGCCCATGTCGATCACGCCGGTGGTTCCATGGTACGAAATCGTGACGCCGGGAACCGAGAATCGTCCGGGCGGACCGCTGCACTGGCCGTTCGACGATGCCAACCACCTGACCGAGATGTTCTCGATGCGGGCCGGGAGCCTGCTCGCGCTCGACCATAGCGCGGGCCTGCAATCGCTGGCCCAGGTCGCCCCGATGGACACGACGCTGGTGGCCCGAAACGCCCAGTTCAACGCCGGGATCAACGGCCAGACCAACCAGTTCGCCGGCAACGACTACTCGTCGATTATCTACGACGGCTCGTACTGGTTCTCGCCGACTCTGTGGCTGGCGCCGGCGCTCTACAAGAGCGCGACGTTCCCGGGCATCCAGCCCGGCGACCGCCCGCGGTATTCCCGGGCGAATCGGATCGACGACATCACCACCCCCAGCGCCAAGGTCATCGCGTGGGAGCGTTTCGATTTCACGAAGAGGCAGCGGGCGGCGGGCACGGCCGGCTCGCCCTTCTCGCGGCGATCCTCGGGCTTCCCGAACTGGAACAATCCCGACGCCGACGCGAGGTTCGTGCTCTCCGACGCGAGCTGCAGCACGGTCAAGATGTCGCAGCTCTATGCGCTGGCGGCAGCGCCGGCGACCCAGGACGTCTTCACCCCGTCCGGGAACTGGGATATCTCCAGGAACATTCTGGCGCGCTGGTCGATGGAAAACGACGACCTGCAAAGCGGCGACCCCTCCGGCCCGACCGGCCCCGGGGGGCCATTTCCGGCGTTTTTCTGGGCCACTCGCCATGGCATCCAGGGGCGTGATATCAACCGGTAGAGTTTCGTGATGAGCGTGGTCTTAGAGAGTTCGTGCTGATCTCAGAGCGATTTGTGGTCTTAGAGCACGCCGTCGGGTAGTTTTTTCCATCGGCCCACCGAGTTCGGGCCCCAACAAGCACGAGCCGACAGGTTCGTGGTGCGAGGAGAGAGAAGTATGCGTCTGAGTTCGCGATGCGTGTGTGTTTTGGCTGCGGCCGGAACCGCGATCCCCCTTTCCCTGGCCCCCCGCGCGTGGGCGGTCTTGCCCGCGACGGTCGTTCAGACCCGGCGCGATCTGGCAACCGGCGATGAGTCGGCGGTGCCCGGGCTTCCGGCGGCGACGCTGGGCGCGCTGGCCGCGGCCAACGCCGCCAACAACACGAACATCAGGGTAGTTTGGAACGAGCCGAGCAACGCGAACCCGGGGTTCAGCTCCAACAACGGCAACCCCGCAATCGACGCCAACGGGAACGTGTACTTCGTCGGCACCGCGGTGCAGACCTTCTACACCGACCCAGACACGCTCGGCACCGTGTTCGTCACGGGGGCGACCTCCAACTTTTCCCCCACCGGCCAGAGCAACAACCGCGGGCTCTTCCTGAGCACCGCCGCGAGCGGCTGGGCCAACAGCGCCATCAGCTACCTCGCGCGCGACGGATCAACAGGCTCCCCCACCACCGCCACCAGCGGCTCGGGCACGGCGATTCTGGGCGGCACGAGCATCCCGCTCTCGGGCGTGGGCACCAACGTGCTCAACGGTTCCAACAACGGCCCGGGCATGGCCGCGGGCGTCGTCACCTCGCCCAACGGGACCGTGCTGTTCAACAGCATCATCGCCGACGTGGGCGCGACGACCAACAACGGCGCGGCCTTCTTCACCGGCGGCCCGTCGGGCTTCGCGGCCTCGGGCAAGAACGGCGATGCGCTCGCCGGCACCGCGGGCGCGACCCTCGCGCTCACCGCGTCGCAGATCGTCAACAGCATGTCGATCAACAACTCCGGCCAGTTCGCCTTCGCGTCCACGACCGCCGGCGGCGATACCGTCACCAGCGGCGCCCAGCAGAACAACTCGGGCATCTGGCGGTTCTCGGCCTCGGGCAACACCAAGATCATGCGTCGCGGCGACGCGGCCCCCGGCGCGATCGACAGCGGCGCCGGCGCCAACGCCGCCTTCGGCGCGGCCCCGATCAACAACAACCTCCGCATCAACTCCGCCGGCGACGTGCTCTTCCCCCAGACCCTCGCCACCACCACCGTCCCCGCCGGATTCACCGGGGCCGCGACGGGCCGGCAGGGCGTGCTCTACTACAAGCCCGACGCCGGCGCGATGCAACTGGTCGCCCAGTCGGGCACGTCCGTTCCGGGCCTGCCCGGCGTGAACTACATCAACAACACCTCGCCCGGCGCGGGCGCGACGCAGATCATGAACAACTCCGGCACGGTCGTGTTCAACGCCAAGTTCAACTCCTCGACCGCGTCCCCAAACCCCTCCACCGGCATCACCGCCAACGTCAACGATCAGGCGATCGTTCGGTGGACGCCCTCGGGCGGCGCCACGGTCCTGTTCCAGACCGGCGTCACGCCGGTTCCCGGCGTCGCGGGCGCCACGACCTTCAAGGACCTCGGCTTCTCCAACAGCCAGACCAAGCTCAACAACCAGGGGCACTTCTCGTTCGCGGCCTCGATGACCAACGTCGGCTCGATCGTGCCCGCCAGCGCCGGCGTGAGCGGCAACGACGCCGGGCTGTGGCTCGGCGATGGGACCGTCGGCGGCGCGACGCTCGTCGCCCGCGCGGGCGACGCCGCGCCGGGCATGGGCGGCCTTCTCTTCGGCAACGCGTTCGTCGGCGTGATCATGAACAACACCGACATGATCGTGTTCCAGAACACCACCACCGATGGCTTGGGCAACAACGGCCCGGTCGGTATCTTCGCCTACGGCCCGACCTTCGGACTCATCGACCTGTTCGCCCAGGGCAACACGACCATTTTGGGGGCCAACTACCCGCTTGGCTCCAACCCGGCCTCGTACTCCTCGGCCTCCAACGGCGATGGAGGCGTCATGAGCCTCACCGACAGCGGCCTGTTCACATTCTTCGCCTCCTCGTCCGGAACGGGCGGTGCGTTCGGCGTGAATGGCGCCATCGTGACCATGCAAATCCCCGCCCCCGGGGCGGGGGCCATGGCCCTGCTCGGTTTGGCCGCCGTCTCCCGTCGTCGTCGCCGGTGAACTCACCCGCGCCGTGTGCTTGAAACACCCTCCGAGTCCCTTCCGGTTGACTCCGGCAGGGGCTTTTCGTATGTGAGCCCCGCGCCTTTGCCGTCGGAGTGCATCCCGGGATGCTCGGCGAGCGAACAGCACGTCGATCCCTGCTCTGAGAGCAATGCACTCGCTCTGGAAGCAAGGCCCGCCCGCCCGCCACTTAGTTCTGGAGACGAATCGATGAAGTTCCTCCTGTGTGCCGCCGCCGCCCTCGCCGTGCTGGGCGCGAGCGCCTCCCTCTCGCTGGCCCAATGGACCAACAACGCCGCCAGCCCGCTGGTGGTGGGCGATCCCAACAGCGACATTCCCGTGGTGGTGCCCACGCCCGATGGGGGCTGCTACATCGCCTGGCAGGGCCCCATCGCCGGGTCGATGTGGAACACGGTGCACCTGCAGCGTCTGGACGCGGCGGGCCATGAGATGTGGCCGCACAACGGCATCGTCGCGGTGCCCGGCAACAACTCGGCGAGTTTCGTGGGCGACTTCGATCTGGCTATCGCCTCCGACGGAGACGCTCTGATTGCCAACTCCACGAACTTCTCCGATCCCGCCAATCCGACCGTGCATCAGGCCAACGTGCAGAAGTTCTCCGCCGTCGATGGCAGCAAAGTGTGGGGAGGCGGGACCGACGTGGCCGTCACCACCGGCACGTTTGCGGCCCGCCCGGTGCACGTTTGCTCCACGTCCGACGGCGGGTGCATCGTGGGCTACACCCTCACGACCGCCTCCGGAAACGGCGTGATCCGCTTTCGGCGCATCGGTCCGGCCGGGGGGGTGCTCGGCCCCGCCACCACCCCCGCGTTTGCCAACCCGCAGATCCTCGAGAACGGCGGCAACGATTCGCTCAGCCTCACCCAGATGATCCCCGCCGGGAGCGACGGCTCGTTCATCGCGCTGCTGGGATGGAAGGTCAACACCTCGCAGGTCGGCCTGCAGACGCAGAAGTTCACGGGCGCGGGCGCCATCGCCCCCGGCTGGGGGACCAGCGGCAACCCGCTCACCCTCGACACCCGCGGCCTGACGGGCTTCAACTTCTACCTGTGGAAGATGGTCCCCGACGGCGCGGACGGCGCGGTCTACGGATGGAGCACCTTTGCCAACAACGGCTTCGGCGCTCCGACCGACGCGGTGCTCCAGCACGTGCTTTCCAATGGCGCGTTCAAGTTCGGCACCTGCTGCGACACCGGCAACCCGCCCACATGCACCGTCACCACCGCCGCGGATTGCACCGGCGGCAACGTCTTCACGCCGGGCGCCGCCCCGGTGAACTTCGTCAGCCCCGGCGTGGTGGACCCGACCAGGGGCCGCTACGCCGCCGCCATCGACTACAACCCGACCGACGGGACGTATTTCATGGGCACCGAGCAGGGCCCCACGGCCAGCGGCGTCAAGAGGAGCGCACTGGTGCAGAAGTTCGACGCCTCCGGCAACCGCCTCTGGTCCGGCTCGGGGTTCACGGTCGTTCCCGAGTCAACCTCCAATACACAGATCACGCCGAGCTGGATCAAGGTGCAGGCCACCAGCGACGGCGGGTGCCTTGTTTTCGGCAACATGGGCCGGGGGTTCACGACCATCAACGCCGAGGTGTACGGGGCGAAGGTGAACACCGACTTCCCCGGCTTCGGCGGGTTTGTGTGGAACAAGATCGTGAACTCCGACGTCACCACCGGCAAGGGGCGCAACGGCGTCGTGCGCGTCGCCGGGACCGACGATGCGATCGTGGTGCACAGCGCCGGCAGCACGCTCCGGGCCGCCCGGATCGCCGCCACCGACGGCGCCCCGGCGGCCACCAGCGTGCCCCCGTCGATCGACGTGGACGTTCCAACAGCTGTTTCCGCCTGCGAGGGCGACACGGTCACCATCAGCGTGCAGGTCTCGGGAACGCAGCCGATGGTGTTCGCCTGGCAGCGGCACTACGCCTACCAGGTGGCCAATCCCGACGCCGCGTGGGGCCTGAGCGAGGGCGATAGCTCGTTCCAGTGCATCCTGCCCGACGACGGAACGACCTACTCGGGCACCAACACCGCGACGCTCACGATCCACAACATCCACGCCAACAACCCGAGCGCGACGTGCCCGAACTCCGATCCGTCGCTCAACCAGTACCGCGTGGTGATCTACAACGCGGCCTCCGACGGCGTGACGAATCCGCCGTCGACGGCGTCGTCGTGGGCCCAGATCACCGTGGGCTCGGGGGCGTGCTGTGCCGCCGACGGCTCGTGCGCCTCGGTGTGCGTCGCCGCCGGCTGCGCCGGCGTGTTCCAGGGCGTCGGCTCGGCCTGCCTGCCCAACCCGTGCGGCGGGGCGTGCTGCGAGGCGTCGGCCTGCACGATCACGGGCGCGGCCGGATGCGCCGGCGCGTTCCAGGGCAACGGCACCACCTGCGCCCCCTCGCCGTGTCCGGGCGCCTGCTGCGACAGCTCGACGGGCGCGTGCACCGAGGCGCCGGGCGCGTCGTCCTGCGGCTCCGGCAGCACGTTCCAGGCCTTCGCGCCCTGCACCCCCCAGCCCTGCCCGCAGCCCGGCGCGTGCTGCGGCAACTCCTCCGGTGCGTGCACCACCACGGTGGGGTCGGCCTGCTCGGCCGGTTCGACCTTCCTCGGGGCGGGCTCGTCGTGCGCCACCGACCCGTGCTCGCCGACGGGGGCGTGTTGCAGCAACATCGACGGGAACTATTGCGCGATCCTGACACAGACCGCCTGCACGGGCATCTCCACCCGCCGCTGGCAGGGGACCGGCACCGTCTGCTCGCCCTCGCCGTGCCCGCAGCCCGCGGCGTGCTGCAACCAGTCCACGGGCGCGTGCACCGTTGTCGCGGCGCCCGGATGCGGCGCGGGCAGCACTTTCCAGGGCGACGGAACGGTCTGCCAGCCGAATCCGTGCCCCCAACCCGGCGCGTGCTGCGACGCGAGCACCGGCGCGTGCACCGTGGTCGCCTCGGCCTCCCAGTGCGGGGGGCAGTCGGTCGCGGCCGGCTCCTGCGAGCCCAACCCCTGTCCAACGCCGATCGCCTGCTGCTCGCCCGGCGGGTGCTCGCTGAGCCTCCCGAACTTCTGCGGCAACCCCGCCCCCGGCGGCGCCACGACCTGCTCGCCCAGTCCGTGCGACGCGTCGGGCACCTGCTGCCGCGGCGCGACGTGCGCCACGACGTTCGCCAGCGCCGGCGCGTGCGCGGGATCGCTCAACGGAGCCCTGGCCGGCGCGTCGTTCATCCCGAGCGGCGTGTGCAACACCGCGAGCAACAGCCGCACTCCCTGCTGCTACGGGGACTACAACAAGGTCAACGGCCTGGCCGTGCAGGACATCTTCGATTTCCTCAACGACTGGTTCGCGGGAAGGCCCTTCGCCCGCTTCGGCGGCGACGGCTCGCCCGGCACGCTCGCCGTGCAGGACATCTTCGACTTCCTCAACGCGTGGTTCGCCGGCTGCCCGTGAGCGTTGTCGATGGCGGGGCTCGCGCCCCGGCCCCTTGGTGCCGGGCCCCGGACCCCTCGGATGCCGGCAACGATGGGGTGCGACCTACGGGGGTCGGACGCCGGTGGTGAGGTTCAGGAGAACGGACGACCGGCCGCGTCAGTTGCCGACGTGCCAGTCGGCGGCGGTCGCGTTGTTGGACCAGCGGGTCATGTCGTCGAGGGACTTGAAGTCGCGGAGCTCGGCGTGGCCGTCCATGTGGAGGACCGCCGCTTTGGCGTTCTCATGCCGATAGTCGAGGTTGCCGAACTGGCCGGGGAGGGCGTCGGGGTTGGCCGCGGGCGGGGTGGTGGGCCAGAGGCGGGTGCGGATGGAGGGCGGATCGGCCCGGAAGAATCCGGGGACGAGCTCGCCGCCGTCGGGGTTGACGCCATGGCAGGAGGCGAAGGCGATGAGGCGGTCGGTGCGGACGGCCTGGTCCAGGCGGGTGATGTAGAAGGGGCCGAAGTTGCGGAGAGCGACGGCGTTGAAGCCCTGGCGATCGGCGTCGCCGCCGATGAACGCGCTGCTCAGGCCGAAGGAGGGGGAGAGGCTGATGACGTAGTTGAAGTCGGGGCGCTGGAGATAGCGGCGGAGGACCTTCTCGTCCTTGTAGAGCCCGGCGAAGTCGAAGTTCATGTACGGGGCGATGCGCCAGGGGTAGCGCTGGGCCTGCACGCCGGTGAGGGGCTCGCCGGAGTCGTCGCGGACGTCGAGGGTCTTCACGCCCGGGGGGGGCGAGGCGCTGGTCCACTCGGGGGGGACGTAGCCGGGGAGGAGGTCGCCGCGGGCGTCGTTGGAGTAGAGGACGTAGGCGGTCATGAGGTGCTGGCCGGCGGAGAGTTCGCGGACGGTGTTCGCGGTGCGGCGGGCCTTGGCCAGGGCGGGGAGGAGGAGGGAGACCAGCAGGGCGATAACGGCGACGACGACCAGCAGTTCGACGAGGGTGAAGCCCCGCGAACGCACGGGGGTGTGCGCGGCCCGGGCCCGGAGGTTCCCCTGAGACTTGCTGCCGGTGCGCGTGGTGGTCGTGCTCATTCTAAACTCCGCTGGCAGCGTGGATCGGCTCGGAACCAGGGGCGGCGTGAGCGGGTATGGGATGGTATCACTCGGAAGATTCTCGAACAGGCGAGGGCATGGTGAAGGACGCACAACCGGTGAGAACATGGGCGGCGGTGGTGGGGCTGGCGCTGCTGGCGGCGCCGGCGAGCGGGGCCGTGGTCTGGGCGAGCTTTCCCACGCCGTCGATCGACCGCTGGATGTATGTGTTCGCCCAGAACCCGGGCATGGATGCGGAGGCGCGGGTGTTCTCGCCGTACCCGTACCAGATCGGCTATTTCGACAACCGGGACGGGCAGTTCCTGGTGGCGTGGGACACGGCGGGATCGGGGATCGCGACGGGGCAGCCGGTGAACCGGTACCGGGTGCTGGGGGCGTCGGTGACGGTGCGGGTGAGCGGGAACAACCTGTTTGAGTACGACCCGACCCCCGACTCGTATCTGACGTTTCCGCCCAGCCCGCCGACGGCGACGCCGCCGTATCCGCCGGCCGCGCTGCCGGATGGGGATGCGGGGCGGCCGATCGAGATGTTTGTGTGCGGGTACCGGGGCAGCTACGTGGCGGGGCCGACGGCGGGCCCGGGGGAGCAGGTGTTCGGGCAGACCAGCCCGTACGCGACGGGGCCGGCGTTCCCGTCGGTGGGGAAGCGGAACGTGTTTCCGGGGCAGTACGACGCCAACGGCGTGCTGATCGACGTGTCCAACAACGTGGACAACCAGTTCGAGGCGAGCCCGATCGCCGTGGGGGCGGCGCGGACGAATGCGTACCAGCCCGTGCCGGTGGCCCCGGGGGACCTGGTGCCGGTGAACACGGACATGGAGTTCGTGGTGGATGTGCGCCGGCGCGAGGCGATGGACGCGATCCGGCAGGGGCTGTCGCGCGGGCGGGTGGAGTTCCTGATCACCTCGCTGGCGATGACGGAGCAGGCGTCGTCGATCGTGCCGCGGTTCTACGCGCGCCAGTGGACGGAGCAGTACGGCCCCGATCCGGCGGCGCGGTGGGCGAGCCTGAGCCTGAGCGTGTGCGTGGGGCATCCGGCGGACTGGAACTGCTCGGGCACGCTGGAGGTGCAGGACATCTTCGATTTTCTCAACGACTGGTTCGCGGGGCGAGCCGACTTCAACGCCGACGGGGTGCTGGGCGTGACGGACATCTTCGAGTTTCTCAACTCGTGGCTGGCGGGGTGATCGCGGCCACGCGCCGGCGGTTTGGATGGGGCGGCGGGGTCGAGCCTCATCGCCTCCTCGCCCTCTTGGTCGCGGGCGCTCCGGGTTGGCCGGACGGGGGCCCGCGAGCGCGGTCGCCGCTCAGCGCGGGTTGTCGGGGTCTCCGGCGCCATCGTCCTCCGGGAGCATGCGCAGCGCCGGAGTTTCCAGGTCGTCGAACTGGCCTTCTTTGGCGGCCCGGATGAAGGCCGCGATGGCGGTGCCCGCGATGAGGAGGGCGACGGGGAGCATGATGTAGAGGACGCTCATGACGCGCCCTCCTTTCGGGTGCGGAATGCCCCGCCGCGCAGGCAGATGGCCACGACCGTGAGCGAACTGGCGGGCATGATGAAGGCCGCGAGGAGGGGGCTGATGAGGCCCGCGATGGCCAGCGACGCGGCGAGGGCGTTGTAGACCAGCGAGGCCGCGATCGTCCAGTGGATGGTGCGCATGGTCTGGCGGGCGCCGTGGAAGAGTTCGACCAGCGGCGAGAGGCCCTCGCGGGAGAGGGAGACGTCGGCGGCGGTGAGGCTGGCCTCCGCCCCGCCGCGCACGGCGACGCCGACGGTCGCGGCAGCGAGGGCGGCGGCGTCGTTGACGCCGTCGCCGACCATGACGACCGGTCCGCGGGTGGAGAGTTCACGGATCGCGGCGAGTTTGGCCTCGGGGGTCGTCCCGCCGCGGCAGTCGGCGGGATCGAGGCCGATCGAGCGTCCGACGGAGGCGGTGATGTCCGGGTGGTCGCCGGAGAGCATCTCGACGCGCCAGCCGAGAGCGCGGAGTTCGCGGATGCACGCGGTCGCGTCCGGGCGGATCGGATCGCCGAGGGCGGCGAGGGCGACGCAGCGCCGGTCGAGCGCGATGAGGACGGGGGAATCGCCGCGGCGGATGACTTCCTCGGCGCGATTGTCGAGGACGGGATCAAACGTGCAGCCGAGCGAGGAGAGCAGCGCGCGCGTGCCGACGGCGACGTGCGTGCCGGCCACAAGGCCCTCGATCCCCGCGCCGGTGTGCTGGACGCTCTGCTCGACGGGAAGATCGGCCGTGGCGTCGTCGGCGAGGTCGCGATGCAGGGCGATGGCCGCCGGGTGGGAGGAATGGGCTTCGAGCGCGCCGACGAGCGGGCGGGCGGCATCGTCGCCGTGCCAGGCGACGAGGGAGAGACGGCCGAAGGTGACGGTGCCGGTCTTGTCGAGGACGATGGTGGCGCGCGGGCCGGGGGCGGAGAGCGACTGGAGGGCATCGCCGCCCTTGACGAGGATGCCGCGTCGGGCGGCGCGGCCGATGGCGATGCTCATGGCCATGGGTGTGGCGAGGCCGAGGCCGCAGGGGCAGGTGGCGATGAGCAGGGCGGCGGCGTGGTCGATGGCGACGGTGGCGCCCGCGTGCCACCAGAGGGCGAGCGTGAGCGCGGCGAGGGCGAGCAAAGCCCAGAGGAGCCACCGCCCCCAGCGGTCGGCCAGGCGGACGATGGCGGCCCGGCGCTGCGAGGCCTCCTCGACCATGCGCATGAGGCGTCCGATACGGGTGGATTCGCCGGTGCACTCGACGCGGGCGCGCAGCACCGAGGAGAGATTGACCGAGCCCGCGGCGATCGGGTCGCCGTCGCGCGCGGGCACGGGGCGGGACTCGCCGGTGAGCACGGACAGGTCGAGGCGGGATTCACCCGAAACGATGCGTCCGTCGCCGGGGGCGCTGTCGCCGGGGCGGATCTCGACGATATCGCCGGGGACGAGGGCCTCGGTGGGGACGTCGGAGACGGAGCCGTCGTCGCCGACGCGCCGGGCGACGGTGGGGCTGACGGAAAAGAGCAGTTCGACGGCGTCGGCGGCGGAGCGCTGCTGGCGCTGCTGGATGTAGCGACCGACGAGGAGGAAGAAGACCAGGGCGGAGATGGAGTCGAAGTAGATGTCGCCGGAGCCGGCGATGGTCTTCCAGATGCCCCATGCGCCGCCGAGATAGAGGCCCAGCGCGATGGGGACGTCGAGGTGGATGGTGCGGGTGCGGATCGCGGCCAGCGCGCTGCGGGCGAAGACCAGGCCGGGCCAGGCGAGGCAGAGGGTGTTGAGGGCCATGGCGACCCAGCGGAAGAGTTGCTCGTGGGCGTGCTCCATGCCCTCGAAGAGGCCCGCGTAGAGGGCGAAGAACAGGAGCATGATGTTGCCGGCGCACGCGCCGGCGACGGCGGTGCGGACGAGCATGCGCCGGTCCTCGGCCCGCCGGGCCTCGCGGGCGGCGGGGCCGCGGGCGGGATGGGCCGGGTAGCCGAGGGAGTCGAGCGCGCGCCCGACGCGGGAGAGCCGCACCTGGGCGGGGCTGAAGGTGACGGCGACGGCGGCGCGCCGAAGATCGACGCGGGCCTCGGCCACGCCCGGAACGACGAGGGGGAGTTTCTCGAGCAGCCAGACGCACGCGCCGCAGTGGACGCCCTCGAGGAGCAGGTCGATGTGCAGCAGGCCGCCGGGGAGCGGGCGGCAGTACAGCGAGTGGAACGTGGGGTCGTCGAACTCCGCGTAGGCTCGCTTGGTGACCTTGGCCGCGACGGGCTCGGCGTCGGAGCGTTCGAGCAGGCGGTAGTACGCGCCGAGGCCGCAGGACTGGATGACGGAGAACGAGGTCTCGCACCCGTGGCAGCAGAACTGGGGGCCGTCGCCCTCGCGGACGAGGCCGGTGGGGACGGGGAGGCGGCAGTGGGAACAGGCTGTTTGCGAAGGGGTGAGCGACGCGGGCTCGGCGCGACGTCCCGCGGGATGGCCGCCGCGAAGGCGGAGCACGTCGGGATGGCTCGCCGCGAGCGTCATGGCTCATTTCCCCTTGGGCTTGCAGAGCGGGCAGGCCTCGTCGGCGGCGTCCACCGAAGCGATCGCTTCGGAGACGGAGCGCGGCGTGTGGACCGACGCCTGGGAGAACGCGGGCAGGTTGACGCGTCCGACGAGCGTGCCGAGGCCGACGACGACGAGGAGGACGCTGGTGGCCAGCGGCAGGTGTCTGGCCAGCGGCCCGGCGAGGGCCTGCACGCCCAGGCCGAGGGCGGCCATGATCGGGAGCGTGCCGAGCCAGAACGCGCCCATGGCCGCCGCGCCCCAGATCGGGCTGGCGGTTCCCGCGCTGGCGATGACGAAGGCGTAGAGCCAGCCGCAGGGGAGGAGCGTGGTGAGCAGGCCGACGGACGCGGCCCGGGCGAGGGGGGAGAGATCGAAGGCCCGCTGGTGTCCGGACTTGGCCAGGCGAACCAGAAGCGGCGGGAGCGGGAGCCGCGGGACCTTCACGCCGAGGTGGCGGAGCACGGCGATGGTTCCGAAGGCGACCATGATCGCGCCGGCGGCGCACGCCGCGGCACGCTGGACGCCGAGCATGGAGCCGCCGAGATCGAGGGCCGCGCCGAGCGTGCCGGCGAAGGCGCCGAGGGCGAGGTAGGTGATGAGGCGGCCGCCGTTGTAGGCGGCGTTGAGGGCGAGGCGGGAGGGCGGGCGGGTGACGCGCCCGTCCTGGCCCGGGATCGGGCCGCCGACGGCGCAGGCGAGGAACGCGCCGCACATCCCGGCGCAGTGGGTGGAGCCGAGGAGGCTGGCGACGAAGATGGCCGAGAGGAGGGGGAGCATGGTGGGTCAGCGGGTGGAATGGTGCTCGTGGACCATGACGTCGGTCTCGCGGAAGAACTCGTCGCCGGCGCGGGTGACGGAGATGCGGAAGCGCCAGAGGCCGGCGCGGTCGAGGCGCAGGGGTGCGCGGTATTCGCCGGGGGTCCGGGGTGAGGGTTCGAGGACCAGCGACTGGCGGATGTCGGAGCGCACGCCGGCGAAGGCGACCACGGCGACATGGGCCTCGGAGATGGGACGGCCGTCGCGGTCGGCGAGGGTGACGGTGCATGCGGGGGTGTCGCCGGAGTCGCTCCACGCCACCGCGGGCTGCGCGGTCCACCCGAGGCGCCCGCTCTGCTCACGGAGGCGGATGGTGTCGTCGTATTTCAGGGCCTTGGCGTAGTAGTCCGGCTCGGCCGCGACGGAGGTGTCGCTCACGGCGAAGTAGACGGTGACGCCGACGATGGCGACGTTGAGACCGATGAGCGAGACCAGGAGCGTCGGCCAGATCCACGCCGAGCGGCGAGCCCCGGGGCTCGCCGGCGCGCCGAGCGGGCCGTGGAGAACTCCGTTGGAATGCGGCGTGCTGGTCGTCACGGTCGGTCTCCCGCGTTGTGAAGGTCGTGCGACTCGCCGGCCGGGCCGAGGAGCGTGAAGGGAATGGTCCGGCTGAAACTCTCGGGGCCGGTGACGGTGATGAGGGCCTGGGCACGCCCGCCGTGGAAGGCCGCGCGGGGGGCGAAGATGCGTGCGGGGGCGGTGAGCATCTGCCCGGCTCCGACGGTGACGGTGGATTCCTCGGGGCGGAGGTGGGCCCCGGGGATGCCCGAGACGCCGAAGCGGAACTCCGCCGCGCGATCGAGGCGGTTGGAGACCTTGATGCGGGCGCCGTTGGCCACGTCGCCCTCGGGGGTGATCTGGAAGGTCTGGCCGAGGCCGCGCAGCACGGTGACGTCGGCGATGCCGGTGTTCGCCAGCACAAGGACGAACGCGCCGAAGAGGGCGGCGATGACGGCGGGGTAGATGATCACGCGGGGGCGCAGGAGGGTGAACCTCTTCCCCTCCATGGTCTCCTGCGAGGAGTAGCGGATCAGGCCGCGGGCCCGGTGGAGTTTGTCCATGACGGCGTCGCAGGCGTCGATGCACTGGGTGCACCCGACGCACTCCATCTGCAGGCCCTTGCGTATGTCGATGCCCGTGGGGCAGGTGGTCACGCACATCCTGCAGTCCACGCAGTCGCCGATGTTGGACGGCGCGGCCCCGTCGGCGGAGGATTCCGCGAGCAGGGGCAGGGGGATGTCGCCCTTGCGGGTGGACGTGGAGCCGCGCGGCTCGCCCCGCCGCACGTCGTAGCGCACGATCATCGATTGCCGGTCCAGGAGGACGGACTGGAGCCGGCCGTAGGGGCAGGCGACGAGGCAGACCTGCTCGCGGAAGTAGCCGAAGTCGAAGAGCATCGCGCCGGTGACAAGGGCGACGACGGTGAAGCCGACGATGTGGTCGCCGGGCGAGCCGAAGACCCAGAGGCGGAGGTTGTCCCAGGAGACGAAGTAGGCCAGGAAGGTGTGCGCAAGGGCGAGGGAGCAGAGGAAGTAGAGGGCGTGCTTGAGGACCTTGCCCAGCGCGGTGGTCTGGATCCGTCCCTTGCGAGCCCGCCCGGGGGCGCCCTCGAGGAGGCGCTCGATGGGGCGGAAGAGGAGTTCCATGTACACGGTCTGGGGGCAGGCCCAGCCGCACCAGATGCGCCCGAGCAGGGCCGTGACCCAGAAGATCGCGATGAACACGCCCACGAGCAGGAGGGCCAGCAGGAGTGTGTCGGTGGGGTAGAACGTGCCGCCGAAGATGTGGAATCGCTGGGCGGCGATGTCGAGGAGGATGATCGGCCTGCCGCGGATGTGGATGAGCGGCAGGAGAGCGAAGAGGGCGATGAGAAGGTAGCCGACCGCGCGCCGGCGGGTGAGGAAGCGGCCCTTGGACAGGCGGGGGCGGAGCCAGCGGCGCGAGCCGTCGTCGTTGAGCGTGGAGAGGACCGAGAGCCCCTCGCCGGGATCGATGGCCGGCGCGCGGGGGGCGCGGCGGGTCGGCGGTGGGGGGGGGTTGGACGCTTCGGGGTTCACTTCTTGGTGGGGCTCGGGGCGGGGGGCCGGGGGGGAAGGGGCCTGCCCTCCGGGGGCTTGGGACGGGCGGGGGTTGGGCCGCGCAGGGAGGCGACGTAGGCGGCCAGGATCACGCGCTCGTTCTCGGAGAGGCGGTTCTTCCACGCGGGCATGGCGCCGCCGTTGGCTCCGTCGGTGATGACGCGGTAGAGGTCCTCGATCTTCTCGACGTTCTTGTAGGAGTCGTCGCAGAGGTTGACGCCGACGTCGCCGCCGCCGTCGGCGGTGTGGCAGGCGGCGCAGTTGCCGCGGAAGGTGGCCTTGGCGATGACCATGAACTCGGGGTTGTGCATCTGGGTGAGGATGGTGTTCTGGTCGTGGCCGAGCTGGCCGACGGCGCCGAAGATGCGGGCGAACTCGGCCCGCTGGGCGTCCGCCCAGGTGTCCTCGACGGTCCAGCCCAGGACGCTGGCGTGCCAGAAGACGGCGTAGACGATGGAGAAGACGATCGAGCCCGCGAAGACGGCCTGCCACCAGCCGGGGGTGGGGTTGTCGTACTCGCGGATGCCGTCGTACTCGTGGCCGCTGAGTTGGTCCTGATGGTGGGCGCTCATGGGGTGGGCTCCGACGGGGTGGTGCGGGCGGCTGGGTGGGCGGGCGGTCCGGCGTCGTCGGCGAGGGGGAGCCATGCCGCGCGGTCGAGTTCGGCGAGTCGTCGTCGGCTTGCGATGCGCACGATGACCCCCACGAACACGCCCAGGAACAGAACCATGCCGACGATGGGGTAGATGGACAGGCCGAGGCTGCTGACGATGTCGGACATGCGCATGGGGTGCTCCTTCGCTCAGCGGGCCGGGGCGGGGGGCGGTTTGGAGATGTCGGTGCCCAGACGCTGCACGTAGGCGATGAGGGCGACGATGCGCTTGTCCTCGAGGCCCCGGGGGCCGTTGCCGCTGCCGTCGCCGCGGGCGATGTCGTCGGCGATCTCCTTGGCCTGGGCGCGGGCCGCGGCCTGGGAGACGCCGTCCTTGACGGCCTGGCCGTAGGGGACGCCGATCATGGCCTGGGCGCGGACGTGGCGCTGGATCTCGTCGAAGTCGATGCGGTCCTCGAAGAGCGCGGGATACGCGGGCATGATGGACTGGGTCACGACCTGGCGCGGGTCCTGGAAGTGCTGGTAGTGCCAGAGGTTGCTCTTCTGGCCCCCCTCGCGGGCGAGGTCCGGGCCGATGCGGCGCGAGCCCCACTGGAAGGGATGGTCGTAGACGGACTCGCCGGGCTTGGAATACTCGCCGTAGCGCTTGGTCTCGGCCCAGATGGGGCGGATCATCTGCGAGTGGCAGTTGTAGCACCCCTCGGCCACGTAGATGTCGCGTCCGGCGAGCTCGAGGGGCGTGTAGGGCTGCACGCTGGCGATGGAGGGGACGTTGGAGCGAACGACAAAGAGCGGGACGATCTCGATGGCCGAGGCGCTGGCGACGGCGACGATGGTCCAGATGATGAACTTGTAGGGCGTTCCCTCCCAGACGCGGTGCCACCAGCCGCTGGCGAAGCTCTGGATCCAGACGTCGCCCCGCTTGCCCAGCTCGGTGTTGCTGGTGAGCGTGGAGACGAAGACGGGGCGGGCGTCGCGCAGGGGGGGGAGCGGCGGGGCGGTCTGGACGGGCTGCTGGTACGCGGCGGGCCGGGCCATCCACGTGCGGAGCACGTTGTAGGCCATGAGCAGGGCGCCGAGAATGAAGAGCGAGCCGCCCGCGGCTCGGAACCAGTAGAAGGGCATGAGCTTGGTGACGGTCTCGACGAAATCGGGGAACTGCAGGTTGCCGGACTGGTCGAAGGCCCGCCACATGAGGCCCTGGGTGATGCCGGCGATGTAGATGGGGACGATGTAGAGGAGGATGCCCAGGGTGGCGATCCAGAAGTGCCACTCGGCGAGTTTCTTGGAGTGCAGCGGGGCCTGGAAGAGGCGCGGGGCGAGCCAGTAGATCATGCCGAAGGTGAGCATGCCGTTCCAGCCCAGTGCGCCGCCGTGGACGTGGGCGATGATCCAGTCGGTGTAGTGGCTGAGCATGCTGACGGTCTTGATCGAGAGCATGGGGCCCTCGAAGGTGGACATCATGTAGAACGTCACGCCGGTGGCGAGAAACTTGAGCACCGGGTCGTCGGTGAGCTTGTGCCAGGCGCCGCGCAGGGTGAGCAGGCCGTTGATCCCGCCGCCCCAGGAGGGCATCCAGAGCATCACGGAGAAGAGCATGCCCAGCGTGGAGGCCCAGGCCGGGAGGGCGGTGTAGTGCAGGTGGTGGGGCCCGGCCCAGATGTAGATGAAGATGAGCGACCAGAAGTGGATGATCGAGAGCCGGTAGGAGTAGACGGGGCGCTCGGCGGCCTTGGGGAGGAAGTAGTACATCAGGCCGAGGAAGGGCGTGGTGAGGAAGAAGGCGACGGCGTTGTGGCCGTACCACCACTGCATCATGGCGTCCTGCACGCCGGCGTAGATGCTGTAGGACTTGAACCACCCGGCGGGGATGGCCAGGGAGTTGAAGACGTGGAGCATCGCCACGGTCACGATGGTCGCGGTGTAGAACCAGAGGGCGACGTACATGTGGCGCTCGCGCCGGTGCTTGAGCGTCATGAAGTAGTTGCCGCCGAAGAACCCGAGCCAGACGACGGCGATGAGGATGTCGATGGGCCACTCGAGCTCGGCGTACTCCTTGCCCTGGGTGATGCCCAGCGGGAGCGTGACGGCGGCGCACACGATGATGAGCTGCCACCCCCAGAAGTGCAGGGCGCTGAGGGTGTCCGACCACATCCGGGCCTTGCACAGACGCTGCGTGGAGTAGTAGACCGCGGCGAAGATGGCGTTGCCGCCGAAGGCGAAGATCGCCGCGTTGGTGTGCAGGGGGCGGAGGCGGCCGAAGGTGAGGAAGGGGACCTCGATGAGGACGCTCAGGAAGGCGAAGGGGCGCGTCCCGGCGGCGGTGGTGTAGTTCACGATGCTGGGGATGACCAGCTCGAGGGCGATGATGAGCCCGACCGTGAAGGCGACGAGGCCCCAGACGATGGTCGCGACCAGGAACTTGCGGACGATGGCGTCGTCGTAGACGAACGACTCGAGCGCGGCCCCTCCGGGCGAGGGGGAGAGCGTGGGGGAGGGCCGGGCGGAGCGATGCGGGGCGGCGGGGGAGAGGGGGAGGGGAGACATGGGCGGCGGGGGCTCCCAGGGGGCGGAATCAAAAGACTAAAAGATACAATAGTCCAGTGTGTGTCCGACCATTGTGACCGGCCGAGTTTGGTTGTCAAGCGGGGTATTGCGGGGTATTTCACGGTATTTTGGGGCTGGGGGCATCCCCTGAGAGGCGGGGCGCGCCTGTGGAATAGACGACTAAAAGAGGATATAGTCGGCTTCAAGGGGCCTCGGGAACCACGCCATGCTCGGCCAAGCCACGGGCTATGCAGCCACAACACTCGGGTACGTCGCCACCGCCGGCGGCGCGCCGTTGCTGGTCAAGGAGATCGCCGAGGCGTGCGACATCCCCGCGCCGTATCTGGCCAAGATCGTCAACACGCTGCGTCGGGTCGGGCTGGTGGAAACCCGGCGCGGCGTGGGCGGGGGCGTGACCCTCGCGAGGCGCCCGCAGGACATCTCGCTGCTGGCCATCGCGGAACTCCTGGGCGATCCCATCTGCCAGAAGCGGTGCATGCTCGGCGTGGCGGAGTGCTCCGACGAGCGGAGTTGCCCGGCGCACAAGTTCTGGGTGCACCACCGCGAGGCGACCATCGCGTTCATGCGGAAGACGACGGTCGCGGACATCGCCGCGTTCGAGACGAGGCGGCGCAGCCGGGCGCTGAAGGCGTGAGAACCGGTGGCGGCGCGGCCCGAGGGGATATCCGGGCCGCGTCGCGCTAAACTGCGTGCGCGTCCCTTGTGTGGGATGCGCCCGGGGCGGTCGGATCGCGGGGAGCACAGCGCGGTTCGTGCCGGCCCGGTGGATGTCCGTGCTACCCCTCTGGAGATCATGCCCATGAGCACGTTCGAACTGAAGGTCGCCAAGGACGGGGGGTTCTATTTCAACCTCACCGGGTCCGTCCCCCGCTCCGTCCTGCTCTCGGGCGAGAAGCACCCCACCAGGGAGGCCGCGCTGCACGCGATCGATCGGGTGAAGCGCAACGCCGTGGTGGACGAGCGGTACGAGAAGAGGGTCTCGGGCGCCAACCGGCATTTCTTCGTGCTCAACGGGGACGACGGGCAGGCGCTGGGGACGAGCGCGCGGTTCGAGACGGAGGCCGAGCGCGACTCGGCGGTGGGGGAGCTCAAGCGGGCCGCGCCGGAGGCGAAGGTGGACGATCGGTCGGGCTCGTGAGCCGTCGGGCGGGTCGAGGGGTCCGAGCACGCCCGGACCCGTGGGGGCCCGGGCGTTTTCGCGCGTGCAGCGCTATGCTCCGGCATGAACACTCTTGCCCGATCGGTCTTGGCGGCGGTTCTCGGCGGCGCGGTTCTGTGCGTCGCGGGCCTGGCGGGGTGCAACTGTGCCTGTGCGCCGGCGCGGGGCGGGCCGGCCGTGGCGCCGGCCCAGCGCCTCACGGGTGAGTGGACGCTGGATCGGCTGGGCGGGGCGGAGGTGTCGTCGATGCTCGCCGCGGGCGAGAAGGCGCCGTCGCTGCGTTTTGATGCCGACGGCAAGGTGAGCGGGTTCGGCGGGGTGAACCGCTTGTTCGGCTCCACGGATGCCGCGGCACTCGCGGCGGGGCGTCTGGACCTGGGGCGGCTGGCCTCGACGAAGATGGCGGGGCCGCCCGCGGCGATGCGGCTGGAGTCGTCGTTCCTGCAATCGCTCTCGCGGGCGACGTCGTTCGCGTTCGATGATGCGGGCAGGCTCACGCTCTCGGATGCGACGGGGACGCTGATGCGGTTTGTGGGTTCGGGGAAGTAAGAAACCGCGCCAGGGGCGGGAGCGGCGACGGGGGGAGGGGGTCGGGGGGCGCGAAGAGCAGGAGGGGGGGGCAAGGTTCTCGGTCTTTGGGGGCCGATTGGGGAACAATCCGGGGGATTCGCCGGCCAAATCGTGCGGGGGGCGAACGATTGTCGCGTCCGATGGAATAACCCATATGGAGCCGCATTTGTGATTCCACCTTCCCGCGCCCAGCAGAGCCAGGGACCGCAGGTTGGCGAGCGTGCCCAGCCCACGCTGCGCGATCTGAGCGCGCGGGCCGCGGGGCCGGGGGGAGACCACGGGGCGTTCGAGCAGCTCCATCGGCGGGGGGGGGGGGGGGGGGGCGGGGGGCGGGGGGGGGGGGGCGGGGGGGGGGGGGGGGGGGGGGGGGGGGGGGCCCTTCGCGTACCAGCCCCGCGATGGCGAT
>OEIU01000465.1_pt1 | contig 37543 bp, 34 predicted proteins | sample 1539221 | NCBI WGS metagenome assembly OEIU01 (sample SAMN03792071, study PRJEB22550) | activated sludge metagenome | feature: wastewater treatment plant; material: activated sludge; isolation source: Wastewater treatment plant of a petroleum refinery complex | place: Argentina: Zarate | collected...
GCAGGTGCAGGTGCAGGTGCAGGTGCAGGTGCAGGTGCAGGTGCAGGTGCAGGTGGAAGTGGGTGGAAGGAGGGCAGGCGCATGGGGCGGCAACGGATCGCGCGGCACTCTATCGCAGCTGTGCCCTGCGGCGCCAGCCCCCGGGCCGGGGGCGGGTGATGGGGGATTTCCCGGCCCCGCTGCGGCCGTGCCGCCTGGCGGCCCGGGCGGGACGCACGCGCCGGCTCGCGCGCGCCGCCGCACCGCATACTTCGCACTGCACAGAGGATGCCGGCATCCGGGGCATGCATGGACGCAGAAAAACCCGCCATCGGCACTGAGCACCGCCGAACCGAACGCCGCCAGGGCGGCGACCGCCGCCGCGCGCCGCGCGAACCGGTCATTACACGCCCGGCCGACGAATCCTGGTTCGGCGTGCTCGGCGTCGCCGCCGACACGCAACTGCGCGACGACGAAGCCGCGGCCGGCGGCGAATCGGCCTTCGACACCGGCTGGGCCGGCGCGGCGGCGGCCGAGCAGCGCGTGCTGTCGCGGCAGGCACGGCGCATCCTCGGCGAACCGGAATCGGCGCTGACGCGCATCTACCGCACCTATGCGACGGCGCGCGCGCTGATCGGCGCGGCCATGGTGGCCGGCGTCGGCGTCAGCGGCCTGATGGGCGGCAACCCGTCGGTGGCGCTGGGCCTGCTGTGCCTGGCCTATGCGCTGCAGTCGATCACGCTGTGGCTGCTGCCGCGCTTCGGCGCGCTGACGCCGCCGCGGCCGCAGGACGGCGCCGCGCAGCGCCGGCGCCAGTGGCTCGCGACCATCGGCGTGGACCTGGCGGCCTTCACCGCGCTGCACCTGCTGATCTCCAACGGCAGCCTCAACTTCGCCGCGTTGCTGGTGCTGCCGGTGCTGATGTCCGGCGTGCTCAGCTCGCGCCTGATCTCGCTGGCCACGGCCGCGGGCGTGGCGCTGATGCTGCTGGTCGTCGCCTGGTATGCCGCGGGCTCGGACTCGGGCAGCGCGGTGCTGATCACGCAGTCCGGCCTGGCGGGCATCGGCTTCTTCGCGATCGCGCTGCTGGCCGGCGAACTGGCCGGCCGCCTGGCGCGCGAGGAAGTGGCGGCGCGCGGCAGCATGGAACTGGCGCGCCAGCAGGCGCAGCTGAACCGGCTGGTGATCGAGGAAATGGCCGACGGCGTGCTCGTCGTCGACCGCAAGCTGCGCGTGCGCGCCACCAATCCGGCCGCGCGCAGCCTGCTGTCGGCGCGGGGCACCGGGCCGGCGGCGCCGTTCCAGCTGCAGGCGCGGCTCGAATGGTCGGCGCTGTGCGAGGCGGTGCAGCGCGCGCTGGCCGAGGCCTATTGGCCCGAAGCCGGCAGCGACGTGGTGCTGAGCTTCGGCACCGGCGACACGCGCACGCTGCGCATGCGCGTGCGCTTCACGCGCCGGCGCTCACTGCAGCGCGGCCAGGCGGCGACCGAGGAGTTCTGCGTGCTGCTGCTCGAAGACGTGCGCACCGCGCAGGCGCGGCTGCGCCAGGAGAAGCTGGCGGCGATGGGGCGCGTGTCCGTGGGCATCGCGCACGAGATCCGCAACCCGCTGTCGGCCATCGCGCAGGCCAACGCGCTGCTCATGGAAGACGCGCTGCCCGAGGCGCAGCAGCGGCTGCTGCGCATGGTGGCCGACAACGTGGCGCGGCTGAAGCGGCTGGTCGACGAGGTGATGGAGACCGCGCCGGGCGCCGCGCCGCTGGCCGGCGCCATCGACGCCACCGCCGCGGTGGCCGATGCCGCCGCCGAATGGGCGCGCAGCAACGCGCCGGACACCGGCGCCGGCGGCAGCTCCGGCCGGCTGCGGCTGGATCTGCCCGCCGCCCCGCTGCGCGTGATGTTCGACGCCGAGCACCTGCGGCGCGTGCTCGTCAACCTGCTCGACAACGCCAGGCGCCACGCGAGCGGCGCGCCGGACGCGATCGGCATCCGTCTGGCCGCGCGCGACGAAGGCGCCGCGCTGCTGATCATCGACAGCGACGGCCCGCCGATCGCGCCGGAGGTCGAGCGCCACCTGTTCGAGCCCTTCTTCTCCACGCGCAGCCGCGGCACCGGCCTGGGCCTGTATATTTGCCGCGAACTGTGCGAGCGCTACGGCGCGAGCATCGAATACCGGCTGCGGCCGGACGGCCTGCGCAACCTGTTCCTGGTGACCATGCGCCGCGAGCCCGCGCTGTCCGCCGCATCCCGGGCCAAGGCCCCCGCCTGAAAGCATGTCCGCCGCTTCCGCCAACAGCCTGCTCGTCGTCGACGACGAACCCGACCTGCGTACCTTGTACGAGCTGACGCTGGTACGCGAGGGCTACACGGTCGACACCGCCGGCAGCGTGGAAGAAGCCTGGTCGCTGCTCGGCGAGCGCGGCTTTTCGGCCGTCATCACCGACATGCGCCTGCCCGACGGCAGCGGCCTCGAGCTGCTGCAGCGGCTGGAGCAGGGCGGGCGCAGCGAGAAGGCGATCGTCATCACCGCCTACGGCTCGCCGCAGGGCGCGGTCGAGGCCCTGAAGAGCGGCGCCTACGACTACCTGACCAAGCCGGTGGACCTGCGCCAGTTCCGCGCCGTGGTGGCGTCGGCGCTGGGGCGCGCGGCGCCGGCACCGAAGGCGGACGCGGCCGCGCCGCTGCGCCGCCGCGCGTCCGACGCGCCGCGCAGTGCGGCGGCCGGCGCGCTGCAGCGTCTGGTCGGCCAGACCGACGCCATGCAGCAGGTGCATGCGATGGTCGGCAAGGTGGCGCGCAGCATGGCGCCGGTGCTGGTGTACGGCGAATCGGGCACCGGCAAGGAGCTGGTGGCGCGTGCGGTGCACGAATGCTCGTCGCGCGCCGCCGGCCCCTTCGTCGCCGTCAACTGCGGCGCCATTCCCGAGACGCTGCTCGAGGCCGAGTTCTTCGGCTCCCGCAAGGGCGCTTTCACCGGCGCCACCGAGGACCGCGACGGCTTCTTCCAGGCGGCGCAGGGCGGCACGCTGTTCCTCGACGAGATCGGCGACCTGCCGCTGGCCATGCAGAGCAAGCTGCTGCGCGTGATCCAGGAGCGTGCGGTGCGTCCGCTGGGCGCGGTGGCCGAGACGCCGGTCAACGTGCGCATCGTCAGCGCCACGCACCGCGACCTGGGCGAGGAGGTGCAGGCCGGACGCTTCCGCCAGGATCTGTACTACCGGCTGAACGTGATCTGCATCCGCATGCCGCCGCTGCGCGAGCGTGCCGCCGACCTGGCCGCGATCTGCAGCGCGGTGCTCGAGCGCATCGCGCACGATGCCGGCGTGACGCCGGTGCCGACGATCAGCGGCGACGCGCTGCAGCTGCTCGCCGGCTACGCCTTCCCCGGCAACGTGCGCGAGCTGGAGAACCTGCTGCAGCGCGCGCTGGCGCTGTCCGGCGGCGACGTCATCGCACGCGCCGACCTGGGCCTGGCAGATGCCGCCGCGCAGGCCGACGCGCCGGAGCCGGCGCCGGCGGACGACGCCGTGACGCCGCCGCAGGCAGCAACGCCGCCGTCCGATGCGCGCACGCCGCTGCCCAGCGACCTGCAGGCCTATTTGGACAGCGTGGAGCGCGACATGCTGGTGCGCGCGCTGGAGCGCTACCGCTACAACCGCACCGCCGCGGGCGCGAGCATGGGCCTGTCGCTGCGCCAGATGCGCTACCGCATGGCGCGGCTGGGCGTGATCGTCGGCGACGCCTTTGCCGACCCGCTCTGACGCGCGCTGGCGCGACGGCTGGTGGCGCGGCGCCGCGGCCTGCGCGTCGCCCAACTTCGATGCGCGGCCCGAGGGCACGACGGTGTCGCTGGTGGTGCTGCATTCGATCAGCCTGCCGCCCGGCGTATACGGCGGCGACGCCATCGAGCGGCTGTTCACCAACCGCCTCGACTGGGACGCGCATGCGTACTTCCAGCGCATCCGCGGCCTGCGCGTGTCGGCGCACTTCCTGCTGCGGCGCGACGGCCGCGTGCTGCAGTTCGTGTCGTGCGACGCGCGCGCCTGGCACGCCGGCGCATCCAGCTGGCGCGGCCGCGACAACTGCAACCACTACTCGATCGGCATCGAGCTCGAGGGCCTGGAAGGCACGCGCTTCGAGCCGCTGCAGTACACGCAGCTGGCGCGGCTGCTGCGCGCGCTGTCGGCGCGTTATCCGATCGATGAGGTCGTCGGCCACGAAGACGTGGCGCCGGGGCGCAAGGCCGATCCGGGCGCGGGTTTCGACTGGCCGCTGCTGCGCCGCTGCCTGCGCCGCGTGCGCCCGGCGCTGCCGCGCGCGATGGCCGAAACGGCTGCCGTCCATCCGGGAAGGTACTAGCCCGCAACACTACAGGTAGTGCCTTGCAGGGTTGGGAGCCGCTAGATATAGTGTGCGGCGTGATAAGCTCCGTCACCCGCTCGCAGCTTTCGCGCCGCTCGGCGCCGCCGCCGGGTGGGTTGCGAACCGCGCCAGCAGCACGCAGCGCTGCGCCGCATCGCGCCTGATGCCGCGCCCGCCCGACCCGCCTGCCGCGCTTCTCCTGAACCCTGAACCCTGAACCCTGAACCGCGCCTCCCCGACAGGCCCCCGTCCATGCAATCCATCGCCATCCAGGCCGCCGAAGCCGCGGCCCTGTCCCGTCCCGCCACCAGCGCCGCAGCGGCCGCGTCGGCCTACGCCGGCTACCAGATCATCCGCCGCAACGGCGCGGTGGTGTCCTTCGAGCCGAACAAGATCGCCGTGGCCTTGATGAAGGCCTTCCTGGCGGTGCACGGCACGCAGGGTGCGGCCTCGGCCAGCGTGCGCGAGACCGTCGACCTGCTCACCGAAGCGGTGGTGCGTGCGCTGCTGCGCTCGCGCCCGGGCGGCGGCACCTTCCACATCGAGGACGTGCAGGACAGCGTCGAACTCGGCCTGATGCGCGGCGGCCACCATGAGGTGGCGCGCGCCTACGTGCTGTACCGCGAGCGGCGCGCGCAGGAACGCCAGCGCCAGGGCGCGGCGCCGGCTGCGGCGGCGCCGCAGATCCATGTGCTCGACCGCGGCCAGCGCGTGCCGCTGGACCTGGGCGCGCTGCAGGCGCTGGTGGAGTCGGCCTGCGCCGGCCTGGGCGCCGACGTGACGGCCGCGCCGATCCTGGCCGAGACGCGGCGCAACCTGTACGACGGCGTGCCCATCGACGAGGTCTACAAGGCTTCGATCCTGGCGGCGCGCACGCTGATCGAGAAGGATCCGGCCTATTCGCGCGCCACCGCGCGGCTGCTGCTGCACACCATCCGCCGCGAGATCCTCGGCGGCGAGGTCACGCAGGCGCAAATGGGTAAAGGACAGGGCGAGCGTTACGCCGAATACTTCCCGCAGTTCATCAAGCGCGGCGTGCAGGCCGAGCTGCTCGACGACAGGCTGCTGCAGTTCGATCTGGCACGGCTGGGCGCGGCGCTGCAGCCCGAGCGCGACCTGCAGTTCGACTACCTCGGCCTGCAGACGCTGTACGACCGCTACTTCCTGCACGTGGACGAGCAGCGCATCGAGCTGCCGCAGGCCTTCTTCATGCGCGTGGCCATGGGCCTGGCGCTGAACGAGATCGACCGCGAGGCGCGCGCTGTTCAGTTCTACGACGTGCTGTCCAGCTTCGACTTCATGTCGAGCACGCCGACGCTGTTCAACAGCGGCACGCGGCGCAGCCAGCTGTCCAGCTGCTACCTGACCACGGTCTCCGACGACCTCGAAGGCATCTACGAGGCGCTGAAGGAGAACGCGCTGCTGTCCAAGTTCGCCGGCGGCCTGGGCAACGACTGGAGCAACGTGCGCGCGCTGGGCAGCTACATCAAGGGCACCAACGGCAAGAGCCAGGGCGTGGTGCCGTTCCTGAAGGTGGTCAACGACACCGCGGTCGCGGTGAACCAGTGTTTCGCACCGGACACCGGCGTCTACACGGCCGAGGGCGTGAAGCCCATCCGTGAGTTGAAGGCCGGTGACCTCGTGCTCGGCAAGTCCGGCAAGTACCGCGAAGTGCAGCGGCGCTTTGCCTACAACCAGGACGGCCCGATGGTCAGCGTGAAGATCAAGCACGCGATCGAGCCGATGCTCGTCACCTCGGGACATCCCTTCTACGCCATCCGCAACGTGCCGATGGAGCAGGCCAACCGGCGCACGCTGGACTGGCTGAGCAAGGGCAAGGTGCGGGCCGAATGGGTCGAGGCCGCGCAGCTGAAGGCCGGCGACTACGTCGCGCAGGTCATCCCGACCGAGCTGGTGCATCAGCCCGGGCTGACGGAGGACGACGCCCGCCTCTACGGCATCCTGCTCGGCGACGGACATCTGTCGAAGGATGGCATGCAATGGGGCGTGTCGGGCAACCCGGCGAAGGACGAGCACCTCGATTTCGTATGCGGCTACCTGGACGCGCACGGCGTTCACTACTGGCAGACGCGACGGGGCGAGAGCTACGCGCAAGTGCACTGGGCCTTCGGCCGCGGCGTGGTGCGCGATGCCACGACGGGCCGCATCGCAGGCGCGGGGGCGCCGACGATGCCTTTCGGCTTCGATGACATCTACGACGGCGAAGGCAACAAGCGCATTGCGCCTCGCTTGGCCCACCTGCCTCGGCCGCACACCCTGGCCCTTGTGCGCGGTCTGCTGGAAACCGATGGCGGCGTCTCGCGCGGCAAGGAGATCTTCTTCACCAACACCTCGAGGCCGCTGGTCGAGGGGTTGCGCTATCAACTGCTGCGTCTGGGCGTACCGACGGCAGGCCAGTACCGCGAGCGCGAGCAAGCCCATGACGCGCTGCGGTCGGATGGATCGACCACTCGCTTCGAAGGCCTGTGCAAGGCCTTCGACCTGCGCATTCCTGCGGTCTCCGAGGTCGCCGCGCTGGTCGGTTGCAAGCCGATGGTCAAAAGGAACTGGCTCGAACTGGAAGGCAAGATCTTCTCTCGCGTCAAGGCGGTCGAAGCCATTGCGCCCCTGCCCTTCGTGTATGACCTGAAGGTGGAAAGCGACGAGTCCTATATGACCACCTCCGGGCTTGCCCACAATGGCGGGAAACGCAAGGGCGCGGTCTGCGCCTATCTGGAGACCTGGCACCTGGACATCGAGGAGTTCCTCGAGCTGCGCAAGAACACCGGCGACGACCGGCGGCGCACGCACGACATGAACACCGCCAACTGGGTGCCCGACCTGTTCATGCGCCGCGTCATGGAAGGCGGCGACTGGACGCTGTTCTCGCCGAGCACCTGCCCGGACCTGCACGACAAGTTCGGCAAGGACTTCGAGGCCGCCTACACCGCCTACGAAGCCAAGGCCGACCGCGGCGAGATCAAGCTCTACAAGCGCCTTCCGGCCAAAGACCTGTGGCGCAAGATGCTGTCGATGCTGTTCGAGACCGGGCATCCGTGGATCACCTTCAAGGACGCCTGCAACGTGCGCAGCCCGCAGCAGCATGCCGGCGTGGTGCACAGCTCGAACCTGTGCACCGAGATCACGCTGAACACCAGCGACACCGAGATCGCCGTCTGCAACCTGGGCAGCGTCAACCTGGCGCAGCATCTGAAGGATGGCGAGAACGGCAAGGAACTGGACCAGGCCAAGCTGAAGAAGACGGTGGCCACGGCGATGCGCATGCTCGACAACGTCATCGACATCAACTACTACGCGGTGAAGAAGGCGCGCGACAGCAACCTGCGCCATCGGCCGGTAGGGCTGGGCATCGTGGGTTTCCAGGACAGCCTGTACCAGTTGCGCCTGCCCTATGCCAGCGACGCCGCGGTGGAGTTCGCCGACCGCTCGATGGAGGCGGTCTGCTGGCACGCCTATTGGGCCAGCACCGAACTGGCCGAGGAGCGCGGGCGCTACAGCAGCTATCGCGGCAGCCTGTGGGACCGCGGCGTGCTGCCGCTGGATTCGCTGGACCTGCTGGCCGAACAGCGCGGCGCGGGACCGGCCGAAGACGGGGCCCCTTCCCCGTCTTACGTCGAGGTCGACCGCAGCCGGAGCATGGACTGGGACGCGCTGCGCGCACGCATCGCGGCTCACGGCATGCGCAACAGCAACTGCGTGGCCATCGCGCCGACGGCGACGATCAGCAACATCATCGGCGTCGACGCGTCGATCGAGCCCTGCTTCGGCAACCTGTCGGTGAAGAGCAACCTGTCGGGCGAGTTCACGGTGGTCAACGAATACCTGGTGCGCGACCTGAAGCGCCTGGGGCTGTGGGACGACGTGATGGTCATGGACCTGAAGCACTTCGACGGCTCGCTGCGGCGCATCGACCGCGTGCCCGAAGAGCTGAAGCAGCTCTACGCCACGGCCTTCGAGGTCGACGCGCAGTGGCTGGTCGAGGCCGCGGCGCGCCGGCAGAAGTGGATCGACCAGGCGCAGTCGCTGAACATCTACATCGCCGGCGCCTCGGGCAAGAAGCTCGACGAAACCTACAAGCTCGCCTGGCAGCGCGGACTGAAGACCACCTACTACCTGCGCACGATGGGCGCGACGCAGGCCGAGAAGTCGACCGTGCATTCGGGTGCGATGAATGCGGTGGCTACGCAGTCGCCGGCGATGGCTGCGGGCGCGCCGCAGGAGGCAGCGAGCGACATCAAGTTCTGTTCGATCGACAACCCCGATTGCGAGGCCTGCCAATAAAAGCGCACCCGGCTGCGGGGTTGCGGCGAAGGCTCATGTCGCGAAGCGGCGTGAAGCGAAGCGGCCGCAGTCAGCACCCCCGATTGCGAAGCTTGCCAATGAGCATGAGCTGCGATGCGCCACTGCAACAACGCAAGCTGCATTCGCATCGCGATGTCAACTAGTGCTTGGTGTTCGTACGCAACACTCACATAATCACGCGCCATAGGACGCACACACAAACATGCTGGTCTGGGAAGAAGAAGTCCGCATCCTGCCGAAGACTGCAACTCTCCGCGTAGAGCCTGCACCGGCCCCGGCGTCCTCACCGGTTCCTGCCGCCGCGAAGCCCGCGCATCACCGCGTGGCCGCCGCCGACAAGCGCATCATCAACGGCAAGACCGACGTCAACCAGCTGGTGCCCTTCAAGTACAAGTGGGCCTGGGAGAAGTACCTCGCCACCTGCGCCAACCACTGGATGCCGCAGGAGATCAACATGTCGCGCGACATCGCGACCTGGAAGGATCCGAACGGCTTGAGCGAGGACGAGCGCCGCATCATCAAGCGCAACCTCGGCTTCTTCGTCACCGCCGATTCGCTGGCCGCCAACAACATCGTGCTGGGCACCTACCGCCACATCACGGCGCCCGAGTGCCGCCAGTTCCTGCTGCGCCAGGCCTTCGAGGAGGCGATCCACACCCACGCCTACCAGTACATCGTCGAGTCGCTGGGCCTGGACGAGAGCGAGATCTTCAACGCCTATCACGAGGTGGCGTCGATCCGCGACAAGGACGAGTTCCTGATCCCGTTCATCGACACCATCATGAACCCGGACTTCCGCACCGGCACGCCCGAGGCCGACCAGCGCCTGCTGAAGTCGCTGATCGTGTTCGCCTGCCTGATGGAAGGCCTGTTCTTCTACGTCGGCTTCACGCAGATCCTGGCGCTGGGCCGGCAGAACAAGATGACCGGCGCCGCCGAGCAGTACCAGTACATCCTGCGCGACGAGTCGATGCACTGCAACTTCGGCATCGACCTGATCAACACCATCAAGCTCGAGAACCCGCAGCTGTGGACGCCGGCTTTCAAGGCCGAGATCAAGGCCTTGTTCGAGCATGCGGTAGAGCTCGAGTACCGCTATGCCGAGGACACCATGCCGCGCGGCGTGCTGGGCCTCAACGCCTCGATGTTCAAGGGCTATCTGCGCTACATCGCCAACCGGCGCGCCGTGCAGATCGGCCTGGAGCCGCTCTTCCCGAACGAGGAGAACCCGTTCCCGTGGATGAGCGAAATGATCGACCTGAAGAAGGAACGCAATTTCTTCGAGACGCGCGTCATCGAGTACCAGACCGGTGGCGCGCTCTCGTGGGACTGAAGGCTGCTGCCGCCAACCCGAACCAACATGCGCAGCAGTCTCGTGAATGGGGGACATGATGCATCGACGCCAGAAGCGATGTGCCGTCCCGCCACCGCATTCGTCGTACCGGGGCGATAGCCCGGGCCGCAAGGCCGGGGCAGACCGCCGGGCGATGAATCACCGCGCTGTATCGAGCGGCGCGGTGCTCTTTGCAACTTGATCAAGGAGATCGTTATGGCAACTGCGAAGAAGGCGCCGGCCAAGAAGGCACCGGCGAAGAAGGCACCGGCGAAGAAGGCGGCCGCGAAGAAGGCCCCGGCGAAGAAGGCCGCCGCGAAGAAGGCGCCGGCCAAGAAGGCCGCGCCGGCGAAGAAGGCTCCGGCCAAGAAGGTCGCCGCCAAGAAGGCGCCGGCGAAGAAGGCCGCCGCGAAGAAGGCGCCTGCGAAGAAGGCCGCTGCCAAGAAGGCGCCTGCAAAGAAGGCGCCGGCGAAGAAGGCCGCGGCGAAGAAGGCGGCGGCCAAGAAGGCTGCCCCTGCCCCGACTGCGAAGACCACCTTGAGCCCGGCTGCGGCCTGGCCCTTCCCGACGGGCAACAAGCCCTGATGTCCGCTCGGCGGGCCGCGCGGTGGCGCCGGCCCGCCGGCGGGTTTTGCAAGACCCGGACTCGTCCGGGTCTTTTTGTATTCGCCGCCGCTTCGTGCGGCCGCGGCTGGCTGGCATGGTGGCTGCTGTTCGCCTGCAGCGCGCTGCAGGCGGCGACGATCGTCGTCGGCGACGGTGTCGCGAGCCTGGCCGACGCGGTGCGGCGCGCACGCGACGGCGACACGATCCTGCTGCCCAGCGGCGAGTACCGCGGCGACGCCGCCGTCATCCACCAGAAGCAGTTGACGATCCGCGGCCACGGTGCGGCGCGGCCGGTGTTGATCGCCGGCGGGCGCAGCGCCGAAGGCAAAGCGATCCTCGTCGTGCGCGACGGCGACATCCTGATCGAGAACATCGAGTTCCGCGGCGCGCGCGTGCCCGACGGCAACGGCGCCGGCATCCGCTTCGAGAAGGGCCGCTTGCTGGTGCGCGGCTGCGCCTTCTTCGACAACGAGATCGGCCTGCTGACGGCCAACTTCGAAGACGCCCGGCTGATCATCGAGGACAGCATCTTCGCCGGCGCGCCCCCCCATGCGGGTGCGCTGCACCACCTGCTGTACGCGGGGCGCATCGCCTCGCTGAAGGTCAGCGGCAGCCGCTTCCATCGAGGCCACACCGGTCATCTGCTGAAGTCGCGCGCGCAGCGCACCGAACTCGCCTACAACCTGCTGGTCGACGGCGAAGGCGGCCGTGCCTCGTATGAAGTGGACCTGCCCAACGGCGGCGACGCGCTGCTGGTCGGCAACGTCATCGGCCAGAGCGCGCACACCGAGAACCGCGTGCTCGTGGCCTACGGCGCCGAAGGCCATGCCTGGCCGCACAGCCGGCTGCGCATGGCGCACAACACGCTGCTCAACGACGGCGTGCAACCGGCCTGGTTCCTGCGCGTCTGGCGCGACCGGCTGCCGCCAGGCACGCCGGTGCAGGCCGTCAACAACCTGAGCGTCGGCTTCGGCGTGTTCACTCTCGGCGCGAGCGGCGAGTTCGCGGGCAACCATGCGGCATGGCCGTCGATGCTGGTCGCGCCCGAGGCCCTGGACTTCGCCTTGCGCGCCGACTCGGCGCTGCGCGGCCGCGGCGTGCAGCAGGTCAGCGAAGCGCTGCGTCCGCGGGCCGAATTCAGTCTGCCCGTGGGCACGCAGCCCCTGGCCGCACCGCCGCGCTGGACGCCGGGCGCATTCCAGCGCTGAAGGCCCGCGCCGGGCGCCGTCAGGCCTTGCCTTGCCGCGCCACCGCCGCCGCGGCGGCGGCCACGGCATCGGCATCGCCCAGATAGCTGCTGTGCAGCGGCTTCAGCTCGGCATCCAGCTCATAGACCAGCGGAATGCCGTTCGGGATGTTCAGCCCGACGATGTCCGCGTCGCTGATGCCGTCGAGGTACTTGACCAGCGCGCGCATCGAGTTGCCGTGCGCCGCGACCAGCACGCGCCGTCCGCCGCGGATCGCCGGCGCCAGCACCTCGTGCCAGAACGGCAGCACGCGTGCCACCGTATCCTTCAGGCATTCGGTCAGCGGCACCTGTCCGGGCGCCAGCGCGGCGTAGCGCCGGTCGCCGCGCTCGCTGCGCGGATCGCCGGGTTCCAGCGCCGGCGGCGGCGTGTCGTAGCTGCGGCGCCAGGTCAGCACCTGCTCGTCGCCGAACTTCTTCGCCGTCTCGGCCTTGTTCAGGCCCTGCAGCGCGCCGTAGTGGCGTTCGTTGAGCCGCCAGTCGTTGACCACCGGCAGCCAGCTGCGGTCCATCTGGTCCAGGCAGTGCCACAGCGTCCAGATCGCACGCTTGAGCACCGAGGTGTAGGCGATGTCGAAGTCGCAGCCGGACTCGCGCAACAGCCGCCCGGCCTGCCGCGCCTGCTCGATGCCGGTGTCGGTGAGGCCGACGTCGGTCCAGCCGGTGAAGCGGTTCTCGAGGTTCCAGGTCGACTCGCCGTGGCGAATCAGCACGAGCTTGTACATGGGCGCTTGAGTCCTCGGCATCCGGTCTGGGTGAAGGGCGCGATTCTATAATTCGGCCCCTTCACACCGCCGACCCGTCCCGTGCAATTCATCGTCGAGAACTGGATCCTGATCCTGGCCGCTTGCGCCTCCGGCGCGCTGCTGTTGTGGCCGATGCTCGCCAAGGGCGGCAGCGGCTCGGTGTCGACCAGCGATGCCGTGCGCCTGATCAACCAGCAAAAGGCGGTGTTGATCGACGTGCGCGAGCCCGGCGAGTTCGCCGCCGGCCATGCCGCCGGTGCGCGCAACGTGCCGCTGGCCGCGCTCGACGGCGCCAAGGCGCTGCCGAGCAACAAGGCGGTGCCGCTGGTGGTGATGTGCGCCGGCGGTGCGCGCGCCTCGCGCGCCGCCGCGCAGCTGCGCAAGGCCGGGTATGCCAGCGTGCATACGCTGGCCGGCGGCAACGCCGCGTGGCGCGAGGCCAGCCTGCCGGTCGAGAAGTCGGCCTGAGGACGCAACTGCGTGCCTGCGTACGCAGTTGCGCTGCAGTGCGCGGCTGGCGCTTTGCGACGGGCGGGCTGAGCTTCGCGTCCGTGCGGCCGATGGGCCGCGCGCAGCAAGGTCTTGCCGGCTGCCGCAGAATCCGCGCCACTTTTTTACACCGCTGCCGCCGCATGAAACCCGTTCGCATGTACATCACGCTGAGCTGCCCGTATTGCGTGCGTGCCAAGGCGCTGCTGCAGCAGCGCGGCGTGCAGCGCATCGACGAAGTGCGTGTCGATCTCGAGCCGGCGCAGCGCCTGCAGATGATGGAACTGACCGGCCGGCGTACCGTGCCGCAGATCTTCATCGGCGACACGCATGTCGGCGGCTGCGACGACCTGATCGATCTGGACCGGCGCGGCGGCCTGCTGCCGCTGCTCGGCGCGGCTGCCTGATCGTCGCGCCGAGCTCCGGGCGCGCACGAGCGCTGCGCGATAATTGAAGGCTCCAGGCCCGAGCGCACTGCATCCGCACCGCGCCGCATGGCCCTCGCCCCCCCACCTCCGGACACCATCATGGCCGACCAAGACCAGACCCCCGTCTTCCAGATCCAGCGCATGTACCTGAAGGATCTGTCGCTGGAGCAGCCGAATTCGCCGCAGATCCTGCTCGAGCAGCAGCAGCCGCAGGTCGAGATCAACCTCGCCATGGGCGCCGAGCCGATCTCCGACGGCATCTACGAGGTCACCGTCACGGCCACCGTGACCACCAAGGTCAAGGACAAGACGCTGTTCCTGGTCGAGGCCAAGCAGGCCGGCATCTTCGAGATCCGCCACGTGCCGCAGGAGCAGATGCAGGGCATCATCAGCATCGTCTGCCCGCAGATGATTTACCCGTACCTGCGCGCCATCGTCTCCGACGTCTGCACGCGCGCCGGTTTCCCGCCGATCATCCTCTCGGAAGTGAATTTTCAGGCGATGTTCGAGGCGCAGCAGGCGCAGGCCGCCGCGCAGCAGGGCAACGGCAACGGCAACGGCAGCGGCTCGCGCATCATCACCGGCGTCAACTGAGCGCTGCCGCCCACACCGGGGCGCCCATGAAGATCAGCGTCCTCGGTGCCGGCGCCTGGGGCACCGCGCTGGCGCTGGCCGCCGCGGCGCGGCACGACACGCTGCTGTGGACGCGCGACGCGGCGCAGGCGGCGCAGTTGCGCGCGCAGCGCCGCAACCTGCGCTACCTGCCCGAGGTGGCGCTGCCGCCGGCGCTGCAGGTCGGCAGCGATCACGCCGCTGCACTGCGGCACGCCGAACACGGCCTGCTGATCATCGCCACGCCGATGGCCGCGCTGCGCGAGCGCCTGGGCGCGCTGCCGGCAAGCTTGCCGGTGCTGTGGTTGTGCAAGGGCTTCGAGGCCGACAGCGGGAAGCTCGGCCATGAGATCGCGCGCGAGCTGCGCCCCGGCGCCGCGTCCGGGGTGCTCTCCGGCCCCAGCTTCGCGCTCGAAGTGGCGCGCGGCCAGCCGACCGCGCTGGTGGCGGCCAGCAGCGACGCCGCGCTGTGCGAGGCCGCGGTACAGGCGCTGCACAGCGACACCTTGCGCATCTACCGCTCGAGCGATCCGGTCGGCGTCGAGGTCGGCGGCGCGGTGAAGAACGTGCTGGCCATCGCCACCGGGCTGGTCGACGGGCTGGCCGCGCAAGAGGACGAGCCGCATCGCCCGGGCCTGAATGCGCGCGCCGCGCTGATCACGCGCGGCCTAGCGGAGATGACGCGGCTCGGCGTCGCGCTGGGCGCGCGCAGCGAGACCTTCATGGGCCTGTCCGGACTGGGCGACCTGGTGCTCACCGCCACCGGCGACCTGTCGCGCAACCGGCGCGTCGGGCTGCTGCTGGCGCAGGGCCTGGCGCTGCCCGACATCCTGGCGCAGCTCGGCCACGTGGCCGAAGGCGTGTACAGCGCGCCGACGCTGCTGGCGCGCGCGCGCCGCCTCGGCGTGCAGATGCCGATCACGCAGGCCGTGGTCGAGGTGCTGGCCGGCCGGCTGCAGCCGCTGCAGGCGATGCGGCAGCTGATGTCGCGCGAAGCCGCCCGGGAAAGCTGAGGCGCGGCTTTGCGGCCGCCCGTTCAGGCGCCGCCCGCGTAGCCGTTCTGGCGCCAGGCCTCGAACACCACCACCGCCACCGCATTGCTCAGGTTCAGGCTGCGTTGGCCGGGGCGCATCGGCAGGCGCAGGCAGCGCTCGGGCGCGATGCCCGCCAGCACCGGCGGCGGCAGGCCGGCGCTTTCGCTGCCGAAAATCAGCCAGTCGCCCGGCTGCCAGCGCGCGCCCGCGAACCCGGCGCTGCCGCGCGTGCTGAAGGCGAAGCAGCGCGCCGCATCCGGCCGCGCCGCATCCAGCCAGCCTTGCCACGAGGCATGGCGCTGCACCGCGGCATATTCGTGATAGTCGAGGCCGGCGCGCCTGAGCAGCCGGTCTTCCATCGCGAAGCCCAGCGGCTCGATCAGGTGCAGGCTGCAGCCGGTGTTGGCTGCCAGACGAATGACGTTGCCGGTGTTCGGCGGAATCTCCGGCTGCACGAGCACGATGCGGAACATGGCCTCAATCGGCCGGCGCCGGCGTGCGTGCCAGGGCCCAGGCGTCGATGCGCGCCGCGCCGGCGCGGCGCAGCACGGCTGCCGCTTCGCGCAGCGTGGCGCCGCTGGTCATGACGTCGTCGACCAGCGCCACGTGCCGGCCGTGCAGCGACAGCCGCCGCGACGGGTCGAGCGTGTAGGCGCCGCGCAGGTTGCGCCGCCGCTGCGCCAGGCTCAGCTCGGCCTGGTGTGGTCCGGGCAGCGGGCGCTGCAGCAGCCGCGCCTCGGCGCGGCAGCCCAGGGCACGCGCCACGCGCCGCGCCAGCTCCCAGGCCTGGTTGTAGCCGCGTTCGGCCAGCCGCTGCGGTGCCAGCGGCACCGGCAGCACCCAGTCCGGCAGCGGCCGGCCGTCGTTGCGGATGGCTGCCGAGAGCCGGCGCGCGAGCGCGCCGGCCAGCTCGATGCGGCCGTTGAACTTGAAGTCGGCGATCAGCCGGTCCCACGGAAAGGCGTAGTCGACCGCGACGACGCAGCCGTCGAAAGGCGGCGGCTCGGCCAGGCAGGCGCCGCACACCGGCGACGACGCGGCCATGCGCAGACCACAGCGCCGGCAGCGCGCTGCGGGCGCGGCGAAGCGCTCGATGCAGTCGCGGCACACGGCGTCGGTACCCCAGCCGCGGCAGACGGCGCACTGCCCGCAGCGGCCGATCGGCCGCCAGCGCGGCACGTCGCTGCGGGGCGCAGGAGGGTCCGGCACGAGCATCGGCTCAATATACTGCCCGCGATGCCCGCCGATGACTCGCCCCGACCCGCGCGCCCGGCGCAGACCGAGGCGCTGGCGGCCATCGAGCGGCGCATGGCGCGTGCCGCCGAGCCGCCGTGGCTGCATGCCGAAGTGGCGCGGCGCATGGCCGAGCGGCTGGCGCTGATCCGCCTGCGGCCGCGCACGCTGGCCGACTGGTGGAGCTGCAGCGGCGCCAGCCGGGACTTGCTGCGCCAGGCCTATCCGCAGGCGCGCGTGCTGCGCGTCGAAAGCGCCGCCGCGCTGCAGGGCCGCGCCGCCGCGGCACCGGTGGCACGCTGGTGGCGGCTGCGCCGCGCCGCGCCCGAGCCGCAGGCGATCGCCGCGCAGGCGCTGGCCGCGGGCAGCGCCGACCTGGTATGGGCCAACATGATGCTGCACCTGGTCGACGACCCGCTGGCGCAGATGCGGCAGTGGCATGCGGCGTTGGCGGTCGACGGCTTCCTGATGTTCTCGACGCTCGGCCCGGGAACGCTGGCGCAGCTGCGCGAACTCTATGCGCGACTGGCCTGGCCGCCGCCGCATGCGCCCTTCGTCGACATGCACGACCTCGGCGACATGCTGCTGCACGGGGGCTTCGCCGACCCGGTGATGGACCAGGAGACGCTGACGCTGAGCTGGGCCGACGGCGACGCCCTGCTGCGCGAACTGCGCACGCTGGGCGGCAATGCCGACCCGCGGCGCGCCAGCGGGCTGCGCACGCCGCGCTGGCGCGCGCGGCTGTGCGCAGCGCTGCAGGCGCTGCAAGGCCCCGACGGCCGGCTGCGGCTGGACTTCGAACTGGTCTACGGCCACGCCGTGCGCGCGGCGCCGCGCCCGCGTGTGGCGGAGCAGACTTCGGTGGCGCTGCAGGACATGCGCGACATGGTGCGCGCCGGCCGCCGCACGCCCGGCGCGCGTTGAGGCCTGGGCTAGAATCCGCCGCTTCTTCAGAGGCCACCACGCTGCGCATCGCGCAGCATGGGCCGCTGACCATTCTTGCCGATTGCCCAGCCTGCGTATTTGACCTGCCGCATGAGTTCGATTGCCACCTTCAGCTCCTGGCCTGAGACGGCGAATGCGCAGGACTCGCAGCGCTGGCGGTTCGCCCAGGAAATGCCGGTCGCGCGCACCGCGCCAGCCCTGCGCTGCGAATGCAGCCCGCACGGGTGCCCGGTGGTCCGGCAAACGCATTTGGAACAGCCACGATGACGACGATGAACTCGAGCACTTTGCAGCGCCGCGCGGTCCGCGGCGCCTGGGCGTTGGGCGCGCTGCTGGCCACGCAGGCGGCGCTGGCGCAGGCGGTCGGCAACCTGCCCGGCGGCCCGGCGGTCAATCAGCTCAACCTGGGGCCGCCTGCCACCAGCATCGCCAGCGACATCCAGTGGCTGCACAACGTGATGCTGGTGCTGTGCCTGCTGATCTTCATCGGCGTGTTCGGCGTGATGTTCTATTCGATCCTCAAGCACCGCAAGTCGGTCGGCCACAAGGCCGCCAACTTCCACGAGAGCGTGTCGGTGGAGATCGCCTGGACCGTGGTGCCGCTGCTGATCGTCATCGCCATGGGTGCGATGGCTACGCGCACCGTGGTGGCGATGAAGGACACCAGCAACTCCGACCTGACGATCAAGGCCACCGGCTACCAGTGGCGCTGGGGCTACGACTACCTGCGCGGCGAGGGCGAGGGCATCGCCTTCCTGTCGTCGCTGGACCCGGCGCAGCGCGCGATGTCCGACGCCGGCAAGCCCGAGGGCGACGACTACCTGCTGCGCGTGGACAACCCGCTGGTCGTGCCGGTGGACCGCAAGGTGCGCGTCATCACCACCGCCAACGACGTGATCCACGCCTGGATGGTGCCGGCCTTCGGCGTCAAGCAGGACGCCATTCCCGGCTTCGTGCGCGACACCTGGTTCCGCGCCGACCGGACCGGCGACTTCTACGGCCAGTGCGCCGAGCTGTGCGGCAAGGAGCACGCCTACATGCCGATCCACGTGCGCGTGCTCAGCGCGCAGGACTACAGCGCCTGGGTCGAGGCCAAGCACAAGGAGATGCAGGCCAAGGCCGATGACCCGAACAAGGTCTGGGAGCTGGCCGCGCTGAAGGAGCGCGGCGCGAAGGTCTACGCCGCCAACTGCGCCGCCTGCCACCAGGCCAGCGGCAAGGGCGGCGGTGCGATCAAGCCGCTGGACGGCTCGGCGGTGGTGCTCGACGGCAACAAGATCCGCGAGATCACGACCGTGCTGCAGGGCGTGAACAACGGCGCGATGCCGTCGTGGCGTCAGCTGTCGGACACCGAGCTGGCGGCGGTCATCACCTTCACCAAGAACAACTGGGGCAACCAGACCGGGCAGCTGGTGCAGCCGTCCGAAGTCGCCGCCGCCCGCAAGTGAAGCCCACAGAACCGGTCGCGTTGAAAGGTTGACCCCATGAGTGCAGTCCTTCCCCATCCCGGCGGCCACGCCCACGACGACCATCACGCGCAGCCGCACGGCTGGCGGCGCTGGCTGTTCGCGACGAACCACAAGGACATCGGCACGATGTACCTGTTGTTCTCGTTCGCGATGCTGATGATCGGCGGCGTGCTGGCGATGCTGATCCGCACCGAGCTGTTCCAGCCCGGGCTGCAGTTCTTCAACCCGGAGCTGTTCAACCAGTTCACGACCATGCACGGGCTGATCATGGTCTTCGGCGCGATCATGCCGGCCTTCGTCGGCTTCGCGAACTGGATGATCCCGCTGCAGATCGGCGCGTCGGACATGGCTTTCGCGCGCATGAACAACCTGAGCTTCTGGCTGCTGATTCCGGCGGCGATCATGCTCGCCGGCTCGTTCTTCATGCCCGGCGGCGCACCGGCCGCGGGCTGGACCATCTACGCGCCGCTGACGATGCAGATGGGCCCGTCGATGGACGCGGCGATCTTCGCGCTGCACATCATGGGCGCGAGCTCGATCATGGGCTCGATCAACATCATCGTCACGATCCTGAACATGCGCGCGCCGGGCATGACGCTGATGAAGATGCCGCTGTTCCCGTGGACCTGGCTGATCACCGCCTTCCTGCTGATCTCGGTGATGCCGGTGCTGGCCGGGGCGATCACGATGACGCTGACCGACCGCCATTTCGGCACCAGCTTCTTCAACGCGGCCGGCGGCGGCGACCCGGTGATGTACCAGCACATCTTCTGGTTCTTCGGCCACCCCGAGGTCTACATCATGATCCTGCCGGCCTTCGGCATCGTCAGCGCCATCGTGCCGGCCTTCGCGCGCAAGAAGCTGTTCGGCTATGCGTCGATGGTCTATGCGACGGCGTCGATCGCCATCCTGTCGTTCATCGTCTGGGCGCACCACATGTTCACGACCGGCATGCCGGTGACCGGGCAGCTGTTCTTCATGTACGCGACGATGCTCATCGCCGTGCCCACCGGCGTGAAGATCTTCAACTGGACGGCGACGATGTGGCGCGGCTCGATGAGCTTCGAGACGCCGATGCTGTGGGCCGTGGGCTTCATCTTCGTGTTCACGATCGGCGGCTTCACCGGCCTGATCTGCGCCATGGCGCCGATCGACATCCAGATCCAGGACACCTACTACATCGTCGCCCATTTCCACTACGTGCTGGTCGCCGGCTCGCTGTTCGCGCTGTTCGCGGGCGTCTACTACTGGGGCCCGAAGTGGACCGGCGTGATGTATTCCGAAACGCGCGGCAAGATCCATTTCTGGCTGAGCATGATCTTCTTCAACCTGACCTTCTTCCCGATGCACTTCCTCGGCCTGGCGGGCATGCCGCGGCGCTATGCCGACTACCCGATGCAGTTCGCCGACTTCAACATGATCGCCTCGATCGGCGGCTTCGGCTTCGGCCTGATGCAGGTCTACTTCTTCGTCTTCGTGGTCGTGCCGATGATGCGCGGGCAGGGCGCGCCGGCGCCGCAGAAGCCCTGGGACGGCGCCGAGGGCCTGGAATGGGAAGTGCCGTCGCCGGCGCCGTGGCACACCTTCGAGAACCCGCCGAAGCTGGACGCCAGCGCGACGCGGGTGATCGGCTGAGCCGGCGATGACCCCCGAAGCGCAACGCAAGGCCAACCTGCGCACCGCCTGGATCCTGGCGGCGCTGGCGCTGGTGTTCGGCCTGGGCTTCGTCGTGCGCATCGTGCTGTTCGGCGGCTGAAGGCACGGCCGTGTCCGCGACGCCACCCGCCCGCCGCCCCCGGCTGCTCGCCGACAACCGGCGCATGCTCGGCAAGCTGCTGGCCGTGTCGCTGCTCATGTTCGGCTTCGGCTACGCGCTGGTGCCGATGTACCGCGCGATCTGCGACGCGCTGGGCATCAACGTGCTCTCGGTGGCCGAGCAGCGGCGCGAGGCCGCTGCCGGCGGCCGCAGCCCGAACACGCAGGTCGACACCACGCGCACCATTACCGTGGAGTTCGACGCCAACGCGCGCGGGCCGTGGGACTTCAAGCCGGCGCTGGCCTCGCTGCAGGTGCACCCGGGCGAAATGGCCACGGTGATGTACGAGTTCCGCAACCGGCAGGACCGCACCATGGCCGCGCAGGCCATCCCCAGCTACGCGCCGAAGCAGGCGATGGCGCACTTCAACAAGCTGGAGTGCTTCTGCTTCAATGAATACACGCTGCAGCCCGGCGAGTCGAAGCAGTGGCCGGTGGTCTTCGTCATCGACCCGAAGCTGCCCAAGGACGTGAGCACGATCACGCTGTCCTACACCTTTTTCGAAGTCGGCGGCAAGGTGCCGCCCGCGCCTGCGGGCGCCCTGCACACCAGCGCCGTGCAGGCGGGGCCGCGGCTGTGAGTCCACGCGGTTCACCGAGCGACGGCCTGAAGGAAGCAGCGCAGCGGCCGGCGTCGCCGCTGCAGACCTTCAAGGCGGTGGCCTGGTCGTTCTTCGGCATCCGCCGTTCGTCAGGCCATGCGCAGGACGTGCAGAAATTGAATCCGGTGCACCTGATCATCGCCGGCCTGGTCAGCGCCGCGCTGTTCGTGCTGGTGCTGGTGCTGCTGGTGCGCTGGGTCGTCAGCAGCGGCGTGGCCGGCTGAAGCGCCGAAGCCTGCCCATTCATCCAGATTTCATCGAGGAGCAGATCCCACCATGTCGGCCAGCGCACACCCGGGCTCCACCCCGTACTACTTCGTCCCCGCTCCGTCGCCGTTCCCGGTGCAGGTGGCGGTGGGCATGTTCTTCGTCATCCTCGGCGCCAGCCAATGGATCAACGGCCACGGCTGGGGCGCCTGGTCGCTGCTGCTGGGCCTGGTGATCTGGCTCGCCACGCTGTACCGCTGGTTTGCCGCGGCCATCGCCGAAGACCGCTCCGGGCTCTATTCGCACCGCGTCGACGTTTCCTACCGCTGGAGCATGAGCTGGTTCATCTTCTCGGAGGTGATGTTCTTCGGCGCCTTCTTCGGCGCGCTGTACTGGGCGCGGGCGCATGCGGTGCCGGCGCTGGGCAACCTGGATCACCAGATCCTGTGGCCCGACTTCAAGCCCGCCTGGCCGACGCTGCTGCCCGGCTCCACCGCATCGCCCGCCGGCACCGTCGAGCCCTTCGCGACCATCGGCCCGTGGCCGCTGCCGACGATCAACACCGCGCTGCTGCTGACTTCGGGCGTGACGCTGACCATCGCCCATCATGCGCTGATCGCCAACCGGCGCGGCAGCTCGATCTTCTGGATGTGGCTGACGGTGCTGCTCGGCGCCACCTTCCTGTGCGTGCAGGCCTACGAGTACATCCACGCCTACAACGACCTGAACCTGAAGCTCAGCTCGGGCGTGTTCGGCTCGACCTTCTTCATGCTCACCGGCTTTCACGGTTTTCACGTGTTCGTCGGCATGCTGATGCTGCTCTTCGTCACGCTGCGCCTGATGCGCGGCCACTTCACGCCGGACAGCCACTTCGGCTTCGAAGGCGCCGCCTGGTACTGGCACTTCGTCGACGTGGTCTGGCTGGGTCTGTACCTGCTGGTCTACTGGCTCTGATCCGGCGCGCGCCGCGGCGCCTGGCCGCCGCGGGGCCTCAGCCGCCGACCGGGATGCCGGTCGGCTGGATCCAGCCCATCCAGTAGGCGAACAGCACCAGCAGGAAGATGGCCACCGACAGGCCGACGCGCACCGCCAGCGCGCGCGCCATCATTGCGCCGTGCGGGTCGCGCGAGCGGTCGCGGCGCAGCATCAGCACGCCCGCGCTGGCCAGCGCGGCCACCACGGCGACCAGGAACAGCACGATCACGAGCTTCATGGAGGCGGATTATTTCACCCGCCGCGCGCGGCCTGATGCCGGCACGGCCAGCGCATGCGGCTGCAGTCCTTGATCGTCCTGCTGGCCGCCGTGGCCGGCGCGCTGGGCACCGCGCGGCTGGGTGTGTGGCAGCTGGATCGGGCGGCGCAGAAGACGGCGCTGCACGAGGCGATGCTGGCACGCGCGGCGTTGCCGCCCCTGGATGCGCAGGGGCTGGCGCACACGAGCGAAGCCGTCGCCGCGCAGCAGCACCGGCGCGTCGTGCTCGAGGGCCGCTGGGTGGCCCGCCACGGCATCTACCTGGACAACCGGCCGTTGAACGGCCAGCCCGGCTTCCTGCTGGTGATGCCGCTGCAGATCGGCGCCGGCGACATGGTGCTGGTGCAGCGCGGCTGGCTGCCGCGCAATGCGCAGCAGCGCGAGCAACTCGCGCCGGTGGCTACGCCCGCCGGCACGGTGCGCGTCGAAGGCCGCGTCGAGCCGGGGTTTTCGAGGCTTTACGAGTTCGACGCGGCCGCCTCCGGCGCAATCCGGCAGAATCTCGACCCGGCGGCTTTTGCACGCGAGACCGCGTTGCCGCTGCGGCCGCTGGTCGTCGTCCAGTTGGACACGCCCGCGGCGGCGCCTGACGGCCTGCTGCGCCAGTGGCAGCCGGCCGCTCCCGATGTCTCCAAGAACCAGGGCTACGCCTTGCAGTGGTTCTCGCTCAGCGCCCTGATCACGGGTCTCTATGTCTGGTTCCAACTCATCCGCCCGCGGCGCCGGCGCTCCTGAAGCGCTGGGCATGACGGTGCACACCCTGCCGGTGCCCGAACTGCAGGCCGACGCCCGGCGCACGCGCAGCGGCCGGCTGAAGATGCTGCTGGTGCTGGCGGTGTGCGTGGCGCCGGTGCTGCTGTCCTACTTCAGCTTCTACGTGCTGCGGCCGGCGGCGCGCAGCAACTACGGCAGCCTGATCGAGCCGACGCGCAGCATGCCGGCGCTGCCGCTGCGCACGCTCGATGGCCAGCCGGTCGAGGCGGCGTCGCTGCACGGCCAGTGGCTGCTGCTCGCGCTCGGCTCGGGCGCCTGCGATGCGGCCTGCGAGCAGCGGCTGTTCATGCAGCGCCAGTTGCGCGAGATGCTCGGCCGCGAGCGCGACCGCCTGGACAAGATCTGGCTGGTCACCGACGACGCGCCGGTGCCGCCGGCGCTGCTGGGCGCGCTGCAGGCCGATCCGCCGGCGCTGGTGCTGCGCGTGCCGCGCGCGGCGCTGGCCGCCTGGCTGCAGCCCGCGGCCGGCCATGCGCTGGAGGAGCACCTGTACCTGGTCGATCCGCTGGGCGAATGGATGCTGCGCGAGCCGGCGCATGCCGAGCCGGCGCGCGTCAAGGGCGACCTGGAGCGCCTGCTGCGCGCATCGGCGGGCTGGGACCGGCCGGGCCGCTGAAGGCTGAATGGGCGGCATGGACTTCGCACCGATCCTGCGTCTGCTGCTGCTCGCCGGGCTGCTGGCGCTGCTGCCGCTGGGCTGGCTGTGGCTGCGCCGGCCGCAGGCGCGTGCCGGCCAGCGCCTGGCGGCGCTGACCGGGTTGGTCATGTTCCTGACCTTCGACCTGATCGTCTTCGGCGCCTTCACGCGGCTCAGCGATTCGGGCCTAGGCTGCCCCGACTGGCCGGGCTGCTACGGCCACGCCAGCCCGATCGGCGCGGCGGCGGACATCCATGCGGCGCAGACGGCCATGCCCACCGGCCCGGTGACCTTCAGCAAGGCCTGGATCGAGATGATCCACCGCTACCTGGCGATGACCGTGGGCACACTGATCATCGTGCTGACGATCGGCAGCTGGCTGCGCCGCCGCGAGCTGAAGCTGTCGCCGTGGTGGCCCACCGCCACGCTGGCCTGGGTGGTGCTGCAGGGCCTGTTCGGCATGTGGACGGTGACGCTGAAGCTGAACCCGGCCATCGTCACGCTGCACCTGCTCGGCGGCATGGTGCTGCTGGCGCTGCTGACCGCGCAGCGCGAGGCGCTGCGCGGCCGCGCGCTGCACTGGCCGGCGGGCGCGCTGCGGCTGCTGCTGATCGTGTTCGCGCTGCTGGTGCTGCAGATCGCGCTCGGCGCCTGGGTCAGCAGCAACTACGCGGTGCTGGCCTGCAGCGGTTTTCCGCAGTGCAACGGCAGCTGGTGGCCGGACATGGATTTCGGCCACGGCTTTACCTTCAAGCGCGAACTCGGCCGCGCCGGCGACGGCGAATTCCTGCCCTTCGAGGCGCTGGTGGCGATCCACATGGTGCACCGCTTGGTCGCGGTGCTGGCCGCCGCCGCCTTGCTGCTGCTCGCGCATCGGCTGTGGCGCCGCCTGGCCTTGCCGCGGCCGGCGCTGCTGCTGCTGGGCTTGACGCTGCTGCAGGTGGCCAGCGGCCTGTCCAACGTCGTGCTCGGCTGGCCGCTGGCGGCGGCGCTGGTGCACACCGGCGGCGCGGCCTTGCTGGTGGCGGTGCTGAGCAGTCTGTGGGCGCGCGCCACGCTGGCGCGCGCGGCCTCCTAAAATCGGCGCACCGATGTCGCAGAGCCTCGCCACCCCCGCGCCCCGCAGCAACCGCTGGGCGCAGTACTACGCACTGACCAAGCCGCGCGTGGTGCAGTTGATCGTCTTCTGCGCGCTGATCGGCATGCTGCTGGCCGTACCCGGTTGGCCCGACCTGCCGCTGGCGGCAGCCGCCACGCTGGGCATCTGGCTGGTGGCCAGCGCGGCGGCGGCCTTCAACTGCCTGGTCGAGCAGCGCATCGATGCCAAGATGGCGCGCACCGCGTGGCGGCCCACGGCCAAGGGCGAGCTGAGCACCGGGCAGACGCTGCTGTTCTCGGCGCTGCTGTGCGCCGCCGGCAGCGCACTGCTGTACCTGTGGGTCAATCCGCTGACGATGTGGCTGACCTTCGCCACCTTCATCGGCTATGCGGTCATCTACACCGTGCTGCTCAAGCCGCTGACGCCGCAGAACATCGTCATCGGCGGCGCCTCGGGCGCGATGCCGCCGGTGCTGGGCTGGGCGGCGATGCGCAACGACCTCGGCCCCGAGGCGTGGATGCTGTTCCTGATCATCTTCCTGTGGACGCCGCCGCACTTCTGGGCACTGGCGCTGTACCGCGCCGAGGACTACCGGAAGTCCGGCCTGCCGATGCTGCCGATCACGCACGGCAATGCCTTCACGCGGCTGCAGGTGCTGCTGTACACGCTGGTGCTGTTCGCGGCGACGCTGCTGCCCTTCGTCTACCGCATGAGCGGCTGGATCTACCTGCTGAGCGCCGTGGCGCTCGGGGGGGTGTTCCTGGCCTACGCGCTGCAGCTGTGGCGCGACTACAGCGACGCGCTGGCGCGCCGCACCTTCCGCTATTCGATCCTCTACCTGAGCCTGCTGTTCAGCGCCTTGCTGATCGACCACTACCTGAACCCATGGCTGATTTGAACCACCCCCTACGCGCTTCGCGCGCCCCCTCGAGGGGGCACCGCTGGCGGACCGGCGCAGCCGGATCCGCGGCGGTTGCTCGAACGATCCTGCTGGCCGCGGCGCTGGCTGCGGGCCTGCTGGCCGGCTGCGACCGCGTCGCCAGCCCGTCCAAGCCGGCCTTCAAGGCGGTGGACATCACCGGCGCCGAATACGCGCGCGAGCTGTCGCTCACCGATGCGGACGGCCAGCGCCGCACGCTGGCCGACTTCAAGGGCAAGGTCACGCTGGTCTTCTTCGGCTACACGCAGTGCCCCGACGTGTGCCCGGCGACGATGGGCGAACTGGCCGCGGTCAAGCGCGATCTGGGCGCGGACGGCGAACGCGTGCAGGGCGTGTTCGTCAGCGTCGACCCGCAGCGCGACACGCCGCAGGTGCTGAAGGCCTATGTCGGCGCCTTCGACCCGAGCTTCGTCGGGCTGCGCGGTACGGACGAGGAAACCAAGGCTGCGGCGCGCGACTTCAAGGTCTTCTTCGCGCAGGTGCCGGGCAAGACCGAAGGCAGCTACACGGTGGACCACACCGCCGGCAGTTATGTCTTCGACACGCAGGGACGGGTGCGGCTGTTCGTGCGCTACGGCAGCGGCGCCGAAGCGCTGCGCCATGACCTGAAGCTGCTGCTGGCCGAAGACCCGGCCTGAAGGCGCCGAAGCTGAAAGGCCGGGCCGCCGATCAGGCCGCGGCCGGCTCCAGCGCCTTGCGCATCTTCTTCAGCGCCGCCACTTCGATCTGGCGGATGCGCTCGGCGCTGACGCCGTATTCCGCCGCCAGCTCGTGCAGCGTCATGCCGCCGCTCGCGTCGTCGTTGACCTTCAGCCAGCGCTCTTCGACGATGCGCCGGCTGCGCGGGTCCAGCGCCTGCAGTGCCTGCTGGATGCCGTCGCCGGCCAGCCAGTCGCGGTGCCGGGCTTCGATCCGGCGCGTCGGCTCGTGCGCCTCGTCGGCCAGGTAGGAGATCGGCGCGTAGGCTTCTTCGCCGTCGTCGTTCTGCGCTTCCAGCGCCACGTCGCCGCCCGACAGGCGGGTTTCCATCTCCAGCACTTCTTCGGGCTTGACCTTCAGCTCGCGCGCCACCACCTCGACCTCGGCCGGCGAGAAGCTGCTGCGGTGCGTGTCGGCGTCGGCCGCATCGCTCTTCAGCCGCTGCTTCATCGAGCGCAGGTTGAAGAACAGCTTGCGCTGCGACTTGGTGGTCGCCACCTTGACCATGCGCCAGTTGCGCAGGATGTATTCGTGGATCTCGGCCTTGATCCAGTGCAGCGCGTAGCTGACCAGGCGCACGCCCTGGTTCGGGTCGAAGCGGCGTACCGCCTTCATCAGGCCGACGTTGCCTTCTTGGATCAGGTCGCCCTGCGGCAACCCGTAGCCCAGGTACTGCCGCGACACCGACACCACCAGCCGCAGGTGCGACAGCACCAGCCGGCCGGCGGCTTCCACGTCGCCGTGGGCCTGCAGGCGTTGCGCGCAACTGCTCTCCTCCTGCGGCGTGAGCAGCGGAATACGGTTGACGGCGGCGATGTAGGCGTCCAGGTTGCCGACGGGCGGCACCAGCGACCACGGGTCGCGAACGGACAGGGCGGTATGGGCAGTGGTGGCGTTCATCTATGGATCTGACCGGCTCCGATGGCTTGGGTTCCGCAAATATTAGCACTCTCTGGCGTCGAGTGCTTGTTTGTCTCGCGCGTTGACATTGCTGATTCACGGTGATAGTGACGGCTGACTTTGTCAGGCCGGCAGGGCGGGCGATTCAGCCGAAATGCGTGTCCATGTCGTCCAGCAGCTCGTCCAGGACGGCAAGGAAGCTGACCAGGTTGACCGGCTTGGTCACGTAGTGGGCGGCGCCGGCGGTCAGCGCCGCTTCCATGTGCGCGGCGGTGGCGTCGGCCGACACCACCACCACCGGAATGCTGCTCAGCGCGTCGTCGTCCTTCAGATGGCGCAGCAGTTCCAGGCCGTCGATGTCGGGCAGATGCATGTCCAGCAGGATCAGGCTCGGGTGCTGCAGCCGCACCGCGGCCAGCCCGTCCAGGCCGTTCATCGACACGCTCAAGCGCACCTGCGGCCGGCGCAGCAGCATGCCGCGCATGACCTCGATGTTGGTTTCGTTGTCCTCGATGTAGTGCACCAGCCGCTGCCGGTAGCCGGCCAGCTCGGCCGGCGCCTCGCCGTCGCGGCCGGAGTCGCTGCCGACGCCGGGCGCGCGCGGCAGCGTCAGCACGAAGCTCGAGCCTTGGCCGACGGTGCTCTGCGCGCGCAGCGAGCCGCCCATCAGCTCGGCCAGCCGGCGGCTGATGACCAGCCCGATGCCCGTGCCTTCGACGCCGGTGCGCTCGCGCCCCAGCCGGTTGTAGGGCTGGAACAGCGCGTCCATCTGGCTGCGGTTCATGCCCAGGCCGGTGTCGCTGACGACGATCTCGATGGCCCCGCCCTCGGCCAGGCGCGTGATCAGCGTGATGCTGCCGCCGTCGACGTTGTACTTGACGGCATTGCTCAGCAGGTTGGTCAGGATCTGCTTGATGCGCGTCTCGTCGCCCAGCACCACGCGGGCGCGCCGCGCGTCCAGCTGCTGCTCGATGCGCAGCCCGCGTTTGGCCGCCGCCGGCTCGACCATGGCCAGCGCCGCGTCCACCAGCGGCGCCACCTCCAGCGCCGCCGGTTCGAGCTTGAGCATGCCCGACTCGATGCGCGACAAGTCCAGCGTGTCGTTGATCATGTGCAGCAGGTGCCAGCCGGCCTGCTGGATCTGGCCGGCCCAGCCGCGCTGGTGTGCGCTCAGCGGCGGCTTGCGGTCCAGCGCCAGCAGCTGCGCGAAGCCCAGCATCGCATTCAGCGGCGTGCGCAGCTCGTGGCTCATGCGCGAGACGAACTCGCTCTTGGCGCGGTTGGAGCTTTCCGCCGATTCGCGCGCGCGCTCGGCCTCGGCCAGGCGCAGGTGCTCGCCGATGTCCTCGACCACGCCGACGGTGAACTGCGGCCGGCCCGCGGCGTCGCGCAGCAGCGCCACCGTCAGCTGCGCGTGCACGACGCTGCCGCCCTTGGCCAGATAGCGCTTCTCGCGGCGGTAGACATCGCATTGGCCGCGCCGCATCGACTCCAGCAGCCGGGCGTCTTCGAGGCGGTCTTCCGGATGCGTGAGCTGGCCGGCCGTGAACCGGCACAGCTCGTCGCCGCCGTAGCCGAGCAGCCGGCTGTAGGCCGGGTTCAGCTTCAGGATGCGCCCGTCGAGGTCGGTCTTGACGATGCCCACGTGCGCGCTGTCCAGGATCGCCTGCAGCTGCTGCTCGCTGGCGCGCAGCGCTTCGGCGGTGTGCTGATGCTGCGCCGCCTCTTCGCGCAACGCCTGCGTGCGCTGCTGCACCTCCTGCTCGACGCGCCGCGCGCGGCCGGTGACGATCAGCAGCAGCGCGCCCAGCAGCGAGGCCGACGCCAGGCCGAGCACCGAAAACAGCCAGGCGTTGGCGTGCTGCGACTCGGTCATCATCTCCGGCCGCGCCTCGAGCCGCAGCAGCCAGTCGCGGCCGCCGAAGCTCAGCGCGCGCTCGTGCACCCAGCGCAGCCGCGGCGCGTCCTCGCAGCCGGGCGGCCCGGCCAGGCGGCGCTGCACCGCAGCGGGGTCGCGGTCGAGCAGGCACCATTGCAGCGGCGTATGGCGTTGCGCCATCAGCGTGTTCAGCGCCTCGTCCATGCGCAGCGCGACGAAGACCACGCCGCGCCACGGCGCCGCCGCGGCGCCGCCTTCGCCGCCGAGCGCGCGATAGACGACCACCCCGATCTGGTCCGCGCCCTCCTGCGCCAGCTTGAAGCCGGCGCTGGCGCTGGGCCGGCCGCTGCGCTGCGCGCGCCGGATGGCCTCGGCCGACGCACGCACCGACATCGAGTTGACGCCCAGCGCGCCGGCGTTGCGCTGCCGCGGCTCGATGTAGCGCACGACCACGGCGTCCTCCTCGGTGGCTGCGGCCGGCCGGTCGCTGCGGTCGAAGACGCGGAAGTCGGCCGGCCCTTCGGCGCGCACCGCGGCCTCGAAGCGGCCCAGTTCGCTGCGCGCCACGCGCGGGCTGTAGCCGATGGCCTGCAGGTGCAAGGGCTGCTGCAGCCACCAGCCGGTGACGCTGCGCATCTGCTCGCCCGACACGCGTTCGTCGAGGCTGAACACGCCGTGCACCGCCTGCAGCGCCTGCAGCGGGCCGTCGAGCCAGGCGGCGACGGCGTCGGCGGCGCCGGCCGCCTCGCGTTCGAAGGCGCTGCGCAGGCGCTGCTCGTCCCAGCGCGCCACCGCCAGCGTCGCCGCCACCAGCAGCGCCGTCACCAGCAGCAGCGGCAGGGCCACGGTGGCGCGGCGCGGCAGCCAGGCGCTGCGCGGCCGGCCGATCAGCGTCAGCAGCGCCGGTGCGGCGATGAGCACGCCCAGCGAATCGCCGATCCACCAGGTCCACCAGGTGAAGGGCAGGGCGGCCGGCGGCACCGCGCCGGCCAGGCCGAGCGCGGCGCTGGAGATCGACGCATTCACCAGGCAGGCGACCGGCGCCGCCAGCACCAGGAAGCGCCAGATGTCGCGCGGACGGCCGAGCGTCAGCGGCTGCTCGACATGGCGCCGCACCAGCCAGGCGCCGCAAGCGGCCTGCAGCGCCGCACCGGCGCCGATGACCAGCGGCACGACCAGCGCCCACAGGTCGACCTGGCCGCGTGCCGCGCTCAAGCCGACGTTGACCAGGAACGCCCCCAGCGCCGTGGCCAGCAGGGCCGGCCGGCCGTAGACCAGCGTGGCCGCCAGCGCCATGCCGGCCGACGGATACAGCGGCGCGGCATAGCTGGGCGCGAAGGCCAGCTGCACGGCCAGCCAGCCGGCCGCGGCATAGCCCAGCGTGGCGGCGACCAGCACCCACGGCCATGCGGCCTTGCTGTCCTCGCTCATCGATGGCTCGGGCCTGTGCCTGATGCTCTGCTCCCGCGCCTAGTGCAGTGTTCCACGCTGTGCGGTACGTGCGAAAACCGATGGATTTGTCGACCTGGCCAGGCGCAAAGCGCAGTGATGCCCGCAGGTATCGCGAGGATTTGCAACGACGCCAGGGCGGCAAAGACGCGGCTTTAGGTGCTGCATAGCGTGGAACACTGCACTAGTCCAGCACCGGGTGTCGGTGTCGAGCCTTGTCGCGCGCTGCAATCGCGACGGAGAACCGCCTAGACGTTGAACAGGAAGTTCAGCACATCCCCATCCTTGACCACGTAGTCCTTGCCTTCGGAGCGCATCTTGCCGGCTTCCTTCGCGCCCTGTTCGCCCTTGTGGGCGATGTAGTCGTCGAAGGCGATGGTCTGCGCGCGGATGAAGCCGCGCTCGAAGTCGGTGTGGATCACCCCGGCCGCCTGCGGCGCGGTGTCGCCGGCGTGGATGGTCCAGGCGCGCACTTCCTTGACGCCGGCGGTGAAGTAGGTCTGCAGGCCGAGCAGCCCGAAGGCCGCGCGGATCAGCCGGTCTAGGCCCGGCTCGTCCTGGCCCATCTCGTGCAGGAACAGCAGCCGGTCCTCGGCGCTCATGTCGGCCAGCTCGGCCTCGGTCTTGGCGCAGATCGCCACCACCGGCGCGTGCTGCTTGTCGCCGAAGGTGCGCAGCTGTTCCAGATAGGGGTTGTGCTCGAAGCCGTCCTCGGCCACGTTGCCCACGAACATCGCCGGCTTGGCGGTGATCAGGCACAGCGGCTTCAGCACCACCAGCTCTTCCTTGCTGAAGGCGATTGCCCGCACCGGCAACGCCTGGTCCAGCGCCGTCTGGCACTTCTTCAGCACCTCCACCAAGCGCTGCGCGTCCTTGTCCTGGCCGGCCTTGGCCACCTTCGTCCAGCGCGCCAGGCTCTTTTCGACCGTGGCCAGGTCGGCCAGGCACAGCTCGGTCTGGATGACCTCGATGTCGGCGACCGGGTCGACCTTGCCGGCGACGTGGATCACGTTGTCGTCGTCGAAGCAGCGCACCACGTTGACGATGGCGTCGGTCTCGCGGATGTGGCTCAGGAACTGGTTGCCCAGGCCCTCGCCCTGGCTGGCGCCGGCCACCAGCCCGGCGATGTCGACGAATTCGACGATCGCCGGCACGATGCGCTCGGGCTGCACGATCGCCGCCAGCTGCTGCAGCCTGGGGTCGGGCAATTCGACGATGCCGACGTTGGGCTCGATGGTGCAGAACGGATAGTTCTCGGCGGCGATGCCGGCCTTGGTCAGCGCATTGAACAGCGTCGACTTGCCGACGTTGGGCAGGCCGACGATGCCGCATTTCAGGCTCATGGGAGGGGCTTCCGGCGGGGCGTGAAGAGGCGCGGATTCTAGGACCCTACACTCGACGGCCTTCGCCGCAGAGAGCCATGAGCACCCGACAGACACTGTTGCCGCGCGAGAAGGACCTGGGCGGCGGGTTCCATGTGGGCCGGCTGCTGCCTGCGGCGTCACGGCAAGCGGTCGGGCCGTTCCTGTTCTTCGACCACTTCGGGCCGATCACTGCCCAGCCGCAGGACGACCACGACGTGCGGCCGCATCCGCACATCGGGTTGGCCACCGTGACCTACCTGTTCGAAGGCGCGATGCAACATCGCGATTCCATCGGCGCGGTGCAGCGCATCGAGCCGGGTGCGATCAACTGGATGACGGCCGGCCGCGGCATCGTGCATTCGGAGCGCACGCCCGGCGACCTGCGCGGCGTGACGCGCCGCAGCCACGGGCTGCAGCTGTGGTCGGCGTTGCCGGCCGAGGACGAGGAGCTGGAACCGGCATTCGCGCACACGCCGGCCTCGGACATCCCGTTGCACGACAGCGGCGGCGCCGCCGCGCGTGTGCTGATCGGCGAGGCCTTCGGCCTGCGCTCGCCGGTGGCCGCGCGCTCGCCTACGCTGTACCTGGACATCACGCTGCGTCCCGGCGCGCAGCTGCGGCTGCCGCCGGCCGCCGAGCGTGCGCTCTATGCGGTGGACGCGCCGTTCACGCTGGACGGCCAGATGCTGCCTGCGCGCCGGATGGTGGTGCTGGAGCCGCACGAGCAGCCGCTGCTCGGTGCGCTGGCGGCCGCGCGCGTGGTGCTGATCGGCGGCGAGCCGCTGGGCCGGCGCTTCATCTCCTGGAACTTCGTCTCCAGCCGCAAGGAGCGCATCCTGCAGGCGCAGGACGATTGGCGCGCACAGCGCTTCGACCCGGTGCCGGGCGAGACCGAGTTCATCCCGCTGCCTTGAGCTGGGCCCATCCGGCCGGGCGATCGGGGCGATTGCAAGCCGAGCTCTGCTGTCGGCGCATGGCGGCCGGCTGCAAATACCGAAGTCATTCACCGCAGAGCCGCAGAGGGCGCAGAGAAAGCGCAGAGGAATACAAGCCCTTCGGGTTTTCTCTGCGAATCTCTGCGTCCTCTGCGCCTCCGCGGTGAAGGCTGTTTTCTTCAGGCCGCTTTGCGCCGGAAACCGCCACAGGCACTCAGTGCAAACGACCGCCCATGCTTGTCAGAACGCCCAGCTGGCGCGGCAGCTCTGGCCGACTGCCAGTTCGTGCCCGATCCCCCGAATGACGATGGCATTCATGCCGAAGGTCACGCCGCCGCCCATGCGCGCATCGGCCCTATAGGCGGCCAGCGCGTCGGTGACCTCGAAGCCCTGCACGCCGCGGTCGGGGTCGACGCCGGGGATCGTGCAGCGCACGCAGGGCTTGACCAGCTTCAGCTCGGCCACGCCCTGCGGCGTGGCTATCTCCAGCGTGTCGATGTGGTCCTCGTCGTGCGCCTCGATGCCGTCCAGCACCAGGTTCGCCCGGAAGCGGCGCATGTCCACCGCCGGCACGCCCTGCAGCGCCAGCCGGCGGTTCAACTCGGCCAGCGACGCGGTCGAGGTGACGAGCAGCGCGAAGGCGTCGGCGAAGGCGGTCTGCGCGGCGTGCTCGCCGGTCCAGCGCCGGTCCGACAGGCGGCGGTGTTCGGGATCGAAGCGCACCAGCCGCAGCGGCCGGCCGATGAAGTCGCTGAACCATTGCGCCGCCAGCGCACCCAGGTCCCAGGCCGGCACCGTGTCGGACCACACGCGCACCTGACGCGCGCTGTCGACGCGGTCCAGCGCGACGTGCAGCGCCAGCATGCCCGGCGCGCGCAGCACCAGCTCGCCGTGGCGCAAGCTCGGCCGCACCAGCGCCAGCCGCGGCACCCCGCGCTGCGTGACGAACTCATCGTGCTCGTCGACCAGCATCCAGGCGCGATCGAGATCCAGACCGGTTTCGACCAGCAGGCCGCGCTCCACCGCGATGCCGGCGCAGGACTTCAGCGGATGCAGATGCAGCGCATGCACGCTGCAGTTCAGATCGCTGGACATTCGCTGTAGGCCCGCTTTGCGTGAAAACCGCGCGCATTGTGCATGCAGGCGGCTGCCTACAATTGCCGCAATGAGACGAGTCGACGTGTGCGTGCGCGGTGCGGGTGCGGTGGGTGCCTGCCTGGCGCTGGCGCTGGCGCGGCAGGGCCTCGCGGTGGCGCTGCAGGCCGATGCCGCACGCGCCGCCGCGCCCGCGCGGCAGGACGTGCGCACCTACGCGCTGAATGCCGCGTCGGTGGACCTGCTGCGCGAGCTGAAGGTCTGGGAGGCGCTGCCGGCCGACGCGCGCTGCGCGGTCTACGACATGCACGTCGAGGGCGACGCCGGCGGCAGTGCGCTCGACTTTTCCGCCTGGTCGCAGGGCGTCGAGGCGCTGGCCTGGATCGTCGACGCCGCCGAGCTCGAGCGCACGCTGGCCTCGGCCGTGGCCTTCGCGCCGCACGTGCAGACGCTGAGTGCCGACACCGAAGTGGCTGCGGCGCTGCTGGCGGTGGCCGAAGGCAAGGCCTCGGCGACGCGCGAACGTCTGGGCGTGGCCATGCCGGTGCAGCGCTACGGCCAGCGCGCGGTGGCGGCGCGGCTGCAGGCGGACGCGGCGCATGCCGGCGTGGCGCGGCAGTGGTTCCGCTCGCCCGACGTGCTGGCGCTGCTGCCCTTCGACCGGCCCGTTCCCGGCCAGTGTTACGGGCTGGTGTGGTCGGTGCCCGACGCGCGCGCCGGCGAGCTGATGGCGCTGGACGACGCGGCCTTCGAGCAGGCGCTGGCCGACGCCACCGGCGGCGCCGCCGGCACGCTGCGGCTGTGCGGCGAGCGCGCCGCCTGGCCGCTGACGCTGGCGCGCGCCGAGCAGGTCTGCGGCAGCGGCTGGGTGCTGCTCGGCGACGCCGCGCACGTGGTGCATCCGCTGGCCGGGCAGGGGCTGAACCTGGGGCTGGGCGACGTGCGCGCGCTGGCGCGCGTGATCGCCGCGCGCGAACCCTGGCGCAGCCTCGGCGACCCGCGGCTGCTGCAGCGCTATGCACGGCAGCGCGCGATGCCCACGCTGGCCATGGGCCAGGTGACCGATGGTCTGCTGCATCTGTTCGCCGCCCAGGCTCCGGTATTGCGGGAACTTCGCAACCGCGGCCTGAGTCTGGTCAACGGCCTGCCGCCGCTGAAGCGGCTGCTGGCTTCTTTCGCCCTCGATTCCTGAAGGATCCCCATGTCATTGCGTGCTTTGCTGTGCCTGCTGTTGCTCGTCGGCCCCGCCGCCTGGGCGCAGGAGGCGGTGATTCGCAAGAACCTGGCCGAACGGCTGCCCAACCTGCCGAAGATCGACGAGATCAGCAAGACGCCGATCCCGGGCCTGTACGAAGTGCGCATCGGCCAGGACATCGTCTATGCCGACGAGCAGGGCAACCATCTGATCCAGGGCAACCTGATCGACACGCGCACGCGCACCGACCTGACCGAAGCGCGCATCAACAAGCTGACGGCCATCGACTTCGCCAGCCTGCCGCTGAAGGACGCCATTCCCATCAAGCAGGGCAGCGGCGCGCGCCGGCTGGTGGTGTTCGCCGACCCGAACTGCGGCTACTGCAAGCGCATCGAACGCGACCTGGCGAAGCTGCAGGACGTGACCATCTACACCTTCCTGTACCCGATCCTCGGCCCCGATTCGCTGTCTAAGTCCAAGGACATCTGGTGCGCCGCCGACAGCGGCAAGGTCTGGCGCGCGTGGATGGTCGACGGCAGCGCGCCGCCGCGCAGCACGACCAAGTGCGACACCGCGGCGCTGGAGCGCAATGTCGAACTCGGCAGGAAGCACCGCGTGCAGGGCACGCCGGCGCTGGTCTTCGAGGACGGTACGCGCGTGCCCGGCGCGATCCCGCTGGAACAGCTGGAAAAGAGCCTGGCCGCGGCGGGCAAGAAGGGCTGATGCGCACGGCGCGCACCGGGCGCCGACCCTGCCGCCGATGATCGACTACCTGATCGAAGCCGCCGACCTGCACGCGCACCTGTACCGGGTGACGCTGCGCGTGCCGCGGCCCGAAGCGTTGCAGCGCGTCAGCCTGCCGGTGTGGATCCCCGGCAGCTACATGGTGCGCGAGTTCAGCCGCCACCTGTCGGGGCTGCGCGCGCGGCAGGGCACGCGAGCGTGTGCCGTCGAGCAGCTCGACAAGTGCAGCTGGCAGCTGCATTGCGCGGGCACGGCAGCGCTGACGCTGGTCTACGAGGTTTATGCCTTCGACACCTCGGTGCGTGCGGCCTTCCTCGACCTCGACCGCGGCTTCTTCAACGGCAGCAGCCTGTGCCTGCGCGTCGTCGGCCGCGAGGCCGAGCCGCAGCGGCTGCGCCTGGGCCGGCTGCCCGCCGGCTGGCAGGCGGCGACGGCGATGCCGCCCGGCGCCGGCCGCCACGAGTTCGTCTGCGCCGACTACGACGAGCTGGTCGACCATCCGGTGGAGCTGGGCCGCTTCTGGCGCGGCGAGTTCAGCGTGCGCGGCGTGACGCACGAGCTGGTCGTTGCCGGCGCCTGGCCGAACTTCGACGGCGCGCGGCTGCTGGCCGACACGCGCCGCATCTGCGAGGCGCAGATCGGCTTCTGGCATGGCCGCGGCAAGCCGCCGATGAGCCGCTACGTGTTCCTGCTCAACGCCGTCGACGACGGCTACGGCGGCCTCGAGCACCGCGCCAGCACCGCGCTGATCTGCGCGCGCCGGCAGCTGCCCAGGGTGGGGGTGACCGAGACCGCCGACGGCTACGTGACGCTGCTCGGCCTGATCTCGCACGAGTACTTCCACACCTGGAACGTCAAGCGCCTGAAGCCGCGCGAGTTCGCGCGCATCGACTTCGGCGGCGAGAACTACACGCGGCTGCTGTGGTTCTTCGAGGGCTTCACCTCGTACTACGACGACCTGCTGCTGCTGCGCGCCGGGCTGATCGACGCGCCGCGCTATCTGAAGCTGCTGGCCAAGACGCTGCACGGCGTGCTGGCCACGCCGGGGCGCCGCGTGCAGAGCGTGGCCGAGGCCAGCTTCGACGCCTGGGTCAAGTACTACCGCAGCGACGAGAACACGCCCAACGCCACCGTCAGCTACTACGCCAAGGGC